>JAABUK010007638.1_pt1 | contig 15524 bp, 2 predicted proteins | sample 5559141 | NCBI WGS metagenome assembly JAABUK01 (sample SAMN10711869, study PRJNA513367) | rock metagenome | isolation source: Antarctica rocks | place: Antarctica: Victoria Land, Pudding Butte nord | collected 2016-01-03
GCTATTTTTTAATATTAATTAAATCTCATTTGCTTATTAAATAGAGAATTTTATAAGCTATCTAATAATATTATTTATAGATTTATAATTAAGATAATTAGCTTGATATAGATAATTTAATAATTTTAGTGATGTTGAATTTTGATGTTCTTTCTGCTAAGGCTGCAGCGAATTTTAACGCTAAAACGCGGCAACACTAATCTCAATAAGACATGTTGCTCATTCAGTGACACAGGAGATAAAGCTTTCGTCTACTAATATTAATTAATAGAATTTGTCTTTTTTTTGAGTAGATAGATGAGAGCGAGTTATATATACGAGAGAGATGTAATTTTCAATAACTCTAAAGTCTATTATAATCTTAGCTTTTTATTATTTAATATATCTCTATAAGATTATATATCGTGTATAACTAGTATTAATAGCGACTAGTTTTTAAGATCTGAGAAAAGATTCTTTATCAGATCTTTAATATAAAGAGTCTTCTCATTTTTTAACTTTTTAAATTAATAGTTCTGAAAATAAGTATATTCTTCTTTCACAAAATAATATTTTAGTTTGTCGCACGGAAAATGTGCATATAATTTATAAGAGATGTGATACTTCTTATCGCAAATTACTTTTACTATTTCTAATTTCTCAGATTCTTAGATTTATATTATACTTGCATTTTAAATCTTTTTAAGATAAGTAGAAGTATTAATCTTATACAAATTAATTGCTTCTTGAAGATTACTATCTTAATAATAATAAATCTATTTCTAATTTTAATTTAAATAGTTCTTTATATAATATATTCTTAATTATAATTTTAACTTAATTCTTTAAAATATTTTCTTAAATATATATATTTTGTGCTAATATTAAGATTTTAACTCGCAATCTATATTTATATATAATATTAACTCTCAAAATTTAGTAATCATTTTTATATAATTCTTATTATACTTGAGATTGCTTGATACTTATTTCTAAGATATTTTGAAGATAACACTTAATAATTATTTCACTTTCTTCTATCTGAATTTCTTGAAATATCATTCTGAGCTATTCTTATCTAATCTATAAATAATGTATTAATTATTATAATAAATAGTTTAGAATAAATAGATATGAGATGATTCTATAAGTTTTTAATTATAAATTTATCTGAGTGATTTAACAACTATTTTCAATACTAATATTTTAATATTAACGCGACTGATATTTTATATATTATCTAATACATTTATTATTTATTCTATTAATTCTTTTAAGATTATATGTAACTATTATTTATTAAAATATCTATTAACTTAATATTCAGATTTCTCATAATAAAGATATAAGTTCTTCTTCATTCACTCTTCTTACTAAATTGGCGAGAGTTTGTTTTAATTAGATTTCTTTCTAAACTTTCTTTAATTTATAATATTTAAATTCATTTCTCAAAGATATTGAGTTTATTTAAATTAATATTCTCTCTTACAATACTTATCGAGAATGAATATCTGAAATTATACTTATTCTTTTTCCATCTATCTTTTATATAGATAATTATCTATCTTAATAAATATATTAATTAGATTCTTTAGTTCATCTAATCTCTCTATTTAAATTAGCTTGTTCTTAACTAAATTCTTTAGTTCTAGATAATATTTTATTATAAGTGCTGCATTATTTCATTTAATTTATAATATAATCTGTTAAAACTTAAATGCATACTCTATTATTAAGTCTATCTATTAAAGTTTCTGAATCTCTTATTTAGCTGTTTATTCTTTATTCATTCTCTTATATATTTATTAAATACACTTCTTAAAATAAGCATAATTAAAGAAGATTCTTTTAATCTTAATCTTTTTATTTTTCACAAACTTCTTTAAGTAATCTATTAGATAAGATTCAAACTAATTAAAGATTTTATTTCTAAGATAAATAACTGCGAATATTATCTTAACTTCAGTAATTTTCAGCTTCTGAATATTAAATTAAATATATATATTAATCTAAGTTAAGAAGATTCTAAGCTTTTTTCTATCTTTATAAAATGTATTAAAGATATTAATCTTAAAAGAGATATAATCTATATTAGTAATATCTTTTTAAAATGATTTATATTTAGAATATAATATATTTATATTAATAAGATTTATTATAATATAGTAACTAATATTTAATAATAGATAATCAAAATATTAGAAACTGTTAAGACTAGCTATAGCAAGATTTAGATATCAGAATATTATGAATAAGAATTACTTATTTTATATAGAAGATTTAAAAGTAAAGTGTAATTAATAATATAAATTGATTATAAAAGAAGAGACTATAAATCTAAGAGATAAATATTTATTTATATAGTTATTAATTATGACTTATACTCTATACTTCTAAGTATTTCTTTTAAATATTTTTAAGCATTTGCTTTTAAGTGCTTCTATTAAACATTTTTAAGTACTTCTCTTAATATTTAGTCTATAATTACTCTTATTAATTATAATTATTAAGAATAAGTCTGTTATAACTTTATAAGATACTGTGCGTAGATGAGATCTCATTTCTTAACTTACTATCAAGTCTCGGCGATCAGTGTCAAGTCTGCTGATTACTGATTTCATACTGTAACACTTAACTCTATATTCTAAATTTCTTATATATAAGAGTCTATCTATATAACATCTTAAGTAGCTGTTAATACAGCTATATACTTTATCTCATAAATAAACAAAATAATTATTAATTATCTCTTTATAAATTAATGAATAGAATTATTATTCAGCATAAAAATAACATCTATTATTAATTTCATAGAGCTTTCTTCTATCTAATTCGCATTTAAATAGTCTTATAAAGAACTACTATCTTAATATATTAAGTCTTTATTAATAATATTGTCGTAAGATAGAAGATTGTCTTCTTCAAGCGGGAAGAGATTAGAGCAGAAATAGCAGAATAGAGAATAGAGATAGTAAGTTGAGCATAGTATCTCTTCACACAGAGATATATATACATGACTTATATTCAGAATAAGAAGAAAAGAATACGCAGATAGATAGTTTAATTCTACACTCTTTTTACTCTTATTTTACAGTATTATTTTTGATATTCACTCAGTGCAGCTATTAATTCAAATATTTCATTATATATATGATACAGCGAAATCTATTCTCTCAATTTTCTTCGCTATTAGTTATATTAAGGCGCATTTTTAATACTCTTATAAATAAAGATTATACTTAAGTATTTAAATATGCTATTCTGAAGTTCTACTTAGTAAAGAGAAGAGAAAGAAGAAGGATTAAGACTATGCTTGAGAGAAGTTTAATTAATTCTGAGAATGTCAAGTATTGCAGAATTTCAGTATTAGAAGATAAATTTAAGTAGAGATATCTCATCTCAATCAAAGAATCGCGTGAAAAAGTCTCTAAGAAATTTAAAATCTTTTATTAGTTAAAATGAAATTAAGATGAATTCTCTAAAAGATGTGAGAAGCTCAATAGATTAGATACGCGTGAACTGTGAGAATTAGATTGAGAGTAACGAGAAAAGATTAGAAAAAGATTTAATTCAGCACAAGACTTAAGTTACTCAGAAGATAGTAGAGAAGAAGAAAGAGCTTTTGTGAAAGATTTGAAGTCAGATTCTAGATTAAATCTAAAGATAGTAGGAAATGATTTAAGTATTATATAAATAGAGTGCTTAGAAGTAGAAAAGAGAGATAAGAGAACTGAGACTTGTTTTTTAATAGAAAAGTGAGAGAAAAGAAAGAATAGAAAAGCTATGCACAATTAAATAAAGAAGAAAAAGAAAAGAAAAGAGATATAAAAATTATCAAGTTTTCTTATATTTCTATTAATAAGAGAGTTTACTAATAAACTAAACTGCTAATCTTAGTATTTATCTAAAAATCAAGATTATAAGCACTGATAAGCTTGCATTATTGAGATTAGAAAAGTGAACTTCTTTAAGCACTTCTTTAACTGTTATTAATATATCTTTTTTATATATCATATTTATATCTATTTTGAAAATAGCAAGAGCTTTCTACTTTCGCGGAAAGAATGTGACTTAATTTCTGAATATTATAGAGAATCTATATAAAGAGTATTATATTATTTCAGATACTATATAATGCAAGAAGTTGTTAAGATATTATAAGTCGCAGATAAATAGATATGTGAAGATTATAAAAGATTTTGAGAAAAGAGATTAGAAGCTGTTGAAGAAGTTATTAATAAGAGAATATAAAAGAGAAGATGTAGATTAATAAATATAAATATAAGCATTTCTAGAAGCTTATAAGAATTAGAAGAGAGATGAGAAGTGCGATCTAAAAAGATTGTGCAGATATTTCATCTACATTTCAACTATCTTAATTAAGAAGAGAGAACTGAATAAGTTCTCACAAATAATATACTTTCTAAAAGCTTTATTAGAGAAGATACACTCTCAAATATTTAAGATTATTAAAATAGATTCAAAAAGACTAGAGATAATGAGATATAAAGTAATGCTCAAGATTATTTAAGAAATGATATTAAATACAGAGATTAAAGCTATTTTTAAGAATTTAATTAGATAATAAGCAAGCTTGCAGAATCTAACTAAGAAGATAAAAGCTAATTAAGATAATATAAGTAAGTATAATCTTAAAACAGAGTTAGTAGAAATAAAAAGTAAATTAGAGATGAAGTTTGAGAAGCTAATAAAGAGAATTTGAGCTATAATATTAAGTATCAATATAATAGTTAAGAATATACAGCTAGAAACATCTTCATTAGTAATCAGAGTATAATAGTCGCGAGCATAAGTAAATCAGAATTCTGCTAGAGAAGATAATATATATTTATCTAGAGTGAGTTCTAATATAAGAATTAATGTAGAAGAAGTAGTTTGTTTCTATTATAATGCTTCTAATTATGTCAAATCTAATTATACTCTTCTAAATAATCAAATCTTCAATAATCAGATGCATATTAATAATAGAGAATATATTTTCTTGAGAATCTTTTAAAAGAATATTCCGAAGATATACAGATTACAAGAAATTTTCATAACTTAAGTAATATCAAAAGTGCTATTAGTTCAGTCTTTAACTTTTAAAGTTCAATATCTGATAATTAGCAATAGAAATTCTGATTCTGAGAAAGAGATTTATAATATAAAAGAGAATAAGCCGGAAACTCTTGTAGAGATCTTTATAATATAATAAATTAAATAGTTAATGCAGATATAATCAGCTAAAAACTTATCTGTTAAATAAATTCAAGATAAAAGAGTAAAGATGACAAAGTAGCAGACTAGAAAAAAGAAGAGCTATCTTATAATAAAGATCTTAAGAGATGAGAATTATAAGAGAGTTGTGAAGTCTAATAGATAGAAATAGAATATAATTATAACTGATTCTACTAAACTAATATGATATTTAAACTTAATATAAGATATAATTCAAGATGAAGAAATGTTTCTAGAAGATATTGCTTCTTCTATTATAAAGATCTTTAAGATATTAAAGACCTCACTCAGCAAGCTTCTTAAGAATATAATAAATCTAATAAGTTTGATAGAAAGAATTATAAATATTAGTGTGAAAATCAAGTTAAGAGAGCTTCTAATCAATTCAAAGAATTTGCAGCATGTCTAATTTAAAAGAATTTCTGATTCTCATTTTCAGTTATTAATAATAGCTATTTAAGTGAAAATCTTAAGATTGTAAGCTCTTAATTATATAATATAGCTAACTAATTATTTGAAGAAAGTGCTATTTACTATTATTAGTTCTTAAGTTTGAGCTCAAATTAAAGAGAAGAAGATAAATTGCTTACTAGATAATAGAGCGGAAATTATAATGATATTCTTGAAGCTGATAGATAAGCTGAATCTTCTTATATCTAATAATTTGCTGTTAAATATATTGAGAGTTAACAAATATTTTTGAAGATTTGCTGATATTATTAAGATAATAAGAGTTCAGATTGAGATACTAATGCACGAGATTCTAGTATAAATAATAAAGAGATTAGAGTAGAATATAATTCTAAAAAGAATATATTCTCATATTGTAAAGCTGAGTATCAAAGATCTTGCGAATAAAATATATTAAGAATTGATAAAATCTCTGAATAATCTTACAAAGATAGCATTCTAGACTGTTAAAGTAGATATTATGACAAATTAATAATGAGAAGATATTTACAGATATCAAACATCTATAAATATAGAGAAGAAGAAGTATTTAAATAAATAAGCTAATCTTAAATTGAGAGAAGAGTATTATAATGAAAGAATCTAATAAGAAGAATATATTCTGCTGCTGTTGTGCAGATGATTAAGATAGAGATAATAAGAGAGAAGAAGAAGAAGAAAGTTAGAATAGTAAGTATGATGTAGAATGCAGGAAATCAATTCAACTATTTTATTATACATGCGATATAATAAAATAATTTGCTTAGTTATTATTTTCCTACTATTTTTTATTTTCAGCCGCAATATAGTTAGATTAATATTTCAGAGTCAGTTTCTTATCTTTCTTATTATTTTAATTCAGCTTTTGCAAATTTATATCATGTTATTTATGCGAACATGTTATATAAGTGAAAGAGAAAGAAAATATTGTCACAAAATATGCAGAAGTCTAGTGAAGAGAGATCTGAAAAAAAGATATTGTGAAAGAAGAAGATTCTGAAAAAGAAGATAGAAATACTTGAGAAGAGATCTGCTTTATTCTTAAATAAATAATTCATTTCTTAATTTGCATAAGCTCTAATTAATTTAAGACTTATACTAGAGCGAATACTAAATATATAATATAGATTAGAGCTGATATTACAGAAGCATAAGCTTCTTATGCAGATTCTATTAAATTAGAAGATAATTCTTTTGTAAGAGTTTTTAGAAATAGAAAGAGTTCGCTCAAAAGTTACTTCTTTATAGAAGATTGTCACAATAGATTATATTCTTTAATAGATTGTCAACTTTTCAATTATCAAGATATTACAGCTGATAATAGCGGAGATAATTATGAATAGAATGAAGATAGAAATTCTGAAGCATTATAATAAGTTATATAGAAATTCATGATTTCTAATGAAGAAGAATAATACTAAGTATTAATTGATTAATATAGTAGTATATATTAACAAGATTATTATTAAGAATGCTAACTTATTATTTTTGACAGATGACTTCTTGAAGAAGTTTGCTAGAATAATAGTAGATAGCTATATGAACTTTCTCTCAGATTATAATTAGATTGAATTAGCAAAGAAAAGCAGAGATATAATAGTTATTATAATAATTTATAGACTTCTTTATCAGACTACTCTACTTTAAGATGCAATTAATTTAGTGACTTAGTTTGTTCAAGTTATTAATCAGATTCTTAAAGATTTGATTCTAATTTATATTAGACTCTTTCTTAATAATATTAATATCAAAGAATCGCGAACTTAATATAATAATGAGAAGATGTCTGAGCTTTCTGAAATTTAATGATTTATACTGAAATATCTGCAGAATATTAATATTATACTTGCGAATTTGAAAAGAGTAGAAGTGATAATTATAGAAGTAAAGAATAAGTTCTGCATAATCAGACTTCAGATTATAAGCTTTGTCTATAATATAAATAGAAGACATTCTAATTAGAAGAAGATTCTGATTATTCTAGAATAATTAGAATATTAGAATATTACTAAGACATGAGTGTTTATTGATATTTGCATTTATTATTAAGTTTGAATTTGAAATTTCTCTTAAATTGTGTTATCTATTTTCAAGTTATTTTGAAAGAAGAAGTTATTTAATTAAAAAGCAGAGCAGTGAGAAGTAATAGATGTGTTGAAGATAATATTAATAATAGTATTAGTATTAATGTCAATTAACTATTTAGAGAGAGTAGAAAAGATATTATATGAAAATAATATAAGTCTGATTAAATAGAAAGAATATCTATTACAAGAAAATAAAGAGAGAAGAAGATATTCTTTGAGATATGAGAATAAAATATAAAGTAATAATAAGAGAAAATATAATGCAGAGAAGAGAGAGTGTAGAGAGTTGTTGAAGATCTTAAAAAAGTTTTAAAATCATCTGTATAAAATGAGATTTGTGATTAAGATAAATGTGAAGATATTAATAACACAGCTGAATAAATCTTTTACAGATCTTCTAGAAGTCTTAGTAACATGATAAATAATATGAATTAGTCTTTTTAATTTTAATATTTAATATGTTCTAGAAAAGAAGTATATAGTTGCAGATAAGTTATCACGAAAATTATTATTGAAGAAGATAATTGAGAAAGAGAATATTAACGCGTTTATTAATGAAGAACTGAATATAATATAGATGACACTATCTTATCTTACACTCACTCAATCTCACACTACTCTATTATATTTAGTTAGTGTATAAGCAAGTAATAAGAGATTATATGAGAGAGATAAAATAGAAGAAGATGAGAAAGATTTAAATATATTAAGATATGATGAGAAGAAGAAGAAGAAAGAGTGGAATAAGAATGAATCTCTATAATTGAAATACTCTAAGAAGTTAATTAATATTACAAGATGACTGATAATATTTTGAAGACTAGATAAGATATTAAGAAAAGAATTTGTGATATTTAAAAAGAATATGCTGAGATTTATAATTTATAAAGATTATTTGTTCAGAAGAGTTAGTAAGAATATATCACTTTAAAGAGTGATAGATAATAAGAATGTGAGAATAAAGATTCTTAGAACTTTATATAAAGATTGCGAATATTGAGAGAGAGAAGAGATTTATAGAAGAGTAGCTAATAGATATTGATAAAAGAGTTTAGTCAAGAAAGTTGCTACTTATTATTATTTATATATAATCTATTAGTTTTGAGCTCTAAATTAAGAGAATAAGATCTTGCATTCTATATAGATCAGCTTACTATAATAGAAGATAGAAATTGATCTAGTAATAATGTCGAAAGTGAAAGATTATAAGTACTTAATTTTAGCTTAATATAATCTTTTGAAATGAGTAGAAAGAGAAGCTCTTATTACAAAATCTATTAAATCAGTCACATAATTTCTCTAATAGAATATTATCTGTTAATTTAAATGTTTTAAAAGACTTCTTTCTAATAAGAAGACTGAGTTTTAAGAAGTGATGAAGAAGTTAATAGAGAAGTACAGATTGAAATATATTCTTACGTCACTATATCATTCTTAGATTAATAAGAGAATTGAGAAAGATTATTAATCTATCAAGAATACATTATCAAAGCTGAAAATAGAGAAATGTGATAATTAAGTATAGAATCTATTAGCTGTTTTTTGAGCTAATTAAGTAATAGTTTAGTTATTTATAGAAGTTATATCTTATCATCTAATATATAAGAATAATTCAGTGCTTCTTATTAAAGAAGAGATTTCTTTGTGATCATTTCTTAGATGAAAAGATGTGAGAATAAGAGAAGAGCTATTGATATTAAGAGAATTGCAGCTTGAAAGATGTGATAAAGACTTATAAAAGATTTGATTAAGATAGTAATGTAAGAAAGAAAAGAATAAAGAGATTTTCAATATTAGATATAAGATAAGAATAAAATTAATTAAAATAGGAATCTTGATTCTATTACATAAGTCAGATAAGATTATAGATATAATAAGAAAGAATAAATTTTTAACATACTGATATAAGTCTTTTTAAGTGAAGAATATAAATTAGATAAAGAGAAGCTTTAGACTTAAGAAGCTTAATAGAATTAAGTTTAGAAATTTAGTTGTAGATAATTAGATAAAGAGATATTTTATAAGAAAAGAGAAGTTAGAGTTTGCTAGAATGCTAAGAGAAGAGAAGAAAGATGAGTAAATTAGAGAGAATAGTTAAGATAAAATAAGTTAAGAGACTTAACAGAAATATATAGAGAATTAAATAGAAGATGTTTTAATAAGAGATAAAGAAGAGAATAAAAAAGAAGAGATAAGTTATAATGAATATAATTCAGATAATATAAAGAGAGACAAGATTATTATAAAGATTCTTTTGAGATTATAAATAATTGATAATAGAAGTTATTATTTTCTAGTAAGTTTAGTTAGTAGAAATAAATATATTCAGTTTTCTTTTAATAAAGAGATGTTCAATTAAGTTTAGAAAGATAGAAAGAAAAGAAGAGAGATTAAAAGAGATGTAAATAAGAGAATAATTAATAATAAAGAAGAATTCAGAAAAAGATATTGCAATTTAATTTATTTATTATATATGCAATATAGCGAAATATACTTAGATAGATGAAAAGTATTTTCTGTTAGAACTTAGTTAGTTTTTATCTTGAAAAGCTCTTATTTAGAGTATATATTTTAGATATACAGACAATTATTCTGAGAGATTATTAATAGTATTGAGAAAGAAAAATAAGAAAAGAGTGAGAAGTAAAGAGAGTAGTAGAGAATACTGATGATAGCAAGATTAGATATAGAAAAATGGAGCTAGTAAATAGATTAGATAAATAGATTAGATAGAGAGATAGACTATTATTAATAATTAGAAGCAGATAATAATAAAGAGATATTTTTTTGTCTATATTCTTTATCTCTTTTATAACTATCTCACTATCTTCTTTATTTAAGATATTAATCTCAAAAGCATTTATTAATCAATTCTTTATACAGTTTATTATTTAGCTTTTAATATCACACGCAATTTATTAATCAAATTAGTAATTAGCTTCTTTAGCTGTTAATATATTATTTAGATTATTCTTCAGTTTAATAATCAGTTTATTAATCAATTTAGCAAATAGATTATTCTTTAATTTTCATACTTAGTTGTTATTAAGTCTTAATAAACATCAGCTATTACTTATAAGAATTAGTATGAATTTAGATAAGATATTAGAGAAGAATATAAAGAGAGAGATAAGTAAATTAGTAAGTAATAAGAGAGTATTAAATCTGATAAGAAGATAAGAAAGATGACAGCTTGCTAATAGAGATTTTACATTCTTTGCTAAAGTTCTAATCTATATTCGCGTTTAATTAGTAGCAGCTCAAATTTCATTAATAAGTACACTAAATTAAGCTCTTATCACTATTATTGAGAAGATTGATAATTATGCAGTGAGATTTGCTGACTATCTTAATAAGAAAGAAGAAGAACATTTTATAATCTTTAATAAAAAGAATAATAATTACGTGCAGATCTTTCAAAGAATTAGAGAGATGATAGTTAGAATAATCAAGTTTTATAATTAACTCTCAAATATATGCAAGAATCTGATGAAAAAAGAATTTCTATATTTAATATTCTTCAAATATATTATTAATAAGCTGTATTAGAAAGAATAATCAATACTTAATAAGATTAATAAGATTAGACTTGCAGAATTCAAAATTCTGAGTATTCTTTGCTGTAAATTCTATTAGATAATATAGAGACTTGTAGAGAAGAGAGCTTATAATAATATTAGAATCTAAATAACTTTAACAAATATTTGAGAAGATATAAAATAAAAAGTAGAAATGAGATTTACTATTACAGACAATCTAATAGTCTTAGAAATAGAGGGACTGTGTGTGAATAATCATACTATTATTTAGAATCACAAATCTTTATTAACTTCTCAGTATCTACTTTAAGAGAAGAAGCAGAATTCACAATACATGCGCCTGAAACTTACTGTAATAGAGATTGAAATAATAGTCATCTTCAGTAATACTTAAAATAAAGAAGAGAAGAGAAGATTTGTGAAATCTAAAGAGAGTGAAAAGAAGAAGAGTAGTAATAAGAAGACAAAGATATCTGCAAAATCAAAGATAGTATTAATATATAAGAATATTGGCTATAAAGAAATATAAAGAATACTGAGCAATATTAATCAGATTATAAAAGAGATAAAGAAGAGAGTTAAAAAATCTGAACTAGATAAGAGCATATCTAAGCTTCCCACTAATCTCATTATTAAGTTTATAAAGATATAAGCTACAATCTACAATTTTATTGAATAAAAGATGCAGATTATGTAATATTGATAAGTTCTTAATCTGAAATCTAAAATCATACGCAACTTTTAAGAAATAAATATTAGCATCTTGATTAATAATCTACATATCTTGGAAAGAATAATACTAGTAACAGATCTAATAAATTTTGTGCTCATTTATATTTAAGTAGTATTTAATATTAAAAGTCTTATACTAATTAGTATGCAAGTCTTTAACATATATATAAGATTAATAAGACAGTTGATATTAATCTGAAGAAATAAGAGATAGATGTTAAACTTTCAGATGCAATTATTAAACAAGTCTGGCAGAAATATGAACATTAATATCTTTAATATAAAATCTTTTCTGATAAATAAAGAACATATTAAATAACTTATAAAAGAGACTATTTTAGCAGTAATAATAACTAAATTAAATAGAGATATGAAACATATTATTGATTCAAATATCTGAGTGATATAAGCAAGAAAAGATCAGTATTCAAGTATATTATCAGCAGTTCTAATAGATTAATCTCGCAATATAACAATTTCTATTTATATAGAGAATTATTAAATATTAATATATATTCAATTAAAATCAAGATAGATTTATATTCTAAATTTGAAAAGAAATATAACATATTACAGTAAACTGCGAGAATAGATTATGAACTTTTTATATTAATATAAGATGATACTTGAAACAGAATTATAATATCATGCTTATATAAATAATACATAATAGATAAACTAAAGAGATTATAATCTCTTTGCGATTAAGAACTTATAAGTATTTTGAAATAATAACGTGTTAAAAGAGTTAAATAGATTAAAGAGAAAACATTTTTGAGTATAGACACTTTAGTACACTTCACACGCTCAAATTACGCGAGAGATATAGACAGCTGCATAATATTAATTAAATTATTCTATTTCAGATATTACAGTAGAATCTCTAAGATTAACAATATTCTTGAGATTAGAAAGAGAATGTTAAATATCTTATAGATTTCTGATTATTAATTCTCTAAATCAAAGTTCTGAGAGATCTTTATTAATAAGTCTCAGAATCTTATTATCAGAGAATAATACATCAGAAAGAGAAAGAGTCTTATCTAAATTAGAGTAAAGAGTAGCTGTTAAAGCGAATTAGCAGAGAACTTAAGCTTTGTTTAAGAGTATACAACTTGATTAAGAGAGAAATGTGCAAGAAGAAAGAAATAAAAATGCTAATTAAGAAAATCAAGAAAGTTAGAGCAGAGATTAGAAAGAGAGATTTATATGAGAAGAAAGAAACAGAGATAATAATCAAGAGAGTTAAGAAAGAGATTAAGAAGATTGATTTGTGAGAAGAGATGAATAGAAGTAATAGAAGAGATATCTTTTAATATTGATGATGAAGATGTTTGTTTTCTATAAATTGCTTTTAAGCTTATGAACTTATATTCTACTTTTCTTATTTCTTCACTCTTTAAATTAAGCAGTTTTAGAAACTAGCTCTTTTTGATTATACTGCGCTTTCTATAAGTTTGCCTCTTCTCTTTTAATAGTTGCGGGTGACTATCACAGTCAAATTCTCAACTCTCTATTATAAAAAGCATAAGATTCTTTTGTTTCTTTTTTAAATATTCAGAGAGTAAGTATTTCTGAACTGAATTGAATTATTATAAGACAGAAGATTGTCTTCTTCAAGTGAGAAGAGATCAGAATAGAAATAGCAGGATGAAGAATAGAGATAGTAAGTTGAGTATAGTATCTCTTCACGCAGAGATATATATACATGACTTATATTCAGAGTAAGAAGAAAAGAATATGTAGATAGATAGTTTAATTCTACACTCTTTTTACTCTTATTTTACAGTATTATTTTTGATATTCGCTCAGTACAGCTGTTAATTCAAACATTTCATCATACACGCGATATAACGAAATCTTTCCTCTCAACTTTCTTCGCTATTAGTCATATTAAGGCGCACTTTTGACATCTTCACAATATCTCTTAAATAATATAAAACGCGTTTAAAAATAATCTAAATTATTTCTAAGAATTTTATTATTATATTTATAAGATAACTTATAATATAAATTATATTAAAATGTAAAATAATAGCTAGCTATTATATTTTGCTTATAAGTCTTCTAAAAGTCTTTATTTAAATAGAAATATTTGCGGATTTAATCTTCAGATCTATCTTTATAAAAGTAGACTTAAGCTTAATATCTTATAACTCTATATTTTATAGAAGATGAGTTATAAATTTTACTTGCGTTAAATAAATAGTCTGCTTTTCGCGTGTGATTTTCATATCTAAATAAATCTTACAGACATTAATATTCTTTATTTTAAATCGACTTAATATAATCTTTTTAAGTCCGCGAATATCTTAATTATTATTATTTATAATAATATAATCATTAATATAAGAGAAGATAAAAATAACATTATTTAACGAGCGCCGAAAATAAAGAGCTGAGTTATATAAAGTCTGTGAATAATTTAAATCTTATAAAAAGATAATCTAAGTTTTATATTAAATAGCTGAAGATATTTAAAGATTATATAAAGTCTTTTTTAGTTTACAAATCTTGTTCTTTTATTTATATCTAATAGATAATTTAATAAAAATATCATTCTTAACCTTCTTATTTAAGAAGGCGGTAACAGCGTTTATCTATTAAATATCCCAGCTATTTTCTATAATTAGAGTAAAGAGAATTCGCGTTATTTAAGCTTTAATGATTGAGACTGTTAATTTATCAAAATTAATATTCTCATCTTTCTGCTTAAATCCGCGGATTACTTATTAAGTCTTTTATATTTTGAGCCCGATTTCCTACTCTTTTTCTATAAATATTTATCTATTTAACAGTATATTACTATTCTTAAGCATAGAATTGATGTTAATAACTAATCAGATCTCGTTCTCTTTAAGAGTCTTGATTTAGATATTTATAATCTCATATTATATTCTTAATTTAGAATCACTTTAAGCTTTATTAAAGAATTTTAAATAATAATTTAATAATCTCTTTAAAACATGTACAAAGATCGTTATAAAGAATATATTCGCGTTATTAAATATCTAATTAGATTCAAGTAAATTTAGAGCATTTTAAGTCATTTCTAACAGCTCTATCTCTTCTTATTTAATATAATATCTCTTCTCTTTAATTTCGATTATTTCGGAGGAAGAAAAAGACTCGTAAATCGAAATTTGAGACTGAATTTACTCTGAAATATCTTGATTAGCTGTAGAATTGTATGGAGAATTAAACTCAGCTATTTCGTCTGATCTTAAATTCTGCTCATCAAATTCAACATTTCAAATAAGTGTTAATTTTCTACTTTTTAAATCTCATAAATAATAAATCTTTATAGAATTGTAATTAATAAGCCTTATTTTCTATTCTCTTAAGAAGAGCTTATTATGATTGTTTACATGAGAAATTCTTGCGTAGATTACACAATTAAAAACGCGAAAATAAAGAATAAATAACTTATAACTATAAAACATCTTAAAAGATATTATTTTATAACTTAAGAATCTTATTAAACTATAATTTATAAGCT
>JAABUK010007639.1_pt1 | contig 15523 bp, 10 predicted proteins | sample 5559141 | NCBI WGS metagenome assembly JAABUK01 (sample SAMN10711869, study PRJNA513367) | rock metagenome | isolation source: Antarctica rocks | place: Antarctica: Victoria Land, Pudding Butte nord | collected 2016-01-03
GACGATGGGGGAGGTGATGATTTGATACATGGTTTTGTGGGAGGAGGGGTGGGAGGGGTCGTGGAGGAGGCCGGCGCCGCATATGGAGACGGAGCCGGAGAGGAAGGTCATGCGGATAGAGCGTTGTTGGGAGATGCCTTGGAGGGTGCGGATTAGGTAGGTACGTTCGAGGTCCTAGGTAGGGAAGGGTCAGAGTGAGGAGACGGTAGGATATGGAGTGAGAATGGGAGTTGGGGATTAGTACCTTTGTTTCATGCGTCCATTGGTCTTTCAGCTCATCCAGGATATCAATGTCGCCGAAAGGACTCAAAATGCCACCCATCAGACCTGACTTGCCTACTGCACGTTTGACCGAGTCGAAGCCTGATCCAACGGCGCCTTTTGCACCCACAACTCCGGCTACCGAGCTGGTGACTTTACCGAGCAGATTGTACGTTCCCGTAACGGCCTTCTTCCCAGTAGCGATTGTACTGGTCAGACTCTCCGCCGCCTCCATCCTTGGATAGACAAGCGGCACGGCAACCATCATGATACAATGCTGCACGCTAGGTGGCAGCATAGCGATCTTTGGGAAGAGACCTTGGTACGTTGGCCCGGCCATGACTTGATGTGGATTTCTCTCGCTTCTTGTATCAGGTCCAACAACCACGACTGCGGGACCTAAAAATTTGACGAAATGCCATCCGGTTCCAGTGATAGTGAAGAGATCATTATCGTGGGAGACGTTGCGAAGAATTTCTAGAGTAGTGTGGTGTTGGAAGAGCAAGTACATTTCTATACCTATCCGACCGATGTTCTTGAACATGTTGCTGAATTGCATGTGTTCAGGGTATGAGCCGAAGCCATCGAATCTGTCAACTGTCAGCCACGGCACACTGACCTTAAGATGGATTTCTCACATATCATGATCATCAATCGTAAGTACGTGGGGTATCTGCGCGAACGCCTCTCTCAAATGCGGTTGATCGAAATGACTGGTGTAATAATGAAAATAGGCGTGAGAAACATCCTCTTCATGTGCTGCCGTCCAAACAGCATTCTTCCTATTCTCCTTTCCGCTCGTCGCCAGCCACTGCTTCAGACTGGGAATCTCCTTCCATAGACGATCGGCATATATCTGACTGCCGAGGCCCAGTTGGCAGTGGAATCCACCACATTCAGCATGTTTTTGCATGATGTCTTTCCACATGTAACCGACGCCGCCGAGCCTTGCTCGCTCATTCGTACTAACATTGAGGCCAAAATCGTTGCCAGAGTGTGCAACGAATCGCCAATTGGTCTCTTGCCGTCCAGCTACAAGAAATTCATACCTAGTGCAGCCAAGATGTGAAGTGATGGCGTAGGTCCATTTAGCCGGGGCGTCCTCCATCTTCAAGTCTATCTCATACTTGTAGAACATCCATCTCTGGTGTTGTGAAATATGACTTGCCTTCAATTGGCGCGGATTAGGCGACAAGTCAAGACTTTGATGAATGTGAATGGTAGGAGGTTGCGGGCCGTCAGTCACCAATAAGATCGATCCGAGCCAGAGTTCGCGTTCTAGATCCATATTGGCATACCGTAGATATGGTCCAAAATATACGCCATTTGTCGGCACGACTTTGTACAGATCTACGCCACTACTAGGTGGAGGTCCCGTGTAGCCGCCACCTTGGCCAGATATGCTACCTCCAAGGCTCATCGCATTGGCATGCTCGTAGCCTGGAGTCATCGGTAAGCCAGGAGAAGCAAGAGGCTTGTTTGCGAATGAGAGGCCAGGAGATGCCATTGGGTTGTTGTAGGCAGAAGCGGCCGGGGAGAGAGGAGCTTCATTCAGATTGAGCGGCGTCGGTCCCTTTGGAAACTCCCATTGGGTTGATTGTGTCGGCAGGTGGATATAATAGTACTGCCCGGAATTTGGATCCAGGTGAGCAATCCAACCTTCGGGCAAAGGAGGCGGGGAAGCGGCGAGGTTAGGAGCAGGAGCTGCTTGGACTGCCGGAGCCAGTCCTTGCTGCGGATGCATAACTCCATTGACTGATGGCTGCCTGTCGGGGATTGCCTGCTGTGGAACAGGGTCGTTGGCATAAGCAGGGTGACCCTGAGTTGAAGCTTGCAATCCGCCCGATGCAGTTCCTGCCGAATCAGCAGCTACTGCCGCTGCTGCCAAGCCTCCTCCCGCTGCTCCCGCTGGTCTTCCCTTCTCATGCGAATAGCCTCCGTGCGAGCCGGGCGTCTGTGAGTAAGCAGGAGGTGGTTCTTCACCGACATGCAGACGCTGAAAGTCACTCTCGAGCGGATTTGGAGGGATCCTGCCCGGCTGCTGTGGCCCAGGTGAAGCTCCAACTGGTCGACCCTGGGAGGGGTCTGGTAGTGGTGGCTGCTGCTGGGCTTCTCCCGGCCCTTGATATATAGTCGGCTGGCCGTGAGGATGACTACCTGGTTGTTCGGTAGGTGTCCATGGACGTCGTGGAGGAGAAGCAGCCGGTTGAACGTTTGGTTGCATGCCAGGATAATTGGCAGTCCTCTGCATGGAGGCTGCATTCTGAGCTTGTAGATTAGTGAGGGTGGAAGCACCGGCAATACCTGCAGCGGCATATCTTGCTTCAATATCAGTTCCTGGCCGAATAGTAGGGGGTACAACGGGGGTTTCAGGTGGTGGCGGTGATCCTCGTGTAGCCTTTGTGGTGGAAGTTGACGCTGTAGAACTAAGTCTTTGCACAGTTGCAGGATCCCGAATGTTCAATCTACCCGGTGCTCCCCCTGACTCCGCAGACAGTCCTCCGGGTGGCGGCCAATACTGCTGATGATATTCGGGGTATGGATTTGCTTCCGGTCCGCTCGGTCTAGCTATAGCTCCAGGAGCGCCAGTTATCGAAGGTGGTCCAGACACTGAAGGAGGTCCAGACGCCGAAGGAGGTCCAGACGCCGAAGGAGGTCCAGATACTGAAGGAGGTCCAGCTACGGAAGGTCTCCGCGGTGCTTTCTGAAACAATCCTTCTTTGTCGGGTGTCTCGGGCCCTGGCGACTCAGGAAGAGGCTTCGGCAAATTTTCCCGGCGCTCTGCGAGAGTTGCCCCCGGCCTCACATCGCGTCCATCATGCGGCCGTAAAGACGCCGGAAAGTCGGATGAGGGTAGTGTGCCTGAAGAGGGCGAACCAGAACGTCTGGATGATCCGTACGAAGGCGAGCCTACTCTTCCTTGTTCCGGAGACCCAACTCTTCTCTGATCAGGAGTTCTCTGATCAGGAGACGCGACTCTTCGTGGATCAGGGTATGGATATGGTGCTTGCGAAGCATTGGCTGGTCTTGCCTGCTGAGGTCGTTGACGATCATCAGGATAAGGAAGTGAAGGAATGGGATAATGACCGGATCCAGAAGTGCCAGCAGTGTGTTGACTGCCAGCTGATGGACTAGGAGAGGCAGTGGATTCTCTTTTGTGTATTCTCAGCGGTTCGACGGTTGGTGAGTTGCGCTCTGGCTGTCTATTCAAGAACATCTCATCCTCCCCTCTCCGGCCTGATGATGCACTCATGATGCCGGATAGCAATCAAAAGAAAGGCCGCGACCGCCTGAAGGCTATATTTGGGCGCACAGGATCTTCTGCGGCTTCTGCTGAAAGTAGACTCGATCTCGAGCTATGGGGGGGGGGTATTGCGACGCAGTCCTTGCTACATAAGCGCCCAGCAGCATTCGAAATTGTGATTGACTGGAACGTAACCCGTCCTAGGTCCTTGAAGCACGGCAAGGAGGATGGCAGCATACGAGGACAGGCGACAGGGTGCGGATCGGCAAGCGGAGGAAGCGTATAATGCCTACGCAAAAGTATCTACCCGCGGAAATTTCGCGCCCCACCCACCGTTTTATTCACCACCATACATTTTACTACTACAAGACCAAAACAAATGGGTTATTTATGAGACCCGTTGCAAAATATTCACAAATAGCAGGCCTTGAGACTGAGATACTTCTGGATTAGGCCTCTTAATACTAATACTTGATGTGCCAGCCTTTCTTCTTTCAGACGGCCTCAATCCGTCTCGGTATACTATTAATTAGATTATTAAGCTAGGTCTGAGATATTGCATTCTAAGCATCTATAATTACAGCACTTAGAGCAAGTAGATCGGCCTCACTTTTATCTATATTAATCAGCTCTAAATGATGTTGATAGATAATCTCTTTCAGCTTCTTCTAAATATATTTAATAGAATTCATATTTAGCGAATAGAATAATTAATTAAATAATAATATATTCTCATCTCTAAATTAATTCTTAATCTTTTTAATTATATGAATATTAATATTATTCTATATAAATATATAATTAGATTTAAAGCAAACTTTTATCTAATTATTAAGAACTTTAAAATAGAAGTTAACAGAATAATTATTTCGAGCGATCTTCTTATCACGAATTATTATAATTAAATCTAATCTTTCTTTTATCTAAATAACATTTTAAATTATAATATAAATATTCTTTCTTATATTATATAACTTAATTATCTCTTTATTTCATTTCTGCGTGAGTATATAAAAGACTTATTAACGTGATTATCTCTTACTTTATTCTATTAAGCATTTATCTAAAAAAATAATAAATTCTTACTTAATTTTTTAATTTAAGTGAATTTTAATTTATTTATAATAAATTTAAGTATATTTAGCTGTTAATGTAGATTATTTAAGAGCTTTTTAATTCTTAATATCTGCAGAATTGAGAATGCGATTAAGAATATTATAAAAGAGATAGATGTGAAGATTTTGTTAAATATCTGTATATATAAACTTTAAATGAATTTAAATGAAATATATAATATTTTGAGCGTTTAATTAAGTATATTTCTTTAATCTACTCATACGCTGTATAATATTATCTTCTAAATGCTGAGCGTCTGTTTTAACAGTATATTTTATAATATTTTCGGAGATTTTCAATCATCTTAAAATATCGCCAATTTCAGCGTCATCTTCATATAAAGTTGTTATTTTTGATTGAGTATAGAGTGTAAGCTCTTCTCCACGAGGGATATTCGCAGAAATTGTCGCTAAAGACCTTCTAGGCATGGTGTAATGTATGATGCAAATATAATGGTTGAAAAAACGCGTCAAAATTTAGCCAAGAAAACGCGCCCGCGGGTAGATACTTTTGCGTAGGCATTGTACTCGGGAAAGTTGCAGGATAAGTTCGGCGCTTAGAAAAAGTCGAGCTCTTCCCTCCACAAAGTTGAATAGAGAGACAGCATGCTCACCGCAGCCGCCGTGCGTGACGTGCCCAGAAGCTGGGTGACCACACTCATTGGTTATGTGTGGTGCATGCTAGTTACTGGGGTGGAAAATGATTTAGGGCGAGTCAACCTAAGCCATAGAATGGAGCTTACGCCCAAGACCAAAAGTTGCCAGATAGATTTCTAACAGTCCCATTCCCACAATGTTAGAGCTCTGGGTAAGTGTCAAGGTCGATCAAGTCAGAATCAACACTCCTGCGCAAATCAGGACCAGAAATATGGGGGGGCAACAGAGTTGCAAAACATCTCACAGTGTTTGACTGCTTGTAAGCTTACAGTAAACGCAGCTCGTGTTTGTTCGATAAGCTGGAAGAGTACGCCTCACAGAAGAGACATGTACATATCAGTAGCTTGCAGCCCACGCTTGCTTTCTCCGAACACTGACTCAAAGCACACCTTCAAATGGTATCATGGGTGCAAAATGTGAAGGGACGACAATGCAATGCAATACACTCGAAGCACGCCGATTGCGATGAGACAACCGTGGACACGTTGTTGAGAACAACCCTGACGCCGGAGTATGTGCTCAATTCATAGCCCAAAGTTGACAACCTGCAGACCTTGCTCAAGCACACTGTCACTCCAATTCACGTCAAGTGATTGCCCGGTGTGCATAAATCGTTGGGTCTGTTGCTCGTAGATGATCTGAAGAGCGTGTCGCGTGGCTGTCGTGTTGCTGCCAATGCTTTCCTTTTCCATGCTCGATATGAGTTCAAGTGCAAGCATCTTCTCGGTGCCATCGGTCGATGCGATCCCTGCCATGAACAGGGGAAAGATGATGAATCGAAGGTGATATTGTTCGTCGCTGACGACACGGTCGCCAATCCGCAGTACCTCTGAAACACACTGTGCGATCTCGGCGTCATAATCAGGTCCAGTATCAAGTCGTTGCGACGGCCACATGCTAGTGTGAGAATATATCAAGCATGCACGATAAAGGGCATTGGCGTGTTCCAGCGACTGTCGAGATCTGGGAGGCAGCTTTTCTGGCTCTTGTCCAAGCATCAGAATGCTAGGCGTTACCCATAGGTGGCGAAATGCCTCTTGTATTTCGAGCACTCTCCGTTGTCTAATCTTTGTGCTCACATGCCTTTGGTGGAATACGATATCCTGACTATCGTACGTCAGGGCAGTGGCATCCCGCCGGAGCTCCTTTGCGAGCAGACCAAGTCGAACAGCAAGCACGGTAACCTCGTAATTTAGCTGTAGAGTCATAGGTAGTGATTCTGTCTCTTCGGCGTAAAATGTGCTCGATCCATCAATGCCTAGCGGATACAAATGAAAACTAGGTGGCGGCATCATGTCGTTCTTGAGCATCGTGCCAACAAATTCTCCTGCTCCAGCGCCACTGAATAAAGCATATAGATCGATGTTGCAAATCCACCAGGTGATAAAGGGGAACCTCTCACCACCAAAGACGTGTCTCCTAAGTAATGAGATTCGAAGCAGTTGAGCAAGATGCGATGACCACAGGTTTGAGCCGCCAGTCTCAGCAGCAGCAATCTGTTGTTGAAGACGGTTAGATACATCCAAAAGAAGGCAAACGAAATCAATAATCATGTATGCAGCATGCAAACACAAGCGCTGTCGTGTCAGGGCACAAAGGAGAATAAGGCAAGCATGTAATTACTTACTTCGTAGACGAGCAACAAGAAATGCGTGAGAAATGCGCCATCAGAAGACAGGTCGTCTGCACTGCGGAGATGGCTTTGGAGGGCTGGTAGGGCTTTTTGATAGTGCTGCAAAGCATCCAATCTCTCGTTGCCTTCTTGGTGGGCTAAGCTCAAGGCAGCAACAGCCATCATGGCATGAAAAAGCTGGTAAGAGGATCATCAGTTACGGCAATCTTCCGGGTGGTTGTGACTCGCGTGGAAAGTCCCACAACTTCATTGAACCGGGCGGCTACGAAACTTACTGGCGGGAAAAACCGTGCTGCATGCTCGAGTATTACGACTCCCGACTTCGCACCGTGAGTTGATCCCCGAGCTGTACCTTCATGCTCAACCTGGGCAAGTTGTCGCCAGATATGGTTTCTGAAATGGTGCAAAAGGTTGGAGTCTTGACCACCATCCGCAGCACGCTGCATCAATGATTTTGTTGGATCCAGATCAACCTGACCGTCTAGTAATGGGCCGCTGACTTCAGACGAAGAAGTGGTTACCTGAGGGGAGCTTGGTGACCGGGAGTCCTTCCACTGTGATGTAGCTCTCCGCGTTGCATCTTCAAACCGGCGTAAGATGACCACATTTGCATCCTGGTCGCTGTGGTGTACACCGTCGACTTGACGTACCCCATCAACGTGATGCACACCGTCAGCAGCACAATCCCTCCCCTGGCTACTCGCCATCGAAGCGGCTAAAGACCCACGTCGTAATGGCAACAAGCGAAGGCTCTTGACATCGAGATCTTCGCTATACTCCGGCAGATGTTGAAAACTTTCCGGGTTGACAACGACATTGTACGTTCCCGGACTTGAGCACTCCGCTTTTCTCTCCCGCTCCTCATCAGTTGTAAGCGTCGCGAAAGGAGGCAAGTCATCGTTCCTAGGCGCGCTCGTAGGAGCATCGGTCACAATCGGTGAAGTAGCTGGATCACTTTCAGCCTTCTTTTTGCATGTCAAACAGGCTGTGGTTTCATACGATCCCATACAGAGCTGCCCACAGTGGACACATCTTGCATACGTTCGACCACTCGGGGCGTATCATCGCGAAACGAGAGCCGTGGACTGTAATCACACGCGTGCCCGAGGCGCGTACATTGCTGTCCCTAAATTCAGTATGTATCCAAGAGATGATAGAGGAAAGCAGGTCGTACTCCACATATAGGACGTCCTTCGTCACATTTCACTGGGTTTTGTCAGCTGATTCGGACAGCCATGGAGGGTGCGCATGAGAACCTTTTCTTGTCTGTCAAGATCACCAACCTTTAGCGCAGATAGGGAGTATCAAAAGGACGAAGACATACCCTGCAAGTCCTGAATTGATGTCAGTTCAGCGATGAGATGCTTAAAGCCGAGACTCGTTGTACGCACCAGCATCCAGTCCTTGATCGTGGGGGTAGCCGCGGTCGTGGGGGTACGGTCACATTCGTTGTTCCGAGTATCAGACTTCGGCTCGAGCTAGCCGACGAAGACAGATCGTCTTTTGGAGCAATCACCGGCAGTCGAACAGTTGGCTTTTTCGAGGGCTCTCCTCGTTTAGTTCCTTGCATCACCAGGGTGGTGGCCGTCATGGGGGAGGGTAAGGATCGAGGGGTTAGGTGCAGGAGGTTCACGCACGCGACAGTCGCATTGGGTATCTGGGCGCAAGAGCTTGCAGAAGCTGACCTCCGTGTGCAGCTGGTTTTAAGAAGGTAGGTTGCGCCTAAGCCGCACGACGGGTAAATGATGAGAAAGGTCAATGGGGTCCATGGTCAACAATTTGCGGTTGGGGAACAGGCATTTGAGATAGAACAGTCTTCCAAATCTTTCGAGTCAGACGCTAAAAACGCTCAAGATCGCACGAACATTTGAAAAAGGTTCTAATATGTACACTAGGTGAGAGAAGGATAAAAGTCGGTGTCAGAAAAACGGCGAAGGTGAAAAGCACAGAGGTAGGGTGTCATGGTAATTTGAAGAGTACGCATGAATGGAGGCGTTCATCATGGGTCCGGATCTTACCCTTCGTGGTTTTTCTCGTAGTGGTGGGACCAGCAAGCCGGGGGCTAGGGTACCATGATAGGACGATGCAAATCTGATGGGAGGCCTATGCTTCCTCCGGCGAAGGTCTTCCAGAGAGCTAAGGTGAAGCTTGTGAACGGAAGAAGCGAAGGGGGGTTCTTCAGGGTTTGAGGGTCGATGCCCGGCAGTATGTCGGAGCGTCTCACTCTCGTCCTCGGTCGTCTCACTTGCTACCGCGGTACCCATGGCGCACCCATGGCAGACCCATGGCAGACCCATGGCGGCGGACCAAGGGCCTAGACTAAATGCAGGGCCTGTATCCTGGCTCCTGCACATCGCCAATGATGGGCGTAGCAACATCGACCTCGATTCTAGATTCTCGTTTTGTTTTTCCCATGACGGACAGACTTTCACAGGCCCGGTCCAGACTCTGCCAAGACCCGGAGCAATTCGGCCCGAGGACGTGACCTGATTCGCCCTTGGCGACTTCACTCGCACACTTCCACCCCAACCCGAGAATTGTGCCCCAGATTTGCCTCACCCATGGCAACTTGGAACTCATGATGTACTCGCATTCGATGTCGCTCACAGGCCGACGATCGAGTCCTCCGCCGGTAACGATCTCGATCTGAATATAAGAGGACTGCTGCTGTCCTCGTAACTGCACAGGCGGACGCCGCCACCGATGTCAATGCTCCCAGCTGGTAGCAACTTGCGTTGTGGCGAAGAAAATAGTGCTATCATTCTGGCAATTTAGTTTAGCAGATTGCGCCATCCCTGACTGACCGTTCTATCCGTTGACTGGCTTGTTTTTGACAGCTGCGTGATGCCGATCAACTGACAGATCGTGACCCCAACAATGACAGTGTTCATCTGGCATCATGCTCAATTGACGATGCCCCTTGATTTTCGTGCAAACGGCGATCTTTCCTGTCAGCAACTACCATGCTGGACGTGCATACACTACAGGCCTTGGTGTATCTTCGCCACGCTAAAAGCCCAGAGAGAAAACGCCACAAAATGCAGCCCTACGGAGCTATTTTCCGCCTTCCTTAACAGAGCCAGTCATGGCCCCCGCCCCCAATCATAGTCGTTCAAGATTCCGGTGTCCTGGGAATGGTGCAGGAGCGGGGAGGAAACATCACTTGCCGCCAGATCAAACCCCGTCGTTCCCCTGGCTCAGAAGAGATGCGTGTGCCTCGTGTAGCAGATCACGAACTGGCCCAGACCGCTCGCGATTCAGCCACAGCGTCACCGCCATCGAGGCTTTTTCTTTCCCTGCTGCATCCTGGAAGCCACAAGACGCGCATGTGACAAGGGCGCGTGCACGTTCCATGCGGACAGCCTCGGTGTCACTTTTTTCCGGTAGCGGAAGAAACCGGTCATCCTCGCTTGGAGAGATTGGGAGTAACAGGGCCGCCATCTCCCTCACAGATCCCATACTGTCGCCAGAGATTATCATCGACGTTCGGAGGACAGAATCATTGACAATTTGTCGAGATCCACCCGTCAGATTGTCAAAGTATATTTTAATTCCCTCATACGTGGCCATATAGCTCAACTTGGCGCCTTTGGGTAGTGATCGTCCGATAATTGCCATCAAGATCCGCAAATCATCACTTGTGGCTTCACCGCTGTTCGAGAAAGTCACGGCTTTGAAACAACATGTAATCACCGCGGATAATATCTTATCAAGACTGCAACGATCGGAATTAGTAACTTCAGACAACCAAGATCTTCGGGATAAATTGCAGATCGGGACATACCTCGAGTCCCGCCGCGCTTCGGAGTTGAGCGACGCTTCGCCAGCGTCCACCTCCATCCGATTCGCGGAAGTTTCTAACGACTCTTCAGCAACATCGCTCATGACGGTCAGAACCTTCTGGGCCAGGTCTGGACCTGCACGGCTCTTCGCGATCTCTCCTAACGCAGCTATGCTGTGTGGTCGATATGCAGGGTTCGTTCGTTGCGCCTCGCGCAACGCAATCTTGTCCAACTGATCCCCCTGTCTCTCCCACAAGGGTTGGGCTTTCCTGACAAATTTTGGGAAGGAGTCTACCACCGCTTCTTTGCCATCCCATGTTTTCCCAGCAAGAGCTTTCTCTAAATACGGCCAAATGGCTGCTGCTTGTTGAGATGTGTAATTTCCTTCAATTGCAGAGTCAAGACAGGAGATCAAGTCGGCGATTGCAGATGCTATTGTGTGCTTGATTCCCCATTTGGGCGAGTCGATATGGTGAGCAAGATCAATTATATCCATGAGATACAGAGAGACTGCTCTAGAACCTCCAACATTATCGTCCCATGTCTTTTTAAATGGTTCTCGAGCTTGCGTATCAATATCATTGCGGCCAATGAACGCGAATGGGAGGAATGCTGATGCAAATGCCATGAACCTGTCATTCGACACCTTTGAGGTTGCATGAACAATTTCACCCGCGACATGACGATGGCCAGTCTCTTCGGATGCAAAGTACAGGGCCTTCGCGAAGCGAGATGTCTCCTCTATCTCCTTGTCTGTCGCAATCCGCATCAGGTATGCTAACGCTAGGCAATACGAGTTGGTGACTGTGTCGTTCCGATCGAGGAGGTGTTTGCGAAGCTGCTGTGCAAATCGATCTGCATATGGACGAAACTTCTGACTATGTCGAACCGTCAATGTGACCAGCACTCTGCTGAGGCCAATCTTGGATGGCAGATCGATGACAGACTTGAAGGAGCCTTGAAGTCTTTTCATTGCGTCTGGCATGCTTGCTTCGTCCAGACCTTCCAGGCAGCGCTCAATGGCCTGAATTGCAGGTGATGAGCTCACATGAGACGCTCGAAAGCTGTCTAGTTTCTCGGCCGTAAGCCCGTATTTCTCTGCATTTAGGTGGATGTAATTGACGCTCTCCGGCTCGAGGGAGCTCAAAGAGGTGACCAGAGTCTCAAGTATAACCGGCGCATATGGTCCCAGTGCCTTCGGAGAACTTTTCTTGATAACTTTTAGGAGGGTTTTGATGGCATACTCTTGAACTTCTTTTGCGGCTCCAGATTTGAGTTGCAGCAGCAGAAAGGGCATCGCATGATCCAACATTTTCTGCGCTCTCTTCGTTGTTCCCTCCCCAACCTCGAGGTTGCGTATCAAAAGATTGGTTAGTGTCCTGCACAAACCCATAGCTGCCACTCGCACTGTTTCCTTGATATCATCCAAGACCTTGAAAGCTTTTGTCCATATCTCGTTGAGGTGCTTCTCGTATTTGTCGACATCTCTTCCTTGAATAACCTCTGCAATGGCTGCGCAGCTTGCTTGTCTTACTCGCCACTCTTTCCCTGTGACCAAGCTTTTGAGTAAATCTTCGATGATTGGCTCGAAATTTCGGTCAATTACGGCATTGGAATCTTTGACCAGAGCGTTCCAAATATCGTTCATGGACCTTTGCACGTTGGGGTTTGGGTCGAAACGATAGCGATATAGCTTGGGGTAGAAGCTTTTGTTCTCAGCCAAATAGGCAGAATCCGCGAGAACACTTCCAAGTCCGAAGCGGCCAAACGCAGATCGACTAGTCCAAATTGCGTTGTTGGATGCCAAATTCATGAAGCGATACACGAGGCTGGGGTCGCCCATTTCGGCCGCAAGGCTCACGATATCCTTGTAAGTTGTTACTGAGCTGTCTCCTGTGGGTAAGGCGCCTGCGTCGAAGAGCTCGGTTTCTGATGTCACTGTACCTCCCAGCTTGGCATTGCTTCCCGTGAAGGAGGAAACAAGGTCTCGCACCAGGTCGTCCTTGAGGTTCTTGTCTCCCATCTCATACACTAAGCTAAGCCCGCGAGAGCCTGTCTCTTGGACGACGTCGTCACGATCAGAAAGGAGCCTTGCAAAAGTAGCTTGGCATTGGCGGAGACGAGACTGGACAGATGGTTCATCACCAACGTATTGGATCAGACACAGCAGCCAGATCGCCGATGCTTTTTTCAAAGAGGGCTTTGTGTTCTTGCAGTCGCTGATGATTTTATCCAGCATGGTCTCAAGCATAATTTCATTCACGCCTTCTGAGGGTCGACGAACGTCCAAGTCAAACTCTGCGATTGTTGCTTTCGAATGCCATCCAGCTGCAGCCACGGATAAAGCTTCTCCAATCGCGAATTGTATTTCAGGACGTTTGATTTCGTGGAGCGCATATAAGCTTGTAAGTGCTTTCTCCGTCATTTCGCCTGCCTTCTCGTCTCCGCTGAGACCTCGTACGAATCGGCCTAGAGAAATCACAGCACTTTCTTGTTCCTTCTTGGCATCCTTCACAAGCTGATCGATAACCCTTTCTGCCTGCATATCTAGCTTTTCTTGAGTAGTGTGCTCGAGACACAACATCAACTGGCCCAGCGATAGGTGACTTGCACTTCGAAGAGCGTTATCTCTTGACTCCAGTATCAGCTCGAGAACAAGCTTCACAAATGCCGGAACGTTATCACCGTCAGCTGCAAGCGTTCCGCGCAAGGCTTGCCTGCTCAGGATGAATGTCACACAAAGCACGAAGCAACGGACACGATTCAGTTCCTGACCAACAGCATCCCTCCAACCTTGAATTTTGACCAGAGCTCCTTGAATCGAGTCCCCACGATCTGGCTTTGGATACTGAGGATGCGATGCAAATATACCGAGCAGTCTTGCAGCTTGCGGCTGTATCGTAAGGTTGTTGGAGACAATTGCTAGTTTGATAATCATAACTCGATCCAGCATACCTCCCACAACATGGTCGGGAACCAAGGAACAGATTTCAATAGCAAACTCAGCACATCTTCCCAATTGCAGGGACAGGCCAACCAAAGCTGCATCGATGAAAGTTGTCAAGGGATACCAGTTGACCTTTTTCAGATGATTTCGGACAGTTGATCGGATCTTCTCATTCGTCGCCACAAATGCATCGCTTTTCTTCTCCCAATCAGGCTCAATCGAAACCGGCATATCTGCCGATTGAAGAGCTTCTCGGATGAGAACGTTCCGACAGAATGCGACAGCATGTGGGAGTGCATATCGATACGTCCCTTTAGGCTCTTTGATCATTTTCTCGCCATTGGCGTCACCAAAGAAGTGCTGAATAAGTTCATCAAACTTGGGAAATGCCAGTGCATCAGCCGTTGCTTGCGAGCCATTCAATGTGGACCACCAATATGGATCGAGACCCTTCGTGCCCTCTTCAACTATCTCCTGTCGTCCGCCAATTCCACCCGCGCCTATTGCCAGCAGGTCCATCCACCGCGCTTGGCAATCGGCGAACGGAAGACAACGGTTGGCAAATCTGACGGCTGCGAATCTGGTGCTCCTCACTGTCTTATACCCATCCTTAGCATCGACCTGCCCTACCTCGGTATTGATTTGCTCAATCAACATTCTCCTTAGCTTTTCAGTGGTGCTTTCACTCATTGAATTCGCAAACTTGTTGAGCAGACGTCCAAGTGCAGATTCGATCGAGACTTGAATTTGTGCGCTTGATGAATCGCACCGCAGACTGGTAAACAAGAATTCCACAAGATTCATCATTATGTCTTCGTCTTCTTCGTCTTCTTCTTCTTCTTCATCTTCATCACCAAACTCTTTTGCATGTCTGGCGAAGTCCATCTTTGCTGCCCATGTTCCAATATTCTCATATGCCTTGCCTCTCATATCGAGCTCAGGCGCTGACATTGATCTCCCAGTGACTTCGCCTGGATTTGGCCACCCCTGGTCGACAACATAGCTTCGGAATCCCTCCATCGTCTTCGGAGCAATAGTCAAGATATCAGCTTCCGAAGCAACACGTGAAGCCCAGTTCAGAAAATTAAACAATGCAGTCCGCAGCTTCGTCGCTTCAAGACCAAACTCTGTGACCTCTGACAATTGCTGCTCAACGATGGTCAGGATCCAGCCTGGTTTCGTCGTGGCCGTCTTACTCTTGGCCAGCAAACCCAAAATCCGAATTTGCAATTTCGGTCTCGCAGGCGGCGTCAGTTGAGTCTCTCCTTTCTCCCTTTCTCGCTGCTCGTAATCACCGTCTTCCATCTCCTCATCACTCGTCTCACCCACACCATCATCATCAATGACAGCGCTTCGCCCGACATACAGCTCATAAAGTTCCTGAACCGACTTCTCACTCTCCAGATCAAAGCTACAATGTTTGAACATAGTATCCGCAACGCGAAACAACCCCAGGTTGGTATCATCCGCACCCAGAATAACCGCGGGTAAAAAGCGCTCTTCATCCGTAAACACAGCCGTAAACAAGAATTTTGCCACGGCAACCTTCGTCTGCGTGATCAACATCTCGAACGCCGCGGCGCTCTTGCTGGATTCCCTCTTGGCGGCAGCCCAGGTCGCAAAGACGGCTCGCTCCGCTATTGTGAGACCGGGTAAGGCAGGCAGCGGCTCGAATTCAGCATCTTGGCTCACGCGTTTCGGAGCCACGAAGGCCTGCGAGTCGCAGAGGAGAAACTTAGCCAGCCACTTTGCTAGGAATTTGGTTTCGGTGGCGGACAGGTCGAGATCGGTTTGCAGGTCCTGATCTTCTCTGGAACCTCGTTCAGGGAACTCACTCGTAGGTAGGAATTTGAGTAGGAAGTAGAAACCGTGAACCCAGAGTCT
>JAABUK010007641.1_pt1 | contig 15519 bp, 15 predicted proteins | sample 5559141 | NCBI WGS metagenome assembly JAABUK01 (sample SAMN10711869, study PRJNA513367) | rock metagenome | isolation source: Antarctica rocks | place: Antarctica: Victoria Land, Pudding Butte nord | collected 2016-01-03
TGGGGGTGGAATGGTGGTGTGCGTGGAGTTCGTGGTGGATTGGAGGATTGGGAATTCGGTATATTATCTCACACCCCGAATGATCATTGAGAGCGTGGTGTTAGTATGTGGCTCAGAGGCTTCCTAAGAGCTGGGCATTGAGAGCGTTTGTCCAACATTGTCCTGACCTTTTCCAAGTATGGAGTCTTGGCAGTCTTGGCAGCAACGACGAGGTTACGCGCCAAGCTATCTAGGGCTGAGCTGGATCATCCCTACGCCGCCGTGACCGTCCCGATGACTTATCTTGCGTTTGATCAGGAAGCACATTCACACGAAGAAGGCTCCGTAGTCTCTGTGTCAACATTGCACAAGATGGGAATAATGACGTCGTGTCGAGTTTGAACAAGCGAGGCTTTCGAAGACAAGGTCCCAACAGAGGAATGCGGCAACAAAGCCCATGAAAAAAATTGCGTGAGTGCTCTTGGCGAGCCCAACAGCTGCGATCGTACACTCCGTGCTTGATGTTAGATGTTAGGCTGTAACCTACAATCAGTCTACGTTGCTTGTGCCACCAAAGACCGTGTTCTTGCTTGTGAACGGCTTAGGAGGTTATCATTGTACACAACACCTAGCCCAGGCTGGCCAAAGACCCAACTCCCCTGAATAGCATCTTAGTAGGTTTGAGATGAGTGTCTATTGCCCATCTCTAATTATCATGGAGCAGTCAAAGTATACAAATTCTTGAGGTACCATGTTCATATGCACAGCGAAGACTATATATGACAGACCCAAAAGTTCTAGGCATGCTTATAATGCCTCAATAGGTTTTGATTATCATTCCATGCACTGGACAATGGCGGAGAACATTGCTGTTACGAGAAGCTTGACCGTATGGCTTGGGAGCCAAAGGACGGTCACCAAGACGAAAGCAACAAAGCATGATAAGAAATCACCAATTTACATAGATACGAAGATTCAGCATGGTCCTGGTCAATCGATTACATCGGTAGTTCAATCTTGACTATAACAGAGAAGACAATGACAAGACTGTAGCCCTAAGACCAATATGGTAATCAGTGCCGAGTGGTCAATTGACGGCGGCTAATCTATCAATGAAGGCAAGGCTACTTGTACGTGAGGCTGGACATACCACCTATCCTCCTTCAATCTCTACGTTGAGCATCAGCAAGATCAGTCAACAACCTTTCGCCATAGATCCTGGCAATTACCATTGATCTGGCCGCTTATCAGGACGAGATAAAATGGACCCCCTTTCGATCATTGTCTCAGCTATCACCATCACAGGAGCTCTTCGAGCGACTATTCGTAAGGCTCAAGATATCAAACATGCTCAACCCCAAATCCACGCTTTGGCAAACGAACTTTCTGATCTTACAATAATGTTACTGGAACTCGAAAAATGCTTGCCTGCTGGGCACAGCCCGCAGAATCCTCAATTCGTGCAGGCACTCATGACCATCAGAAATAAGCTGAACGGTCTTGCGGAGAAGATTGGACGATGGGTTGACGGTTTTGCTACTTCGTCGGTGCCGCAAGACGCGAAACGTTTTCAATGGCTGCGTGCGAGTGGAAAGGCTAAATCCTTTCGAGACGAGCTATTTTCTCTCAGATCTAAGCTTGCCACGGTCTTATCTGCAATCACCGCGTAAGTCATTCAGCTTGCTTGAATTACTGTCAGAGATGTAACATTCATTATCTCACAAGGTCAACTTCCTCCCGGATCGAGATTGATCTGCAGCGAATATATGCAGTGTCTGACACTCGGGCTACGCATCAAATTGAATTCCACAAGGAGATGCAGACTGCGAATAGAGCACAGATCGCCGAGATGAGACAGCTCAACGCAGCTCTAGAGAACCTGAAAAGCGGTACTGCTGCAGTTGGGAGCCATGTGAAAGAAACCAACCTCTGGAGCGGGAGAGACGCAAGCGTATCCACAAACGGCGAGCTTGAAGGTACTGAGAAAAGCCTCATCCGGGCTTTCCATCATAATGGATCGATCCTCTTTGAGTCTGAGCAGATGTCTGCAATAAGCGCCATAGGAATAAGGACAGCGCACTTCTCCAGGTCGGCGTGCAGGCCATGGTGTTCTTGCAGATGCCATATACAGCGGCAGTGGCAAAGCCCTTCACCGTTCAATCGGCTGCTCGGATCGCTCTTTGTTGGATACTCTGGCTTACCCATCGCTCGGCTAGATTGCGATGAACGTTCATGTCAGCTTCAATCCCAACCAATCATATATGTGTCCTATTTCTTCCCACCCTGGTTCCTTGCCCGCGCAATGTCAATGGTATTATCTTCGACACGTCTGGCCGGTCCTACTGTTTCTCTCAAAGTGCAAAGGACCATTGCAGGCAATTCAGACATCTTCACTTTTGCGAAGCTAGGTGATGTTGATAAAATGAGATCCCTCTTCGAACAAGGCCTCGCATCCCCACATGATGTACATTTCGACTCTGGACTTACTCCTCTACACGTAATGCTCAACGCATCAAACCCATCAACCATTTGAGCGCTGATCTGTAGTAGATGGCCATTAGCTACCAGCAAATGGATGCTTGTAAATTCCTCTTGCAAGCCAACGCAGACCCTTTTCTGGAGGATCGATCACGATGGCAAGAGTTCCTTATCTAGAAATTAGTCAACCATGCTGACATCTCTCAGGACGGCTGCTGATAATGCCTGGACCAAGATATTCTCCCAAGTGTTCACCGTAGAATCAGAGAATCAACTTCGAGAAATGTTTGCTGCCACAGAGTGCCTTGAAAGGCGAGACTTCACAATGCTGCATCGTGTTGTACTTGGACTAGTCAGCAAAGATCTCAGAGCGGAATTGGAAGCCTCTACCTCAGGCATCTCCAGAGCTTATCGATGCATTCTTACGCCTCATCAAATCCCACACAACTCCAACAGCACCCAGCAACAAAGAGGCCATCCTCGATAGGAATAACAGTGGCAAGGAAGGGATGATGCGAAATTTGGGGCCTGGAGGAGGCCTTCCAGTATCTACACAAAGCAATACCGCTTTTCGCCGCCTCGAAGGGCCTCAGACGACGAATCATCTCATGCATCGCTTAGGAGCCTTTTCATATGATACATGGAAGCTTCTCAAAGGTACTTTGGTTAGCGCAAAGGCGCAAAGGGATCTCTTGCTTGTATTCCTGTTTGCGATCGGTATGGCTTCACTTTACCAACGTTTGTAGCCTTGGCAGCCAACTGGAGTGGTTGATAGTAAGCAGACCAGAAAGAAAACGTGTTTTCTTGTTCCACCTAGTCAGAAAAATTTAGGTATGGCCCGGTGGCTTCCACGATGTTCGTTGTTGGGTGGCACTCTTTGTGTATCAGGACATACAACAGCTCCCAGATCGGTCGTCATTTCACAGAGTCAACGATATTGCTAAGCGCTCATTCTAGCCTTTTGGCATCTTAAGACAACCTCCTAGTGAGATGCCACTGACCTCGAAGAACTCCCAACCTTTCACAGCACATGAGCATATCACACAGTGATATGGAATTCGGCCTTAGGAACACCCAACAAGATGAAGAAGACGAATTGGAGACTCGGAAGACGCTCTGATTCATATCGCGCGAGTCCGAAAAGCGAAAAACAAAGTCTGGAGTTGAACTTGGTGCACCACAAAGTGTCATGATTCCTTCCATGCAGACGCTAGGCAGAGCAAATCAAACGGTCGTATGACGCAAAGTCGATCTAAACGGGTGATCTTGGTTAGGTTATCTGCTAATCTAGAATAACGACTTATCCTTAGGTTCTATATGCTTGCGCGCCAGAGCTGGCAACGCCCGATGCCTCACTCTCGGCTCTCCGACTCACGTCGTCTGCTCATTCCTACTTATGTTCATTCTTAGAAGCAACCGTGGGATTGCCAGCAGAGTCGAGACGTGATAGATCCCTGCTACGAGGCGATGGGCCTGTATCCCCCGCAGCAATACTATTATGTTACTTTATATCATCTTCACCATGAAAACCGACACGCTGTATATCGCTGAGCTAAATGCCCGCTATAGACGCCAGACTCCGAAACTCCCCCTTGGCACGAGCCTATTCCCACTCCATCATACAACTTGGGCGATAGGTAATATACCCGCGAGAATCTAAACATATATCCCCAGCGATTTCACCTAATTTACCATTGTCGTCCCGAAATGCGACCACCATGCATCCCGTGGATGGGTCACCAGCTCGGCCCAGCGTTTCAGAGCTACTACGCAGGCAGGCTGCGAAGGGCGGAGAGCGTTAATCGCGAAGACGCGACGATTAGGACCTGGAGACGGCAATAGCCTAGGCTCCTGCCATACGTCCGAAATCAAGAGACGTAGTCCCAGTCAATCTCATTGGGGGCCAGTGATGAGATCCATTCGTGGAGCGTCCGTAGCTTATCAGTCACACCACTCAGTGGTCGCTGCGCGATCATGGTCCTTTTGATTGTTAGGTGGGCTTGCTGTGCACATTACCGGGCATACGCTCAGCATTCTTCCCATGTCTCTTCATCTGCGATTTGGGAATAGTACTCATTTTCAGGCCTTGTGTGCACCCCAGGGCGGCCGTTTTTTCCGATCCATTCAAGCTCAATTTGGCGAAGCCCAAAGCTACCTATCTCCGAGTAAGATGAGACTCAACAGCAGTCAGTGAAAGACCAAACACACCATCAGGGCTGACTGTGTTGCTTCCACGATCCAGGGCGTCGGCGTATACGTTGCGGGCTCGCTTGTAACACATCCGTTCACTCACTTGCCTCTCGTTCACTTGTGTGCTAATGGAGTCTCGCGGTAGAGCTGATCTAGCTCCAATCTGAGTCTCACCATGCTTCGATACCGACCTTGGCCTAGGTTATTCCACACTCTATCCCAGATGGCACCCTGTTCTTGCGGAATTGATCTTGCATCATTTTCGAGTACAACACCGCATCCTGATTCTCGGGAAACTTGTAAGCGTGGGGCAATATACGATGAAGTTGCTCGCTTTTCTAGAATTTGAATCTGCTTGCAGTACTGTTGGAATCCGTTTATCCGAGTTGGCGATACACTGCCATACAGGGAACTTTCGCTGGTTAGGTTTTCCACACTCATAGCTCCCTTGTCATTTTGTCTGCAGCCGCACAAGAGGCCTCGCTGAATGCATCCCTGTGAATAAAGCATGGGTACAAAGAAATCTGCGAAAGATACCATAGGCCTCACAATCGGAGCTGAGGTTTTTCACCAGAGTCAACTCTCCCTTGTCGGTATTGGATCCCCGCGAGTGCGGCAGAAGGACTTGGTCTCATAGCTAGGCTCTCCGTCGTAAACTGAACAACGAATCTTTTCAACTCCCTGGCAGTTATCCTCGAATACGTTAGCCTTAGGCTTCGTAAGTGAATACACTGGGTCCAATTTAGCGTCATTCCTGGATATGAGCTTCGCGTGTGGTCTCTTTGCTTTACTTGCGAGCCTGCCGCTCAGAAACTGGTGTCTGTAGGCGGCCATATCTGCCGGACCGGCTGGGCGATCACGTTGCACACGCGTATATGCATGTGAAGGTTCAGTGTAGCAAGCACTGGCTGGGATCGTACGGTCCCGATCCATTTGAGTGCTCCCACGACGGTTGCCGTACTAATACCAAACATTCTTGAAGAATAAAAAAATATTGAACTATTCCTTATATATAAATTAGTGAGTGTTTTATTACACGGACTATATCTTCTCATAATTTATGAATTTCTTTATTATTATTTAGGTATCTCTCAGCTACACACTTATTTAAATAATGGTAGGATAGGGCGTCGTTGCTTATCTCTCCTATTTCTGTTCTAACCGCTAAGAGCTTTAAGACCGGAGAAGAATGTGTTACTAATGTTTATGCTGCTCGGAGCCGTCTTCCCATTTTCTCTGTCTCTTCAAATATCCCAATCTTATAGTGCCTTGCGGCACGATAACCTCTCCTACGACAGTCTCAATGGAACCTATATTCGTTCGGCCTAATCCCTGGCCGTTCCAGTTCCATTTCCTTTCCATAATATCGAACTCTTTTGGGTACAAATCTTCTTTCTAGATGGGTCCAGTGTTGAATGGGACGAGGATGAAGTTTGGCCTGATCACATTGTACCGGACTATACGCTGGATGCCCATTTCTGTCGCAGCCGCCAAGAGCTCCAAGACCAAAGGAGAATGTATCACCAATAACCATGAGGCTCGGAGCCATCTTCCGATTATCTCTGTCGCTTCCCATTTCCAGTGCCTTACGGCATGACAGCCTTGTCTGCGAGAGTCTCAATGGAACCTCTATTCGTTCGGCCTAAGCCCTGGCCGTTCCAGTTCCATTTCCTATCCATGATATCGAACCCTTTCGGGTACAACTCCTTCCATTTCTTCATCCGTTCCTTGTGAACCCGTTCCTTTACTTTGCAGGATTAGGCCTCTAGTCTGGATTGCCGGCAGCTCTGGCGGAAGGAGAGGAAGCGTTAATTGCAGTCGACTGGGTCAGAGTGTCAAATATATATATTTAAGGTAGCAGAAAGGGAAGCAGAGGTAATGATGTCGCCGGCCGTTCGTGGTTTGATCGTAGTATTAGGACCGGATAAGAGGATGAAGACTGTGGAAGTAATTGTCATACCGAGACCTATATCGTCCGCGAGTACAATAGCTTGGGGCTCTCTTCGCTCCATTCATAGAAGCCAGGCGATCACGATTAGCTGCTAAGGCATCATAACGAGGTCGGACTTTCACTTTCGCTTCTCGTCCGCTCGATTGTCTTCGCTGAGAGCCTCCAAGGTAACAGGAATTCTGAATCTGCGGTCGCAGAATCCGAGGTGATGGACATCTACCCACAATTGGTCCACGGCCTCCTCGAAGGATGGGGCTGGGTAAGTGACGTCGTCCATGGCTCCTGGTTGGCTTGATTGACGATATCTGCTCTCAGCTCCTGTCGTCTCCTGACACTACACTCCTCCGTATTTTGCGTGGTAGAGATCTGCATAGAGAAAGTCTCAGGCATTTTCTAGCTCTATGACATATATGCCGCAGTCTGGGCTTCAGGCAGAGCAATTCGCCTTGTGAAGATATCCTGCGCCATCCACGGCTCGTTTTGCACCGCGACCATTTCTTCGCCCGTTTTACTATCCGGTATACCTTGCTCGATCCGGTTTGTGAGTCTGTAGATGAGTGTTGCTATATGTCGCTTTGCGAGTTCAATCCCTTGATTCTGAGCGAGTTGATTGGCCTCGTTGGCGAGGGTGCGATAATGGTCGACCCATTCGTTTATTGTCACCCTCTCGGGGTCCTCGGCGTGCAACTCGGTTGCCATTTGGTTTCGTAGCGCCTCTGCCTGCTCGAGTATCGTCTGGAGGGCGTTCAATTCGGTGGTCAATTGTGTCTCCAAGGCCGTGTTTTCTGAGTCTAAGACTCTAATGCGGTCAGTCAGCTAGCATTGGTATCCTTCATTCAGAATTAGTTCGTTGATGGCTGAATCGGCTTAAGCATCGCCATTGTCTTGCCACGTTAGACTCCATATTTATTAGGCAACTTCGTCTTCGATACACTAGCGATACGTGTTTCCGCGACTAACAAAGTTATTTTGTTTTGTTTTCGAAATTGTTATCGGAAACATTAGCAGGCGAAAGAACATCTCAGTATTCCCATATTTACTGCCATTATTCTTAGCCTGCCAGCCCTTTCTGGATTATTCCCCAATCGTTGGGACCGAACCTCTGTAGCTCCTACCCCGTAGGAGCGAGTGAGGCGCACGTGGTAACTGATTTACCAGATCCACAATGGTCTGGAAATTGGCTTCCCACTTAGGTTCGTGGAAGATCAGAAGCTCTGCTAGCTTAATCTTATCGGGTAGGCATTATCAAGTACTTCGTTTGCCACTTTCGTGACTTACGGACGGTCGAGGTTCCTCCTCGCGCTCATGATCCGGAGTCCCAATCCTGAGTACCGTTCGACTGCTACTCGAATTATTCTTGATATCATATATATTTACATATGGATTGCTTCGGCAAGGTCAATGTTTGTATATATGTAAGGTATTTAATTCCTGCGCTGATTATGAGTCCAATTATTAACAGCGGGGAGCACACCAGTCGATGGCGTGTGTATCGGGGTTTTCGTTCATGACCGGAACTGGGATGAATCGCATGGTTGCATAGCCGTGATTCAGAACATGTGGTGTCTCTTGAACTCTGACTTTACCGCTTTAGTATATGTATGCTGTCAGCATCTCATCACTACCGTGTAGAAGATCATGGTGTTCACCATTGCCAAGCCACTAATATAAATGGGGCTACAACAGTAGACGCCCATCTCTAATACCTAGATTCGTTAGTAAAAAGCACCATACTGTTGTTACCTCACTGTTTAATGAAGATTGCTAAAGAAAAAAAGAAAAAAAATAAGAAACGTTTAGTCAGTATGGGGGTCAACCCATGACTTTGGCGTGCCAACGTTATTAGCATCACTGGAGAATGTTAGCGAGGCTTGCATCAGCATAACTATAGTTCTACTAACCACTCTAACCAACTGAGTTAACCGACTTAGAATATTTTTATTTTATTTTAATGTAGATAATTATTTGAGAAGTATCTATCCCCTGGACTAGCACCGTGCTTGCTGTTAAGCCCGTTAGGCTCTCGAGATGATTGAAGTTCTGCACAAAAGTCCTGTAGTTGCACGTATAATCAAATATGTAGATACTTTCTATCTATTCTATAAAATAACCCTGACTCTAGAGCAGTAATATAGAAACTAACTTTCCCAGAATTGTGATTGGGATCGTCTCCGGCAGAGAGGTTGTTCATAGTAATAACCAACAGTCTTTAACGTAACGATGACGAGGATCAAGGGTGGTGGTGTAGATAATTGTATTATGCATCTATACGGAGCGGATTGGTTGGCAGGTCACAATACAGGTATGCTTCCAATGGCAAGCTGTCGACCAACGATGTAATAAACAGCTTGGCCAACTCGGTTGGTGGCGCGGCATCCACCTCCGCCTTCGAAAGTCCTTGATAAATGCCATCATAATTGATCATATTATGGCTGCTGTACTCCCGTCAGGAACATCATCGACTCTTGGTGAACTGCGAAGATATTGCGCATCGATGTCCACGTATTTTTCTTTTTAAGCACCATGAATTCGGAGCCTCGCGTTGGCATGCCACCAGTCATGTGCATCTTCATAATTGTGATCCAATGCAGCTCGTCCACCTCTAGCGAGTACTGGCAGACCACGCCATGGCACAGACGAAGGCTGCTCCAGTGGCCGACGCTCACCATTTGCTCCAAGCAGCCACTAGCAAGCGCCTTGTCTTGCATGCTTTTGGTGTCGTTGGCGACAAAGGCACTCTTCTCGGATTTTACGAAGCTGTCGCTAGATGTCTCCACAAAAATTTGATACTCATTTTCTCCACCAGGTGAAGCCATATGGGTTATTGGCGTTGACAACTCAGGACCCACTTGGGGTCAGTAGGAGTCCGTGTAGCCTAGTGATCTGGTGTCGGTACTGCTCTTGATGTTCCAGGCGTTCCTTCCTGCGGCCCTTTGATGTGTGGGGGCGGTCGTGGTCCGTTTGACTACATTAGATTCTTGATTAGAATCATAGCGCTTCGCCGAAGCTAGAAGAGACATATAAGAGAATTCTTACGGTGGGTACATCATGCTTCCGTTTCTTGGATAATCCGGTATCGGCTTGGGGAGGCTCGCGACTCATTGTTACTTGCGGGTACTTCTGGGATATGGAAGACTGTAAGTCAGCGGATGTTTGTTTGGGTCTCGCCAACAGAGCGACGCCCATGCCGGGCTGCCTGAAGGGTATCGGCGTGGCTGCTAACACACTTGGCCACTCACTCCTCCGCCGGTTTCACCGAAATGGCTGTACCATACCGGTCCGCTATATATATTTCTAAAATCCAAGGATTTGATGAATGAAATGGAAACTATTTATATAAGGTAAATGGAAGTATCAGGTTCCCACCAATTTATTGGGTTAAAAGAGGAAGCGAAAGAATGAAGGGACAATTATATAAAGGAGAAAGCATTTGAGAATTAAAACCTCGCATTTGTTTTCGATATGCAGTAACAGGGTGGCTGCTTGGATGGCAGTTGATGCATCGACTTAGATTCTCTTTCCCACCAACGCTCTCGTCAGGGGTATTTTCCTTTTCCCTCGCCACTGATATGAAGCGAGCCTTTACATAGAAAGGAACTTCGTGCGCTTCCTCGGTGTGGTAGGTTGAGTGTTCGAATAAATTGATAGCATGCGGCGGATCGATCTTGCAGCTGCGGGTTGCGGAGAGAGACCCTATGTTGCTGTAAGTGTAGCCTGGAATAACTCCATGCTAACCCGTTTCATATGTTGGCGCGCCTGAAAGGCTGATCTTGTCTGGGCCGTGAGATATAGGGTTTTGGCTGCGTCTGTCGCTGACGGCTGGCAAAAGCCAGAGTAGGATGCTTTGGACTGTTGATGGTGTGGCTGGGTGGTGTCCCTGGTATTCAATGACATGTTAAAAGTGTGCTTAAGTTGGACTTCCTGTGGCAACATTTTTCACTCTGGATACTGCGTGGCTATCGTCACGTCATTGTTTTTCACCGACTCCTCCAATCTTTCGTAAAGGTTGGACGCCGATATCACCTCTCTCGGACTCGTTTGCCGTGATCATAATGTTGACGATGGTGCCCAAACATGTTGGCCTGTTGGTAGGCCATAATCCTTGAGGTATCGTTGAGCATGGAGTAAATTCCATGGACATCGCTGAAGGCGGCATAGCGATCCCGTTTTGATGTGGATTGTACGGTGCCGAAGGGGTCAATTGTATGCCATGCTCTTTAAAGATTTGTGTACATTTTAGATTCTGGGTGAGTTCATTATCGCTCCGAATGAATGCCGTGTTGTGGCCCTGATTTTTCCAGTGTTTTATTCGGAACTCAGGCTTTTGTGGCAGCTCTCCCCTACTAGCCATGTGGTCTATTTGGATTCAGCCTGATGCCTCAAATGTAGAGACCATCACATTGGTGTTCACCCCAAGGGTGGTCACATGGCTTGCCGGCGCCAAGTCGATGTGCCAGTATTGGCCATTTGTGGTGACTCTAGGCATCGGTATACGTGACGGCATGCGGGTGATCTTGCTCGGCGGAACCTTGGCTTTGGTGTCATAGCTTGAAAACTGCGTTTTTCGCAGCGAGCACCTGCGTAGTATGTTGTACTCCACGGGCTTTCCCTTTTTACTGTAGCTCGCAAGCCGATGGCTCGTACTGTCTCCAATCGAAACCTCGTAGATCCTGAGTGCAGCTATGCCCATGATCCATTGGACGGATAGCTTGGGCCTCGACACCCGTGAATTTGCTTCAAATACTTCGCTAGCAGAACGACTCGTCGAGTTCACATGACAATTGAGACTATGGCTAGTGTTCCCTCTCAACCAACCACTTTTGCCGCTTAGCTGGTGACGCTCATGGCTAATTCGCGCTTATGTTGTATCCATTCCTTTGATGCGGCGATCAAGCCGGAGTACTCCTCAGCATCATCATGAGATTTGCGGCTATCCATTCCTTTGATGCGGCGATCAAGGTCAACTAGCTCGAAGCAAATCGAACAAGTGGCTTGCCAGGAGATGTGATACTGGTCCACCTCACATCTGGATGGCCTCCTCAATATCTCTCTGAAATGATCTGGATGTGTAGAGAAAGGCTTCACTGCCAAAGTCCAACCTGATGGCCGCGCCGCATCTCCTTCCTTTGCTGTGCGCTGTTCACTGCCATATTGAGAGCATATATATATATAATGACCTTTTGAGAAAATCACAACCCTGATCAACAGTCAGTGGTCAAACACAAGTACGCGCTCTGCCCGACTCAAGCTTACTTATACTTGTTATTATAGAACACTCCAAGAAATCTCCAAGTCCCTAAGGAGTGTCTTTTCGTTCGGGCTGTTCCAGATGGCCAACTCAGCCACGGTGTAGTCCGACATGCTGGCATCGCCAATGTGGTGACGGTTCTCATGCTTTGGCGTGGGTGCCACTGTTCCCTTTCGCGCAATGAGGTCTCTGACGAAACCAAGCACCTCACGAAGCCACTTCCCTCGCACGTCGGCAGCCCTCATCACGGTCTTAATCGAGACACCGTTAGGGAAAGTATAGTCGATGTCTCTAGCCTCTTCGTAGAGATACCGAGACTCGCCGTCCTCACCGAGAAACAGGCCGCAAGGCTCCTCCACGTCGACTACACCCGCACTCATCTTCTCAAGCTCAGTCATCGACGTGTACCTGCCGAGCACGACGTCTTTCAAGCCCTTCAGTTGATCCCCATCAATCGAGCCCTTCGTGCTATACAAGTTCACTTCCATATCCCCGACCAGGAGGACCCTAAACAGGTACCTCAAGGCACCTATGAGATCGATGCGCCGCATCATATTCGCGATAAGAAAGCAGTCCGTCAGCGCTTGGAGTGGAGGCTGGCGGTCGGGTATCTGGCCGCCAGCTTAGACCATCGAAGTCTGGTCATCAAGAAACCTTTCGGCGCCATCTTCGCCGCACAATTCTATATGCGAGCAAAGGGCACGATTAAGCTCCCGTTTCTACAGCTTCAGTTGCTGATCCCTATGATTTATTTGATGTGACGGGATGAACGTCATCGCAGGCAGGTCCTGATGGCGATGACGAGTCAAGCAACTCGCCCCAGAAGCTTGCAGGGTGAAGATCATGATGATTCTTAGTCAACTTGATGAGATCGTCGAACGTTGTAGACATGTGTGTCCATTCCATAGGATTCCCAACAACAGCTTCATCGTCTTCAGCCACTGTCTGTGTATAGTGGAAGATCGATGGCGATGTCGTCAAGAAAGAGGTGGTAGATCTGGTGTCGGATTTCTGAAGGGAGTCGGACGAGGTCTGCCATCTGCGTAGGTTTGCCGTTTGAAACAAAGGCTTTGTTACGAGCCTTTGGATAGACGTCATCGACAAGCTTTTTATATATAACGAAAGCATCAAGACTTAGAACGGATTTTCCATAATCACCAACCGGACTGCTTTGATGGCTTCTGCCGCCGTCGAATTGAGCGCATAATACGCTTGTCTCCCGGAATGATAGAGATTGACCAGGCCGGACACGTTAAGAGCTGCAAAGCTAAGCTCCGTAATCGCTCCTTGAGTACCTCCAGGTACATAATTTCTGGATAGAAGATTAGCGGAAAAGCCATAGTATATTATGACAGAGTGGACATTGTAGTCCGGGGAGATTCAGCTACATACATCAATATAGTAAGAACGACCAAGGTCCAAGGGATCATGAACAGGACACGCTCGAGAGGTCCAACCCATTCCCAGAAATCTTCGAGGTGTGTTGCCGTTCTGAAACTCAGTACCTCACAGATTACTTCAATGGCGAAGGTTGAGTATATTTTGCAAAGAAGCGAAGAGGGTACCATAAAGAAAGCAGCCAGTAGGAGGCGTCTCATGTCATCCATTTTGACTGACGCGGATGTCTTTTCAGTGCGACTGTGTCGTGAATGTGGGTACGACTGGAAAGGCTAGATAGATTTTGTGAGTAGCCTGCGACGATCACCAAGCTCATGATCGTATCAGAGACATTGGCCTGTTTGTAGGCCGAGATGTACAAACTATGCTTGAGGAGTGCGAGGGTATATATATAATGGAAGACTTGAAAAGACTGATCTTGAGAGCAAAGAAAATACTTGAGCAATATCATATAATGTTGAGGCTTGTAGACGAGTCGGGGAATGGAAGAAGTCGAGGGGTAGTGTCTGGTTTATATACCACAGGATCCAGAATTGGAGTAGTGACGGCCCTGAATGAATCCGGCGATAGATCTTTGTCACATTATCGAACATTGACACCCGCGAAGCCTTCATTGGGGTGACAACGCTTCGCTCGTGTGAATGTTCTGCGCTGACTAGGATCCGTGGCGCCACTTGGATGATGGGCTAGCAGCGTGAAGAAATGAGTGACTCCGTGCCTTCAACCTTGCTATGAAGAGACATTGATCACGACATTCAAGTAGGCGCGAGTGATGACACACGGTCTTGACGGTACTTCACCGAAGGTCTTGACTGGAAGGGCTCAACCCGAAATGCGCTCCCTTGAGTGGTTGTGTCATATGGGGATGACACCATCAACGCTCGACATACTCGTGGGATAGTCTGCATAATTTCACATCGCAGTCTTCGAGCTTATGACGCAGATTTCCTAGCCAGTCAGCAGCAATCCTCTTTTTGTCATTCACCTACGAGTTCCAGAATTAAACTCTGGCTTCATTTGTCCTTGGATCTTGGTTGTCATTGAGAGTCTATCAATAGCCATGTTCATTTATGAAGCATGTTAGGAGTGGAGTGATACGACGGCTGCACAGCATGGTGGACTGCCGATATTGCTGATCCAGAAAGTAGACCTAGCTAAGAGTGCTCGTCTCCTAAAGGAGTCCAGTCAGCTCAGCATTGTGTACAACATATAGTGGGTTGATTCCTCGCCCCAATGAAGGCCTGGCCTACAAGATTGCTGTTGGAGCATCTTCCAAACGGACGGGTGATCGATGCTATCAGCGTGTCAACCAATATGTCGACTCAATTTGGCGTTGCTAACGTAATTTACATTCCAGTCAAGCATCATACCCCATAAAGTATCATGACACATCGTACTCACGCTAATGAAGCTCGCTCTGCCATTATTTTTCAATCGGCGATTCCTTGAGTCCAGTGTGGTACTCCAAAGCCGCCTTCATAGACATAAGTGAACCTTCATGCCACCGGATTGGATTCTTCAATCCTGCTGAATGCCAATGCAAATTCACTCCACACTGATTCACATCCTCGTCGTGGATCAAAACGCATACGCCCACCGGTCAACCCTCCTTGGTAGAGAATGCATTAAGCGAGATGTTCGCTGCTATAGCAAATGTATCTAATAGGGCTTCGATGGTGGCGTTGTGTGAAGCTCGGACGGATGTCCTTGGTCGTTATTGTTGGCGGTAGAATGTGCGATCACTGGGAAAGTCCATGTTGGTGTAAGGCGTCCGTCCGCCAAACGTACCAAGGGGTTGGGGATTGCGATTTGAATCTGCTGAGTCTAGTTGTAATTTCGGACGTAATTGAAAATCGAAGAGTGTCAGAACCTGTCTACACTTGTATATTGCCAACCACACAGACTTCAGAGGACACAATCCCAGAACCGTGTGGCCACACCTCAACATCGAGAAACGACACCCAAACCAGCGCATCTGATAGAGAAACATCAACCACACATCACTATTGGCATGGCACACCAACAGAAATTTGCGCTGACTGACGGCATATCCAATATCAAAACATACTCCAAGAAAGACAGATCAGAGCAACGACCTCCGCACTCGTCGGCAGTACCTGGCACAAGAATAAGATACACCGCACACAAACTTACCAAGCACTCACATGAGACCCTCGACGCTTCCCCCTTGTGAAGATACAGTCCCAACCAAAACCATACCCCCCAAACAGATCTAGCCTCCACGCAAACACGCAACATGTATACAAGAAAAATC
>JAABUK010007643.1_pt1 | contig 15515 bp, 16 predicted proteins | sample 5559141 | NCBI WGS metagenome assembly JAABUK01 (sample SAMN10711869, study PRJNA513367) | rock metagenome | isolation source: Antarctica rocks | place: Antarctica: Victoria Land, Pudding Butte nord | collected 2016-01-03
ACGACGAGCCGGTCGATGACGCCACTGCGCACCGCGTGTCCAAAGAGGTACATCACGCCGAGCACGAGCACCACCAGCGATGCCGGAAACCCGTCGAACAGCTGTTTCAGCGGGATGTGCGCGACCTCGGCCAGTATGAAGGCGGCGGGCAGCATGGCGAACCCAACGTTGACGCGGCGCCACAGCGCGACGGCAAACGTGACGACCAGCAGGCCGACGGAGAACAGCTGCACAGCGGTCACGTCAAGCTCCTCAACCCAGCAGGGTTAGCGTTCGGGTGCTGGGGTCGAGCCGCGCCAGTGCGCCCGACTGGAGCTCGTCGAGGGCGGCGGGGTCGAGACCGGCAGCGATCGGGATGCCTGCCGTGACGGCGCCCTGCACCATCACGGGGTTGACGTCACCGAACACCAGCCCGGCGAACCCGACACCGAGCCCGTGCATGGCGAGCAGGGCCCACCCGGCCGCGACGCCGCCCTGGACTCCCGGTGACACAAAGATCGTCCCGACCACGGACTGCCCTTGCAGGGGATGGCCCTCACGAGAGATCACGCCAGTGCGGCGGTCGAGGTCGTATCGCGCGCTGAACGGACGCGGACAGATCAGGAGCGGCGCCTCGACGCCCGGTCCGGTCGCGCTCGCCAGGCGGTAGGTGCGGTTGCTCATCGGGCACTCAGGCTTCCTGTGATGGCGGCCTCGATGCAGTCGTCGAAGCGGCGAAGGGCTGGCTCGTAGCCGTGCGCCCGGATGATGTTGACGAGCTTGGCGGAGTTCGTGACGAGCCGCCGCCAGCCGAAGTGCTTCCGCTGCGCAGCGGGATCCATGACGTACCAACACGTGCCCTGCAGCACGATCCCGCCGGCGTCACGGATCGCGGCCAGGTGGCCCTCCTCTTCGAGCGCCTTGCACTGCATCCCGTTCGTGGTGATGATCAGCCGCACGCTGTCGGCGACCGACCTGCCCTCCAGCGCCTCGGCGATCCGCTTCATCTCAAAGAAGGAGAGCTGGGGGGCGGTGAAGACGACGAGGTCGACAGGGCCCCCCTCGCGCAGATCGCGGCTGAACATCTCCTCGATGTCGTGTTGGCTGACCTCGAAGTCGTCCACCAGATGGCGTCCCCCGTTGGCGGTTTCAAACGTCGCAGCCTCCGGCGTCACGCCCACCACGTGGTACATCGCCATCGACCCGAAACTGGCCAGGCTGGCACCGAAGTGCTTGAGCTCGTCACCGGTCGGAGGCCGGTCGGCCTCGATCGCCGGGACATTCCAGTAGCCGCGGCATCGCTCGCCGACGACCGCTCCTAGCGCGCCCCAGTCGGCAAGGTCGCGGAGGTCGGCGCTGACGCGGACTCGGACGTTCGCGCGGCGGCTGGCGTCGAGGTGAAAGCCGTACGCGGGGGTGCGCCCGGTCAGTGCTGCCGCGAGCCCGGCCGCACCCGACTCGTAGTTGGTGCGCGCACCGAGCACGGAGTTGGCATACGCCACCGTTCCCGTGTCACCCCACGCGACGCTCTCCCCGAAGCAAGGCTGGTAAACGCTCTGGTAGGGGATGCAGGTGTTGAGGACAGACACACCGAGCTGGCGCAGAATGAGCCGGACCTCCCGCTCGCTGTCGACCAGGTCCGGGGACTGGGCGAACAACTCCGCGTAGTCGAAGTCGACCGACTGGGCGTTGCGAGTCGTCGGGACGCGTACGCGAAGGCCGCCGGCGGCGAGCCGCTGCAGGTAAGCTTGCCCGGCCTGACCGAACACTTCGGGGTCTCCCATGAAGTGGGCATTGGTGATTGGCACGAAGCGCTCGGCGCCGAAGAACTCCCCGACCTGCACCTGCTCCCGGAGGACCTCCGCCAGCAGCTCGCCGTGATCACCGTTGGCGATCGCGGCCTCTTCGTCACTCAGTTTCACAGGCATCCCGATTCGAGTCAGGCGGCAAGCCAGCCTCGGCTCAGCCGAGGTGTCGCTCGCGCCGCGTAGAGTTGTTGGGCGGAACATATAGAGATGTTCCTCTGCTGTCAATACCTTAGGAGATGAATGAGTCCGCCCCAAGATCCGCCTTCCGCGCTTGTGCGGGCGGGCCCTGTCGCAATCCACGTCCAACTGGCGGCCGAGCTCCAGGCACGGATCGCGGGTCTTGCCGCGGGGTCGCGCCTGCCGACCGAGGGGGAGCTCATGGCGGCTTACGCGGTCAGCCGGACAACTGTCCGGCGCGCCGTGCAGTCGCTGGTCGATGCCGGCCTCTTGGTGCGAAGGCAGGGCAAGGGGACCTTCGTGTGCGAGCAGCGGATGGTCCATCCGCTGGACCGGCTGCGGCCTTTCGTGTCGATGTTTGTCGGCGCGGGGAAGCACCCGGAAGGGAAGATCCTGTGTTATGAGTGGGTCGACGACGCCTTGGCGCCGGTCGCCTCGGCCGACGCCGCTGTTGCCGCCCTGCACGTCCGTCGTCTGTACTCGCTGGACGGACAGCCGCAGGCGGCCGCGGAGATCTTCGTCCCTGAGCCGTTCGGCCAGCAGATCACTCGGGCCGAGATCGAGGAGCATCCGGTCTACCAAGTCCTGCACGACAAACTCGGCCTCGTACCACACCACGCGGACGTGACCGTGCGCAGCCAGCCGGCACTACTGTCCGAAGCCAGCGACCTCCACGTCGAGCTCGATCACCCCCTGCTGCTGATGCAACGAGTGACCTACGACGGCGAGGGGCGGGTCATCGAGTGGGCGACCTACTACCTACCGGGCGAACGGTTCGAGCTGCGTCTCACGGTCGAGGCGTCGGTCCCAGAGACCGTCGCCTACTCGTTCACGCACTCCGGCGCAGACCTCATGCTCATCACCGACAAACCGACGCCGGGCTGAGACCGACTCGCTCAAGGGCTACCCGTGCGCCCCGGGGGGATGAGACCCTACCAATGCGAACCTTTCAGCGAGGACCGTAGTTCAACCTGGGACAGCCGCTCGAGACGATGCCGCTCGACCTGTTCCCGCCGCTCGGCCTCCGCGAGGTACTCCGCATACATCCGCTCGAGCCTGCCAGGCCTTGACGCTCTGCGGGTAGTCGGCGCGGGCCGCTGCTACCTCCCGCTCGTGGCGCTTCTTCCCGCCGAACGCTCCAGCGGCTCCCTTGGGGGCCTCCGGCTCCTGGTAGACCGGCTGCGGCGGATAGACCAGCGGCGCCAACGGCGGCACGGGGTCCCCCAGTTCACCCGCGTCGAGCTAGGGATGTTCCACCACCACCTTGAGCGACTCGAGATCGACATGGTCATCTACATCCAGGGTCGCTGCGAGGAGCCCGTCGATCTCCGCGTAACGTTCCGTCAGGTCAGCGTTCATCGCCTCCACCTCGGCCAGGCGTGACTTCGCGTGCATCCGGTCGGTCATCTTCTGCGCTTCCCGCTGCTCCGCCACGGTGGCTCGAGCCGCCGCCGAAGCCGCCTTATCTGCTTCCCTCCTGGCTCGCTCCGCCTCACGTTGAGCAGTGGCCTGCGCACGATGAGCCATGACTGCCTGCTGGCGTCGGCGCTTCTCCGACTGGCGAGCCTGGTGATTGAGCTCGGCGATGAAACCGCGTCGTGCCAGTCTGCTGCCCTCCCTACTAGTCCCGTCTGACTGTCCTGCAGGCGGCGAAATGACGCAGGAACGACCGCGGAGCGCCCTACTGTCTGCTCATGGAACCAGACCCGCTCGATGACCTACCGGCCGACTCGCGTAGCCAAGTGATTTCCGACGTCGTCGCCGTTCTTGGCGTCGAGGAAGGGGTCGCGGAGGACCTCATCCGGTCGGCGGAACCGCTCTGGGACGCGATGGAGCGGGCCGGAGGTCTTGTCGACTCGTGGGGCGGTGGGGAGTTCTGCCACGTCTTCCCCCGCGTCTTGGGGTTCATCAGGATCATGCCGCCGGTTCCTAGCCTTCAGCGCCAAATCGTGTTTACAGGCCGACCACGCCCGGCTCGCGGCGATATGACGCAGCTCTCTTGGTATCGGTGCTTCCGACCTACCCACCGAAGAGGGTCAGGCGGCATCCCGCATCTATCGCCGCTTGGCACCTGTGCTGGCCGTTCGTCCACTCCTCGGCCGTGGCCAGCATCGGGTCCATGAACAGGCTCCACGCCAACCAGCGCTCACGCCTGCGGCGCCTGCCGCGCAGGCGGCTGTCGATCCTCGAGGCCAGGGTTTCCATCGCCTCCCCCAGGGCGGCAGGCCCGTCGCCGTACTCAGCTCGGAACTCCTCCACCACCACCCTGAGGAGGAGAGGCCAATCGGCACGGTGGTAGTCGCACCGCCGCCACCAACTACACGAGCAGCGAAAGGGGGAGGTAGGTGCCAGGCCACTTAGGTCGGCTACCCACAACTCCAGTTGGCGCCCCTGATTCTCCACCTTCCGGACGTTAAGGCATGGCGCCGACAGTCCGCCGTGAGGACGAGGAAGGGTGGGGACTCCCTCCAAAGGGCTCCCGCCCCGGTACTCACGGCCTCGTGAACGGGCGCAGAGGTCGCCACGACCATGGCGATTGCGACGGTGCAACGACGCACCTAACGACAGTAACGGACCACAGCGGATCGGGCCGCGGACGCCCCGATCGCGGCGGAAAGACCTACCCGTCGCCCGACGAACGGTGGCACTCGGTGGTGCCAGTCACTGCTTGCTCGTTCGGCTCGGCATCCGGCTCGCGCCGCAGGTGCTTGACGTGTGCGAGACCCGCGTGGCGGGCGCGGAGCGCCTGATTGGGTCGTAGGTGAGGAATGCGACGTCCTTGCCAGAGAGGATCTGGACCGAGAGGGCGCGATCGACAATCTCGTCGTCATTGATTGACAGACGCACGTGACTCGGCAGATCGAACAGGACGTCGAGCCCGATCTCGCCGCTGGGAATCCCACCTTGGTCGACTGGAGAAGTCAGCGAATCGAAGTCGACCAGCACCGCCGTAGCGAGCGACCCGCTCGATCACCGCAAGAGTCACTTGAGGCCGCGCACCCTCTTGTCGCTTGAACGCTTCTGCTTCTCAAGCTCGTCGATGACGACCATCGGAACGACCAAGCAGATCGCCTCATGGCGGCCTTCTAGCAGCCTCGACAGGTCGACCTCATCTAGCTTCTGGGGGTGCTGATGGTAGAAAGACGTGTCCGCGACGACGATCGGGCCCACGCGATTCCACCGCTCGAACTCGGCCCGAGTGGTCCGGATCGTCTCCTCAAGGACGGTGAGCCGATCATCGATCTCCACCTCCACGAGATCGCGAACCATTCCGATCGGCCGCCAACCATCGCCTGCGCGTCCAGTACCGCCTCGTCAAAACCAACGTCTCCAACTCGGCCCTCACGCATTTGATGACGCAGCACCCGGATGGCACGGCCCCGGCAAAGTCGCATTTCAGCAGGTCAAGGCGGGTAGGGCCGGGGTTGGTGGGCGTCGGGCGTGATGTCGTTGGGCGGCGGCGATGTTGGTCCAGCCGGCGAGTCGGAGCAGGCTGATCGCGGTGTTGCGCAGGGTGGCCATCACGTGTGGCGCGTTGCCTGTGCGCACCTGGGAGCGGTCCTGGTCGAAGGTGACGTCGCGGACCCAATGGAGCCGGTTCTCGATGCCCCAGTGTCCTTGGACCCAGGCGGGCCAGGGTCGCCGGTGGAGCGGTCAGGTGGCTGGCGGAGGTGATGACATAGACGACTTCGACACTCTTGTGGCCGTGGCGGGTGATGGTGCGTCGGATCTGGGCGATCTGCGCGGCGCTGGTGAAGTCGACCCACGCGGGTGCGTCGATGACCTTGATGGTGCGCCGGCTCCGCCGGCCGTGCCCGCGGCTGAGGACGCTGTGGATGGGAACGTCGGCCCAGGGCAGCTTCTTGCACGCCTTGTACAGGGTGGGCTGGTTGTTCTTGACGGTGAACACGTAGTCCCGCCGGCGCCGACGATGGCTCGGGCGGTGTCGTGCTGGGTGTGCATCGCGTCGACGGTGACGACCACACCGGCCAGCTCAAAGCCGGCGAGAAGGGTTCGCACGGCTGGGATCTCGTTGCTCTTGGCCGCGACCGCCAGCTGCCCGAGCACGGTGCCGCTGGCGTGGTCCAACGCGGCGACCAGGTGCGGCGCGCCTGGGTCGCGGCGGCGTGCACCGCGGATGGTCTTGCCATCGATCGCGATCACCCGGCGCCCACCGTGCACCGTGGTGCGGGTCCACAGCCAGGCACCGATCACCGCCGCGAGGGCATCGGCATCGAGGCGGCCGAACACCCGCCGGAACGTCGACTCATCCGGTGCCCGACCCGGTCCGTCGCCGGTGGTGCCCGCCGGCGTCTGCGCAGCGGCCCACTCGCCGATCGCCGCGAACGAGCGGGCACCGGTAATGACCGCGCTCAACCCGACCGCCAGTAGCTGCGACAGCGGATGCCGCACTCCGCGGCGGGCGCGCGGATCCGGCACCGCCGCTAACAACGTCAGCAGCGCGGTCAGTTCCGCGACCCGCTCAGATCCAGCAGCGGCAGTAGGCGAAGATGGCATGAGCGGGTGTGGTCCTCGGGCTCGATGGCTGATGTGAGAACCACCATCCAAACCTCACGGACCACACCCGTCACACACGCCACACCGGTTACAGACCAACAAACCTGCAGGTCACCGCCCTAACGCCCGACTTTGCCGGGGCCCTGACCCGGATGGCACCTGCGACCCACCGAAGGTAGGCATTGAACAGATCGTCGGCGGTCGTTCCACGGCCGCGCACGTTGTTCAGGTCGGTCTCGACCTGCACAAGCTGGTGAAGAAGAGCGGCGCGGTCGGCTCCCGGACGTGGCGTGACGAGCATGCTGCCATCATCTCCCGTTGCACCGACAAACCTGAACGCCCATCTCCGCTCCGGTGCGCTGGCGGGTTGACCCAGACGGTACGCGGCGGGATGACGCAGGACGGTCACTCTTCCACGCCGTTCCTATGTAGAGACCATGACGTCAGCCGGCCCCGAACTCGTTGGCGAGAGTCCGCTGGGATGGATGGTGTATACCAGCCCCCATGGCCTCCTCTGCGCGCAAAGCCTTCGACAAGAACCGCGAAGATGTCGACCGGCTGATGGAGATCCACCTGTCGCTCGCCGGTGATCGCCCCGGTCGGAAATATCAGGCGGAGGTTCTCAACAAGGCTTCAATCGTCCTTCTCACAGCCTTCTGGGAGGCCTACTGCGAGGACGTTGCTGCAGAAGGCCTCAAGTTCATAGTTGATAACGCGATCGACACGGCCGCCCTGCCGAAGGAACTGCGCAAGCAAGTCGCGAAGGAACTCTCCGGCGATCTGGACGAACTTGCGGTCTGGAAACTCTCAGGAGAAGGATGGCGGCCCGTACTTGAGCAGCGCCTTGCGGATCTGCAGACCGAACGCAATCGCAAACTGAATACTCCCAAAGACTGCTCAGATCGACGATCTGTTTCTACGCGCACTGGGCATTTCAAAGATGTCGCGCCGTTGGTTCTGGCCAGGGATGTCTGCTGACTCCGCCTCTGCAAAGCTCGACCAGTACGTCGAGCTACGGGGATCGATCGCACATCGGGGTGCGGCTTTGAGTGCAGTGCCAGGGGATGGGTCACGGACTACTACGAGTTGGTCAAGCGGCTGGTGGCAAAGACCGGAGGGCGAGTCAACACCGAAGTGAAGAACGCGACCGGGAAGACACTCTGGTAGTCAAGGGACCATGGCGTCGAGGGCGGTGGTGATCGCGGCGAGCCGCAGGGGGTGGGGCCTGATGTGCACCGATCCAGCTAGCCATGGCGTAGCTGTCGCGACGTAGCCTCGACCCGGCCGTCGAACTAATGCTGTGCCGCCCGCACTTGGTCGGGCAGCCACACGGATTTGGCGACTCGCGCAATGACGTATTCAGTCGCGGCAGGTCCTGACTAGCGCGAGTAGCCGTCTGCTTCTGGTGCCTGGTGCCGTTCCTTGCGCTGCTGTCCGCCCAGACGCTCTAGCCGCCCGATGGCGCCGGAGCGATTCTGGTGCGGGTCATGCCTCCGCGAGGATTCCCTGGACCTGCGACGGAAGCAGCTCGGTAGTGCCGGTGGTGGCGGCCAATGCCTGAAGGTTCTTCCAGCACTTTGCACGGAACGCGGCCGGGGTGAGCCCGTGGTGATCGCCAAGTGTCTTTTCCACCTTGGTGACGTTGCCCGGCTGTCGTGGCTGGGTCGACCAGCGGTTGCCATCGGGGTGGTCGGTTTCGGTGAGGAGTCGTTCGAGCGGGATGACGGCGAGCGCATCCGTGTTCTTGAGGTTCGCGGCGTTGACGGAGAAATGGGCGCCACGCTCGACGGCGTGCTCGGTGAGCCTGCGGTCGCCGAGCCACCAATGGAGCACCGCGCCTTGGATGGGAGTCTGTTCGAGGACCTCGATGAGTTCGTGCGTGGCGTTGTAGCTGTGCAGCGACGTGATGCGCGGCTGCTGATGGAGGACGGTGAGGATCGAGGTCAGGACGTCCGTCTGCTTTGAGAGTCTGGACTGCACTCGGCCGTCCAGGCCGACCTCGCCGACGTAGGCGGTGCGTGTGATGAGGTCGGCGAACTGGTCGGGGTCGTAGGTCTCGAGCGCTGCCTTAACGCCAGGGTGGATGCCGACGCCCCAAACGGTGAGGAGGTCCTGCTTCTGCCGGTCGAGCGCGGTACGTGATTCTTCGAGCGTGCGGTTGGCGGCGAAGATGACGGCGCGTAGCGCGAGGAGGTCCGGGGGCCGGATGGCTGGGTCGACGTGGGCGTGCATGTCGAGCGGAGGCCAGTTGGCGGTCACGTCAGGAGACTCAACTCGGCTGCCCCTCGTTCGCACAAGTCGCGCGCCATGCCGGCGGTGTAGCCGGCGGGCAGGCGCATCGCGGCGATGTCGGTGACCCTGACGCCACGTGCGACGAACCCTCGGATGCTGGGCATCAGGGATGCGGAGTGCAGGACTGCTGCCGCGTGTTGGTCTGGTGGGTTATCGGCGGCATAGGTGCTGTGGTCGGTCAGTTTGGCGGCGGTGAACGACGCGCGACGCATGAGGCAGCCGAAGCAGCTGCCGCAGTGGTGATCTTTGGGGATGTGCCAGAACCGCCTATTGGTGAAGCCGCAGGAGTCGGTGACGCTGAGGAACGCGCCTGCCTTCTTCTTCCCGACCTGGCCCGTGACCCAGGTGAACATCTCGCCCTTGGTCTGGTGCATGAACGGGTTCGCGATGGTTCCTTGGGCGTCGATACTGGTAAGGATCTGGTCGAGCTCGGTGAGGAACCACGGGTGGGTGGTCTTGGTGGAGAGGCTGCCGAGTTGGTCGGCGCCCATCGCGGGGTTCAGGGACGCGAACCCGTTCTCCGGTATCCACAGCGGGACCCGGTTGATGGAGGCGACGGCGAGGCCGAGGGCGAGGAACAGCATCGACCTGGTGCGGGTGGAGTACTCGTCCCTGAACCGCACGCCGTTCGGCTGGGTACGGCGTCGGCGCAACCCGACCTGGACGTGGTGTTGTTCGGCGCCGTCGGGGACGAGGGCCCGGATCTCGGCGGCGACCTCGCGCTGCTTCTTCCCGACACCGTTCCCGCCGTAGTGGGAGAACAGAATGTGTTCGGCGTCGTCGGTGCGGGCTCGGAGCGCGCCGGCTGCGGAGTCAGCGCCGCCAGACAGGAGAACGACCTGTTCGACGTTCGGATGCCTGTTCTTGGCCGAGGTCTCCTTCGGCATTCGGGCCTTGGTGAAGGTCAGGTCCCAGTTGTCGCCGGAGAGGAACCTTAGTGCTTCGGTGAGGCGGTCGCGGATGCTGTTCCAAGCGTCAGGGTCAGAAACGGGGATCGTGAGTGCGAGGTCGCGGGAGGTCCAGTTGACGCTGCCGACGGCGCGCAGGACGGACCGGTCGGCGGCATAGACCATGACGGCGACGCGTGCGAAGTCGGCGTTGAGTTTGCTGACGGGACCGAGGGTGCCCAGGCGCGGTGACAGTGAGGTAGAGAAGGATCCGCGGCCTGCGGGTGGCCAGTAGAAGGTGCGGGCGTCCGTGGTGGTGACGTCGGCGGGGACTTTGAACTTGAGATTGAACTCAATCATCGTCGCTCCCATACACGGCCTGCAGGTACTCCAGGCCGTTCTCGACCGCGGAGACGAACTCGTTCGCGCTCGGGTTGATCGGGTTGATGTTCGCTTGCGCGGCGAGCTCTTCGCATGCGGCGCGGACCTCGGTCTCAAACGCTACCCGTTCGGCGCCGGCGAGGTCCTTAGTGTTGAGTTCGGCGGCGGTGGTGGTCAGGTAGGCCCAGGTGAGCACGACGGCGAGGGTTTCCTGTGCGATTTCTGCGGGTGTCGGGTCGGGGCCGTCAGGGTTGACGGCGACGACCCACTCGGCGACCTCGGCGACGACGTAGCGCTGCTCGTCGGACTCGATCTGGTCGGGGAGCTCTTCGCAGATAGCGCCGACGATTTGGTGGACCACGTCGAACACGTTCGGGTTGGCCACGAGGGAGTCGTAGTCCAGGCCGAGTTCCTTCAGCGTCGCTGCGTCACCGGTCCTGTACGCGTAAGCGGCGGCCGCGCCCCGGCCGGCGCTGCGGGCACTGACGGCGGCGGACCTAGGGAACTGGGCGGAGGTGCCCTTGCGGGCAGATGACCCGGTTCCGCTGGCGGTGCGGAACAGGAGCGCGGTCTTCCCGACGCGCTTGGCCTTGGATGAGAGCGACTTCGATCCGGTGCCGGTGCCGGTCCCGGGCAGGGTCAGTTGCTGCAGACCATCGTTCTCGGTGTCTCCCCCATCTTCGGGAGCATCGCCCCCCGGGCCGCCGGGCAGGTTTGCGAGCCAGTCGTCGATGCCTTCGCGCAGGTCCTCTCCGATGGGTCCTCCGCCGCCCGCGAACGAGTCCTTGCTGCCCATCAGCGGCCGCCGCCCATCGGGCTCTTGGTGGTCAGGGCGTTCTTGGCCGCGCCGGTGGCACGCGTAGCCAGATCGGCGGTGACGTCGTCAATGCCATCCAAGTTGAGCGCCTTGAGGTACATCGCGGTCGGCGGCTGGAGATCTTCGGCAGGGAGGCGGCGGAACGCGTCGAGCGCCGGGGCGGTCAGGGCGGGATGTGCGGTCGCGAGCCGGCCGATGGCGGTGACGGCGCCGCGCTGCTCCTGGATGCGGTCGCGGGCCCTGCGGGCGAAGAACCGGATGAGGATGCGGGCGTCCTCGACCGGCAGGCGTGCGGCCTTGTCTTCGGCCGACTGCTTCCCGATGGGGCCGGTGACGTTGAGCTGCAGGACCAGGTCCCGCAGGCGCTGTGGGAGTTCCTCGCTAACCAACAGGTCGCCGGTGAACGATGCCGCCAGGTGCAGGTAAGGGCTCAGGTCGATGTCGGCGAGCGGCGGCTCAAGCTTGGCCCACCGGATGAGGTCGTCGCCGAAGTCGGGCAAGGCGACCGGTGCCGGCGCCGCGCTGTGGCCCTCCTCGCCGACATGATCGGCCGTCACGGTCCCATTGGTCGTGGCCTCGGTTGTCTTCTTCGCGGCAGCAGACGTAGTGGCCTTCTTCGCGCTTGCGCCAGCAGCACCCCCCGGGCTGTGCTCCGGAGTGCTATCGGGGTCTTTCTGCTCGGTTTTAGCCGCCTTGCTCGCCCTGGCCTGGGTAGCCTTCTCGCCCGCCTTGGTCTGGCGGTCCTCATCGCTGTGGCTGTTCGCGTTCTGTGCGATCTGCTCCAGCGCGCTGAGACGGTCGCGTAGCTCACCGGTCCGCAGCCACGACAGCACCTCGGTGAATTGCTCCGGAAGGAGGACCTCAAGCGCCATCATCTTCGCGACGACGTCCGCGTCGAGCACGATGCCGCGGCGTGCGGCGATAGTACGACGCACGTTCATGTCGTTGAGAAACCGCTTGATGCGCCGTGGGTTGCCGAGGAACTTCTCGTACAGGATGGCCGTCAGGCGGTGGGCAAAGGCGAGCTCGCGCTGCACGTCGATGCCGTCCGGCGAGTTCAGGCCATCGAGGGCGCCGGTCGCGCGCAGTCGACCGCATTCCGCGATGAGCGCCTGCAGCTGCTCCCTGCTGAACTGGTTCGTGGTCCGGTTCTGCGCCTGGAGGAGCAGCAGGTACGCCTCAGTGTCGAACGCGCCGAGCGCGGGCAGCGGGACCGTGGTCTGCACAATCTTGTGCAGGTACAGCTTCGAGGGCGGTTCGGCCGGGAGGGCATCGCGGGTCCCGGGCCGATCCTTCGGCATCTCCCACGCGGGAAGCTCGGACTTGATGGCGTCCGCGACCCGGTCCTCGTCAGCGGCGATGATGAACGCCATTCGAGGCACACTGAGGAATAGCCGGATGGCCTCGAGGGTCTCCACGACTGTTCGGGACAGGCACCGGTCGAGGTCGTCGACGAGGACCGCGACCCGTCTTACGTGCGCGAGTTCCTTCGAGGTCATTAGTTCCTCGAACTCTGCGTGGAAACCGGCCAGTCCGCGTGGCTCGCCCTCTTCCTCGCCCTTGTCTGGGTCCTTAATGAGCTCGGTGACCTGGTCGATGGTCGGGATCTGCAGCGCGACAGCGGTCGTGGCCGCGAGCTTGAGGGCCTTCGCCCAGTCGACTCGCTTGGCGAGCCGTTTCACCATCGCGGCCGCCTTACCCTTGGCAGTCTCCGGACGGCTGTCGAGTTCTGCGGCTAGCCGGTCGAGGATGTCCGCGATGATGCTCTCCCTCGCGCCGACGGACGGGTCGTACCGCCATGGATCGGTGCGGACGACGAGGACCTCGCTCTCGTCGGTGCTGCGCTCGTTGAGGTCGGCGCTGATGAGCTCTAGGACGGTCGTCTTGCCACTGCCCCACGGCCCGGAGAGGCCCAGCGCGAGCGGGTCGAGGGCGTCGTCGAGGATGGCGTCCGAGACGGTTTCGGCGATGGCCTTCGCGGCGAGGAGGTCGACCTCGGCGGGCTCGTCGGACCACAACTGCCCTGCCAGGCTGGTTCCGGCCGGGTTGGTAGTCACAGAGGGTGCCTCGGTTGGCTCGACGGTGCGCTTCGGAACTCGAGCGTATCCAGTTGGCGGCGCCACCCGTCGGTTCTTCGCCGGCGTCTTCGGTCGTGTCCGCGACGGCGACCCGGACGCCACCGATACGAGACTTCATCTGGCCACAGCGGCGATAAAGGTTCCGGCAGATCCGTGCGTCCGCTGACGCGTCATAGTGGGCGGTGTGCAGCACCTTCGAGATGCGCCCGGTCGGCGGAACGACGCGCGCGCTCATCGACATTATGTGGGGACGTCGCGATCTGAGGATCCCGACAAGTTGGTGAGACGCGAGCGGGCCAGCCTCGGCGTGAGTGGGCAGGTCACAGCCTCCCAGCGACGACAACCGTAGGGTCAGCATCAGGGGTCAGCGCGACGTCACGGGCTTCGGCTGGGGGTCGCAGAGGACACATCGGGTTCTATGACCGACCACGACGGTGACCGTGCCGGGCGCACGATGTGGGTGCGGGGGACTGATTCGTGGGTGGGCCACCGCTGCCCCCGGGTAAGCGGTCTCGGCTCTCCCGGGTCACAGCCCCCCTCGCGGACAATTCGCTCGCAGGGATCGGCTGTGGGTTGGTCACGAATCTCCTGGTGTCGACTCTGTTCCGGTGGGATTCGGTGACCCTTCGCGTTGCCGCCCTGGTTCTCGGTCTGCTTGTTGTGATTCCCCATCCCTAGCGTCGCGGTGAGACGTCCGGTGCCCTTGAGGGGCGATCAGCCGGACGCGGCCGGGCGGGCCTCTTTGTCGATGGGGGGTCCGGTGATGGCGGCACCGTCCTGGCGATGGGCATGTCCGTGTTCGCGATTAGTCGGTATTTCAGATCGTTGGCCGGCGCGTCCGGTTCGAGTGGGCGGCCGTTTGCCAGGACGGGCAAGAGCGCGTGGACGTCGATGCCGTGGTGATGTGCCTCGTCGATGATGTCTGCGAGTGAGCCCCAGCCGCGATCGTGGATGAGTGCCGAGTCGATCTGCCGGGCGAATGGGGTCCAGCGTTCTTCGGGTGACATTTGGTCGAGCGCGGCTAGTCGGGTTCGGATGTCGTCTGTGTTCGCCACTTGGACGGCGGCCGCAGCGTGCCGGTCGCCGTCCCAGGTGGCGATGTGGCTGATCAGGCCGGTGAGGGCGACGTCTGCGGGCAGGTGAAGCCTGCTGGCGATGTCGGTGGTGCGCTGGGTCCAGTGCTGAGCGTCGCCGGCGGCGACAACGGCGAGGGCGGCCGGCAACGCCTGGGCGGGCTGGAGGTGGTTGAGCCGTTCGTCGATGAGGGCCTGGGCGAGTGTGCGCGGTTGGTCAAGGAGGCCCTGCAATACGCCTGGGCCTTGGCTGGTTAGGATGCCGGCGGGGTCCTGCCCGGTGGGGAAGGTGACGTGTCCGGGGTCGCCACCGCGGGCGGTGAGCATCCAGTAGTCCCGTTCGGCGGCGAGCTGGCCGGCGAGGTCGCCGTCGGTGGCGACGAGGACACCGCGCGGGCTTGTGAGGTGGGGGATCAGGCTGTCAGCTTGGGTATCAGTCAGGGAGGTGCCGAGGGGGGCGACACCGACGTGGTCGGGACTGGCCAGGGAGACCGCGAGAACGTCGATAGGTCCTTCGACGAGGACGGGCGTGGCGCCGGCGGCGAGCCGGTGGGCGTTTTCTGCCAGGCCGTAAAGCTGGTCACCCTTGGCGAACAGGACGGTGTCGCTGGTGTTGAGGTACTTCGGGCCGGCCTTGGCGGCGGCGTCGGTGCCGGCCTCGAGGTGGTCGGTGTCGGGGTGGCGCCGACCGACGAACCCGACGACCGCGCCCTTGTGGTGGATGGGCAGGATGAGCCGGTCGCGGAAGGTGTCGATGGCTGTGCCGGTGCTGGCGGTCTTGGCCAGCCCGGCGGCGAGCAGCTCGTCGTCGGTGGCGCCGTGCCGGCGTAGGTGGGCGGTCAGGGTGGTGAACCCGGGTGGGGCGTAGCCGGGTTGGATGTCCGGGTCGCCGGTGAGGTCGGTGCCGAGACGGTCGGTGAGGTAGGTCTGGGCCCACGACCCGCGGTAGGTCTGTTGGTAGAAGTCGGCGGCTTGGGCGTTGAGGTCGGCGATCCGTTCGGGGGTGACCGCGGAGAACTCGGCGTCGTAGGCGCGCGTCTCGAGGCGGCGTTGCTGCTCGTCGGTGGACTCCCACGGGTCCATCCATCGCCGGTGCTGGGCGGCGTGGAACAGCTCGGTGTCGAGGTCCTGCGGGGCGAGGACGGTCTCGCTGGTGGGGACGGTCTCGTCGGGGAACGGCGGCTGCAGGTCCCCGGTGCGCAGATAGTGGTCGAAGTCAGGCCCGTCCCGGTAGCCGTCCTCGTTGAGGTTCAGCGGGGTGTCGCCACGGGCGGGGTAGGTAAGCATGTGCAGGTCCTCCGGCGGGGCGAGGTCGGGGTCGTCGGGCTCGAACCCGGGCTCGTCTGGGTTGGCGGGGTCGGGCGGGAGTGGGTCAGTCAGGGTTACGGCCCGGTAGATCAGGGCGTCAGCGAGGGCGTGGTCGGGGACGGGGTCGCCGTCCAGGCCGACCGGCTGACGTAGCACGTCCGCGGCGGGGATGCCGTGGTCGATGGCCCGGTTGACGG
>JAABUK010007644.1_pt1 | contig 15515 bp, 7 predicted proteins | sample 5559141 | NCBI WGS metagenome assembly JAABUK01 (sample SAMN10711869, study PRJNA513367) | rock metagenome | isolation source: Antarctica rocks | place: Antarctica: Victoria Land, Pudding Butte nord | collected 2016-01-03
TGCGAGTGGCCCCCGGACTGCCGGAAGGACTATCGATCCGAGCCCGGGCCGACCACCTGGGACGAAAGCTTGGCAAAGCCCTCAAGCTCATCGGAGCTATCATTTAGCGACTTTGCAATCCTCCTGGACACCCGGTGCGCGTCGATCAGCCCGGGGCCTTGCCAACGATCACGTAACCGACGCCCATCCAGATCTTCTCGTATCGGCACCCGGGGAGGACCCGCTCGGCGATCGCCCGGACGTCGAGGGATCGGTAACGCTCGACCATGTCGGTGAAGTCGTCCCCGAGCTTCAGACCCTTCGAGACGATCCAGCGGTCGACGCCGGGCAGGCCGATCTTGCGGAAGATCATCCGGTCGGTGAGGTTGGGAATCTCGTCGGAGACGACGATCGTGCCGCCGGGCTTGACGGCCCGGACCATCTCGCGGAGGGATTTCTCAGGGTCGTTGAAGTAGTTGAACCCGCCGATGCTCAGGGCGGCGTCGAAGCTGCCGTCGCGGACGGGTAGGTCCTCGGCCTCGCCCAGGACGAGCTTGAGGTCGCGCGAGCCGGCCCGCTTATGACAGGCCTCGAGCTGGCAGGTCGAGACGTCGATGCCCACGACCGACCAGTCCTTCGGGAGCCAGTCGAGGTAGACGCCGTCGCCGATCGCCACGTCGAGGAGGCGGAGGCCCGGCTGCTTCGGCAGGTGCCGCAAGACCTTGTCGCGCGACCGCTTCTCGCCGCCATTGCAGGCGAAGGTGAACCACTCCCAGAACCGGAACTTGGGCCAGAGCGGGCTGTTGTAGAAGTCGACGGCGACCTTGTTGTTGTCGGTGACCTCGCCCTTCACGACGAGCACGCCGTCCCGGATCGGGAAGTCCTGGCCGCAACCCCGGCAGGTCAGCGAAACCTGGTCGTCCGAGGCGGCCAGGTCCGAGTTGCAGGAGATGCAGCGCCAGAAGTCTTGGCCGGAGGTCCAGTCGGCGGAGGGTCGCGGTGCGGTCGACATCATCTCGTGTTCCTCCAGGAGTCGATCGCGGGTGCTCGGCGAACCGGTTTCATTTCCGGTCGCCGGAGAGGACGAAGCAGTAGCCCAGCCCGGCCCAGATCGGGTGTCGGACGGCATCGGGCCAGTTGTCGCGGACGACGTGCTCGGGGTTGTCGTCGGGGTGGAAGACCATCTCGACGAACTCGCGATCGAGGCCGAGAGCGCGGAGCCAGACGCCGTCGATCGCGGGGAGGCCGACGAGGTGGCCGATGCCGAATCGATGGAGGTTGGGGACCTCATCCGCGACGACCAAGGTCCCCCCGGGACGGGTCACGCGACGCATCTCGCGGAGGGCCGCGTCATGGTCGGCGAAGTAGTTGAACCCCCCGAGGGTGAAGCAGGCGTCGAAGGTCCCGTCGGCGAAGGGCAAGGCCTCGGCCTCGGCCCTGGCCAGCCGACCGGCCATCGAGGGTTCGCGATCGAGACAGTCATTCAGCGGCGTCATCGCGATGTCGACCCCGTAGGTGGTCCAGTCGTCGGGCAGCAATGCCAGGTTGGACCCCGAGCCAATCCCCACCTCCAGGACCCTGGCGAACGGCGGGCCGGTCAGGTGGCGGAGGATCTGCCGGCGGGCCCTCGATTCGCCGCCCTGGACCCGGAGGAAGAGGCCCTCCCAGAAGCGAAAACGTGCCCAACCCGGCCCGTCATAGAAAGCCCCGGCAATCCGGTTCCGGCCCCTCAACGCCTCGACGACCGTGAGGATCCCCTCGGACTCGCGGAAGACCCGGCCGCATCCGGTGCAGGCAGGGCTACCGGCCAGGCGCGTGCCGCAAGCCGGACAGATGGCGATTTCCGAAAGCCTCGGGTGCCCCTCAGGTCCCGAAGCGACCCCTCCGGCGCGGGTGGGACTGGTCATCGTCGGCGGACTTTCGACGGGACGACCGGCGTCGGAGGTCGACGGGGCGGCAACCAGTGGAGTAAATTTCCCCACCATCGGCAAATCGACCTCCCGGCTCGAATCTCGCCTTCCCATCATCAGAACTCCGTGGTCAAGGCCCTGGGGCCGGCCCGATCCATCATCCAGTCGAAGACCGGGTCCGGCATGTGCCTGAGGAACGCCATCCCGACCGACGTGCTGAACGGGAAGACGCAGTTCCTCGGCCGCCGCAAGGCCGCGCGGGCGATCCGCCTGCCGGCCTGCTCCGGCTCCATCATCGGCACCGGGTTGCGGAAGGGCGTGTCGCGAGTCAGGGCCGTGCGGACGAACCCGGGGCAGGCCGTGGTGATCGTGACGCCTCGGCGCTTCAGGGCCGGACGGAGCGCCTCGAGGTAAGCCGAGAGCGCCGCCTTCGAGGCCGAATAGGACGCCATCCACGGGAGCCCGCGATACCCGGCGACGCTGGAGACCCCGACGATGTGACCTCGACCCCTCGCGATCATCCCCGGCAAGACCGCGTCGATCGACTGGGCGACCCCGACCACGTTGACCGAGAGCATCGCCTTCAACCCGTCGAGGTCGAGGTCCGGCACTTGAGTCAGCCCGCCAATCCCGGCGCAGGCAACCAGGACGTCGGCCGGGCCCAATTCCGCCTCGATCGAGTCGAACGCCTCGCCGATCGCCGGGCGATCCGTCACGTCGGCCGGGGCCGAGGCGACCGTCGCGCCGACGGACTTCAGCGCGGCGACGGCCTCGGCCAGGGCCCCGGCGTCGCGGTCGACGAGGCCGAGCTTGCAACCGGACTTGGCCAGGGCGAGGGCCGTCCCCCGCCCGATCCCCCGGGCCGCGCCGGTCACGAGGACGGTGGGGGGCGTCATCGTCGGGCCCCTTCGGCTTCGAGGTCGGCCGATTCGAGCGACTCGATCCAGGCCGTGAGCGCCGCGGTGAAGGCCTCCGGGTTCTCCTCGGGAGCCCGATGCTGGGCTTCCGGGATCAGGACGCCTCGACAATTCGGCAGGTGCTCGGTCAGGTAGCTTGCGGTCGAGAGGAAGGGCGAGGCGTCGCCGTAGAGGGCCAGGGTCGGCTGGCGGACGGCCAGGATTTTCTCGGTCGTCAGCCCCGCCTCGACCTTCGAGTCGTCGCCGGCGGTGGTCGCGCTCAGGCGTAAGAGTCGATTCAGGCCGGGGAGGCCGACCGCCTGGCGGAACTGGAGGAGCTTCTCGCCGTCGAGGTGCTTGACCTGGTCGAAGAACTTGCCGAGGTCGTACCAGTGGTCCGAAGAAAGGCTCACCCCGGCGTCGGCCGCCTCCTGCTGGAAAACCTGCCAGTGGCCCCAGCGGCTGAGGTCTTCGAGGTGCCGGAGCGCCGGGAAATAGGGATCGGAGAGGACCAAGGCGTCGACCCGCTCCGGCGCGAGGGCGGCCGCGTGGAGGGCGACGACCGCGCCAAAGCTGTGGCCGACGAGCTTGGCATGCGGTGCCTCGATCTGATCCATCAGTGCGAGGAGGTCTCCCGCGTGGTCCGCCGAGGTGTAGCCGGTCGGCGGGACGTCGCTGTAGCCGTGCCCTCGGAGGTCGAAGGCGGTGACGCGGTGGGTCCTGGCCAGCTCGGTCATCGCCTTGCAGAGGAACCAGATCGACAGGTCGCCGGTCAACCCGTGGATCAGGATCAGGTCCGGCCCTTCGCCCGCCTGCTGGACGTGGAGCGTCAGGCCGTTGACTTTCAACTTGGGCATGGGCGACTCCGGGTGCGGTCGGTATGTCGGTGGATCAAAGGTGAGGGGCAAGGAAGTCGACCAACTCGCCGATGGTCAGGTCGCGGTCGGCCCGCTTGCCGAGGTCGCCCAGCAACTCGCCGAAGGGGAGGGGGCGACCGTAATGATCTTGCAAGGTCTCGCCGAGCACAACGGCGTCGATCGAGGCGAGGCCGAGGTCGGCGAAGAATCGCGTCTCGCGGCCGATCGGGTCGGAGTATTCCCGGCCCTGGAAGTCGGCGAGGATGGAGGCCACGTCGGCCAGGATCCGCGATTCGGTCAAGCCACTCGTCGTCATTCGACCCCCTCGCCCAGGGTCCAGGCCCAGGCAAAATCCCCTCGCCGGGCCGTCACGACCCGGATGACCCGGTCGGCCAGTTCCGGGCAGGCTTCGGCCAACCCGCCCTGGAGCCGGACGCCAAGCGACTCGTCGAAATTGTCGAGGACCACCTCGACCCCCGAGGGCCCATCGACGAATCCGAGCCCCGTCGCCTTGGCCACCGCCTCCTTGGCGCACCAGAGCCTGGCAATCCACTCGGCCCGGTCGTCGCCGAGCCGGTCGCCGAGCAAGGCACGCTCGCCGGGCAAGAACGCGGTCGCCTCGAAGGTCGCGGAACGCCCGACGACCGGCTCGACGTCGATCCCGGGCCGACTCGAAGGGTCCAGGCAAGCCAGAGCGACGGCCACCCCTTCAACGTGGGCGATCGAGACGAGAGGAGCCTCTCCGAAGCTCGACCCCGGCCGTTCGCGGAGGTGCGGCCGGCCCATCGCGTCGGCCTCGATGAGGAGGTCGGCCGGATAAGTCGGCAAGCCGCCCCGATCGAGATGGAGCCGCCGGGCGGCTTCCTTCGCGGCGATCCGGCCCCAGAGGCGATGCGTCCGCCTCGCGTCGGTGCCGGGCAGGGCGAGGTAGACGGCCCGCTCGTCGGGGCCGAGCTGGACTTGTTCCAGCACGTCGCGCCAGACCGGCCGGCCCATGTCGCCCGGAGGTTCAAGCCAGACCGCGCAGGCGTCGGGGGCCGCGGGAAGGCCGAGACGCTCGCCGAGGAAGGCCCGATCGGGCTGGCGGAAGCTATCGCGGAATTGTCCCGGCCAATGGAACCGCCAGTCTTCCCAGCCCCGGATCGCCATCCAGGTCGACCCGTCGGGCCGGACGATGTCCGCGTCGACGAGGACCCGGTGCCGCTCGACCTCGCGGATCGCGACCCGGCAGGCGACGTCCGAGCCGACGGCGGGCGACTCGCCGAAGAGGGCCAGCTCGCCCATCCGCAGGGGAAAGATCACGTCGCCGTCGTCCCTGAGCCGATCGAGGCCCCAGCCGCCGAGCAGGTGGGTGAAGTTGTCCAGGATGATCGGGTCGACCAAGATTTTCGAGGGGTCTTCGCTTTCGCGGAGGAGCGGTTGGAAGGGGAGGACGCGGAGGGTCCCCTCGATCCCATCCATCGAGATCGGCCCGATCCCGACGACGGCCTGGAGCGCCGGGCCGTGGAAGAGCCATTGCTCGGCATAGATCGAGTCGGGCGTGAACCGGCAAGGGACCGGATGGTCGAGCGTCAGGGGTGATGCGAAGGGACCCGGAATGCGAGCTTCCCCGAAGTCGACGGCCCCCTCGAAGACCGGGGCTTCGAGCGGCTTCATCGCCACGGCGAGCCCTCGGTTGTGGATTGCGACCCGGACGGTGTTCGGCGACGAAGGGTCGGCCGAGGCTCGGAGTTCCAGGGCCACCGGCTCGTCCTCGTAGCGGATCCAGCGATGAGCCTTGACGTCGCGGAGGGTCAGCACGGAGAGCCCCGGCATCAGCCTGGCGGCGGCCTCGGCCAGCATCTCGGCCATGACGGCGAACGGGAGGACGGGGAGCCCTCGCCATTCGCGATGGACGGCCGAGATCCGCCGCCCTCCGAGGGTGTGGTGCTCCGCGACCGGGTCGCTCGTCCCGTCGAGGATCAGCCTCGAAACGGCCTCTTGCCCCGCCCGGTAAAAAACCAGCGGCCCGGCCCAGGGTCCGCCGACCGGCATCATCTCCTCATCCGTCTTGCCCGTGAGATGGAAGGCGACCTCTTCGGGGGAGGTCCCGGAGGAACCCAGGAGGAAAGCTTCCATCACCGCCTGCTGAGTGCGGAGGAACTCGGCCATGGTCTCCTGGAATCCGAGGAGAGTCGCCTCTTCATCCCAGACGTGGTCGGTCTCCGGGGCTTCGATCATCTCGAGGGCGAGGTGGTGCCCGTTGCCATTGGTTCCGGGCACCAGGGACGGTCCCAGGCCCCAGTGCAAGGACTCGTCGGGGCGTGAATCCGATGCGTTCGGCGAGGGCTCGGGCCGGGTCGTCGTCTCGGAACGGCCCTCGGCCGTGATCGCCTGCGGCTCGGGGTCCGACGGCCCGAAGCCTCGCACGTCCGCGCGGATTCGCAGCCTCTCGACCAGGCCCTCGCTCAGAGACATGGTCGGGAAGCCGAAGACGAGCGCGGGCGGGGTGGGTTTCGAAGGGACCCGAACGAAGTCGACCCGTTGCGGCCGACGCCTGGCGTAGAGGTGGCGGGCGTCGAGGTCGACTCCCCTGGCGAAGAGCGAGGCGACGAGGTGGTTGAGCTGCGTGAGCCCCGATCGCCTGGGCTGATGGGCGGCGACGGCGAAGGCGGCCCGGCCTCGCAAGGTATCCTCGACGAACGCGGCCAGATTCCCCCTGGCCCCGACGTCGACGAGCACGTCGATCCCGTCGGCGTGCATCGCCTCGACGGTCCTGCGGAATCCGACGGCCTGCGTCCACTGATCGACCGCCAGCTTGCGGATGGCCTCGGGGTCGTCGGGCATCCGTTCCTCGGAGGCACAGGAGTAGATCGGGACGCGTGGGCTCCGCATCGGCAAGGCATCGAACAGGGCGGCAATCGGCCCGATGGCCGGCGCGAAGCCCGGCGTGTGGTAGGCCCGATCGAAGGGAAGGTCTTCGCAGAGGACGCCGTCGAGCTTGAGCCGGCCGACGACCTCTTCGACCGCAACGGGATCTCCCGCGATGACGACCTGATGCGGGCAGTTGTCCATCGCGACCTCGACGCCCTCCGTCCCGACCAGGGCCGACTCGACCTTCGACCGAGGCGCGGCGAGGGCGACCAGGCGCGCCTTCGGCAGGTCGCCGGAGGTCTCCAGGCGGCCGAAGATTGCGCCGAGTTCGCCGAGCTTCTGCTCGAAGTTCCGATCGACCTCCAGCACGCCCCCCGCCGCCAGGGCCAGCAGCTCGCCGCTCGAATGGCCGACGACGGCGTCGGCCTTGAGGCCCAGCTTCGAGAGCAGGCGATACATCCCCCGCTGGCTCGAAAGGACGACGTTGACGCCGACCTCGGCCGACCAGATCGCGGGGTCTTGATCGGGGGAGGACTGGAACAGGTGCTCGCTCGGCCAGGTGGCCGCCCCCGCCTCGCGGGCGATCCGGTCGGACGCGTCGAAGAGGGCGCGGACTTCGGGGAAGTGCGGGCAAAGGTCGGCCATCATCCCCGGGTACTGAGACCCTTCGCCGGGGAACAGGAAGGCGAGCCGAGGGGCCCGGCCGTCGGGCCGCTCCCAGTAATAGGTCCCCCGGGCATCGCGGATCGACCGGCAGGCGGGATCGCCCAGCTTCGCCAAAGCCGCCTCCAGGCGAGCGGTCAGGTCTCCGAGCGAGCGGACGACGAAACCGATCCGGCAGGCCTTCGCGCCTTCGCAGTTGAGACTAAATGCCAGGTCCTTCAGGCGGACCTCGGGCCCGGATGCCAGCCAGTCGAGCAGCGAGCGGAGCCTCCCGGCCAGTTCGTTGCGGTCGTCGGCGGAGAGGAGGATGGCCTCGGTCTCCCAGTCGAGCAGGGCCCCCGAGGCGTCGTCGCGGTCGGACGAGGGGTGGGCTTCGAGGACGGCGTGGGCGTTGATCCCCGCGAACCCGAAGGCGTTGACGCCGGCCCGACGGGGGACGACCGAGTCGCCGTGGACCCAGGGCCGGGCCGTCGGGTTGAGCGTGACCGGGCTGTCCTCGCGTTCGATCAGGGGGTGCGGGTCGTCGGCGTGGAGGGTCGGCGGGAGGACCCGATGGTGCAAGGCGAGCGCGGCCTTGATCAGCCCGGCGATCCCCGCGGCGGGCATGGCATGGCCGATCATCGAGGCGACAGAGCCCAGTGCCCGCCTCCCCTTGGGAGCAGGCGGGAACTCCGAGCGGATCGCCCGGAGTTCCGCGCGATCGGCCGCCGGCACGCCAAGACCACGCCCCTCGATCAGGGCCACGCTCGCCGGGTCGACGCCGGCCGCTCGATAGGCCCGGCGGATCGCCCGGGCATGCCCCCGAGAGCTCGGGGCGGCCAGGCCGACCCCCCGGCCTTCGCTGGAGACCCCGACCCCCTTCAGGACGGCGTAGACCCGGTCGCCGTCGCGCTCAGCGTCGGCCCGCCGTTTGAGGACCACCACGCCCACGCCCTCGCCCGAGAGCATCCCATCGGCGTCCTTCGCGAACGGTCGCGACCGGCCCGACTTCGAAAGGGCCCCAAGCTGGCGGAAAACGAGCGGGAAGTCGACGTCGGCCTCGACGTAGACGCCGCCGACCAGCGCAAGGTCGGCCGACCCCCGGGCGAGGGCCTTCGCCCCGAGGTCCAGGGCCACCAGCGACGAGGCGCTCGCGGCGTCGACCTCGTAGCTCGCGCCCGAGAGGTCGAGCCGGTTCGCCACTCGCCCGGCGGTGGCGTTGGTGAGCTGGCCGGGGACCGTCGCGGGCCCGAACGGAGGCAGGCTCGACTTGAGGTCGGCCCGGACGGCCTCGCGGTCGGCCTCGGTCCAATCGGGATGCAGCGAATCGAGGATGGCCAGGGTCTGGGCGACGATCCGGCCGTGCTGGAGCCGGGTCAGGTTCCCCCGGTTGAAGTCGTTCCCCCGGCCGATGACGACCTCCACCCTTCGCCCATCGGGCACGCCCGAACCCAGCCCCGCGTCGACCAGCGCCTCGCGGGCGGCGTCGAGGACGAGGAACTGCTCGGGCTCGCCACCTTCGACGGCATTGGGCATGATCCCATGCGAGGCCGCGTCGAAGGTGATCGGCGCATCGAGATAGCCCCCCCTCCGGCAAGCGACCCGATCGTTTGCCGTGGATTCCAGGTCGTGGAAGACGGCCGGATCCCACCGATCCGGCGGGATCTCGGTGGTCGCGTCGAATCCGGCGAGGATGTTCGACCAGTAGGCGAAGAGGTCGCGGGCACCCGGGAACCGGCAGGCCATCCCGACGATCGCGATGTCGGTCGGCCGCCGACGACTCATCGGACGAACTCCTCGATCCGGGCCGGGGCGAACGGGTCGGCCAGGGTCCCGAGTTCGCCCGCCTCGATCACCTCGACCGCCCCCTTGGGTCCGAATCGGAGCTCGTCCGAGAGCAGCAACCGGCCCGACTCGGGGGTGATCATTTGGAGGCCCTGGCCCCCCAGATGCCCTTCGAGCTCGGAGACCATCCCGACGCCCGACCAAGGGCCCCAGATCATCGAGACGACCCGTCCGGCCCATCGGCGGTCGAGCCAGAGGGCCAGCTTGTTCAAGGTTTCGTTGGCGGCGGCGTAGTCCGACTGGCCCACGTTGCCGAATCGGCCGGCGATCGACGAGAACAGGGCGGCGAAGCGGATCGACTCGGGCTTGAGCAGGCCGGCGAGGTTCAGGATCCCGTCGAGCTTGGTCCCCAGGACGTGATCGAACGACTCGGGCGTCTTGTCCCGGATCAGCTTGTCCTTGATGACTCCCGCGCCATGGACCAGCCCGACCGGCTCGCCGTGACGGAGCCGCCAGCCGTCGAGGACGCGGGCGAGGGCCGCGCCATCCCGGACGTCGACGGGTGCATAATCGACGGTCGCACCGGCCGACCGTAACGCCTCCAGGTTTCGGCGGATCTCGCGAGCCTGCTCGACGCCCTGATAAGCCCGCTCCAGATCGGCGGGAGTGACCGGACGACCACCGCGGCGGAGGCCGACGAGGAGGGCGACCTTCAGATCGGCCTCGGCCTCGATCCCGGCGGTCTCGGGAGATTCGGAGGTCGAGGGCAGGGGGTTGCGGCCCAGCAAGAGCAGGGTCGGCTTCCAGCGTCGGGCCAGTTCGAGGACCAGATGCGCGGTGATCCCCCGGGCCCCTCCCGTCACGACGATCGGCTCGCCCGGTCGAAGTTCCAAGTTCGAGCCGATCGTGGGATCAAGCGGCGAGACGACCCCCTGGAGTCGGACTCGGCGACTTTTGAGATATCCGACCTCGGCCCAGCCGTCGTCCGAGAAAACCTCGGAGGCGAGCCGGACGGCGATCTCGCCGGCCCCGTCGCGAGGGTCGAAGTCGATGACGCGGGCCCGGACGCCCGGCCACTCGCGGGCCAGGGTCTTGACCAGCCCGGCGACCCCGCCGTGGCCCGGGAAGAAATCCCGGGCCGACGACGGGCCCGACCCGTACCCGCCGCCCATCGACGTTGCGGCGACCAGGGCCCCGCCCCCCCGCCTCGAAGCCCGTTCGAGGTCCTCGGCGGCGGCCTTGGCGAGCAGGAACAGCCCCTTGACCTCGGGCCCCATCCGGGCCGACCACGCGGCGCGGTCGAGGCCGGCGGGCGTGAGGTTTCGAAGCGGCAAGGCATGGACGATCGCGGCGACCTCCCCGGACGAACGGGCCAGGTCGAGCAGCCCATCCACGCTCGAAGGCGACGAGAAGTCGACCTCATCAGGACCCGCCAGGATGACCGCATGCCCGGCCGCCTCCAGCTCGGCGGCCACCCCTCGGGCGACGCCGGTCCCATCGTCCGTCACCACGACCACGCCGCCCTCGATGAGTCCCGGTCGTCCCTCGGGCAGCGGTGCGGGGACGACCTCCAGGACCATCCGGCGGACCGGATGGGCTGGGAATTTGGCGGTTGATTTCGAGGCCGTCGCCGCGTCGGGCTTTTCGCCCGCCTGACGCTTTTGGGCCATCTCGACCACCATCTCGGCGATCTCGCCGAGCGTCCTGGCCCGCGAGAGCGCGTCCATCACGGTCGAGTCGGCGGACTCGGCCAGCGACGGCACCGCGTCCCGGAGGGTGCCCAGGATCTCGACCCGCTTGATCGAGTCGATCCCGAGGTCGGCTTCGAGGTCGAGGTCCAGGCCGAGCATCTCGCTCGGATAACCGGTCCGGTCGCGGACGATCTCGACCAGGCGGGCCGAGACCGCTTCCCGATCGACGCCCTCCGTGGCCGTCGCTCCGAAAGACTCGACCGCGATCGTTGCCGGGGTCGATAGCGGGGCCGGGGCCGGAGGCGATGCCTGCGGAACAATCGAGGCCGATGGCGGGGACGGCGTGGGCATCGGTTCGCGATGAACTTTCGGCTCGACCGTCGGACGCTCGAACGCGGCGGGAGAGATCCTCGAAGGGTGAGGGTCGTGCGGCGGGCTCGATGCCTGACCCGACGGGACGGAGCCCGGCCGACCCGCGAGGTAGGCGAGCATGGTCGAGCGCTGAACTTCGAGGAAGGCCCGCATCGTCTCCTGGAACGAGGCGAGGACTCGCTCGTCGGCCGGGCCGTCGGGACTTGCCGGGGCGTTCGAGGGGCGCGAATGGTTCGAGGGGAGGGGTGGAGTCATGGCCTTGCCGGTGGTCGGATGACCGTTCGAGTGATGTCCATTGGTCGAGCCATTGCGCTGAACCGGAGGAGTTGGCGCCTCCTGGACGGCTTTACGCGATGCCTTGGGTGTCGGGACGATCCCCGCCTGACCAAGCCGACGAGGCTCGGGCTTGGCGATCGGGCGGGAGCGCGAGCCGTTGACCAGCCAGGTCGTGGCCGTCGGCGGAGTCGACCCATCGCCCACGGGAAGACGGGCGAGGTCGAGAATCCGGTCGGATCGGCCGAGGGTCAGGCGATCGAGCCGGGCCGGTAGGCCCGCCGCCACCAATCGGGCCAGCGTCCTCAGGAGGCCCTCGATCCCCGCTTTCCCGGGCGGTTCGCACGAGACGGCCAGATGCGGGCGGCCTTCCAGGATCGAATCGACCAGCGGGGCCAGGACCGAGCCCGGACCCACCTCGACGAAGACGCGGGCCCCGGCCTCGTGCATCGCCCCGATCATCGAGGCGAACCGGACCGGGCTGGCAACGTGCCGGCCGAGTCGCTCGGCGATTGCGGATAGGTCGTCCGGGTGAGGTCCGGCGTCCAGGTTGGCGAAGACCGGGCGGTCGGGCGCTGGGCCGAGGAGCTTCGCGGCCGCCCTGGCCAGCAGCTCGGAGGCCCCGGCCACCTTCTGGGTGTGGAAGGCACCGGCGACGGCCAGCGGCGTGGCGCGGAAACCAGCTCGCGTCGCGCGTGCCAGGGCTTCTTCGATCCCCGCCGAGGGGCCGGCGATCACGGTCTGACTCGGGCCATTCTCGTTGACCGCGACAACGCCAACGAGGCCTTCGATCAGCCGCTCGACATCCCCGGCGCAAGCCGAGACGGCGGCCATCGAACCGGGTTCGTCGCCGAGCGATTCGAGCATGAGCCGCCCCCGCTCATGGGCGAGGATGGCCAGCCTGGCCGTGGTCAATGCCCCGGCCGCGTGGAGCGCGACCAGCTCGCCGAAGCTGTGACCGGCGACCACGTCGGGCTCGACGCCGAGGCGTTCCAGGAGGCGGACCAACCCCACGGCCGCCGCGCCGAGGGCGGGCTGGGCCGCGTCGGTCGACCGGAGCGAGGCGGTCTGATGGGCGTCATCGAGGCCCATCGAGTCGGGAAAAACGAGCCTTCCGATGGTCGGTCGGCCGTCGGCCTTCAGCGCGGCGTCGACCTCGTCGAACGCCCCGCGGACTTCGGGGAAGGTCATCGCCAGGTCGGCGAGCATCCCGGGAGATTGCGAACCCTGGCCGGGGAAAAGGAACGCGACCGGCTCCCCACGGAACCTCGGGACCTTCGCGAAGTAGGTCCCCGCCGGGTTCCCGATTTGCGTCTCTCCCGAGGCGATGGCCGAACGTGCCGAGCGGAGCTTGCTGATCAGGTCGTCGAGAGTCACCGCCACGATGGCGAGGGTCGCGGAATTGTGGTCTGTCGGCGGGTTTGCCTCACTGACGGCTCGCGCCAGGTCGCGAAGCTTCGGCCGGGCACCACCGTCGAACGCCCGGACAATCGGGTCGATGGCGGCCAGCAAGGGCTCGGGACCCGACGCTCGCCAGGCGAACAACTCGGCGGGCCATTCCCTCGAGGGGGCCGGATCTGGCGTGAGGTTCCCTTCGTACGCCTCCAGGACCGCATGGAAATTTGTCCCGCCGAACCCGAACGCGCTCACCCCGGCCCGCCTGGGACGATTGTCCCCGTCATGAATCCAGGGGCGGACAGAGGCGCTGACGCGGAAGGGGCCGTCGAGCAGGTCGGTCTTCGGGTTAATCGCCTCCACGCCGATCGTCGGCGGGAGGATCTTGTGATGCAGGGCGAGCGAGGCGTTGATCAAGCCGGCCAGCCCGGCCGCGCATTTGGTATGGCCGATCATGGACTTGACCGAGCCAATCGCTACCGACCCGGCAGGGACCCCAGCCTCGCGGAAGACGCGTGAGATCGAGTTGACCTCCACCACGTCTCCCACCGCCGTCCCGGTGCCATGGGCCTCGACGTAGCCGACCGTCGCAGGGTCGACCCCCGCCTTGGCGTAAGCCCGACCGACGGCGCGAACCTGGCCCTCGGCGCTCGGGGCGGTCAGCCCCTTCGCCCGGCCGTCCGAGGACGCACCCACACCCTTGATGACCGTGTAAATGCGGTCGCCGTCCCGCTCGGCATCGGCCAGCCGCTTCAAGACGACCATCGCGACTCCTTCGCTGATGACGATCCCGTCGGCCGAGGCGTCGAACGGCCGGCACCGGCCCCTGGGCGAGAAGGCGTGCGTCTTGCTGAAGGCCAGGTAGGTGAACGGGTTCTGGACTGTGTCCGCACCACCCAAGAGGACCACGTCGGCCGAGCCGGCTTCGAGTTCTCGAACCGCCAGGGCCGCCGCCGCCAGGCTCGATCCGCAAGCGGCATCGACCGTGTAGTTCGCCCCGCCGAGGTCGAATCGATTCGCCACCCGGCCCGCCGCCACGTTCAGCAAGAAGCCCGGGAATGAGTCTTCGGTCCATTCCGGTAGCAGGCCCTCGCAAGCTTTCAGGGCCTCGGTCCCGGCCCCGTCCTGGACGGCGTTCAGCATCGGCAGGTAAGACCGGAAGGCGTAGCCCATCGCCAACTGGGCCGCGCCGCCGCCCATGCCGAGGACCACCGCGGTCCGCTCGCGGTCGAAGGGGCGATTGGTATATCCGGCGTCGTCGATCGCCGCTCGGGTCGCCTCCAGCAGGAGCAACTGCACGGGCTCGATCGAAGTGAGGCTCGAAGGCGGCATCCCATAGCGGAGGGGGTCGAAGGGGACGTCGGGCAAAAACCCTCCCCACTTCGAGATGACCTTGTCGGGAGCCTTGGGGTCAGCGTCGTAATACGTCCGCCAGTCCCATCGGTCCGGCGGAATCTCGGTGATCGCGTCGACCCCCTTCAAAGTGTTCTCCCAGAACGTCCGCACGTCCCCCGCTCCGGGCAAGATCGCCGACATGCCGACGATGGCGATGTCCGATGGCCTCTGGGCCACCCCCGATTGCTTCTCGAAGGCGACTACTTCCGAGGGGAGACCTACGGCGAAGGGGCGATGGGGTTTCCTCGGCGGTTGATCGATGGCCGCCTCGACCGCCCGGATAATCCCTCCCGCCCTGACATGATGGCTGGCCAGGCCCGCCGCCAAGGCACCATCCTGCCCGACCGGCCAGGCTTGTCGGGTCCCCCACCCAACCCACTCGGAGACCGCCGAATCCCAATCCGCGAGCGATCCCATCGACGCCGCCCGGAGCCGAGGTATGGCAGGTGAGCCGGGCGCCGATCCGACATGGATCCAACCCATCCCGACGCCGCCGACGAGGTTCGTCTCGACGCCGTCCCAACGGGAGATCTGGCTTCGGACCGTTTCGAGAAGCGGAGATTCGCGTGCCAACAACAAGGCCCCGTCAAGCACGACCCCGCTCGCACCCGCCTCAATCCAAGTCGTGGCCGTCGAGGGACCGATCCCGCCACGGACCCAAATCGGTAGCCGGGAATGGCCGAGGACGGCTTGGAGCAAGACGATGCAAGAGCCCTCGCCCACCCGGCCGCCGGCCTCGCGACCTGCCAGGATCAAGCCGTCGAATCCCGAATCCGCCGCCAACTGGGCCGATTCGCGTGAGGTGACCTCGGCCAAGGCCGTGCGGCCCAGACGTCGGATCGCCCCCAGCGTCGCCGCCCAGTCGATGCTGGGGGCCTCGACCACGATCATCACGTGCAGGAGTTCATGAGAAAAGGCAAGACTCGACTTCGCCAGGAAACAAGGGTTAATTCGAATTCCGAATGGCCGGTCGAACTCTTTGCCAAGCAGTTGGGTCATCGCAGATCCCGCGAGCCATGTCAGGTCGAGCACCCCAAGTGCCCCGGCTCGGCCGGCGGCCGTCACCAGCCGGGCCCCGTCGAGCCCTCCCGGTGCCAGCGCGATGATCCGCCATTCGAGCTTTCGCATGAAGTTGAACCGTTTCAAGACTTGGTGCGGGGGCGAGCCGGTGGAAGACCAACTTTTGTACATGACTCCGCGAGCATTTTCGATCGAGGCGACTACTAACGGAAAGGACCCCGATCCGTCGTCCGTTTGCGGAGGTCGGGATCATCAAGGTGGATAAAGCATAACATGCGATACGGGGGAACTCTTACGCTCCGGGTGAGTGCGGACTATGGGGATAGAATTTTGGTGGGGGGGGGCGAGGAGTGAGAGTCTGTGAAAGAACTGGCCCGTTTGCGACCTCTTTGTGAGAACCGTCGCCCCCAATGATGCGTCGCGGTCTCCCGCCCACTCTCGGACTTC
>JAABUK010007645.1_pt1 | contig 15514 bp, 16 predicted proteins | sample 5559141 | NCBI WGS metagenome assembly JAABUK01 (sample SAMN10711869, study PRJNA513367) | rock metagenome | isolation source: Antarctica rocks | place: Antarctica: Victoria Land, Pudding Butte nord | collected 2016-01-03
CAGTTACCTGCACGAAAGCACACTTTTCGTGTCGGACACCAAACCCAGACAAGAGTATATCTGCTATACACAAGCAAGCAGAGGCATCGAACTGTTGCTGACCACTCACAGGCTGATTGCTGAGACGCGAAAACTTGTGGAGATGTACCCAAACGGCCTAGAGTAACTTGCACCTTGTACTGCCACCTATGCGGAGCGTCGAATTCTTTCAAGAATGGGGAGCAACTGTACCGCAGTATCGAAGGATCGCATAAGGAGCTTGGAAAGAACGGCTTTGACCCCAGGAAGGTTGTTGAGGCATTATAAGAGGAGGTGATACCGCGACCTCCAGTTCCAACCGTTCGAGCCTTCTGTATTTGTCCTGGCTGCATGACCCACGTTTACGTTTGGTTGAGACTCTGTCAGTTGCGAAATGTATAGTTCAAGCATCCTACGAGATGCTCGTATAATAAATTCTGACATCCTTCTAAATCTTGAATCTAGTAGTGGGAGGTCTCTGGTACCCAACTTTTGACTGTTTGACTTCTTCGCCTGACAGTCTACTCGAGTGCGTCTGTAAACATGGGTAAAAGATAGTCTAGCCTCTCTTTTAGATAGCTTTTCATATGAAGTAAGGGTAGTTGTGAAATCGAAGTTGGTGGCGACATTCTAACGCCTTGCAAAGGCTTTCCTTTCAGTCCAGGTGTATTCAGTCCTCCCTCGAGAAATTGGATTCGTGGCTTGGAACGGTTTGCAACGACAGACCGCATTCCGATGATTTTTGTGAATCGAGATGTCTAGATCCTAAAATCCAAAACCTCGTCTAACCCTTGGCTCCTGTCCTTATAAGAGCGCTTAATGTACGGTAGCGAAAACATTATAGTTTCTCTTTGGACTCGTTGACCTGAATCCACAGTGCCTCAGCTTTAGCTAGATTTACATCGCAACCATCTTTAACGGACGCTTCGAGATAGATCTTTCGGCCCTTGATTTCCCGAAGTCGCGTAGTTATCAGTATGGTCTGTGGAGTTCTCACCGGTTTCAGGTAGGTGACATGCAAGTACGCTGTAACGGTAGCGAATCTGATGGGAGAACTTGTCAGATTCTTGTTCACGGTCAGAAGCATCCCCATGGCTTCATCTACTAGTGTTCCCACAATCCCGCCATGGCAAAGGTTGGGATAGCCGTTGACGCGATAGCCCAGGCTAACGAGCATGATAAGTTCGCTGATCTGTCCAATACCTGAAGGATCAGGCCTTTTGTAGAGAGATGAACACGCGCGTATTGTGTCGCTGGTCTTGAGTGTTTCAGCGAATAGGGCGTCCTCGGTGCTCTCCTTGTACTGACGAGAGAAGGTGGGGGTAGGAGTGAACCCGGGATCTTGTAGGAGCTCTAAGCACCAAGGAATTGATTCAAAGTATGCTCGATCTGTGTCTCTGTCTACCGTCATCCTGTAGTCAAAGTGTAGTAAATTTCACACAGTTTACGACGGAATGTAATGGCTCGCTTTTTTAAAACCGAGATACTTAGCGCAGAAGCTACCCGACTTGGTCAGCAAAGTATAGCCCTACCTATGGTCACATGATGTGTGCTTAGATAGATATGGACACTACGCTTTCTGAATTAAATCTTGGTCAATCAGATTTCTCAAATCGCAAAATCGATTCAGCAAATGTTTCTTATATTTTGGGGCCACCTGCAGTATTTTGAGTGGCACCCACAGCAGCGACTGCAGCAGCACGGTCAGTTGCTTCAACAGTAGCGACAAAACTGAGGCCGTGAAAGTAGAAGCAACTGGCATGGCTGAATTGATGTTCTTTACGAGTGATCGTCACCGAGGCTTAAGCGGTGGTGGAGTATATTGGCGGGACATCGAATAATTATATCTAGCTAACGCGATGGTAACATCCATGACGATACCAGCAGCGTTGATGGGTTCAGGCGAAACCCTCAACATAGTGTAATTAGAATATCTATCAGACTCCAAATCAACATTACAAAAGAGATATACCTTGGCATCGGCACGAACGAACGCTCAACTGCTAATAGGCTAAGAAAGGATAGAATCAACGGAAGCTCATTCAAAAACATCATTTGAGTATGGTCATAGTAATCTACCTTGAAAAGCTAACTGCAATATGAAATTTCTCGTCTTCCAGTAGAGTCAGCTTCACCTTCGTGATTGGCATAAGTCTGTTCGACGTTGCTGATAACCTAACTCATAAGCACAGCTCCCTTCACTTAGACCAATTGATCATCGTAGGCTGGTTCATGATGTCGTTTTCTGCTCACTGCTCTATCTGGACCGCATGCTAGTCGTTTCCATTGAGTAATACACGAGTTGTCGCTTCGAGATCTGGGTCTAGGTCCATTGGAGATAAAGGCCGATCATGGACGGTACCGAAATCTTGGGGGGAGAATTTGCTTACCAAACCTGTTGTCTGCGGTGTAGAATAGTCATTGCTCATACCAAAATTCGCTTGGCTTTCGGCGGGAAAATTCGTCGGATTGGATTCCGTAGAGCCGGTTGTGTTGGCCACATGGTCAAGCCAGGAGGTTTCGCTGGCGTAAAATGCACATCGAGCTATGTCATTTGCTTGAGCGGTCATTGAACCGAGCCATGACGACTGCTCGGCTTGCTGGATTGGAAGCAATTCAGTAGCTGGAGCTTCAAGATTTACGGAAGTAGCTGACAAAACTGGGCGCATTCTCGGACCACATAGTGCAGGTATGCCTAAGGGAGCTTCTGCCCCCAGATAGGATTCCATCGTGGCTATCTCTCCAAATCGACCACTTGAAGATTGGGGCCAGCCGGACTCTATAACACCATTTTCGGTCGTCGGGGCCAAGTTTCCATATTGTTCGAAGCTGTACGGGCCGCTGCTCCGCCGCTCGGGACCTTGCAATAGCCCTTGGTTTATCCGGGATTCCCTATGACCACCCCTGGGGTTTTCGAGAGCTGCAGGAGATACGGGAAGTCTTTCGAAGCGACTCTGATAATAGTCCGACTGAATAAAAGCGGCCATTGCCAGAGCTGTTCCATCTTCCTTGCCCCGCAGGCCCAGCTCTAACCTAGATATCAAACTCCCCGTTGGGGTTTTGTCCCATCGAAGATCATGCTTGCGACAAGGAAACTGCAGCTTCATCCGCTCTTCCCATACGTCATGCAACTTTGGTTGTTGAAGCAACCCAAGTATAACGTTCGTTGCATCCCAGTTGCTGAGATCTTCCCCACGTTCGTAATGCTGCGTAGCGATGTGATGGAAACGTTCTGTAGATTTAGCGAAGTAAGCAACACAGAAGCCACAAGCCCAAGCTTGCTTTCTATAGCCGCGTCGCCATCCTTTAGCAACGGTAGAGCCTTTGGGTACTCCGTGACTCTCAAGGTGGTTTTCAAGTTGATACTTTCTGTTGTATGTCCTAGCGGTCAGTGCTTTCTCGACACATGGGAGAACGTGGTGTTCTTTAATGTGACGTTCGTCGGGATTTATGTCTCCACACAATGCACAAACCAAACCATGCTCTTTATGCACTACAGGACCATCTGGCATGCAAATGTACACGGTTTCCTCATGGGCCTCTTTCTCATGCTTCGTCCAGCCACCATAGGTCGTGAAAAGCCGTGGTTTTTTGCAAATGGTACACCAGTAGCTGCACTGGGGCGCACTTGTCGGAAGACGTGCCTCTCCGTCCCGCTGGGGATTAAGAAGAGACTGCTGCTGCCCGGGTAGGCTACTTCGGGCATTCTCCCTGAGGCGTTTCTGATTGAGGGGGTGCGATTCGACGGTGGACCAGGAGGATCTGGTATTGGAGCTTAGGGATGTGGTTTTGCTACTGCGGCGGGTAGAACTAGAGGTAGAGGCGTCGGAGAACCTCATCAATGATTGAAGGCTACCTCGAGATGCTTGTCGGTCTTTTCGATTAGCTAGTTGAATAATCAGCTGCAAGTAACGAACTAGACACACAGCGTATCAATACCGGGAGACCAAAGAAAGTGCCTCAAAGCCTGTATAGCGGTGAATTCTCCGTCCGAAAGATCAAGATATGCCCGAATCTCTGCATGGGTGCGCCCATTGAGAGCCGCAAAGGTCAGCTCCTTCTCGATGATACTACCGAGCTCTGTATCGCTGCTGACGTTCCAAGGTTGCCTTTGCTTGCTGGGAAAGAGAGTGTTTGAGTGTTGCACTTCTGATTCCGCTAGTTCTAAGGAGCGGGCGCCTCGGCAACGAAACGCCGGGTCCGCCGCGTTTGCAGCATTCATCCCTTAAACTCGGGGAACAACTGAACACGTTCTTCTGGCTCGCGTACCTTGACGGTCATGGAAGGCTTTATGGAAGTTGGAACAGGAGTAAGACAGAAGACAACAGTGATAAAGCGTTGCTCGAAATGGACATTCTCACCCGTAAATTGTGGCCGAAGGCCACTCAGGGGCAGACGTGTTTCAAGTATTGGCTTCCGTTCCTACAGTACGCCTGGTTGGCTGGGCCATAACACAGAAAGCCAGTACTTTTCCAGAGTTGCAAACCACCTCCTGCAAGGCTGCTGCTTCATGTGAACCTCTGCTCGGTGCTCATTCGACTTTCTACGTCCCCATATTTCTTACTTAATTTGCCTCCAGTTATATGAGAAGGAGGACGCTTGTTGTGACTTTGCTATGTCTGGGCGGCTGGTGTTGTGGTTAACTTGAGCAAGTCAGGTCACCCGAATGCTGAGATCGGATTGCATTTCAGCCTGAGGATGTAACCATCCCCTGCGCTAAGCGTAAACAAGTTTTACGAGTAAAAACCACTCCGCCGCCTTCCCTTGGCCCATGGCCATGGCCATCCAACGAGGCCTTTGGCTACTCCTCCGTTTCCGTGATGAGCACCATCTGTGGCATCTTCCATCTCGTTTCACTTGCAATTATAGCTTATCTTCTGACTTCTTGGAATAAAAGACTTGGATCTTTGGCCTTTGCAGGAACCAGCAACGAAACGTGTGTTATCTTCAACGCCAACAATGGCACTCTGATGGCAGTTCGCAGATGGCCATCATGCCACTGGCCAGCGAACGAAAATCCACTCCTGAGTGTTCACGGCTAAGTAAGTCTCAAGGACTTCTTTTATTAGGCGTCGTTCTCTCACGCTTTCTGGCTCAACAGCAGTACCTTTCGATTTGGGTGAAATCACTACGTCTACTCAAGATTGTACATTACAGATCAACCATCTCAAGATGAGGTTCCTGTCGACCTGGCTCCTCTTCGTAGCACCGATAGCATGTCTCTATACTCGGCCATCCTCGTCCATCACCGCCTTCGCGCCTCCCAACACAGCAGCTCCTTTGTGTCCCGGAATGATTGCCACATCCCTTCAGCCTGGCTTGCCATCAATATCGAGTATTCCAATGAACCAAACGCGTTTCTCGTCTCGGGCAAACGAGACCCATGTCCAAACATTTATCTGTCCCCCGTCAAGTACCAATGCCTGGAACCCCAGCATTGATACTCTGATCGCCATCTTCTTTGGGATTGTCGCTGCCGTATTACAGCTAAATCATATACATGTAGCTCGGCGTATTTTTTCACGTAAGCTCCCAAGTTCTTAGGCAAGGGATAAGAAGAGTGGTACTGATCTAGACGAAATTAGGACAACGCAATCTGTGTACAAGCTGTCATCAAACGAAGGTCCAGCGAGCATTTGCAAAGAGATCGTCATGTCTTGAAAGCTTGGAGAGAGTTTGAAGTACTTGAGTTATCTTTTCGGTTTAGTGAACATGTGATGATCGTAAGCTACTGAATAGAGAAGTCTTTCTTCGTCACTGTTCCATTATTTTCCTTCATAGCATAAAATATTATCTTACTTTAGCTTTGCCCTCACTTTTTCATAAATTCGTGCTGATGCTCTGTCTCAGCCTTGACGTACTACAATCAGAGCATCAAGTTACTGGCTGATCATCTCGCTATCATCTCGTTGCTCTACATACCTTCTCGAAACTAAAAACAATCTGATAATAATGACAGTTAATCACACGCGATAAGGACAGAAAAGATACACACGAACACGTGTTGATTTGAAAGATAATAGATTAATATACGCCTAATAATCCATGAATAAGAGTACCACCGGTGGATGAAGGGCGAGATTTGTATCCTATTCATGGATGAATTGGTTCATCAATGGCACCTATTAATGATTATCATCTCGGTCATGAAAATGGGTGTTTTAGCCACGAATGAGTATATCCACCGCTCGGGTGCATCACATGCTCGTTCCCAGATTGAGCTAGAGAGGATAACGCACCTTTTAGGGTTGACGGGGGTTGCTGGTTTGGAGGTTTAGGGGGGAACTGAGGGGTAGGAAGGTTGGAGGACGGTTGTGAGGTTGGAGGAAGGTTGTGAGGGTTGGTTTGGGATGGTGAGGTTGTTGGTGGTGGGTTAGGTGGGTTTTGTGGGGTTTTAATGATGGTGATGCTGTTGTATGGCTTATTTACTGTGTGTATATTAAGGGCGGGGTGGGGGGTAAGTAGGGGGAGATTTGGATATTTTGTGATGGAAGTAAACGGTTTATGGGCGGTAGCGAACCATGCCGATACTCAAAATTAGTAACAATTACTACCAAGATTTCAATCAATCGTGATACTATTGCCAAGACGATGTTCAAAATATGGGGTTAAAGTCTGCATTGAATATATATAATTGACTAAACAAACATCCCAACGACCAAGGATGTATCTTGTCCAACCGTCCTAGACCTGGTCATCTGCCCTAGACGCTGCAAATCCGAATAGACAACATGGATTGTGTGCGTATATAACAACAAAAGGAAGGGAATGCTACAGACTGGCCAAGTCCGCAACAAAAGGGTAAGACTCAATCGCTAGAGTTGTCGAGTATCCAGTGCGCCGGTATGCTTAAGTTACAACTAAACGCCCAACTGGAACTCCTCCGCACTGCCGTGGCTGGATGAGAATCGCCACAGAAAGGCGCGAAATGCGGAGAGTTTGTAGAAGGAATCTACAAAACGATGAGGCTGGGGCAGACGTTGCCGACGTTGACAAGGCCGTTCTATGAAGATATTAGGAGGGAAATGCTGGAACGGATGGAAATGGATATTACCTGCGCGCCACTTGAGCAGCAGGCCAAGCTTTGCTGTTGAGAGCACTGGGAGGTGATGGGTGCGACGCTGAGAACTAAAGCGCAAGGATATCAGCAAATACATCATGGATCACTCGAAATCATGGCTCACCATTAATGGTGGTGCAGTCAATTCCGACGTTAACGGGGATGAGGTTGATGGTCTGCTTTACGACCTGGTTGCAGCAGGACGCAGTCTGGCCTTGGGCGCATTGGTTCTGGGCTTTTTGGCCTGGGGTCTCTTTCTTGCCGTTGGTGCGCTCCTCAAGATTCTCCGACGGGAGGGCGGTTACCGCGAGGGTAAAGGAAAGTAGGGCGATGATGTTGGAGAGCTGCATGTTGAATTGAGGAGGTACTGAAGATTGGATTGAAAGGTAGTTTTGAGTGCGTTTGCTGTTTATTGAAGATTTATTAGAAGATTGAGAGGCTGATGAGGATAGAAAATTAGGGAGGAAGAGTCCTGTTAAATAGATCTCTTGAGGAGACGAAGAACCATCATCGTCACCACCACACCGTATCTCCCATCTTCCAAGTTTTCCAAGCTCCGACTTTGGCGCTGTAGGGTCGCCAATGTTGCTACGATCCCTCCCCTGCTCGTCAGATCCATCTTGGTTGTCTCGCTCAATGGAAGATGCCGTCTACAGATCGACAATGTATTGCCCGAATTGAGGCAACTGTGAGAACCGCACTGCAACGCCGTATAACAGCTACCAATGATCTCGGCAACGGAGGTAAAATCTCTCATCCCCCCCTGGGGTGTAGAAGCACGATGATGAACATTAGACCCAAAAGTAGCCCAAGGTTTCAGCGTGGAGCGAGAGACGGCTATGGTTCCGCCCAGCTCACCGGGCAGTAAGAGGATGCTTGCAGCCACCATGGCGATCGGTTTCGCTTGATAGCTCCGCAAATCGTTGAATTAGCTCAATAGTTTGCGCCTATGCAATATTTTGACCACAAGCCACCAGACGACCAGACGCCCATCGGCGGTACGTGTTATAGGAAGCTGAAGAGGTTACCGCCTGCGACAGCTCAAGGGTATGACTGTTGTATCGTTGTATGTGCAGCCAGCGCTCTCTCAATGCGGAGCTCTGTTGTCGCCCCCCTTTGCTGCTAATGCAAGCCCGTTTCCCCCTGCTTCAGGCAGAATTTGCGCTTTTGGGATCGGTCGAGTCGGCGTCCAATGACAGTGGTCCGCATTGGTTCATACCCACGAACTTTAACCTGCTGTCCTCGGACGCACTGATCCCACAGCGTTTTCGGGCTGTTTGAAGTTGGGCAATGCCGCTAATGACCAGGGGAGAACGTTCTCGGTACTTACCAGGTGCCTTGGTTAACGGGGGAGGTTAGGTGGATCTACCTCCACCGGGCAGCGAATGCAATGGACTCGGGGGTGCTCAGGGGTCCAAGAATAGATGAAAACAAATGAACGTAAATGAAGAGAATCCCGATCTGACCGATTCGATCTGGTTCCCCAGTAATCCAATCAATCGATCTTGCACTAGGCAGGGATGCACTCGAACGGACGAGTAGTCCAGCCACACGATCTCCGGATCGACTTCGGCACAAGCCACCCGACACGACCCGACCCGACACGACCCGACACGAACCGACACCGTGATGACCTTCACTCGTCTCGTGCCGTTGCTGTCGAGTGTCGAGTGTCAAGTCCCTCGGATTGTCAAGCCACACTCGGTCATTGGCAATTGCCGTTCTGCTTGGGGACATGGCGCAAAGGTCAAAGGACGAGTTAGCCGTAGTCCATCCACAGTCCCCCAAGGCACATTCTGCACCATCCCCACCCTGGCGCTCGTCGCATCTGATGAGAACGATGACACATGTTAACCCCACAAACAACAATACAGGCGTAGTGTAGTAAGGAACCAAGCAAAAAGCCTGTTCCACTTAAGCTTTTCGGGTCGCTTGCAGATGCCGAGTCTGACTGGTCCAACCAGCTTGACGCTAATCTCCGATGAGATTAGCCCTCCCGCCATTAGCGCATACCACTGTGGACCCCTCGTACCTAGTAAGGTACAAGCATGTCCTCACTGTAGAATAGTAGATGCCGATGCCGACGTCACGTCCAAACTCAAACCCAATACCCCGGACTTATTCTTTCCCCACCAGACACATACACAGACACAGACATATGTACACGGCACGCGTGGGTGGGCTTGGTGACGATGTGGAGACGGTGCTTCGTAGTCGAACAAGTGGTGATGTGCCCGCTTCACGAATCAGGTTTTGCTTGGCTTTAACTTTGGTGGCTGAGTGCGCGCATTCTTTAGTGTGTTGATCCTATCCTGTGTGAGCTGGGAGCTGGGAGCTGGGAGCTGGAAGCTGGAAGCAGTGGAAGTCAGCCCTGGCCAAACTCCACATGACTCTCTGGTACCCGGTACCCAGTACCCGGATGGGGAGAGCGCCTTGTATGGATCCGTGATGCTGCAAATCTTGTTCACGAGAAGCCACAATATCGAGACATCGTTCTTCACCGAATCATGGAACCCAAGGGAGATCCATCAAAGCATCAAGCTACCGCTCAATTTGCGTGTGCAAGGACTGTACTGTTTTGAGTAAGGTAGGGTGCTAGGGTAAGGTACTGTAGGTACTCCGTAGCTGTCACTCGATTAGCGATGACCCAGGACCGGCGCGAACCGGAGAAACGAACAACCGGGGGCACAGACACTAACCGTTTGTGGCTGGCACCAGCCTACCACACTGCCAGCAGCCCAGCACTTTGGCAACACTCGGGCAAATCATGTTAGGTGGCGTAAACACGTGCGCCCGTCACTCTGTTCCTGGCCATTGTTGTGGCAACGGGTGCGAAAGCCGTAAGCCCCCCGTGACTCCAATCAATGCCCTACCGTCTGTTCCCAAACAATCTCCTATATGCGGTCCAAGGATTCCCGCATTCATCAGGGGCCGACCACTCCTCATCCGCGCAGCTCGGGCCTTTCCTAAATAGGCTTGCCCGGAACACCTCGAGTTCTCCTTCGGATGGGCGTCGTTGATCGTTCATGCATGCAAGCAGGGTCCTGCCAAGTTGGCAATCATCAGGCAAGTCGTAGCTTGTTGATGTTAACCGCTCCCATAATGTGTCGGTCTGACATCTGGACTCCTCCCTGGCTCCTGCCACTCGTCCATCACGGTGCTGAGTTGGCCATCTTGGATGACAGATGTGGGCATACGGCGTCGTCGGTGGAGTGAGTCTGCAGAATAGATTCCAATCGACCCAGAAACGGGAGTCTAGGACGTCCCATCTGGACTTCATCTCTTGAGGAGGCGTCGGGAGGTGGTTTGATTTGGTCAAGCCACCGAATGGTGTCATTAGATGCCACTGTAACCTCATGCTCTAGAGCTCCCACTGGTTTTAGGGGAGTAATGGTCTGGTAGAACAAACGCTGGGCGAACATCTCCCATCGAGTGGTCAAGGTGTCGACATGTCACCGTACAAATCCCGGACCACTTGATTGCCTCCGTGCAATTCGAAGATAAGTACAACCGGGGCTCTTCTTCGCTTTTGTCTGGTTCTCTGATGCTGATGTCTGATTCTTACGGGGACATGGACAGTGAAGTACTGATCCTCGAAGAGACCTATTAGCCGTCATCCAGGCTTTAGTGGGAGCCATCGTGGCAAGGACAACAATGGAGCCACAGTCTCGGTCTTTCCTCTGGTACTCCGGGTACTGCTCATACTCCCTCAAGCCGAATGCCTGATATGTGAAAGAGTGAAACAACGGAACAAAGACTGTACCGAAATGAACTCCAAGGAGGCGTCGATACACATTGAGATACCCGATTACGGGAGCGAAACACAAGACTTTAGAAAAGGGTAATGATCGGGCTTTCAAGAGCTGTCATGCCTAAGATGTTACTGATGTGCTTTGAGAAAGATATTCGAAGACAATGTTGCTAGGAGGAACCTTGTTATTCCCACTTGAGAAGGGATAACGTTGGTGAATGTTCGGCTCACGGAGGCCATTGAAATTTCCGTGAGCTATGTCGGAAAGATCATAGGGCAGCGATGGTTGAAAATGCCAACGAATGCAACAGTGGAGTACAGAAGCAATCAATGAGGTTCTAGGAGAAACAATACAGAACAATGGGGTCGCCACATCTAAATATCAACTTCAAAATCAGATGGTCGGATTTGCTCGGACATGAGAATATTCTTCGACACATCAATCCGGTGGCAGTCATGCACCTGCAAACACTCTGCATACGAAACGAGTCATTAACTTTGAGTTATGTCTGACGTTTTTGATAAGCGTTGCTGGCAAAGCCAATGGCTTTACCGAACGAGCCGGGGAGGTTCCTTTTTAGACTCCTACCTTCTACAACGAGCCATGCTGTCGGAAGATCACTCATAGGTCATGATGCTGCAACAACGCGCAACGATGCGCAATCGGCAACTGTTCTTCTCGCATGTGACTTGTCCATATTAATTAAGATCATCATCGTTCGTCTGATCAAACAGATGTGCAACAGCTGTTATTGTCGTTACCTACGCTGAAGGGCTAAATCACATCGCGCGGCAGAGAGACTTGTTTCAGACCTTGGAGCATTCGCCGAGCTTCTTCAAAGGGAATCGCATCGCAGTTTCGATGCTACTTTACGTTCGTTGTTTATCTTCCGGATGGCAGGGTCTCCCCTTTAGGCAATCGACATGGTTAGATGGCCAAATCCGTTGCGCATGCATGCTTGCTGTTACCGTTTCCGCCCTTTAGCGTTGCATCTTCGTTGCGTTTGGCTCTTCTGACCTCTAGACTTGCTGCCTCTCGGCGTACACACACAGTTACTAAAGCATTAGCATACGTAATGAGCGAAGCAGAAGTTCATCTTATGGGACGAAGTAGATCGTAAGGACTTACTGTCAATGTTACCTCGAAGTTCAAATGCAAAAGTGCCTGTCTTAACTCATCTCGCTTTCTCTTACGTACTAAGATCTTCTCCCAGCTCCTTTTCGACAGTCTCACAACAAGCGCTTGCTTGTCATGCTATGTTCATCTATGTTTGACTCTGCTGCTGGCCAACTCAGTCCAACTGCGGATGTGCGGGCTCTCTTTTATCATCGTTCGAAGACCTTCGGTAGCTTTCTGTGTGCAGCGGATAGTTTGGAATATTTATGACGATCATATCACGTTTCCGACATCGTCGCTGGTTTAGAGTCGTCAAACATAGTCCGAGTATCGATACTGTCAGTCGTACCAAGCGGTTGTTCAGCATCGCGTCGCCCTCAGGAATCGACGAATCGATCTATCGCTAAGATGTAATAGCATATTAGGACAGTATCGCAATTCTTTGAAGATTGTTGTTCTGGCTGCGGTACACTGAGAGTGGCGTTGGAAGTCTCATCTAAGGGACACTTTAGGATTTCTTCAACCAGCTGTTCGACGCTAAAGCTGTTTAAAGTCGGGACCAATTTCAGGCCAATAACGCTGCCGATACGAATACTGAGTGCACAGCCATGGACTACCGCAATGGTATACAGCTTGCATCATCTCAAAGACTCATACGGGATTCGAGCTGATATAGTAGGCCTCGGATCCCCTGGTATTATCCCCTATCGCATACACCAAAACATCGGGACCACTGGAAGAGAAACTGCCATATCAGGTCTATAGCCGGCAAGCGGGACGGTATTCAAGCGACCGGGTTAGTTCCATAATTCCATCAGTTGAAGTGCAGAGAAGATAGGCCTGGTAACAGTAAAACTCGCACTGTGGATGTGGAAACGGCGGCGTCATCTCACCGGAGAACAAATACCCAGATACACGTATGCTGAGGTACTTCCATTGGCAGAGGTCGTCTGCAAGACTTCATGGTGACTCCTATGTTCTTACCGATACGGAAGACGCCGAATGTTCCTGCCGATTGAGTTGTTGCGCCGAAACCGTTCGTCATTTAGCGGCTTATGTCAACGCCTTTGCTCTCGAATCGACTTGAGGTCTCTACATCAGTATTATATGATTGCCATCGACTTTCTCCAATCGCCAGACCTCTCATGATGGAGGCAGCAAGGTCGCCTTTCCTGAAATGTTTGTCATACTTGCTCGAGGTACGGCACATGATGGCTCTGCTTGGTTCCTTCAGTTTCAAAATCTGCCACTGGATGTTGTAAGTGGCAGCGACAGCCCACAGATTGGGGCGTTGTTGCATGCTGGTGAGGGATGGAAAGAATAGGGTTGTCGAAGTGTTCTCTCGAGCATGTGGCAATCTCTATAGGATCCTTTGCCAGCTTTCAAAGACCGGCTACCGGGATCCCAATCAACTCCCTAAAAACATAACATGAGAATACCCGAACGTTTTATAGAACTTGGGCCCGATGCAGTTCAATCCTGCCGCTATGGTGTAAGAGCAGAGACTTTCGAGGGCATTGAAGATAGGGGCGAAAGAAAGTCTTGTACGGAACATGAACATCGAAAGTCCCTGATAACACTGCCAAAGATAAGAAGATCTCTCGATCGACAGCCCTTTCAGCGCAGGACGATAAGGTAGTCCGCAAGATACAATCCATGATAGAATTGTCTGCAGGGCCAATGGCAGCACTGCAGGTGCAGGAGAGGACTAGGTACCTAGATAAGGTCCTTGAGGTACAGTACGGAGTACGGAATACCTTATCACTTATCATCACTTCTGGACCACACGTGACACCAGCGATGTTTGAAAACGCTCGGGCCCTCACAACACCCTATTCTAAGCGTTGGTGATGTCGGTGAGTCGGCGATTCGGCTCGGCCCATCTGCACGCGATGCTTTATTATTCTTCACAAATCGTGCAACGCGTAACAGTACTCGCACAATCATACGGGTTCTTCATACTCTTACAGGTCATTGATATCCCGTATAACCATATTTCTTAAAGTATACGACGCGTGAGAGACTGCCCTGCAACAGAAGGACCAGAGCTCTGCTGATTCTGCCAGCATTACCAGCTTCAGGCCTTCCCTCGGCTCTTCACCCTCGTGTACCCGCAGCCGGATACATTATACTTAGCCTGGCCATCATTCACAATTTGCCCAGGAGCTTTGTTTACTTTGCTCTCCAATTACCATGTCAAACGCGAGCCCTACCCGTCGAATACTCAGCAACCTAGACGTAAACACCTCCGGAACGCCCTCTTTGACCGTGAGGTCCATGGGGAAAGACACAACAAGCCTGAAGAGAGGGATCAATGCCGTGGAAGACCCCGAGATTTCACCGGCACCTTTACGCGTTTGCTCCGAGCTTCGTTTGACGCAGACGAAGCTGTCCGCCCAGAATAGTAGCAAATTTAACATGCCAGGAGTGGGCTTTCCTCTCCAACAGGCCATTCACAGTCAGCTAACGTGATATCAAGAGTCCTTCGGGCGACCCAGCGGCTATGATGCCTTCGGAGATACCAGATATAGCACAAGAGATGAGCGACAGCAGTTCCCAGCATAGCAACAAAGATTTCACCACTTCACCCATGGATTCCGACGTCGAGGGTGACACACTGGTTTCTCAACTGACGGCAGCGACGGAAATGACCTTGCCCTTGCAGTCGGCAGCAGCCTTGGTAAGTCTTCTTCCAATGCTGTGTCGGAGTACCCACTGACAGTATTATTCAGCGGGCTGAAAATCTTCGTCTTCGTTTACGCGTTGCACTGTTCAAAGTCCAAACGAATCAGACCAGCATACCAATGTCACAACTCCAGATAACCTCCCCACGCAACCGTGTTCAGACTTCGCCCCTACGATCTTCGTCGCAGATCTTACAATCTGTATCCCCAGAAACACGAGAGAAAGCCCCGCATCCCAAGCTACTTCCAGCACCGGTGTTGAAACCCACTGCCTACTCGGCCCGCACCATTACGCAGCCACATATTCCATCCTCGCCACCCTATTCGACGAATAGCAGCCCGGAGTCTGCAGTCGGCGACGAGGTCTTTAGGACACCTGCATTGCCTCGATCCAAGATTTACGAAACCACGCAGATGAGTAGCCCACCTGGGAGCGAGGGGAGAGATGTGGTTCAAGTAGGAAGGAAGCAGGAGAGCTTAACTAGCAGCGCCATTCGAGGCAAAGCAGCGATCGGTCTTTTGGGGTTGAGGGAGGCCGGGCACTAGGAATGAAATTGAGCGTCGTGCTGTCTTTTTATCGCTCAATACCGATGCTCATAAGGGAGCTTTGCAAGAAGAATTCTGTAGCTCATCGGTTCCATCGCTTTCAAATCACATTGCTTTTGTCGTTGGTCAACGTTAGGAATGGAAGTCGCAGGGGGTCAAACCACTGCTTACTACGTCGTAGTAGTCAGCCCGGAAGTTGCCGCAGCAAGGAATCTCATGATCATCGTGATCCATATCATATGAGCATACAAGCCTACCTAGTTGTAAACCACATACACCCATGGACTTCCTGCCTCTTCGTCTCTTACTCCCTGATTTTCTTGTAGTGTAGGAGCTGT
>JAABUK010007646.1_pt1 | contig 15513 bp, 3 predicted proteins | sample 5559141 | NCBI WGS metagenome assembly JAABUK01 (sample SAMN10711869, study PRJNA513367) | rock metagenome | isolation source: Antarctica rocks | place: Antarctica: Victoria Land, Pudding Butte nord | collected 2016-01-03
AACAGCTTAAGCTAAATAAATTCAATAGTCTATGAAAATAAATACTCAAGTTACAGAAACTAATTTAGCTTATAAAGAAGCTGCAGAAGTATTAAATGTGTACTGCGACTATTAATCTCAATATAGCTTCCGCGTCTTAAGACTTAATCAGAAGGCGTAACTCTAACGCGCTAAACTTACATATGATCTTAGATATTTTATTATATCGCACGTATAATGAAATAGTTAGATTTTCATCACTCAGTCTGCAATCATCTTCGCGTACAACTATTCTTTATAGCTGTAGTAACTCGTAACACTATTTTCCGACTCATCAGATTAATTATTCTTAATTAATAGTCAGCTGCGTTAATCCCGTCTTTATTCTTAATCACTAATCTTATTATTATTAATCGAACTTATTAACAACTCTTCTTTAGAAAATAATTTAGAAACATTATTTTTATTTTTATATTTAGCTCACTTCTTAAAACTATTCTTTAATCACTCGAGTCTTAACTTATTAGCGTTTCTTAAATAATAATTATTAAGAATCTCTTTTAAATTCTTAAGATTCTTAATCGAATAATAAATTAAATTCTCTAAATAACTTATTTATTATACTCTTATCTTAAAACATTTATCTACTCTCTTAATATTTACAATATTCTTTACTTTTCACTTTACATTCACATCTTTCTTTATTATAATAGAAGAAGATATAAGATAACTCTATTTAAATAAGAAGTTTATTAAATCTCTAAATAATAAAGTGATATAAAAGACTGAATAAATCTTTATAAACGCAGATAATTTAAGTTTATACACATCTCTTAACTTCTTTAATACTTTATATAAATTAATTTATTTCGCGTTCAGCTTTTTATAAAATCTAATTATTTAAATATTCTTTATTAATAATTAGATTTTCTCTTCTTCTTTAAATATCACTGATTAATAATGCTTATTAATCTATTTCTTTTATCTCTTCTGAACTTAAATTAAATGCTTTCTTACTCAGTTTTATATTTTAATTATTAACTTTATTAAACTTTAAATCTTCTGCAGTTTAATTTGTTATCTTATTATTCTTAGTTCGTCTACTGCGTTAAAGCTTATTTATGACTTATATTTCTTATTAATTATAAATAAAGATAATTAAATTGATTTTAACATAATTGCGTTAACCGCGAATTTCGCACTTAATAATAACTCTATTTAATTCTTCTAATTAAAGTTCACGTAATTATGTAAGTAACGCTTTATTTTTATATTCGCGATTTCTATTTATTTATCTATCTAAAAATAAAATGTTGTAAACAGTTTCGCGATAATGCTTAAAATCTCATATAAATATGATTATATTATACTTATAAATTAAGAATCTCTATCTAATATAATTATATTAGATAAGTTATGAATTCTTTATACATTCTTATATAGCATTCTGACTATATTCTTCGCGATTATATTCTCATTAGTAGTTATATAAACAATATAATGTCTTTTCTTAATTAATCAATTTATCATATTAAGAATCGCACTGAATTCTTTTAATTCTAATAATCTCGTCACAAAATTTATAGAGATATTCTTTTAAGATATCTCAAAAATTGAAAGAGATTATAACTCTTCTTCTAAGCGTTATCTTCTTATCTTTAATCTCTAATAAATATAATAATTTCTCAAATATCACTTAACTATTTCGATCAGCTTAGAGAATTAATACGATTTTCAAATCAATTACAATATCTTTAATTCTTCTATATAATCTGTTTCTCAACTCTTATAAATCTATTAAATCACTTACATTCGCAGCTCTTCTAACTCTATTAAAATAATCAGTCTATCTCGAAAATAAAACAGATTCTCTTTTTTCTTATATAAACTTATCTGATATTTATTATAAATATTCTCGACTCTATTTTGTAAGATCTTATAAATCTCTTTCAGATTCTGATTATTTCTATTTATCTGCTTAATATTCTCGTCTAATATGCAAATTTCTTGCGTAACACACATTATCTTATAATCCCTCTAAACCTTCTCAGATAGTATTTTTAATATTAATAATATTTAATATAAATTCGAATCATTCTTTGCTTTAGAAATATTCTTTTCTCATCTTATTAAGATATTAGTCTTTTTATTAACTGCTTCTGATTAATAGATTATCTTGAAGTTGAATTATATTAAGAACTCTATCTATCGCGCCTATTATCTTATTAATTTCTTTATTAATATGAAGTACTTCAGAGTCTTATAATTTATAAGCATCTTAATAACATCTTCTTTAATACTTTATAGCTTCGACCCTCATTTCTTAAAGCATCGAATTATCGCCAACAATTTCTTATTATATATAACATAATTCCTCTCTGCCGGACTTATATTACTGAAGTAATAAGTAATAAAATACAATTCTCTATTTAATTCTTTCTGCGAGAGAATTTCTTCAGTAATATAATCACTCGCATTACATTTCACGTAAGTCTTCTTTCTCAAATCAAAATGCTGAAGAACTGAATTACATATTATCAACTTCTTCAACTTCTTAAATACCTCTATATAGAATTCATCTTATATTAATAAGATCTTTTTTCTTAATAGATTATTTAATAATCTCGTTATTTAATCAAAACTCTTGCAAAATCGTTAATAGTAATTAATGAATTCAAAGAATTATTATACTGCTTATATGTTTTTTAATTTTAATATCTTTCACTTCTAAATCATCTTAATTCGAGCTAAATCTAATCACATTTCATTTATATTTATTAATAAATCTAAGAATTTGATTTTAATAATATAAAAGTTACATTTCTTAATATCTACTTAAAGTTCTACTTTCTTCAGAATCTTTAACATCTTCTTAACATATTATTTATATTTTTCTCGCGTGTTATTAAATATCAGAATATTGTTTTAATATAATATTATAAATCATCTTAACATACTCAGAAACATATCATTTATATATCTCTAATTAATTAAGAGCGCCGAGCTTAATTTAAAAGATATTACTAAATAGCGATAGTTTTCATATATTATACTAAATATTGTTAAATCATTGTCTCTAATAATAATCATTCTAATATAATGAAACGCTTAACAAATATTCATCTTTATCAGAAACTTCGCGTTAATAAGCTGTCTTAATATCTTATCAATTCTAAATATCGAATATTTATTCTTCTTTATTAGAGCGTTCAGATCTTAATAGTTCACGTAAAATCGAAGTTCTTCATTTAATTTCCAAATCAAAAGAATCGGAGATATAAATAAGACATTACTTAATTTAATAAATCTCTTCTTAAGATTCTTCTTAATATATCTTTTAATTATATTAAGCTCAGCTAGATTTATTTGTTAATAAAACTATCTTCTCAGTAACTCAGCATCTTTTATTAGCTCTATTCGATAATTATATTTATTTTAATACGAAGAAAGAGTATTCAATACTCTTTTTAAAAAGATATAAGCATATTCTTAAAACTTAGATAGAATTATCTTTTATAAATTCTCTTTAATCTTCTTATTATTCTTCTTCTATCTTTTAATATTCTCGAAAGTAATTATAATAATCTCCGCTTCAGATTCTTTAATCAGCTCTTTAAAAGCTATTAAACTTATTATCTTAATATTCATGAATCTAAAAAAGATTAAGTTTATATTCGAACTCATACTATCTCTTTATTTTCGAAATCTTCAAATCTTCTTCTTTCTTATAAAAGCTTCAGTCGATAATAAGACTAATCTTAAATCAATCTTCATTTCTTTATACTTTAAAATATTAGTAAGAGATCGTTTTATCTTCTATTTAGATCTGTTTATATCTAAACATATCTACTTAAATATATCTTTATCTATTTAATTATAATCTGATATATTCCTTTCTATTTAATAATAATTAAATATATTCATATCTAACTCATTCCCATTTTTCAACATTTCGCCGTATTATATATACGACAAAATAGTTAGATTTCCTCCGTCATACTAATAATATTTTAACTCAAAAATTATATTATTTGTGATAAAATTAAGAATATAATTATATAATCTCATTTACTTCTTTTCTAGAATAATAAAGTATACCGCCTAAGTCACGTAAAAGATCTGCGATATCTATTAATATCTCATAATCATTATAAGTATATGAATCGTCTGTGTTATAATAAAATGCTTTCTTTCAGCGAAATCTGCTAATAAAATCTTCTTAATTAAATTTATTAAATCAATTTACAGTCTCTCGCATAGATTCTCAGTTAATTAATAATCCATTATAATTATTAATTAATAGTCAGTATTTATTAATATAGACACGTTTAAAGAATCTATTCTTTCTTCACTTAATAGAATATTTATTAGAAATGAAGACTTTATTCAGTTTTTAATTATTATAGAGATGATCGCAGATGACATTCTTAATTAACGCTTTTATTTAAACTTCTTCACAACTATTTCTGCGCTTGCAGATCTATTCACAATATTTTTGCGATAAACTACTCTTTTTCTAATTTTTTTAAAATATTAGAATCTTCTTTCTTAACAGCTATTAAGTTTAAGCAGTTTCTAGTTATATATCTTAATTATTAATATTTATAATATTTGAACTCTTCACAATCGACTTTTAATATATAAGTGAATATTATCTTCGCAGACTGATTTTCATTATTTAGCTTTTCAATCAATCTTCTCTTTTAAGATTCTGAATCTGTCCGGATAGATTAGAAATCTTTCGCGTATCACTCTACTTTTCGCAAATTCAATTTCAGAAATTGCAAATTCTTCACAATCTCTTTAATAATTATATATCTCTTCAAGATTATAATTAATTTCAAATCATTAAATATCTTTAATTTAATATCTCTAATCTAATTCTTCTTTAAGATATCTATCTCTATAATATATTAAAAGAACTCTTCAAGAAAACTAGATAAATTCTTATTTAATTAACGCAGATAGTGATAATTATCTCGCGCAGTATCTCTTTAAAAGAAATCTTTAAAGCGATTTAATAATATTTATAATAAACTCTTAATTATAATTATCTATAATATCTTTAAATATAACTTTAGTAGATTATTAGTCTCTCTCTTAATTCTTAACCTTACATAGATCACGCGATTTATTTTCGTGAGATATTAATCTTTATTTATAAGCAACTTCAGCTTTAATACTGATAATCATATCGCGAACTATTAAGAGATTCTCATCTCAAAAATATTTAGATTTAACAGCTTCTCGCTCTTATTATACTGATTACTCGCCTGCATATTAAAGATTATTTCTAATGTTTCTTAAACACTTTTCGCATTATTTTAATATAATAAAGAAGTTGCAGACATTACAGATCTCGCTAGCAGATTCTCTATCAGCATCTTCTTATCTTTCAGCATTTTTATTAAAATCTAATTCTTCTAAATTAGCTATTTTCGTTCAGTTATTTAGATATCTCTTTCTTCTCGTTAATAATTCTGTAACTCATAAATTATTTAATAATTTTCTGTTATCTTGTTAATCTCTTTATTATAAGTCTTAATCGTCTCATTATATAAATCACAAAATTTCTCAAATATGCGTAGTATATTATTCACGTTATTCTATATTCTCGCAATAAACTTTATTACTTTTTAATTCTTAGTAAGCTGTCTTAAAATCGTCATCTCTTAAATCATTTCTATCTCAACATTCTCTATTTATAAAGAAGATTATCATTAATTTATATCTAAATCATTTTATAACGCAGAATCTTTCTCTAATCTTTCTTAATTAAATCGAGTTATATTGATATTAATTAGCTCAGAAATCGAATTCTAAATTTATCAGCTAATAGATTTCAAATTTACTTGCTCATTTTCTTAGATAATCTTGCTTTTTTAAAGATGTCTTTAATTTCTTTCTCTTTAAAGATAAATAATCGAACTTAGTACGTTAAACTTATTCACAAAATCTATCTTATTATTAAAGAGTCTAAAAGTGATTTAAAGAAGATTTAATAGAAGTAAGTTGATCTACTCGAAATTTAAATTAATTAAAGAATAACTGTTTTATATTTATTTAAAAAGCTGAATGAATTGAAATGCAGTCCCCTCATCAAGCAAATCAGCTCAAGAAAATCGCTATTATTATTTGTAACATTCTGAAGTCAGTCGCAAGAATGAATAAAGAAGGGAAGAAAGTTGTGAAGATAGAAAAGACGCAATTAATAAAATTAGCGAAACGCCTTAAAAGTATTAAGATTAAAATACAAATATTAATAATCTCTTATATTCTCTCGCAAATCCTCGCAAATATTAAAGAGATAAAGAAAGAGCTGAGAAAATTATAGAAGATTAAGATAAAGATATAAAGTTAAATCATAGCAGAAAATTATAAAGAGATTATTAGAATTCTAATCGCAGGCATTCAGTATTAATAAATAATAATAAATCAGAAGAATAGAGAACTGATTATAATCATTATAGATTAAATATAGAGAGATGAAATAAATATAAAGCTAACAGTAATATTGCTAAATATAATCAGAGCCGCGGAATCACGAAAAGTTATGAACGAGATAGTTATATTTCGAAGACTTATAAGAGAAGATTATTTAGTTATTACAGTCTTATAAGTAAGTAAAGAAGTCTTAGAAATAATAATAGACTGATTACAAACAATTATATTAAGCGCAAAGATTAAAAAACTTATCTATATAATTAGAGCTCATATTATTCGCATTAAAGCAGTAAATAATTAGAATTAATTATAAGTAATTATTAAGATTCTTAAAGTTAATTAAAGACTTTATTTATAAATAGAGTTAGTAAGAGTGATCTGAATTAAGTATATAATCAGATAAGAAAAGATATATAGATCGCTGATTATTATAATTAAGAGTATTAATATAATAAATTAATTAATCATTCGCGATCTAATTTATAAAGAAGAAATAAAGATTTGTGAATAATTTATCTTAGAAGTAAGAATTATTCAGTATATATATTATCAGTAATATAAATATATTATAAAATTCTATAAATTTAAATCAGTCTATATAAACTGCGCAGGAAGTCATCTTATAAATAATTATAAGAAAGATTAAAAAGATGTAATCTCTTATAAATGCGAGTTATATATAATGATAATTCTTACTTCTATTTAACTTATAATTAATGAGGGAATCTATATATTTATAAAGTAGAAAACCTTTTTAAAGAAAAAATCTACCGCTCTTATCTCACTTTCTTTTATTTACATTCTATATCACATAATTACAATCTCTTGCGAGCTTTACTGCGAGATTCTAATCTCGATTCTTTGATTTAGATATTACTTACTTAGAATTATGTTAGAAGTTTCATTTTCTGAAGGAAATATACTGCTGCTCTAATCTCATAAATAATTATAAGCATTTATTAATAATTACTCGTTTCTGCGATTATAAATAATATTCTTCTCTTATCTGCGAAGAGCGGATATAATATTATAATATACTTCGCCGTTTATTATTATCAGCCGTAGAAATACGCAGATATGTAATCTGAAACGTTTCTATTTATAAGAAATCTATTCAGTCTAATCTTTTCTATTTAAATCTAAGTAATTAACGCGCTAGCCGTCTTTATTAATTCTCCGTGAAGTTTCGAGCGATTATAACTTAAGTTAAATTATATTAAGTTCTTAATTCTATCTATAAATATAGATTGAAGATACGCTGTTTATTATATCTTTTATATATTAGTCAGCGTTTTCTTAAGAGCTTATTTTTATATTATTAATTAATATTTCTACTTGTTTTCTTTCATATTCTATTATAAGAGTGCTGTTATTAATAGTAAGCTATTTATTTAGAATTTTTCTGGGATTCTCTTTTTTAATTATTTCTTCTTAATATTTAATAATATTACTTATCGATTTGAGATTCTTCTTAATAACGCTCTATTACGAATTCTTGCATATACTTAACAAACTATACAGTCTTCTATAATCAGAGTTTATCTGCGCACTTCTAAGATCGTTAGTCTATTTATTACGATTAAGATTAAATAGATTTCTATTTCTTTTTCTAAAATACACTTATCTACAACTTAATACGCTTTAGAGATCTTTTATAGAAAGTGATTCTAAATAATCTTAAGTTATTATTTCACTATTTTATGAGCGAGAAATGTTTCTTATAATTTATATTATATACTTGCGTTATATAATAATGCTAATTTAATAATAAAATTATAAATCAGTCTCAACTTCTTAAATATAACTTTCTAAATTAATAATGTAATATAACTTATTACGCTTAATAATAAGATTTGTTTTTTCTGAATCTTTACGAGATATGATTCTTATCTTAATTTAATGTTAATCTAAACTTCTAATATTTAAACGTAAGATTTTATATCAATTTATATCTCTTTAAGTATTAGTGTGACTATTAAATTAAATCTCTTTAATAATCTTATTAAGTGAAGAATCTTATATTTCTCTAATATAAAGCGTGCATTATAAGTTACGACTTATTATATACACTTTCGGTGAATCTCTTTTAAATATTTATAGTTGCGCTCTATTAATACTTTATATATTAAGATATTAATATTGTTTATAAATTCAATCAAGAAAATTTATAACACTTTATTATTTATAATATTTAATAAATCTATAATAAAGAAGAGAAACAGAATAAATAATATTAAAGATCTTTATAAGATATTTGTTTCTACTTATAATTATTCGAACTTATTCTTAATTAGTCTTATCATTATAATATAATCTTTAAGAAAGCTTTCCACTTATCTTATTAATATCTTTAAGATTCTTCTTTTTCTAAGATTATATATTAATCTTTTATGAGATATGTAATTAAATGCGTCTAAGATATTAAGATTAAAAAGAGTTATAATCTTCTTTAAATTTAGAAGATTTTAAATAATGTATACTTATTTTATAAGAAGTTAAAGAGCTGTTTCTATTAATCTATCTTTTCAAGTTCTTATTTGTATTTTTAAGAGAAGATGATTAGATTTAATAAGTTGTGAAAGCTTACACGCTATAATTTGTTCAAGAAGTTTCTTTATAATATTAAGTAGAGCTATTAAGCGATATATTTTAAGAGTGATATAATCATCTTTATTAAGTTTTCGAAGAGTAAGTATAATTATCTATTTTCACGCGCTAGAATGATAGTCGTTTTATAATACTGCGTTAAAGATCGTGTGAAGATGTGAGATCAGTTAATCTATTATATTCTTAAGTATTCTATTTAGAATCTGATCTGAATCAGCAGCTTTATTCTTCGCAATCTTCTATATAATATTATATATTTCTGCTTCTATAATTATCTGCTTAAGATTAATTCTCTCTTTATATTAAGCATTCTAAATATTCTATAGATCTATCTCTTAAGATTTCGAAAAAAATTTCTTCTTTAGTAAATTAATCTTTTATAATATTATATTAACTACTTTAGTTTAATTCTTATTATAATCTCTTATAACTAATTGCGGAAGCTAAAAGAGTGTATATAATTTATTTACTTTAGTCTTAATTCACTTTATAAGTCTTCAGATACTCTATATTATTTATATGATTTTAATTAATTACGAGCGGAATATATCTTTTACGTGCCGTTATAAAGTTGTTATCTTTCAGTTTCTAATTTCGCGATATATTTTCTTGAACTTCTTTATATAATTTTATAATATATTATATTTAGTCTCTCTCATCTCGTAAATTATTATATCGCACTTATTTAATTAGAAGTTCTTTATAAACTCAGAAGATTTAGTTCATAATATACTCACATTAATTACTTAATTAAGCGCTTATAATATCTCATGAATTCTCATATCTATCTATTCATTAGTATATAGTGAGATATTAGATATCTTACCTTTTAGCGCTATTATCATCTTTTTAATATTTATTTTCTTTTAATATCTTCTGCGTTTGATTATAAGTAATTATAATTATATTTAAAAAGTAAGCTTAATCGAAATATAGTTAAATAATTAAATTAGATCTAATTTAGTTATACACTTTATTATCTTATTTACGAGTGTTTATAAAAGGAATATCAGATCTATTATGCTCTATAACTTATATATTTATCACGTTATTATTTTAAAGAAGATTATAAGCTTAAGCAAATAATTATTAGCGATATTAATTAAAATATCTATTATTATATATCGAGTTAATCTCTTTAAGTCACTTTAATATAAGTGATAAAGATTAAGATCGCTAATTATAATATATTCCGCTTTTATATTTATTACTTTTAAGATCTTACGCAGTATATTAAGTATTTCCGCATCTCTATTAAAGTATGAGTTTAAGCTGAGATTATAGATATTATATATCTGAATCTAACAAGTTATATCTAAGCTACTTTCTTTAATATAAATCATAAGTGTTTATACATCTTTATTATGATTTATCACACTTCAGCTCTATAGATATAATCTTTTATTAATATAGAAGTAGATTTTTATAAGCTTTTAAGATGAATAGATTAAGTGAAATTCTACTTATAAAGAATTGTAATCTATTATAATAAAGAGATTTCTTCAGAATTCTTAAATAATAAGAATATTAAATACTTTAATTATAGAATCGCGTAAAAGTGAAATTAGTATTACTTCTTTATTATAATTAACATTATATTATAATATTCTTAATTCTTATAATATAATTCTCATTCTAAGATTATTTCTAATATTTCTATTAAATGCGACTCTTTCTTAATTATTATGATTGTCTTTATTTCTATATTTCTGATTTCAGAAGATTGTAATAATTCATTAATTATTACAGTTATCTCCGTCTCTTCGATATCTGAATCTGAACGAACTCTCTTTTAAAAGAGTTATATCTACTTAATTACTCTAACTACTTTAATTAGATTATTAAGTCTTTCCTTGCGTTCTCTTATAACTTATTACCACTCATTATCATCTCTTATTTAAAATTAAAATCGTGATATTATAAATATAAATTGCGCTATTTTAGTTATATCTTCACAACTCTTCTCATATAATATTAAAGTTGTTTAAACTGCTTTATTAGCTCATTCTATTTCACATTATTTGAATCGATATCTCTTCTTTTAAGCTCGATAGTTACTCTTATATAATTCGCATTTGCGAGAGATTACATCTTTCTAATCTTTCTTATAATTATTTATAAGATAACTTTCTATATAATTTATATAAACTAATTTAAATTTATAGAATTTTGTAATATATTCATACTACTAATAATGTATACACTAAGTAATTCTTACTTTTAAGATAAATTATTCGCAGATCTTTATTTCTTCTTTATAAACTAAATCGCGAATAATTAATTGATTTATTATATTAATATTTTTAATTGCGATAATCAGCGATTTATATATCTTTTCTTATCTGATTATGCGCTTAATTCAAATCACTCTTATTAACTCTATCTGTGAGTAAAGTCTTTGATTAACTTTAAGAATCTTAATAATTACTTGCGATTGATTCTGATTGTTTATTACTTTAATGCGAATAACATGAGCTCTAATTATATAGATGAGTTTTTTGATCTTTGCGCTTAATATAATCGTTTATAATCAGTCTATTATTATTTCTAAGACTTCTTTACTTACTTATGAGATTATAGTGACTAAATAGTCTTCTCTTGTAAGTATGCGAGTTATATAAGAATAACTATTAAATTTAAAAGAAAAGATGTTGATTTAAATAATATAAAATAGAATAAGCTAGCAAAGCAGTTCAGACAACTCTAATATTATACGAGAAGAGTTGTAAAGATATAATCAGAATAGCGCAATTTATATCTATAATATTACAATTCTAATTTTAAATAAGAAATAATAATAAGTGATAATAAGTTATAAGAGAGCGTAAGAAAAGATTTAATAATCTAATTAGAGTAGTTAAAGTAATCAGATAAACGCAACTCTCTTAAAAGAAAGTCTGTTCAGATTTAGATATTAAAGAGATAAAGATAATTATAATAATCAGCGAATTATTATAACTTTTTAGAATTAAAGATATAAAAATAAAGATAATTATAATAATTAAGAAAGAGTTGTATTTAATAGAAATATTAGAAATAATCTCAGAATAAGAATTATATCGTAAGAATTAAGAATTAAGAATATTATAATATAATATTAATTATAATAAAGAAGTAATATTAATCTCACTCTTACGCGATTCTATAATTAAAGTATTTAATATTCTCATTATTTAAGAACTTTAAAGAAATCTCTTTACTATAATAGATTATAATCTTTTATAAACAGAATTTCACTTAATCTATTCATCTCAAGAACTTATAAAAATCTACTTTTATATTAATAAAAGATTATATCTATAAAGCTGAAATATAATAAATCATAATAAAGACGTATAAATACTTATAATTTATATTAAAGAAAGTAGCTTAAATATAACTTATTAGATTTAAATATATAATATCTACAATCTCAGCTTAAACTTATACTTTAGTAGAGATGCGGAAATACTTAATATACTGCGTAAGATCTTAAAAGTGATAAATATAAAAGCGGAATATATTATAATTAGTAATCTTAATCTTTATCACTTATATTAAAGCAGCTTAAAGAGGCTAATCTAATATGCAGTAATAAATATTCTAATTAATATTATTAATAATTATTTACTTAAGCTCGTAATCTTCTTCGGAATAATAATATAATAGATATGTAAGTTATAAAGCACGATAGATCTAATATTTCTTTCGCAAATACTTATAAATAAAATAATAAAGTGTATAGTTAAATTAAATCTAACTTAATTATTTAATTATATTCTGATCGAGCTTAATCTTTAAATATAATCATAATTACTTATAATCAAATATAGAAGATACTGAAAGAGAACAAATATTAAAAAGATGATAATAATACTGAAAGATAAGATATCTAATATTCTATTATACATTAATGAATAAATAGATATAAGAATTCATAAGATATTATAAGCGCTTAATCAAGCAATTAATATGAATATATTATAGATTAAGTCTTCTAAATTCGCAAAGAACTTCTAATTAAATAAGTATGATATAATAATTTATAAAATAAGAGAGATTAAATACAATATATTATAAAATTATATAGAGAAGTTTGAAAAAATATATCGCGAAATTAGAAATCGGAAGATAATAATTCTATAATAATACGTAAAAAATATGTTTCACTCATAATTGATTAAAATCACACGAATAATATAGAGTATCTGAAGACTTATAAAGTAAGTTAAGATTAAAATAAATAAATTATATATATTCTCTTAACTTCTACAACTAATTATAAGAGATTATAATAAGAATCAAATTAAAGTAATTGATATAATATTATAAAAGATTAATCTACTAAAGAAGAAATTTTTTTCAAAATCTTAAAAGATAAATCTATAGAATATTTAGAATACTTAATATAAGAAGAGAATTAATCTTAAATAGATGATTATAGAAGTAGAGATATATAATATTATATAAAAGATTGTGAAGAATAAAGTTATTAGTTTAGATTAGATCTTAAATAGAATACTTAAGAATATAGTAAATTAGTTAATCTTATATCTTCATACAATCTTTAACACAGTATTATAAAACGACTATTACTTTAACGCGTGAAAATAGATGATTATACTTACTCTTCAGAAATTTAGTAAAGATAATTATATTATTTCTAAGATATACCGCTCGATAATTCTACTTAATATTATAAGAAAACTTCTTAAATAAATTATAGCGTGTAAACTCTTATAACTTACTAAATTTAATTATCTTCTCCCGAAAATATAAATAAGAATTCAGAAAGACAGATTAATAGAAACAGCTCTTCAACTTCTTATAAAATAAATACACACTATTTAGAATCTTTCAGATTTAAAGAAGATCGCAACTCTTTTTAATCTTAATATCTCAAACGCATTTAATTATATATTATATAAGAGACTGATATATAATCTTAGAAAAAGAAGAATCTTAAAGATATTAATAAGATAAGTGGAAAGCTTTTTTAAAGACTATATTATAATAATAAGACTGATTAAGAATAAGTCTAAATAGTTATAAATGAAAATGAACATCTTATAAGAATCTTTAATATTATCTATTCTATTTCTCTTCTTTATTACAGATCTATTAAATATTATAAATAATGAAGTGTTATAAGTTTTCTTGACCGGATTTATGAATAATATTAATATCTTAATATATAAAGCATTACTAGAGCGCAATTATAAATATCTAAAAGAGATTCATCGAAAATATATATAATGAGTTATAACTTATAATGCACGCTTTATATTAAAGAAATATAAGATTCTTTACTTAATAAGATTATTAAAGAGATTTAATCTAATAGTCACATTAATATTTAAAGAGATATAAATTAATGTAAAATCTTATATTTAAGTATTAAAAGTTTAGATTAATATTAAGCTAAGATAAGAATCATATCTTATAAAGATTCAGGAAAAATAGATCTCATTACTGAATATAATAAGTTATATTATATCATCAATTTAAGAAGTTATATTTAAGAAGTTAAAACTGATTTACAGTTTTATTATTAAATCAACACTATTATATAGCGCAAGTATATAATATAAATCGCAAGAAAAATCTCTTACTTATAAAATAGTAAAATAGTAACTTAAGATTACTTAGAATCATTTTTTATAGAAGATCTCTAAAGTATATTAAGCTATAAATAAGTGTATTCTGAAAAAAGAAATAAGAATCTATTTAATTTTAATTATAATAAATAGACTGGCGATCTTAGAAATGTGTAGATAAACTCTAATTATAAAAGGCTGTATAGTTTATTAAGTATGTGCAAGAATTTATAATAAAGTGTTATTAGAAAGAATCTTAAATTAATAAGCAACATTATTAAATATTAAGAAGAAATAATTAAAAAAGAGAATTCTAGAAAAATTTTAAATAAATAACTTATTATTAATAATAATATTCTTATAACAGAATATAAAAGAAAACGGGCGGAAATATCAGTTAATAATATAAAAACAAGTTCTTAAGAAAACGCTAACTAATATATGAGAGATATAATAAATAGCGTATCTTCAATTTATATTCACAGATAAAATCAAGAACTTAATACAGTTTAATTTAAGTTATAACCGTCTGAAATTCTATAAAGAATTAACGAAGATAACTAGCGCGTTAATTATTTAGATTTAAACGGAAAAGATTAGACTAAACAGATTTCTTATAAATAGAAATATTCCGGATTATATATCTGCGTGCTTCTATGACTAGTAATGATAAACGGCGAAGCATATTATAATATTATATCCGCTCTTTATAGATAAGAGAAGAATACTATTTATAATTATAAAAACGAGCGATTATCGATAAATATTTATAATCATTTGTGAGATTAGAGTAACAGTATATTTTCTTTAGAAGACAGAACTTCTGATATAGTTCTAAGTAAGTAATATTTAAATTGAAAAATCGAGATCGAAATCTTATAGTAAAGCTTGTAAGAGATCGCAACTA
>JAABUK010007650.1_pt1 | contig 15500 bp, 16 predicted proteins | sample 5559141 | NCBI WGS metagenome assembly JAABUK01 (sample SAMN10711869, study PRJNA513367) | rock metagenome | isolation source: Antarctica rocks | place: Antarctica: Victoria Land, Pudding Butte nord | collected 2016-01-03
TCGCCGAGCACCTCAAAGCCAAGCCCGAACTCGCTAACCCGGCGTCGCGCGGCCGCGCAGGCCCCTGCGACACTACCAAAGCACGCCTTATTGCAGACGCTGCCAAGGAGGTCTCACAACCGGACAGGATGGCGGTTGTCCGAGTATCTTGTCGGGGTGCGCGTCCGGTGGTGACGGGGACTGTCCAACCTGCCGCGGAGCATGGAGGATGCGATGGCGCTGACCGACAGGGGAGCTGGGCCGGCAACGATGCTTGGGCATCGGAAGCCGCGCGCTTCGAAGGCGGCATGAACGAGCCAACCCCAACCGAGCGGCTGGTCGTTGCCACGGTTGCAAGGCGGCCCGACCTGCTGCCCATCGTTGCCGGCTGGCTTTGGCGCGAGTGGTGGCAGCGAAGAGGGCGCTCGCTGGAGCAGACCCAAGCGATCTATGCGGCTTGCCGCGCCGAGATCGGAGCGCCGCAAACCTTTGTCCTGCTGGCTGGCGGAACGCCTGTTGGCACCGTGACGCTTGCACGAAGGGACCTCGACGAGAGGCCCGATCTCACGCCCTGGCTCGCCGGAGTGTTCGTCGTTCCTGAAGCACGGGGCCGAGGCTACGTGAGGCACCTGCTCGCCGCGTTTGACGAAGCTTGCCGGGCCGCGGCCATCGGGACGGCATGGCTCTACACCAACACCGCCGAACCGGTGTATCTCCGGGCCGGCTGGCAGGTGGCAGAGGTCATCCAGCGCCAGGGAAAGCCGCCCGTCACGCTCATGCGGCGAGACTTGCTTGGCGATGGATCAGGTTCGGATCGAAACGTTGTCCGTTCCGGCTGACCCGGTGCAGTCTGCGCCCAGGCCGGATTGAACGGCACAGCCAAGGCGGGGCTTTCAAATGGAACGCCGCACGTTCCTCGCCTCGGCCACCGCCGCCGGGTTGGCCGCACCCAGCATCGCCGGCGCCGCGGCTGCGGGCACCATACATCCTCTCCTGTTGTCGCAAGGAGCGCAGCGACGCGGCAGCCCGGGGGCGGCCAGCGCAGCTCGTGCCGTCTCAAATCGTGCCGCACCCGGGTTGCCGCGCCGCGAGGGCGGCTCGCGACAATGGGCAAGAATATGACGGGCAAGAAGCGGTCGAAGTAGATGACCACCGGCATCAGTGCCGGGCGATCCACTCCGCCCACCGCAGCGCACCGGCGTCGTCCCCGAACCTGGTGACGATCTGCAGGCCGTTCGGACCGGTCCCCGATGGCACGGTCACGCACGGAACATGCAGCCCTGTCCAAAGGCTGTTGAACGCCGGGTCGCCGGTCCAGGACAGGCCGCTGGGCGCCTCGCCGGGGGCCGACGGCGTCAGGAGGAAGTCGAGGCCCTCCATCACGCCCCTGAAAGCGCCCCGTGCCGCCACGAAGGCTTCGTTCGCCTCGTCCAACAGCGCCGAGGGTTGCGCCAGCCCCCAGTCAAGGCGCTCTTGCAGGTCGGCGCTGATCTGCTCCCGCCGATGCGCCAGCTCCCAGCCCATGGCGCGGGCGCTCTCGGCGTTCATGATGACCGGGTGGAGCAGGAGGGCACGGGCGAACACCGGGGGCAGCCCGACCTCCGTGACCGCGGCCCCCGCGCGTGCGAAGCGGTCGGCGGCGTCATGGAGCAGCGCCGCCGTCTCCGGCGCCGCGCTGTCCCAGGAGGGCGAACGGCAGAGGCCGATGCGCGGCGCCCGCCCCGGCGCGTCGTCCGGGTCGCCGAGGTCCCGGCCGGTGACGGCCCTGGCCAGCAGCGCGCAATCGGCTGCGCTCCTGGCAAGGATGCCGACCGTGTCCAGCCCGCCCGCCATGACCTTCATGCCGACGCGGCTCATCAGGCCGAAGCTGGGCTTGTAGCCGACGACGCCGCAATAGGCTGCGGGCCGGATGATGCTCCCCGCTGTCTGGGTCCCGAACGCGGCCGGGAAAAAGCCGGCCGCCACGCCCGCGGCGGAGCCGCTGCTCGAACCGCCCGGCGTGTGCGCGGCGTTGTGCGGGTTGGTGGTCGGACCGGGTTTGCGCGTGGCGAACTCCGTCGTGACCGTCTTGCCCACCGTTACGCCGCCCTCCGCCCTTGCCCAGGCGACCGCCGCCGCATCGGCGCGCGGCCGGTGGCCTTCCCAGATCGGGGAGCCGTACTGGCTCGGCATGTCGCAAGTGTCCAGCACGTCCTTGACGCCCAGCGGGATGCCCTGGAGCAGGCCGGCGCGCGGCTTCTGCGCCGCTGCCAGGGCGGCTGCCGGATCAAGGTGGGCCATCGCGCGGACAGTGGGTTTGCGCGCGGCGATGCGGTCGAGGCAGGCCTGCATCAGGGCTGCCGGGTGCAGGCTCCCGGCCCGGATGCGGGAGAGCGCTTCGGTTGCGGTGAGGTCTGCCGGGTCAGCCATGCAGTTCCTCAGCCATGCAGTTCCTCAGCCATGCGGTTCCACCGTCGCGCTCCGCACCGGCCGGGCAGCGTCGGCCTCTGTCGCGGCAAGCCTACGTCCGGGACGGGGTGCGTTCAACCGGCTTGCATGGCAGGCTGCTGCCATGCTCCGCATCCTGCTGACCCATACGCCGCACATGCTGGCCAACTACTACGGCGACCCTGCCCTGGCCGCGTTGCGGCGGCACGGGGAGGTCCGGATGAACCTGTCCGGCCGGATATTGGACGAGCCTGCCGCGCTCGTTGCCGCCGCCGCCGAGGTGGACGTGATCGTAGCGGACCGCCAGGTGCCGGTGGCGGCGGCCGTGTTCGCAGCCCTGCCGGACCTGGCCGCAGTGTGTCGGGTGGCGGTGGACGTCAGCACGATTGACGTGCCCGCCGCGTCCCGCCACGGGGTGCTGGTGACGCGCGCGACGCCGGGCTTCGTGCCTGCGGTGGTGGAGCTGGCGCTCGGCTTCATGGTGGACCTGGCCCGCGGCGTGTCCCGCGCCGTCGTGGACCACCGCGCCGGCCTTGATCCCGTGCCCCGGCCGGGGCGCCAGCTTGCCGGCGCCACGCTCGGGATCATCGGATACGGCGCCATCGGCCGCCGCCTGGCCCAGGTCGCGGCGGCGCTCGGCATGAGGGTGCTGGTGGCCGACCCCCATGCGGCGGTGGACGACCCGGCGCTGCAACAGGTTCCGTTGCCGGCGCTGCTGGCCGCGTCGGACTTCGTGGCCTGCCTGGCGCTCGCCACCGCTGAGACTCGGGACCTGATGGATGCCGGCGCCTTCGCCCGCATGAAGCGCGGCGCCTTCTTCATCAACCTGTCCCGCGGCGAGCTGGTGGACGAGGCGGCGCTGCGCGACGCGCTGGACGCCGGGCACCTGGGTGGCGCCGCCCTGGATGTGGGCCGCGCTGCGGACCAGCGGCCGACCGCCGCCTTGGCCGGACGGCCCGACGTGATCGCGACGCCGCATATCGGCGGCCTCACGCCCGAGGCGGCCGAGCACCAGGCGTTCGACACGGTCCGGCAAGTGGAGGCGCTGGCGCAGGGCCGGATGCCCGACGGCGCGTTGAACCCGGACCAGGCGGCCCGGCTGCTCTCTGCATGGCGTGGCGCCGCACCGGAATAGGATGGGTCGCCCTGCGCCGCGCAGGCGGCCCATGTCCGGCATGAGGCCACGGCCCGGACAGGCCCATGTTTGGGAAGGGTGGAGGCTGGGCCGGAGAACAGGACGCTCGCACGGCGGCATTGCCCAAAGCGGGTGCCCTCTTCTCCCTCTCCCTCTGGGAGAGGGCCGGGGTGAGGGGGTCTTGGCTGCGGAGCGGGGAACGGACAGTGCCGGAAGCAAGCTGCCCTTCCCAGGCAAGGACCGTGCCTCAAGACCCCCTCACCCCGGCCCTCTCCCGGAGGAAGAGGGAGCAGGAAGCGGTTCGTGGTAAGGACGCGCCATGACCCGCACTGGCCTGCTGGACCCCGACCCGCCGACCCGCAGCCGCACCGCCGAGGGCGTAGGGTGGGCGCTGCTGGCCGTCGTTATCTGGTCCGGCTGGTTCGTCGTGACGCGCCATGCCGTGGCCGGGCACGGCACGCTGGCGGCGGCGGACCTGGTGGCGCTGCGGTTCGGCATCAGCGGGCTGATCCTGCTGCCGGTGCTGCTGCGCCGCGCCCCCGCGCTGCCGCGGCGGGCCTGGCGGGACGGGCTGTGGTTCGCCGCCGGGTCGGGCGCACCCTTCGCGCTGGTGCTGTCGCTTGGCCTGCGGTTCGCCCCGGCGGCCCATGCGGCGGCGCTGACGCCGGGGACGATGCCGCTGTTCGCCGCGGGCTTCGGGGCGCTGCTGCTGGGGGAGCGGCCGGGGCGGGTGCGCGCGGCGGGGCTGCTGCTGATCGCGGCAGGTGCGGCGGCCATTGTCCTGGCGCATGGCGGCGGGGATGCCCTGCCGGGGCACATGGCCTTCCTGGCCTGCGCCGCCGCCTGGGGCGTCGCCACCGTTCGGATGCGCCGGTCCGGGATGTCCGCGCTGGACGCGACGGCGCTGACCTGCGTGCTGTCGCTGCTTTATGTGCCGCCCTACCTGCTGTCCGGCGTGTCGCGCCTGGCAGCGGCGCCGTGGGGCGAGCTGGCGTTGCAAGCGGTCTATCAGGGCGTGCTGGCCAGCGCGGTAGGGCTGCTGGCGTTCAACCGGGCGGTCGGGCTACTGGGCGCGCGGGCGCCGGGCTTCACGGCGCTGGTCCCCGTGCTGGCCACCCTGGGGGCTGCGGCCGTGCTGGGCGAGATGCCCGGCCTGATCGAGGCGGCGGCGGTCGCTGCGGTCGCTGGCGGCGTCCTGCTCAACGCCCTGGGCGGCATAAGGCGGGCCGGATAGGGCGGGGTTCAGCCGCGCCCACGCTCCGCCCGGGTCGGCAGCACGAGATGGCGGATAAAGTTCCGCAGCTCCAGCGTCCGCAGCGCCGGGTCCGTTACCTGGGCGTTGACGCCCAGGCGCCAGGCTAGGTCCTGGCGGTCCGGCGCCTCGCCCAGCGCCTCGATCAGCCCGGCCACCGCCTCCACGTCGTCCGGCCCGCGCGCCAGCCCCTGTTCCACCAGGCCGCCGGCCTGGCGGCGCAGGGCGCCGGCGATCTCCTGCAACGGCAGCTCGGGATGGTATTGCACTCCCCAGAACACGCCCGGCCCCATGCGTATCTCCGCGGCCTGCACGGGAGAGGCCGGATTGGACGCCAGCAGCACGGCGCCGTCCGGCAGGCGTTCGACCTCGTCCGAGTGTACGGCCGGCGCGTCCCAGGCCGTGTCGCGGCCGTCCAGTAGGGGATGGCTGCGCCCGGCGTCCGTCGCGGTGATGCGCCGTGCGAAGCCGGCCTCGTGCGCGCCTTGCTTCTTCCGCACCGTGCCGCCTGCCGCCGCGACCGCGACCTGCAACCCGGCGCAGGACCCGAACGATGGCGTGCCCGACGCGAACACCGCCCGCATGAACGCCAGTTGCCGCCGCACTTCGGGCGCATCGTCATATACGTGCAGGGGGGAGCCGCTGAGGAACACGGCGTCATAGCTCTCCAACGCCTCGGCGGAGAATGCCGGGCTGCCTTCCTCGGCCGGGCGGACCAGCTCGGTCTCTGCGCCGGGGTGCAGGCCGTGCAGGGTGGCGCGATAGGCCTCGCCGCTGCTGCGTCCGACGCTTTGGCGGCGGCGCTCGCGCGCCCCGGCGGACTCGCTTTCGGCAATCAGGAAACGTGGGGCGGGGGGCATCAACGGTTGTATGGTGGCAGGGCAGCGGCCCGCAAGCCGCCGGGCGGACCGCGGCTGCCCGGCCCGAATGCGGCGCCTGCCCCTGCGCCGGCCCTTGGCGGGACGCTGCTCCGGGTGCAGATAGCGCGCCATCGAGCATGATGCTTGCGGAGGACGTTGAGTTGCGTGTGCTGCTATGCTCCATCCTGGCTGCGGCCGTGATCGCCACGGTCGCCCAGGTCGTCCTGACCCGGTTCGTCGGCGAAAGCTCGGCCCAGGCATATTCCACCTCGGCGACCCGGCTTTAGGCGCCCTGCGCCGGCCCGGTTGCGCGCGGGGTGGTTGGATGCCACGAATGGCGTCCCGATGCGCCACAGGAGCCGACGATGCGACGCACCCCACGACTGCCGGCTGCCCCCGTCCTGGCTGGCGCCGTCGCCCTGATCGCCGGAGCGTCCTGGCCCCTCAAGGCCGAGGAGCGCCTACCGGCCATTCCACCGGCAGACTACACCCCGGCGCAGCAGCAGGCCGCCGCGGACTTCCTGGCCGCGCGCAAGACCCCGGTGTTCGGCCCGTTCGAGCCGCTGATGTACAGCCCGGAGGTCATGACCCTCGCGCGGTCCATGGGCGACTACCTCCGCTACAAGTCCGGCATCGGCAACACCTTGTCCGAACTGGTCATCATGATCACCGCCCGCGAATGGTCGCAGGACTTCGAGTGGTCGTTCCATAAGCCCATCGCCCTGAAGGCCGGCGTTCCCGCCGGGGTCATTGACGCGCTGCAGGAGGGCCGCCGGCCCGACCCCATGTCCGCCGATGAAGCCATCGTCTATGACGTGACCACCGAGCTGCATCGCAACCACCGCGTGTCGGACGCCACCTTCGCCCGTGCCGTGGCACGTTTCGGCCGTCCAGCGATCGTGGACATGATCGGCGTCGCCGGCTACTACACGTTCCTAGCCATGCAGTTGAACGCCGCGCAGTATAAACCAACTGACGGCGCCGGCATCCCACGGTTCCCCTGATCCCGTGGCGACCGTGCTGGAGGCGTCCGGCGTCACCCGGCACTACCTCGCCGGACGCGACACCCTGCGCGCCGTGGACGGCGTGTCGTTCAGGCTGGAGGCCGGCAGCACCCTGGCGGTCGTCGGCGAGTCCGGCTGTGGCAAGAGTACCCTGGCCCGGCTGTGCGCCTTGCAGGAGCCGCCCACTGCGGGCAGCATCGGCATCGCCGGGCAGGACGCCGCCGGGCCAACCCGGCGCACGCTGCAACTACAGAACCAGATGGTGTTCCAGAACCCCTACGGGTCGCTGAACCCCCGCCGCACCGTCGGCGACGCCCTGATCGAGCCGCTGACCATCAACCGCCGCGGCACCCGGCCCGAGCGCATGGCGGAGGCCCGGCGGATGCTGGACCGCGTCGGCCTGCGCCCGGAGGCGTTCGACCGCTACCCGCACCAGTTCAGCGGCGGCCAGCGCCAGCGCGTCGCCATCGCCCGTGCCCTGATGCTGCGCCCGCAGGTGGTGACGGCGGACGAGCCGGTGTCGGCGCTGGACGTGTCGGTGCAGGCGCAGGTGCTGAACCTGCTACGCGACCTGCAAGACGAATTGGGCATCGCCTACCTGTTCATCAGTCACGATATCTCCGTCGTGCGTCACATGGCCCGGGATGTCCTCGTGATGTACGCCGGGCGGCCCGTCGAGCAGGGCGGGCGGGACGCCGTGCTGAACCGGCCGCGCCATCCCTATACCCGGCTGCTGCTGGCCTCGACCCCCTTCGTGGACCCGGCCCGGCGCCAGGCCGCGGCGGTCGTGCGCGGGGAGCCGCCGTCGCCGACCAAGCCGCTGCCGGGCTGCGCCTTCGCCAGCCGCTGCCCCTATGCGCAGGACCGCTGCCTGCTGGAACGGCCGGCGCTGCGCCCGGTGGACGGCCGCCTGACCGCCTGCCACTTCGCCGAGGACTTGCCACCGATGGGGACAGCATGACCGACCGGCACCGGATCAGCGGCGGCATCAGCGCGACGGTGAAGGCGGACGGCGCCGAGCTGTGCTCCTTGCAGGATGCGGCAGGGCGGGAATTGCTATGGGGAGCCGGGCCGCAATGGCCGAACCATTCGCCGGTGCTGTTCCCGGTCGTCGGCCAGTTGACCGGGGACCGGCTGCTGCACGATGGCCGGTCGTATCCGATGGGCCGCCACGGCTTCGCCCGGCATCGGCGGTTCGCCTGGACGGAGCAGGGCGCCGCGGGGTGCCGCTTGGTGCTGCAGGACGATGCCGACCGCGCCGTGTTCCCCTTCGCCTTCCGCCTGGCGCTGTCCTACCGCGTCGAGGGCGGCACGCTGCATGTGGACTACGAGCTGGCGAACCCCGGCCCGGACGTGCTGCCGGCGTCGCTGGGCGCGCATCCGGCGTTCCGCTGGCCGCTGCTGGGCGGGGCGCAGACCGACTATCGCATCGAGTTCGCCGAGGCAGAGGACGCGCCGATCCGCCGCTTGGACGCCGGGCTGCTGCGCCCTGCCGCCCAGCCTTCGCCCGTGCAGGGCCGGACCCTGGCGCTGGACCCCGCGCTGTTCGCCGACGATGCGATCATCATGCTGCACCCGTGCAGCCGCAGCTTGCGCTACCTCGGCCCGGACGGCGGCATCGAGTTCGCCTGGCATGGCTTCCCGCAGCTTGGGCTATGGCAGAAGCCCGGTGCGGAGCTGCTGTGCATCGAGCCGTGGCACGGCTACGCCAGCCCCGCCGGCTGGGACGGCGAGTTCAGCGACAAGCCCGGCCTGATGCTGATCGCGCCGGGCGAGGCACGCACGATGGGTTGGAGCGTCCGTCCGCTGTCCGGTTAGGGCCTGATGCCGGCTGATCGGCACGACGGTCCGCCGCCGCGCTCCGCGCAGCAACGGACAACGATGGTGCGAACGGGTCAGAATCAGTGGGCTGTCTGAATCACGCGCTCCGGTTGCATTGGGGTGAATTGCCGGTTGACGCTCACGGCATCCTTTCCCATGCTGGTCTTGCGACCAGAGGCAGCAGGGCCGCGGCGCAGGGGAGGGCAGGCTTGGGCAGCACCGCAACCGGCAGGGCAGCACTCCAACTGCCGCCCATCCCCCGGCACGCATGCCGCCCCAGCAGCGTCGCGCTGCGTGGAGGGCGTCCGGAACGGACCGGCGTGGCATGACGCCGCTGCTTTTGAAGGATGGACGGGACGCGGCATCCGTCGCCGCCCGCTGCCCGCCAACGGCGCAGGCCGTGCCGGACCTGGCGGGCTAGGGATGTCCACGGACACGATCACGCCCTGCCTGGAGATGCGCGGCATTTCCAAGACCTTTCCAGGGGTAAAAGCCCTTAACGGCGTGCAGCTCAAAGCCTGGGGCGGCGAGGTGCTGGCGCTGATGGGGGAGAACGGCGCGGGCAAGTCCACCCTGATGAAGATACTGTCCGGCGCGCACCAGGCGGACCCCGGCGGCACACTGTTGATTGACGGTGCCCCCGTCACCATCACCGATCCCATCGCGGCCAAGCGGCACGGCATCGCCATCATCTACCAGGAGCTTGCCCTGGCCCCGAACCTGACGGTGGCCGAGAACATCTACCTCGGTGTCGAGCCGCACCGCGGCGGGCGCATTGACCGCGGCGCCATGCGGGAAGGCTGCCGGATGGTCCTCGACCGCCTCGGCGCACCCTTCACGCCGGACACGCCGGTCGGCACGCTGTCCATCGCCGAGCAGCAGCTCGTCGAGATCGCCCGCGCGCTACACGCGAAGTCGAAGATACTGGTCCTGGACGAGCCGACGACGGCGCTGTCGTCGCGCGAGACCGACCGGCTGTTCGCGCTCGTGCGTCAGCTCCGCGCCGACGGGATCGCGCTGATCTACATCAGCCACCGCATGGCGGAGGTCTATGAGCTGGCCGACCGCGTGACCGTGCTGCGGGACGGCGGCTACGTCGGCACCCTGTCGCGCGACGAATTGAGCGCGGAGGCGCTGGTCCGCATGATGGTCGGCCGCGACCTGTCCAGCTTCTATACCAAGACGCACGACCCGCATGGCAGCCGCGGCCCCGTCGTGCTGGAGGTGCGCGGCATGACGGATGGCGGGCGGCGGGTACAGCCGTGCAGCTTCGAGCTTCATGCCGGCGAGGTGCTGGGCATCGCCGGCCTGGTCGGATCGGGCCGCACGGAGCTGGCCCGGCTGATCTTCGGCGCCGACCGCAAGGCCGCCGGCGACGTGACGCTGGCCGGCCGCGCGCTGGTGGCGCACGGGCCGGAGGACGCGCTGGCGGCCGGCCTCGCCTACCTGACCGAGGACCGCAAGGGCCTGGGATTGTTTCTGGACCTGTCCTGCGGCACCAACATCAACCTCGGCGTCATCGGCCGCGATGCCCGGCCGGGCGGCATCCTGAACCTGGCGGCAGGCAGGCGCCGGGCGCGGCAGGCGTTCGAGGCGCTGCGCGTCCGGGCCGCCAGCCCGGAGGTGACGGTGGGCAGCCTGTCCGGCGGCAACCAGCAGAAGGTGCTGCTGTCGCGCTGGCTGGAGACCGGCCCCAAGGTGCTGATCCTGGACGAGCCGACCCGCGGCGTGGACATCGGCGCCAAGTCCGAGATCTACCGCATCATAGACGAGCTTGCGAAGCGCGGCATCGGCATCGTCGTCATCTCCAGCGAGCTGCCGGAGATCGTCGGCGTGTGCGACCGCGTGCTGGTGATGCGCGAGGGCAGGATCGCCGGCGCCGTCGGCGGCCCGGGCGGCGCCCCGATCACGCAGGAGAGCATCATGGCCCTGGGCGCGGGCGTCGCCGCGTAGGCGGGAACATGGAGGGGAACGCAGGCATGGCCAGCACAACCACGGCGGCGCCCGCCGCAGGCGCCGGGCTGTCGGCGCGGCAGGTCCGGATGCGCGGGGCCATCCAGGCGCTCGGGATGCTGCCCGTGCTGTTCATCCTCGCCATCGCGTTCCACTATCTGGGCGAGGAGCGGTTCCTGTCGTCGCAGAACCTGTCCATCGTGGCGCAGCAGGCGTCGATCAACATCGTGCTCGGCGCGGGCATGACCTTCGTCATCCTGACCGGCGGCATAGACCTGTCGGTGGGCAGCATCCTGGCGGCGTCGGCGATGGCGGCGCTGATCGCCTCGCTGGTGCCGGGCTGGGGGATGCTGGGGGTGCCGGCGGCGCTGCTGACCGGGCTGCTGTTCGGCCTGGTGAACGGTGCGCTGATCGCGTTCGGAAAGCTGCCGCCGTTCATCGTGACGCTCGGCTCGCTCACGGCCGTGCGCGGCCTGGCGCGGCTGATGGGCGAGGACACGACGGTGTTCAACCCGGACCTGCCGTTCGCCGCCATCGGCAACGCGGCCATCCCCATAGCGCCCGGCGTCGGCATTCCCGTGCTGGCGGTCATCGCGCTGCTGGTGATCGTGCTGTCCTGGTACGTGCTGCGCCGCACGGTGCTGGGCGTGTGGATCTACGCCGTCGGCGGCAACCCGGCGGCGGCGCGGCTGTCCGGCATCAAGGTCTGGCGCATCCTGCTGTTCGTCTATGCCACGTCCGGGCTGCTGGCGGGGCTAGGCGGGGTGATGTCGGCGGCGCGGCTGTTCGCCGCCAACGGCTTGCAGCTTGGCCAGAGCTATGAACTCGACGCCATCGCCGCGGTCATCCTGGGCGGCACCAGCTTCGTCGGCGGCATCGGCTCGATCTGGGGCACGCTGATCGGCGGGCTGATCATCGCGGTGCTGTCCAACGGCTTGACCCTGGTGGGGGTGTCGGACATCTGGCAGTTCATCATCAAGGGGCTGGTCATCATCGGCGCCGTGGCGCTGGACCGTGTCCGGCTGCAGGGCAGCGCACGCGCTTGAGCGAAGCCTCGGAGGCTTGCGCGCAGATGGACGGCTAAGCAGGGTTGCACGGCCTGGCCAGGTCCTACAGCATTCGTGCGCCAGGCTGTGCAACCCTGCCTACAGCATGATCGCATCAGGTTGAGCAGCCTGATCGATGAACATGCTCGCAAAAACAAAGGCTGGAGCATGATGGATGCATCTACCTGCACCTATCATGCCCTAGCGCCGGGCCGCGGCGGGCGATGGCCCACCTGCCGGGGCGGACGCCAACAGGGCCGGGAGGATAGGATTGATGTTCAGGACCTTATTGATGGCCGGCGCCGCGCTGGCGCTGGCCGGCGCGGCCCAGGCGCGGGAGCTGAAGGCGGTGGGCATCACCGTCGGCTCGCTCGGCAACCCGTTCTTCGTCGCCGTCAGCAAGGGCGCAACGGACGCCGTGCGCCAGATCAACCCGCAGGCCAAGGTGATCGTCGCCTCGGCCGACTACGACCTCAACAAGCAGTTCACCCAGATTGACAACTTTATCGCCGCGGGCGTGGACCTGATCCTGGTGAACGCGGCCGACGCGCGGGCCATAGCGCCCGCCGTCAAGCGGGCGCAGGCGGCGGGCATCACCGTGGTCGGCGTGGACGTGGCCGCGGCCGGCGCGGACGCGGTGGTGCAGACCAACAACCTCCAGGCCGGCGAGATCGCCTGCAAGTTCATGGCCGACGCCATCGGCGGCAAGGGCAACGTCATCATCCAGAACGGCCCGCAGGTGTCGGCGGTGGTGGACCGGGTGAACGGCTGCAAGGCCGTGCTGGGCAAGTATCCCGACATCAAGCTGCTGTCCTCCGACCAGGACGGCAAGGGGTCGCGCGACGGCGGGCTGAACGTGATGCAGGGCTACCTGACGCGCTTCCCGAGCATCCAGGGCGTGTTCACCATCAACGACCCGCAGGCCATCGGCAGCGACCTCGCGGCCAAGCAACTGAACCGGACCGGCATCGTCATCGCCTCCGTGGACGGGGCGCCGGACATCGTGGCGGCGTTGAAGGGGCAGACGCAGGTGCAGGCGTCCGCCAGCCAGGACCCGTATGCGATGGGCAAGCTGGCGGTGGAGACCGGGGCCGGCATCATGGACGGGAAGAAGCCGGAGAACCCGATGATCCTGATGCCGTCCCAGCTCGTCACGCGCGACAACGTCGGAGGCTACGCCGGCTGGACCCGCTGAACCGCGCCATGCCCCCTTGCGTGCCGGCCCGCCCCGGGGGACACCCCGGGGCATGAGTCCAGGATACCTCCCCTTCGCCGGCGCGCTGCGCCTGCCCGCCTTCGTGTGCGACAATTGCGGCTATTGGCAGCGGCACTTCGCCGTGCCGCCATCCTGCCCGATGTGCCTGGACGCCCGGCATGTCGTGCCGCAGTCCGGCTGGCGGTTCTGGACGCGGGAGGAGGCGCAGGCGCGCTTCCCCTGCCACTGGGCCGAGCTGGAGCCGGGCGTGTGGCGCTTCTGGAACGATCCCGTGAGCGGCATCGGGCCGAGCGCCTACCTGATCCAGACGCCTGCGGGCAACATGGGCTTCGAGGGCTGCCCGGTGTTCAGCGACGCCGCTCTGGACCACATCGCCGCGCTGGGCGGGATGCGGGTGCTGGCGGCGTCGCACCCCCATGCCTATGGCGCGCTGTGGCAGTTGCAGGACCGCTTCGACCCCGAGTTGGCACTGCACCCCGGGGACCTCGAATGGTCAGGGGCGCTGCAGGTGAGCTGGCCGTTCGACGACGTTTTGGAGCCGTTGCCGGGGCTGGAGCTGCACCTGACGGCCGGGCATTTCGCCGGGCACACGGTCCTGTTCGACCGTGCCCGCCGCATCCTGTTCTGCGGCGACGCGCTGAAGTTCGAGCTGGACTCGGCGGACCCGCGCCGGGCGCTGACGATCTCGGCGCACAAGGCGTTCGTGCGCGGCATCCCGCTGACGCCGGGGGAGCTGCGGCGCTACCGCGAGGTGTTCGCGGCGCTGGACTTCACGCAGACCTGGACGCCGTTCGAGCAGGCGCGGAACAGCGGGCGGGCGGAGGCCCTGGCGCTGATTGACGGGATGCTGGCGACGCGCTCCCATGCGGCGCCGGTGCTGTTGGAGGGGTTGCGGGCCGCTTAGCCCTGGCGGGCGGATGGCTTGCTCACCGCGGCGCCAGCCAGGCCACGCCCGCCATGGTCGCCAGCGGCACCAAGACGGTGGCCTCGCGGCCATGCCCGGTGCGGACCAGGACGATCTCGATGGCCAGCAGGACCGCCACGACGGCAACGTTGCGCGCGTCGCCGAACAGCGTCTTGAGGAACGGACCCATCACGCGGCCTGCCGGCGCACCCGCGCGCGCATCGCCGTCGCAACCGCAAGCCCTGCGGCCAGGTAGAACGCGCCCAGGATCGGCAGCGTCCAGTCCGAGAGCGGCCACACCTCGGACCCGCCGATCCCCTCCATCGTCCAGTATGTGCCGAAGGCCACGATCATCGCCCCGACCGTGAACTTGATGGCGTTCTCCGGCACGCGCTGCAGCGGCGCGCGCACCGCGGCGCCCACGGCGCAGGTCAGCAGCAGCGCGGCGATGGCGGCCCCGCCGCTGCTGACCATGCCCATGCCGTCCGCCGTCTTCGTGCCGAGCGCCACCACGACGAGCCAAACCTCCAGGCCCTCCAGCAGCACGCCCTTGTAGGCGACGGCCCAGCCGGCCGCCCACTCGCCGGTGAGCCTGGCGCGCGTCTGCTCGAACTCCAGCGCCTCGTCGTGCAGCGCCTTCAGCCCGGCGTGGCGGGCCACTGCCTTGGCGAGCCAGCGCACGCCGAACAGCAGCAGGAACACGCCGACGACAAGCTGCACCCAGCCGATGTCAATGCCGGTGGCAAGCAGCCGGCCCGCCGCGAGCGTCAGCGCCGCCAGCGTCGCAAGCCCGGCCAGCGATGCGCCGATGGCAGCCCGCCAGCCGATGCTCAGGCTGACGGCCAGCACGATCGTGAACGCCTCGACCCACTCGACGAGGGCGGTGAGGAAGGACGGCACCGCTATGGACCAGTCGATCATGTCTCAAAATCCTTCTTCGACCAGACCTGAACCAGGCAGGACATGGCCATGTCGTCGTGAGGCGCCCAGCGATCTCAAAACCTGCCGCATGAAAGTACGCTCTCGTTCAGTTCACCCAATCGGTCCAATTTTTAGCGTTCATTCCAGGTTGCGCCGCGCCGCCAACAATGCTTGACTATTCCTAACAATAGCCAAAGGAACCGCGAACATGGGGGAGCCAACGATGCTGCACACGCAGACCCGCGCAAAGAGCCTTGGCCGGAGGGCGGTGTTGCTCGCCGGCGCCGGCCTTGCCCTGCTGGCCCTTGGCGCGCGCCCGGCCGCGGCCACGCCGAACTACGTGTTCGCCGGCACCATCGCAATCCCGGCCGCCGCCTCGAACAAGGCCGGCACCTTCACCGGCTACGACCTCGCCACGTTCGACGCGACGACGCAGCTCTATTACCTGACCGACCGGTCCAACAACGGCATCGACGTGTTCTCGGCCAAGACGAACAGCTATGTCGAGCGCATCGGCGCCGGGTTGTTCTCTGGGACGCAGGGCGGCAACAACGACATCGCCGGGCCGAACGGCATCGGCATCAGCAACGTCGGCGCCGGCAAGCTGCTGCTGACCAGCAACGGCACCAGCACGGTCCAGACGTTCAACCTGGCCGCCGACGGCCTGACGGTGCTCGGCACGCCCGCCGCGGGGTCCACGGCTGTGGCGGGCACGCCGTCGCCGGCCAACCGGGTGGACGGCGTCGCCTACTCGCCCACCGCCAACACGATCCTTGCGGCCAACAACGCCTCCAATCCCGGTTTCGTCACCCTCATCAACAACGCCAACGGCAGCATCATCAAGTCCATCCTGCTGGACCAGCAGTTCTAAGTCGGCTACGGACGGTGAGATCATCACCTGGCGACCTGGGCTTCGATGTCGGGTGGGGGTTTCGAGTCGATCAGGGTTTGCATGAGGGTGGCCCAGTCTGGGAAGACCAGG
>JAABUK010007651.1_pt1 | contig 15497 bp, 16 predicted proteins | sample 5559141 | NCBI WGS metagenome assembly JAABUK01 (sample SAMN10711869, study PRJNA513367) | rock metagenome | isolation source: Antarctica rocks | place: Antarctica: Victoria Land, Pudding Butte nord | collected 2016-01-03
ACACGATCGGAACCACTTACTTGAACAGAGGGCCATACGATTTGTGGAGCTCTGATCCAACCCAGTTGAAAGTGTCAATCAGATGATACCGCTCAAAGCTGCCAAAGGCGGGTGCAAGCTTTGACTGTGGTGCCTGATCTGCTATGTACTGGAGGATGGCTGGTCCCTCACTCAAGGTGCCCTTTGGTGTGACCAGCGTTGGCACATTGCCCTTAGGGTTGATCTGATAGAAATCCTGGCCTGATGCAGTCTTGTGGGACTTCAAGTCAACCACCTCACTGTCGAACTGAAGACCAGCATATGATGCCGCGATGTAGGAGGCGGCACCGCAGGAACTTGGCGTGTAATAGATCTTGCCGATCGACATGGTGCTTAGACTTGTGGTGCGAAAAGAAAATTGGATGCTAGAATGGATGTGCGAACCCAAAGTGCCTGATGCTGATTACGAGGCTTGATGCAGTGCGTGTGGTAATTTTAGGTTTGACTGAACCAGGATGCTAAAGCTCGACAACCTTGAGTCAAACATTTCAGTTGACTGCCCATTGTGTGGGCTGCCCTTGCTGTGCTTGTCCTGTGCGTGCTGCGGTCCCTCGGTATCTAGCGGTGAACAAGAGCCTCGCTACTCAGGAAGACCAACACACTGCAACGTTGCTCGTCTCACGAAGCACCGACTTGTTACGGACGCATGCCTAGACGAATGCATATTATGGACGGCAACAGCCTCCGACGGAGGGTCGGTTTTATGTCATATAGCCCATCTAGAGTGTTGCATATGAATACCAGCATCGCATTGACTGTGCGAGCTCAGCTTGTATGAAAAATGAGGTTGACAAAATCGCAGCTAATCATCTCACCCTTGTGCCCGGCCACATGAAACTCGGACGTCTGTCCGCAATTTGTGGCTGCAAAAGAGGCCTGGCTTGTGGTGCATAAAGTCAAATTGAGCTAATTTTGGTCACAGCTACAAGCTCTAAGATATGGCCCAACAGTGACAGGCTCAGCTAAGTTTCAAGCTAGCATTGCATGCACACTGCTGCCAGGCTCAAGGTGTGTGTCAAGCTTGAGTCTGAGCTTGCTGATCACCCTGATTACAGCAGGCAGTTCCAGCCTAAAGAAAGTTTCCTGGATTTCACCCCACGTTTCTGTCTGCATCTGACCTTGTGCCAGCTGCTGAAAACAGCACATGACCTCAAACTTACTCTGCACATGTATGTATGTCAAAGAAATATGCTGCTGTACCAACTTGAATGAGGCTGCCAAGTCCCTGGCTGAGGGTAAGCTTGTTGAACACACTTCAGGAATTGTATTGAATGCTTGCGCCCAGAGCTGGAGTGGCGCCACCAGCAGCCGTGTCTAGTGCAAGAAAGTTGGTTTGCACAGCAACTTCCTTTTCTACCTGTGCAGAGCATGCTACCATGCCTGTCCACGTGGCTGCCTGTATTGCAGGATTGCAACATGCATGTGACTTCATTGAATGGGAGGACAACGTTGTTAACACTGGCTGGCATATGCATGTAAACGTCTATATGTCATGCGTCGCATTGAGCTGCATGTAGCATGGCTGCCAAGTTTGGCTCTGGCATACAACACGCTAATTAGCTGTAAACCTGCAATGTTGCCTGCAACATGGCTTTGTACACACTCATAGGCAATGCCAGGTGCATGCGCAGCAGCGGCAAAGCTCTTTTAAAGAAGCAGAAGAAGGCATCATTGTGCAGAAAGACACTATGCCCAACTGCCTGGCAGCCTAATTGTACACATGTGCACACACTAGTGCGTACTAGTACGGTGTATATGTGTATACACTAGTGTTGCCTGACGCACCAAACTGCTAAAAGCAGACGTAATTCCGTCAAAGTCTTACTGTGTGTGTGACATTGGCGCTGAGACCTGATGCAACATGTAAACCGCCAAGTTGAAGACATAACAGAGCTGCCATACTCCGTGGCATGTGTATGTATTGTATAGAAATTTGAGGTATTGCCGCGATGGAACATTAAGAAACAAGTTCCTGTACACCATCAAAGTGATATTCTAAGCTTAAGATGCTGCTATTAGCTTAGGTGAGGTAGGCATTCACTTCATTGTGCTCGCGTCATGTGCACGCAACGGAGATACTGTACATGCATGACTATACACAACGAGATGCCGCTGCAGAATCGCAAGTTTGAGAACCTTCTTCTTCGATATATATCCGAATGACAACATGGACGTTGACATTTAGTGTTCTTGACATAATCCGAAGTAATTTCATTTCCGCAGCAAAGAGCGACGCTTGCCTCACAGCGCTGCTTGTGACGACACGCACTGCAATTTTAAAGCGCGGACTTCTTAGCTATGCATCTTTCACAGGAGTCAAGCGACCTCGTTTAGCTCTCGTGGCTAAGCTGACATGGCTCAACAACAGGGCCTCGCTTTCACCTCGGGAGGGGATGCTCAAGAAGCACTCGGAAACCCTGTTGAGCCAGCGCAGCACCAACAACATGTCAATGGCAACAGTAGACCTAACAGTGGCAAGGCGTTCGAGTCGCTGCGACGATTTAGCTCTCAGCAGCAGCACAAAAAGGCTGCTGAGATTGGGGGTGTCACTTCTCGACAGGCCATATTCCCTTCCCAGGTCCTTCTTGACGCTGTGATGTAGCATTCTGTGATCACTTGTTTCATGCTATTGCTTTCTCAAGCCATAGCTCGTCCAGCTTTGCTGAGTTCGTCTCGAGTGGCAGCCATCAAGATATATATCAAGCTAAAAGGGTGTTGCTTTCCTGCAGTCGCCTAAAGATGGAGAAGCAAGCAAAGGCCCGAATGATGTCAAAATCGTTCAGCTTGACAAGGAGCTGACCCTTGAGGAGCGTCAGCTCATAGTCAAACATGCTTTGGCCACAGAGGACCAGGATGCTGAGGGCTTGTTGAGCAATATAGGAGTGCGCATGGAGCGGTAAGACCCCCCACAGCAGCAGACTCTTTGCAGAAAGCAGATCGCATCATCAAGCAATGTCATCAAGCAATGTCTCCTCCAGCACAGTGAATTGCTCTCACTCCTGTGAGCTGTCCAGTATGCCTCATTTGGTTTGCTGAAGTGCAGAGTTGGCATCAGACCTCCTGGCATAGAAGTGCGGTTTCAGGACATCTTCATTGAGACGTCTGTGTACACCAATGTCAGCCGTAACTTGCCATCCATTCTCAATGCCTACCGAGGCTTCTTTGAGGTGAGCCAGCACTGACCTTGGCTGTGCCATCTATGTTGTGGCTACACAAATACATTGTGTCTATAATGCAGTCTTTGTGTCAGCAGTCATCAGTACCGCTCACTTACTAAAGGGCGTCTGGCAACATGCAAGCATCTCAACATAGCTGCCTTGCTGTTTGGAACCAGTTGGCTTCCTGCCCTTGCTGATTGCTGATTGCTTGTTTTGCAGTATATCCTGGTTCAGCTGCGGTTGCTGCGTCCTGAGAAGCGCAAGATCACCATCCTCAACAAAGTCAGCAGTATCATGACTCCAGGCCGCACAACTCTGTTGCTGGGACCCCCAGGAGGTGGAAAGGTATGAAAGTGCTCAGCACATGCTCTGTCACACCCTTCCGTGGATACTGCGGGCTGCCGCCTTAGGAGGCTCCCATCATGATTGCTAAAAAGCATCAACTTTTGGTGTCTTTTCCCTTCTGTAGATGCACACAACTCTTGTATATCCATCTGGAAGCTGTCTTGTCAGCAAATTTTGCATTTCCACTGCACCTTTCAGCATGTAGTTGGATTGCTTTCACACGCTGCGTGTGTGGTCTGCATGCTCTCTTGCTCCCACGCAAAGGTGAGACCATTACAGAAGGGCTCAACTGCTTTCTGACCTTGGTGTCTCTCTGATACTGACTCTGACACTGTTCCAAGAAGCTTCTGCAGCACTCCCTTTTCTGACCCTGGTGTCTCGCATTTTGCAGTCCACTCTTCTGAAGGCTCTAGCCGGCAAGCTGGGTCACAGCGGTCTTCAGGTCCACGGCAACATCATGTACAACGGCACGCCCCTCACAGAGTTTCTGCCTCAGAGGACTGCCGTCTATGTGGAGCAGGAGGACCAGCACTTGCCTGAGCTGACAGTCAGAGAGACCTTTGACTTTGCAGCTCGCTGCCAAGGACCTGGCACAAAGGCTGGTAGGTCTCCACCCAAAAATTGTTTTGCAAATGGGTTCCACAGGAAACGTCACAAGATGAAGCCTGGCTGCAGTATTGTTTCTGAGCTGCTTCCCATTCTGTCTGCTATATTTGGGAATCATGTACCAAGATTCTGCATGTGCACGCCAAGACATTATGGTTCAATGTCAAAACTGTTTTGTCCAGCAAATCAAAAAGTTGTGCTCATAGCCAATGCGTAGGCTCACTGGTAGTTTCACAAGCATGGCTGCAGCCTGCATCTCAATCAAGTGTTTGGGACGTGTAAACAAATCTGCATGCTGGACAGTCAATATACTGTCCATCGTCATGCCACTGCTACAGCAATGCATCCTTCTGCTTGCTTCTGAAACACAATGGTGTTGCAGACTTGTTGGCCCAGGTGCGCAAGTATGGGAAGGAGCACGACACTGATTTGCTTGCTGCTGGAAAACCCTGCTGGTGTTGCAGACTTGTTGACACAGATGCGCAAGTATGAGAAGGAGCACAACATTGAGCCCGACTGTCAATACACTGCCCATCGCTACAGCAATGTATTATACTGCTTGCTGCTGAAACATAATGTGGTGCTGCAGATCTGTTGGCCCAGATGCGCAAGTATGAAAAGGAGCACGACATTGAACCTGACTGGAACGTGCACGCCTTCATGAAGGCCCAGTCCATTCAGGGGCAGCAGTCCAGTGTGGCAACAGAGTATGTGATTAGGATGCTGGGCCTGGACATCTGCGCTGACACCATCTGTGGGAACCATATGATGAGGGGTATCTCTGGCGGTCAGAAGAAGCGTGTCACATCAGGTACGCTCCCGGTCTGCTGATCATGGATGCTCTGTACTGCAACCCAGCTGACCTGTATGTGGCATCTTGGTCTGGAGGGCTTTAGTCAAGAGTGGATATGCAGGAACCAGGCTTGTGCTGCATATATGGCAGCAGCAAGTAATTTGTTACAGCACACTATCAAGCAACACTATCAAACAACACTATTATTATACTACTGTATCACACTGATGTTGTCATGTTGGAAAAACATGAATACCACACCACTGCTTTGAAGCCCTATCAGCTTCAAATGCAGAAGCGCTCCTGAAGCGTACTGTCGTCACAGACTTGTGATGCGTACAGCGTGGACCCATGTGTTGAGCTGTGAAGTCTGCCTGTGCCGTGTGCTTCTGAAGGTTGCAACACGCTGCAGGTGAAATGATGGTGGGCTCCAAGCAGGTCTTCTTCATGGATGAGATCAGCACTGGCCTGGACAGCAGCACCACCTATGCCATTGTCAAGTTCCTCAGGGATCAGACACACGCTCTCAACTACACCACCATGATCTCACTGCTGCAGCCTGCTCCAGAGTCCTACGACCTCTTTGATGACATCCTGCTGATGGCAGAAGGTGGGACATCGCTCCCTGGCTATGCTTCAGCTGCCTGTTTTGCATCGTTTTTGCACTTTTTGGCATTGTCTTTGCCCTTTTTTGCATTGTTTTTGTTTGTATTGTCCTCGATGTGCAGAGCTATCAGCTTGAGCTGATCCAGGGTACAGTGTGACCCCCTGGGCGGCCATGCCACGCTTGTCGGTCCATGTGAGGCTGCATATGACAGCTGTGGTGGAGTTGTGCTAAGCTGGCATTCAATCCTTGCTTTACATGTTGATGCCTTGTTGCCCTTGCCTGTGTGCATCCTATACTAGCAGAGCCTTGATAGCATTATTTAGGTGGAGTGCAATTGCTCTTGACCATCTGTGAACATCCTGGAACGTCGTGAGCTCTCTAATTTGTTCTGGCTTTCACAAACACTGTTCATCAGTACCTCAACAGAACCCCAATGTCAGCTTGTATTCCCTGTCAGGCAATTCACAAAGTCTGTTGCTATACTGCCTCTATGCATAAGGTGGTGCCTCCTTGCGTGTAGGTTGCTTGGTGTACCACGGCCCCCGGGAGCAGGTGATGGACTTCTTTGAGAGCTGTGGCTTCGCCTGCCCAGAGCGCAAAGGGATTGCAGACTTCTTGCAGGAGGTCACGTCCAGGAAGGACCAAAAGGTGTGACCACTCTCCAAAATGTCAGCTTGCTCAGGGCCTGCTGCTGCCTTCTACACATGTTGCTAGACTGTGCGCGACATCTCTGTGTTGCAGTATCCATTGTGTGTTTTCCTGTGACAGCTGCTGCTCACTTCCGACTGTCCATGTGCTGGTATTTGTTTCATGTCATGTAAAATACAAGCTAGGTCTGAACAGGGTACACTGGCGCTCGTTCATCATCATCCAGACACTGTTTCCCCAACAGCTTTCTTCTGTCCCACAATAACATACTTGATCTTTGCTCAGGGCAGTTTTCAGGGTGATAATCCTATTTATGCATGATTGCAACAAGCTGGGTTTTGCAGTCAGCGTCAAAAAGTCGCTCAGCCGCACCAATACATCTCAGCACAGGCTTCCTTCAAGCTTTTCAACCACCTTAATGTCGGCCAGCAAATCGCTGCACACCCCACTAGCTCAAGTTGCTGCAACCCCCTTGAGCACAGATTGCTGCACACCCCACTGGCACTGAGGGACATGACTTTGTGCTTGCAGCAATACTGGAACAGCAGCCAGCCCTACAAGCACATCTCAGTGCCAGCCTTTGCTGAGCTGTTCAAGCACCACAAGGTGGGTCAGGAGACAACGGCCCGCCTGGCACAGGGGGTCGACAAGGCGGCCCTGGAGAAGCAGGGGGACACCAGTGCCCTGCTGATCAAGAAGAAGTATGCACTCAGCAATGGAGCGCTCTTCCATGCCTGCTGGCAGGTGAGGGTGACGTATGCCTGTGGCTGTGTGCTGTGCATTGTGCCACGGTCTCAGCATCCCAGGATTCTCCCCATCCTGTGATCTGCTGACATGTCTCTGTATAGGAACCAGTGTTTTACAGAACATGATTCCTATCAGCGTTTGTCGTCATCACATCTTCTGTGTGTCAGCAAGCACAGGCTCCTACAGCAGATCCCTACAGCTACTGGGTTACGTGGTGCCAAAGCGTGACCAAAACAAGATTTGTCTGTACGTTATTCCCTACACAGGTGTGGACACAAAACTGCCCCACTGCAAGATCCCTTTGCAGGTACCACCGCGCTATCTTGTGGCTTGATGCAGCAAGAGTTTGTGCTGGTGAAGAGGAACTCCTTCCTCTACATCTTCCCTTTCTTGCAAGTCCTCTGACACTATCTTGGTCTTCTGATGCAGCGAGAGTTTGTGCTGGTGAAGAGGAACTCTTTCCTCTACATCTTCCAATTCTTTTGCAGCTGCCCTCACACTGTTTTGTCTCTTGATGCAGCGAGAGTTTGTGCTGGTAAAGAGGAACTGCTTTCTCTACATCTTATGATTCCTACTCACTTGTGGTCACAAAACTCCTCTCACACTAGTTTGTCTTCTGATGCAGCGAGAGTTTGTGTTGGTGAAGAGGAACTCCTTCCTCTACATCTTCCGCTTCTTCTTGACCATGTTTATGGCGGTCGTCACGGCCACCCTGTTCCTGCGCACCCAGCTGCACCCCAACTCCCTCTCCCAGGGCCAGCTCTACTTCGGCGTGGTCTTCTTCTCCCTCATCATGCTCATGTTCGACGGCTTCGCGGAGATGACCTTCGCCTGCCGGGATTCTACAAACAGCGAGGTGGGGCTCTTCTTCTCTCCCTGTGCTGTGCACCATGCGAATGTGTCCTCCTCTGGCAAATTTGTCTTCCTCTGGCAAATTTGTTGTGCCAGATCTGCATCTTGACAGACCATATCAAGTGTTCACTCTCATGTATTGTATCTGGTGACTGTGTGTTGTGCTCAGACCACAACGTGTAGTCATCCCGTTTGATGCTACATGAGACGATTTGAGCGTACTACACAGTTGTTGGATATGGTACATTGTCCTGTGATGTGGTTTGTTTGTTTGCATGCAGTTCATTGTGCTGCTCAGTGTTCTGACTGGTTGGTTCAGCAATGTTTACCAGAGCCTGTCACCTTACTTGAATTGCTGTGTTGTTTGAACACCAAAGCCTGGTAGACTAGCTTGCCATATGCCCAGCAATGCCGAAGCCTGCGTGCTTGCACCCGGCAAACTTCAGCACTCATCTTGTCATGTTGCAATCGCACAACCAGGCTTTGTGTTCAAGCAACACAGCAATTCACCGCTGGTTATCAGTGTAATCCACAACACATTACCCTATGTGATTGTTGCTTTGGCCATTGTCAAAGTAGGAACCCCACACAGGGAGCTGCTCAGATCTGTATATCCTGAGGCAGACCAGTCTTTGAGCACAAGCTCACAATTGTCAGTCATAAGTCTTCTGCACTGTATACACAACATGTGATGTTCTTGCATTGCAACGCTGTCTAGCATGCAGGCAGAGTCCAGCTTTCACGCAGCTGCTGACTCCATCTAATCTCTGAAACGCTGTTACTGCTGCTGCAGACAACTACTTCTATCCTGCCTGGGCGTATGTCTTCCCCACCACCGTCCTGCGTCTGCCCTACAGTCTACTACTTGCCACCCTCTGGGCGTGTGTGGTGTACTACGAAGTGGACCTGGCTCCTGAGGCCAGCAGGTACATGTCAGCTGTCAGCATGCTGTCCAGTTGTGTGTGTCTGTGCATGCGTGCGTGCGTGTGTGTGTGTGTGTGTGTGTGTGTGTGTGTGTGTGTGTGTGTGTGTGTGTGTGTGTGAGTGAAGCAATGCACTCCTGCACACCAAAGGGCCACTTTGTGCTGCGACTCACACAGCAGAAATCGTCTAGGTCTGCAAGCAACAGAGCAGTGTGCATCAGCTTTGCAGCCAACATGGCACGAGCTTTGTTTTGGTCTTTTGGCAATGCACAGCCAGGTCCAACACGCCTTTCTGTCTGCTCAGGTTCTTCACTTTCATCCTGCTGCTGTTCCTGGTGCACAGCAGTCTTTTGGCAATGCACAGCCAGGTCTAACACGTCTCTCTTTCTGTCCAGGTTCTTCACCTTCATTCTGCTGCTGTTCCTGGTGCACAGCATGGGCATTGCCCTCTTCAGGTTCATCGGTGGACTGGCCAGGAATGAGGTCATTGCCAGCACTGGCGGCAGCTTCTTCTTCCTGATCCTGCTGCTTGTTGGTGGATTCCTGCTGGCCAAGAACCGCATCCCCGATTGGTGGATCTGGGCATACTGGTGAGACCACACTTTGCCTTTACAAGCTCAAAACTCTAACTGCTTAGCCTGGGTGAGGGTAGGCGTGTGTGTGTAGCGCAGCCCTAGAAGTGGTGCCGTCCCATATTCTGCACGGACTGTCGCGCTGCGTTTAGTTGCAAGGCCTATGCCTATTTATGTTTGGCACAAGATCTCACGGAGTTTGGGTGCTTTCTGTCCTCTCTTCTTTACCCTGGTTGCTGGAGTTGGCATCATTCTGGCTGTATACTGACTGTACCTTGAAGCATACCATTTGCCAAGGCAGCATCAACACGAGCTGACTGTGAATCCTACTGGCTTGTGAAGACTTTGGCAACAAGAGACATCACAATATCTGCAGCTGTCTGATGGTCATGGCCGCTGTATGGTGCAGGATTGATCCCATTGCGTATGTGCAAACAGCCTTGGCCCTGAACGAGTTCCTGGCTCCTCGCTGGAAGAACCTGATCATTGATGGGTCAAGCGCTTCCAGCCAGATTCTGGAGGGTCGTGCCCTGCCCCAGAAGGGTGAGTGCTGCTAGGTTTCAGACTGTGATGCTTTGTTCCTCCCGAAGCTGACCTCCCAAGCTGAAATGTAAACCACACCAAGTTGACAATTGCAGCCTGTCTGCCTGCACCGCCTTCCATTTGGACCAAGCTACAGGAGGCTGCTGAAAGTGTATGTCTGAGTGTGTATGCCTCTGAGTGTATTTGAGATTCTGAGAATGTGTGTGTGCGTCTGCAGCCTGGTGGATATGGTTGGGTGTGGCTGTGCTGGTCTTCTCCTGGTTTGTCTTCAACATCGCCTGCTGGGTCTGCCATGCATACCTCAGCCGTGAGTCTTCTTCACAGTCTTCTGCCAACATGCACACTACAGCTGTTGCGAGTCGCGCTGTCGAGACTTGCTTGAGCATATTCACTGTCTGCACTTGTAGCATGCATTGCATACTGTGCTGACTGCAGCGTACCAGTCAGCAGCATCTGAGAGCAATGCGCTCCTTGAAAGTTCTACATGCAAACCTCAGCCATAAGTCTTCTTCACAGTCTGGTCCCCATGCGTGTTGCAAGTACAGGCATTCATCACCATGGTTTGCTGCCTTTGCCATGCATATTGCACCCCACAATTCCCCTCGCATGGTACATAGGACATGCATCAGCATTGTCATCATAGCAACATGCTATGTTGGTAGACCTACCCAGCAACAGGCAGACACAGTTGCTGATAGATCATGCACAACAATCTCCCCTTCTTTACTGTTGGCAGGCTTGATTTGTGTTCAGGACTCGATGTAAACACCTAATGCCTTTGCAGCTCTTGAGAGGCATGTGGCCACCTTGCCTGAGGAAGAAGTAGAGGAGGAAGCAGAGCTGCGTCAGGAGAAGGAGAACGGTTCAGCTTCCATCAAGGAGCCAACCACGGGCGGCGATTTCACCACCAACAGCGGCATGACTAAGCCCAACGGCATGACTAACAGCAACGGCGTAGTAAACGGCCAGTACTCAGATGAGGTGGTGCCTCTGGCCAATGGCGATGACCCCCACGTGGACCGGAACGACCCCAACTTCCTGATCCCCCCCAGATTCAACCCCCAGGGCGCCAACCCCCCTCTGGAGAACGGCCTACCCATCGCCGGCATCACCCACCCTGGTGCTGCAGTGGTGCCTGCCCACATCCATGCCGCCACCTCACCGGACACGACTCACCTCCCAGAGCTGACTCAGCAGCAGAGTCAGCCTCGCCTGAGCATGGATGCCATCAACAGGATGTCTCAGGACGGCACCAGCAGGTCTAGGAAGAGCCTGGATGTGGGTCAGGGCTCCAAGAGGAACATGCAGATGGGGGGGTCGTCCAGGAAGAAGGTGGGGCGGGGCGTCAGCCTGTCCCAGATGATGTCCCAGGAGAGCATGCAGGCAGGCAAAGGGCAGGTTGCTGGTGGCAGCAAGGGCATGGTGTTGCCCTTTGAGCCCCTCTGCCTCACCTTCAGTGACCTCAACTACTACGTGGACCTCCCCAAGGTGGGATGTTTACTCTGCCTAGCTAGCTCTTTTCCATCCCAAAACTTCTATTTTGATACAGAAACGTCATCCCTATACTGGAAATTCAAACTCAGACACGTCTGGGGACAGTAAACATGCGTTTCTACATTGTGGAGATGGTTTAGGTCGCCCTTGCAGTGCCATTCTCCGATGGCTGTTGCACATATGCAGCTTTGTACAGCTGACCCTTTATGTGTCAGGCATGTGACATATACCATGCGTACCCTGCAATACAAGCGGCTACTAAGTCACAGAGTGCACTTGCACAGGTGTCTACACCACCATCAAACAGGGTTGACATGTCAGGTTGCAAAGATCTATGCACAAAGTGGGTTGCTATCACTACGGCTATGTGAAGACATCTGCATGCCACATGTCTCAAGAGTATCCCCAATGTCATGCATGGCACATTGATCATCTGCTACTCCGGATGCACGGACTGTCTACCAACATGTCTACTGATACCTTACAGGGTGTGTCTACTGACCCTGAGAAGCTGGGCCCCAAGGCAGCTGTGGTCAACGGCAAGAATGTGCTGCAGCTGCTGAACCACTGCAATGGCAGCTTCAGGCCGGGGATTTTGACCGCCCTGGTGGGCAGCAGTGGTGCAGGCAAGACCACCCTCATGGATGTGCTGGCAGGCCGTAAGACAAGTAAGCCCACCTGTGCCTTTCGTGCCTCAGACTGTGCCTTTCCTGCATCAGACTGTGCCTTTCCTGCATCACAATGTGCCTTTCCTGCCCTACATCACATTGTGTCTTTCCTGCATCAGACTGTGCCTTTCCCTACATCAAGCTGTGCCTTGCCTGCATCAGACTGTGCCTTCAGCCATTGGTCGCAAGATACAATCTTTGTCTTTCCTATTGGAAGAGTCTGCATTACAACAGAACAGAGCTTGGCTAGCTGTGGTGTTTGTACCCTTGTATACATTCATGTGTAGATGCTCAGGTAAGCCTTCACCAGGTGCAAGGACCCAGCTGCTGTCAGAATCTAATGTGCTCACATCCTCCTTGCATCCAAGTGCATGTCATGACATCACAATGTCTATTTTGTTGCCTGATGATCATGATCTGATCTGACCTTTGTCTACAGCTGTGTACACATCAGTAAGCTACTCTCAGGTCATCTTCACCCCTGAAAACATGTGTGGTGTATTGCATGGTGTGGTGACCACAGCATCTCATGGTACCCTTGTCTTATGCTGTGGTCTTACTTGCTTGCAGCCGGCAAGATTGAGGGGGATGTGCGAGTGAGTGGGCACCCCAAAGTGCAGGCTACCTTTGCCCGTGTCATGGGCTACGTGGAGCAGACTGACATCCACTCTCCCAACGTGAGTCGCTGCTCCATCTTCTTCAAACAACCAGCTTTGCTGTTGCTGCATACTCAATCAGCCAACAGTGCTGTTTTGTTGGTGCTGTTCTGCATCTATGCCTGTGCCTTGCTGTTGTTTGGAGCCTGTCTGAGAAACCAATAAGATGCTCGCTGCTGCTCGTTGTCTCACGCTGATTCCCCCTTTCATCTGAGATGCCTTATCACAGGATTTATCTGAGCCCACGCCTCACTGTGCAAAAGCTTGCGCTGCACTCCTCTGAACAAACTCACCAATACACCAGATCATGCACCATCCCCGCTAAGTCTGCAATCTATAACAACACGCCATCCAAAAGATTGTGCCCTTGCTCACTGCAAGCGCAGTGTGTTTTCTGTTGACTCGAGATCATCGCAACTGCAGAATGGGACTGCCTTGTTCGTATTGGTGTTGGCAGGGACTCGCCCATCAGCAAAGGCTTAGCCAACACGCAAAGGCTCAGCCCATAAGCAAGTCAAGTCAACAGGCTTGCAATTGTGCATTTCAGTGTGGGTGGTGTACTTCTCACTGATTATCAGACACAATCAGATGGATCTAGTCCAAGTTCAAGCATGTCTTGTTCTTGCTGCAGTTGACAGTGTATGAGTCGCTGATCTTCAGCGCCCGCCTGCGTTTCAACAAGGACGTCGAGATCAACACCGTGTACGCCTTTGTACAAGAAGTCATGGAGCTGGTGGAGCTGGAACCCCTAGCTGAGTCCCTGGTGGGTGCCCCAGGGGTGACTGGTCTGTCCGTTGAGCAGAGGAAGCGGCTGACCATTGCAGTGGAGCTGGTGGCTAACCCCTCCATTGTTTTCATGGACGAGCCCACGTCAGGTTAGTAACCCTTCCACTGTCTTCATGGACAAGCTCACCTCAGGTTAGAAACCCTTTTCATTGTTTTCATGGACGAGCCCACCTCATGTGAATTTCGTGATTTTCAAATACAGGCTTGATTGTAAGTTTGCTGTTTTCTGTACTATGTCAGTCACAAATGGTGGAGCCTGCTTTGGTCATCCCCCCTTTGTTGTCCAGACCACCCATTGAAAGCTGACAGCGAGATGTGATCACTTTCTGGGACTTATGTGGAAGCACAGGCTGCGTGCTTTGGCCTGTGGTATACACCAGCCATAAACATACATGGCTGAACCAGCCATAAACATAAATGGCTGGTTCCACATGCTCTGCTCACTTGTATGTCAGCGCAGCATGGGCCATCTGTTTGCTTGAGCTGAAGCTTCTGCCAGCAGTCTACCCATCTGCCAACCCTAAGTTGCACACCCTAAACCTGCCATGCTGCCACATCAGCGTCTGCCACCCTTTCAAGCAGAATTCTGAAGCTGATGCTGCAACTGCAGGCCTGGATGCCAGAGCAGCAGCCATTGTCATGAGGTGTGTGCGTAACACTGTGAACACTGGGCGCACTGTGGTGTGCACCATCCACCAGCCCAGCATTGACATCTTTGAGGCCTTTGATGACCTGCTGCTGATGAAGTCTGGAGGGTATGTCACCTACCATGGCAGCCTGGGCAAGCAGTCCACCAAGCTCATTGCCTACTTTGAGGTGAGCTAACTCATCTCCACAACGCAGAAATGTGTTTTTTACTGTCCCCAGACGCTTTCTGAGTTTATATTTCTAGTGTAGGCATGACGGTGTTGAGTTAAGAGACATTTTGGGATTGAAAAGAGCATCTGATAACAATCACTCAGTAACCGCAACACTGTGATGACACTGATTACTAAACCTGCCGTGTCTGGATATTTGATTGGTGCATCCAGCTATAAGTTGGTCAAGGCACCAGCTGCCAGATAACCAGTTTGCAATATGTATTATACAATGGTTTTTTCCCCTTGGTGCCCGGCAGACAGCACAATAGAGGACAAGTACATGACTACAACGGTAACAGGGTAAGATGTGGAAAGCACATGACATGCTGTGCCTTTCATATCCTGCCTTGGCACCGTTGTAGTCATGTGATTGCCCTCTATCGTGCTTTTCGTCGGGCGCCCCAGAGGCACAGCAGCTGACACACATATCACATCCTGCTTGCTGCTGTATCCTGTAGAAAAGAAAAGGGAAAGAAAAGATTATGCCTTTCCGCGTCAATCAAATGAGAACCCAAGTATTCTTCCGGGCTGCCCAAGTGCGTCCTGTATTGTACCAGCAGTTAAGTGCTAATCGCTCCTGTAGCTGCTGGGGCGATCTCTACACTGACTGTTGGGAGTGCTTCAGCAACCTACCTAACAGTAAATGCATCTTTGACAACTCATGGTGTTCAGATTGCTGACAGTGTGTAATCTGCTTCTTCCTGCAGGCCATCAATGGGGTTCCCCGCCTGACAGAGGGGCTCAACCCCGCCACCTGGATGCTCCAGGTGTCTACCCCCGGCATGGAGGCCAACATTGGTGTCAACTTTGCAGACATCTACAAGGGCAGCGGCCTGTTCCAGTGAGTGCTTTCTGCCTTTGCCACTGGCTTTGCCTACTGCCTGTGCCTATTGCTAGTGCTTCTGCCCGTGCCTTTCCCCACTGCCTGTGCCTTTTCCCATCACATCTTGTACTAATCCTGTGCAGTCAGCTGATATGACTCATCATGACTGTCCCTCTTCTTCCTGTGCAGGCAGAATGAGCAGCTGATCCAGGAGCTGAGCATCCCCAAGGAGGGCTCCCAGCCCCTGGCATTCAAGGACAAGTACCCCCAGGGCTACCTCACCCAGTTCAGGATGATCTTCTGGAAGTTCTGGATCAGCTACTGGCGTAACAGCGCCTACAATGGCACGCGTTTCATTTTTGCTGCCATCATGGGAG
>JAABUK010007652.1_pt1 | contig 15496 bp, 21 predicted proteins | sample 5559141 | NCBI WGS metagenome assembly JAABUK01 (sample SAMN10711869, study PRJNA513367) | rock metagenome | isolation source: Antarctica rocks | place: Antarctica: Victoria Land, Pudding Butte nord | collected 2016-01-03
TTCGACACGATGGCCGCATTGCTGGCGGCAACCGCCGACTTCTTCGACCGTCACAACCGCGAACCCGCGCAAACGCTGTCGATCATCGGCTCCAATGCCGCAAACCTCGCCTGAGTGTACTTAGGAGGGAGTTCACGCCCCCGGAGCGCGCATAGTATAGCGCGGGTATTCGGGCGGCGCGGTGGTCGGGACATGGCCTTGTGCTATCCTGCGCGCGTAGGGTTGTCAGGCATTGTGCGGGGTTGTCAGGGTGGATAAGCGCGCCCAGTACCTGAGTATCGCCGAGATGGCCGACGTGTTAGGGATGCGGCGATGAGCGGTGTGCCGCCCCCGGAAGAAGAAGAGCCGTATCTGGGCGAGGCGGTGGCGTTGCCGGTCGCGCTGGGGATCGTGGTCGCGGTGGCGGTGGCGCTGGGGACCGGGCGGCTCACGCTCGGGGCGCTCGTCGGGGCGGGGCTGGCCGCGCTGCTCCTGGGCGTGATCGTCGCCGTGCGCCTGTGGCGGCGACGGCGCTGAGGGCAGGTGGCCGCGGGGCTGGGGGCGCCACGCGCCGCCGACGGGGCCATGGTGTACTGCACTGGTAAGAGGGTCGGCGCGGCGCATGGTGCGCCGCGCTCATGCGCGTATGGAGGCGACCATGCCGACCGACGTCGATCTGCTCGCGGCGATCCCCCTCTTCCGCCCGCTCGACCCCGCGGAGCGCGCGGCGCTGGCCGCGGTCCTCGAGGTGGTGCGCGTCCCCGCCGGCCAGGCCGTCTTCGACTACGGCGACCCCGGCGACGCCCTCTTCGTCATCCGCCGCGGCCAGGTCGAGGTCTTCCTCACCGACGACACCGGCCAGCGTATCGTCCTGGAGACGGACGGCCCGGGCGACTTCTTCGGCGAGGTCGGGCTGCTGGCCCCCGGCCCGCGCACCGCCAGCGCCGTCGCCACCCGGGACCTGGAGGCGCTGCGCGTGGACCGCGCCGACCTGGAGCAGTTCCTGCGCTACCACCCGACCGCCGCCCTCGACCTGCTGGATGTCGTCGGGCAGCGCCTGCGCCGCACCAACGAGTTCCTGCGCCACACCGCCTCGCGCAACGTCAACGCGGCGACGGCCGACACGCGCTCCGCGGTGCAGAAGGCGGCCGACGCCATCGCCACGTTCAGCGGCAGCATCCCGTTCGTGCTGATTCATGTCGTCATCTTCGCGCTCTGGGTCGGCTACAACGTCGTCGCGCGCGGGGCCTTCGATCCCTACCCGTTCCAGCTGCTTACGCTAGTGGTGTCGCTGGAGGCGATCTTCCTCTCGACCTTCGTGCTGCTCAGCCAGAACCGCCAGGCGGCTAAGGACCACGTCCGCGGCGACATCGAGTACGAGGTGAACCTGAAGGCCGAGCTGGAGATCGCCGAGCTGCACCGCAAGGTGGACCACCTCAACGCCGAGGTCCAGGCGGCGCTGGCCGCCAACCACGCCGCGCTCTGCGCGCGGCTCGACCGCGTGCTCCCCGACAGTCCCGGTGGGGGCACCGGGGCACCGGTCGGGCCGCCGCCGACCGGGTAATGTGCGCGCTCTACCCCCTTCCCTACCGAAGAGGGGAGGGGGTTCCCTTTGCTCTCCAAGCGTGCTAATCTGCCTGCCCGCTCGGGTAGGACGGCGTACAGGACACCGACGAGGACGCTGTACAGGACGGAGGGTAGGACGGTGTCTAGGTCGCAGGCTGGACAACAGGGGAGGGGTATCCCGATCGGTGATGCCGCCACAATCCTGAGACTCAGCGTCGATGCCGTGCGAAAACGGATTAAGCGCGGCACCTTGCGTGCCTATAAGCAAGACGAGCGCTGGTACATTGTCCTACCCGACGTCCAGCCCACCGGGCAGCCCGGTGTCCCGCCCGTCGCGACTAGGCTAACGGGTAACCCTGGCCAGCCTACCGACCAGGACGAGCCGATCGAGGCGGCCTATCGGGTGGCCGGGGAAGCCGCCGAGGTGGCGCTCGTGCCGCTCGCCACGATGGTCGAGGAGTTGCGCGGCCTGGCCGAGCAACTCGCCGAACTCGCTCGCCGTAATGAAGGGCTCGCGCTAGAGGTGGGTACATTGCGCGAGCGACAGGCGGGGCATGAGGCCGAGCGGTTGGCCCATGTGGGGGAGATCGCCACACGCGAGCAGACGATCAGCACACAGGGGGAAGCGATGGCGAGTCAAGCGGCGATGATCGCCGAACTACGCCGACGAGCGCAGCAAGCCGAGGTCGAGCGCGATAGACTGGCGCCGGAAGGGCCAATCGAGGCACCAGAGGCCGCCCCCGGTATGTGGAGGCGGCTGCGCCGCTGGTGGGGCGGGACGTAAGGAGCAAGGACGATGCGCCAGCACGAAGCCGAGGCCCTGTGCGCGCTGTTAACCGCGCATGGTTTGCGCGACTGCGGTGTGCACCGCCTGTTCCCCGAGGCGGTGCCCACGGAGCGTGCGCTGCACTATGTCTCGTGGCAGGTGCATGGCGCCGTACACACGTTGCGCAGCAGCCGTGAGGCCGCAGAATTCCTGCGCGGCCTCTATGATGAGGAGACCTAAGGCGCGGCCTGCCCCCCCACGGCGCTCGGGCAAGGGGTGGCGATGTGTCGGGTGACGCAGGAAGCCGCGCAGGCTGCGTCAGCTGCCCCAGGAGCGACGGCAGCGCCGACCCCCGACACTCCCAGCGGCGCGGCGTCAGCGGGCTTCTGGGCGCGGGTGCGGCGGTGGTGGGGCTGGGAGCGCGGTCGTGCATGGGAAGAGGGCGAACGGTGACAAACAATACGCGTCTTGCGCTCGGCGTCTTGCTGGTCGGTGTGCTGATCGGGCTCCTCTGGATCGTCATCGCCACGAATTTTAGCGGGCAGTAGGGCGTGTCCCTGAGCAGGCCGCACCAGCTGCCTCAGAAGCCACGGCAGCCCGCACCCCCGGCAATCCTAGCCCCGCCCAATCGGCGGGCTTCTGGGCGCGCGTGCGGCGGGTGTTCGGGGGGAGCGCGTAAAGGGAGGACGCCGACTTGCCAGTACGTACTAGCGGTGGCATACTGCCACGCGTCGTCGTCGCGCCCCGCCAGGCATGGAACCCGTCGGATAGGAGCCTCGCCTGATCGAGATCGTGCCACCGGTTGCCGTGGGGCTGCTCGCCTTGTCCGCGCTCATCTGGCCGGGGGTGCGGCGGTTCCGGCGCGCGGCGTGGGGCCACGCCTGGTTCCTCGCCGAACGCCGCCGCGTGCTCGGGCGCTACCGACGCACCCGCGACGGGCGGGTCTATCACCCGGACCGCAACCCCGAGGTCGCGCGGCTGGGGCGGGACCCCGCTCCCGCGGTCCGACCCACAACGCCCGGCCCACATCCCCCGACCGCCCCGCCGACGTAGACCTGATCACTTCCTCTCTCGCCGCCCCGGGCGCTCACCCCATGCGGCCCGACCCCCGCCCCTGCTTGCTCAGGGGCGGGGGTCTTGTGATTGGTAGTCATAATGATGATCAAGTCACGACAACCATTAGTGCCGTGACCGCAGAAACGGCGGCGGCGCTGGGGAAACGGCCCGCCGCGAAGTTGTCAGGACCCGAAAGTGCCGATTCTGTGCGTCCCGGCGACACGTTCCGCTATCGTGGACACACGGCGTACCGCTCAGCGCACAAGCGGGAGGTTGCGATAACCACCGACGGACGACGAGAAAGGTCTCTTGGGCTGCTCTTCCCCCTTTGGCTCGCGATACTCGCGCTTGAACAGGAGCACCACCACCGGGATAGGTGCGTTGATCGCGCGCTGATTCGGGCGTGTGGCGGGCTGGGCCGAGACGAGTTCCCATCCCTCTTTTCCGCCCGCCTGGATGAGGTTGAACATATGCTCGTCGAGCGCACCCTGCACGTCCGCATGCCCTGAGACATCCTCGATCAGGCGCTTGTATTCCCACTGCGTAGCCGCGACCATGCCGTACCTCCTGTCGTCTTACCCAGCGTACTCCCACCACTATGCACGGTGGGGAACGGCGTGGGTATCCGCCAGGCGGGGCAAGGGCGGCGGTACGATCGGGCTAGTCCCCCCATCAGTAGCGGATCGCCCGCACGTTGACGGTGCCGATCTGCTCGGCGGCCCAGCAGGCCAGCGCCACGGCGAGCACGAGGTCGTCGTGCGTCCCCTCGCGCCACGCCCCGTAACTGTCGTGCGCGAGGTCGTTGATCTTCACCTGGAAGTTGAGCCGCTCGCGTGTCAGCACCGCCGTGTCCGGCAGGGCCTCGGCGATCTTCAGCCGCCCCGATTGGAGGAGGACCTGCGCCACGCTGACCAGTTCCCGCTTCGGCACGCGCCAGCTGCTGCCCTGGTGGGTCGCGGTGTCGCCGCCGGTGATCGTCACGTCAAGGAGGGTGCCGGGTAACCGCTCGCGGCGCAGCCGGTCCACCACCGGCCGCCCCACCCCGGTCGCATCCACGATCAGGCGCTGCGCGACGTGCGTCTCGCCGACCGGGCGATCGACTACGGCGATCGCCCGGTGGGTCGATTTGCCCCCCAAGGCGTGTCAGGTGTGGGCACAGCACCCACCGATGTCTACAGGAGCAGGCCGACGGCGAGCACGAGCGCCCCGGCGGCGAGCAGCCGCAGCGGGAAGGGGTCCACGCGCGCATTCCTGTCCAGGTCCCGCGCGGTCAGCTGCGCCTCGTCGCGTGGGTTGAAGGGCAGGAGCGGCAGGCTCCCGCGGCTGATGGTGTCCGGGCGGGCCCCCGCACTGAGGAGGCCGCCGCAGCCGAGGCCGGCGATCGCCAGGGCGACCAGGCCGCCGTAGACGAGCGCGTGGGCGTAATCGGCGGCGGGGTAGGGCAGGGCCAGCACCGTCCCGACCCGTGCCTCGACCGGGCAGGGCAGATCCCAGGCGGCGACCCGTTGCTCCACCAGCGCCACGTTGTCGGGCGCGAGGTCGAGGGCCGCCAGGTGCCCGCCGGGGCCGACCAGCTCGGCCAGCCAGGGCAGGAACGAGCCGGAGCCGCAGGCGGCGTCGAGGACGCGCCAGCCCGGTCGGATGCCGACCGCGCGCAGTTGCGCCTCGTACTCGGGGCGGGACGCCTCGAAATGGTTGTCGAGCCAGTCCCCGCCGGTGAGCGTTTGCCCCGTCGAGGACGCATGTTGGCTGCTCATGGGTTCCCTCCTGTGGTGGCCGTGGTTGTCCCGCTGCTTGCGGGGGGAGCATAGGGCCTGCCATGCAGGAGTGCAAATATGTGTCGGGTACCTCATGGCGAGGTTTGCGACGCGTAGGGACGATTCCAGAAGAATGCCTGAGCTCACCCCGCGATGATGACCTGTTGCTCACCGACATTCACTTGCACCGTGACCCGCTGGATCGTGCGCACCTGGGCCAGTTCCCGAATCGCGCGGAGGTAGCGCCGCTCGGCCTGCTCGACGCGGCGGCAGTGCCACATTTCCCCGTCGTCGGTCAATGCCCCTAGCGCCTGCATGTATGTCGCCTCGACGCAATGGAGGTAGAGCCAGTCAAACCTCGCCACGGCTTACCTTACCCATGTTTGCACTTGGGAATGGCAGAGAATTGGCGGTGGCCAACCTGGATTTCTGGCACCAGTGCGCACATGCTGTCGCGTTAGCACCGGGTTTTCCTGCCACCGTTGACGGCAAACATGTGTCAACAAGGTTCTGGCGAGGTTTGGAGCCAGTTCGCGGCGATCCGCTCGCCGAGCGCCGTTTCTAGCGGCGTGGGGTGCTCCCCGACCCAGGCGCGCTGGAGCGCCGCGACCTCGCGGGAGACCGCCTCGGCCACGATGGCATTCTTCCCGGCGATCTTGCCGATCAGCTTGGCCCGCGCCTGCCACGCCAGATCGCCGAAGTCGCGCCACAATGCGGGCATCGTCTCACATTGCCCGCGTAAGGCGTCGATCGCCTGGCGGTCGCCGGTATCGGCCCGCCGCAGCAGGGCGTTGATCGCGTCGTTCTGCTCAACGAGTGCCGTGCTCACGTCTTCGCCTCCAGACCCCGCGTTTCGGGCGATGATAGCCCGCCGCCATCAGGGTGATCGTCGTCAATGCCGCCGCCCGCCGGTCGATCGTCGCCACCAATTCGCGCAGCTGGCGCTCGGCCTCGCGTTCGCGCTGGCGCTGTTGCCTGGCTGTTGTCTGCGCCGCGCGCCGTGCCTCGCGCCGGGTGGCATCCTCGCGGGCGGCCAGCTCGCCGATTAACCCCCAGCCGACGTACTCGCGGACGACACGACCGGCCACACGATGCGAGCGGGTGTAGTAACGTTGCCCTCGCTCGCGCGTTTCCCAGGCCATACCCCCTCCGTGTTGTGTTACACCGACGACGCTTGCCCCACTTCGCCGATGGTCATCGCGCGGGAGCAGCTCCTATGCACCACGCCAGATCATGCCCCAACAGTGAGGCATTGTGCGCCATCAGCCGCACCCTCACATCCGCCGATGCTCTGCTCATAGGCCTTGCGCCGTTCGGCGAAGAGGCCGGGCGGTCACCGCAGTCGCCTCTGGTGGCCCGCTTTATGCATCCCCGCGGGCCATACGCCCGGGCGGACCAGGTCGGCCCGCCGCGCGAACACGGACCCGCACCGAAGGAGCAGCCGATCATGGCCAAGGATATCGACGACACCGCCAAAGGCGCGCAAGAGAGCTTCTTCGCTGTCACCGACGAGATCCCGGAAGAAGTCTGGTACTGGGCCGCCATGGGCTCGATCGGCATCTCGGCCATCTTGAAGCTCATGAAGAAGGACAACTGGGCGCTGTTCGTCGGCCAGTGGCCCCCCACATTCCTCATCCTGGCGATCTTCCACAAGGTGCTGCGCCCCAGCCGCTGACCACCCCGGGCGCGGCGCGCTTCGCATCGTGAGGCCGCGCCCGGTTAGCCTTGGTTGCCTCATCGCGCCTCATCGCCACGGTAAAGGCTCCTGCTTACCGCCGCCCACGAGCCTGGCCTGCGCCCGTCGCACCGCCCGCCAGTCGGCCAGCTGCACCCCGGTCGCCGCGCTGCGGTCGCCAGCCTGTAGCGCCGCTTCGAGCCGGGCGATCTCCCCCGCGATCATCGCCGGGCTGTTGAGCCAGGCCAGCGCCTCGGCCATCTCCCCACCCACGCGCCCCAGGTCGGGCCGGTATGCCGTCGCCATCAGTCACCCCCGACGCTATGCGCGTGTAAGGCTTCGTAGGCCCCATTGATCGCCACCATGCGGCGATGCCCGCCATCCCGCTCGGGGATCGGCAGGCGGTCGGGGTGGTTGAGTTTCACCAGCGTGCGGTAGGCGGAATCGATCAGCTCGCGCGGTGCCGAAGGCAGCAGATGCAGCGCGGCGTAGTGCCGGTCGACGGCGAGGGGCGGACGCGGGTCGCGGGGTTGCCGCTGGGAAGGATCGTCGCCGAGCCCTTCCTCCTCGTCAAAGTGCGGCCAGCACGAGCGGAAGATCGCGCGGGCTTGCGCCTCGTAGGCGGTGATGATGAACCACTCGCGCGTATCGGGCAGGTAACGCCGCCCGTGCTGCGGGATCAGCCGCTTCAACTCCCCCACCATGGCGGGCGTCAGCTGCGCGTCATACGGCGCGGTCAGCAGCACCCCCAGCGGGTAGTAGGTCAGGCGCGGCCCGATGCCCATCTTATGCCGCCTCCGGTGGGCCGTCGGCGGCAGCCGTTGAACGGTCCACGGCCGGGCGGCCAGGGCCACGCCGGTCGGCGATCGCCCGCCTGATGCGCGGCAGATCCTCCGCGCGGTACACCCGCCGATCGCTGCCGACCAAGCGCAGCGCACGCGGGATCTCGCCCGCCTCTTCCATCACGCGCAGCAGGGCAGGCGAGCGGCCGACCAGCCCGGCGACACCCCCGATACTCAGCAAATCGCCATTCGTCATGGACCCCCCTTCCGTGCTCATGTGTAAGTCCAAACTTACGTATATAGTAACAAAGCTAACAATAATAGTCAAGCTTTTTGCCAGTGATACCAACGAAAACCAACGATCGTACCATGCAAGAACACCACCCTGAGCGGCTTGCGGCGAGGGTGACGTGGGCGCGGCCTGACTTGACAAAACTTTACATTTGCGGGGGACTATTCGGGTGGGGTATCGCGCTCGCTCGCATCTTTCCGTCGCCGCTCGGCCACCGTCAGCCCTTCGGGATCGAAGTCGCGTTGCACTTCCTCGCCCCATTCGGCAGGGCGTCCGAAATGCCAGTAGCACCGCCGCTCGCGATAGTTGTAAATCGTCCAGGCGTTCCCGGGCGGGTTCTGCTCGGGATAGCTGGCGGGAAGATCGCCGGGCACGCGCGGGAAGAACCCCGGCTGCGCGATCGTGCCGGCTCGTGCGTCATGTTTCGCCATTCGCCTCCCGTTCATGCAGCGGCCGTCCCACGGTCAGGTACCAGGTAGCCGCCGCCGCCCGCTTATTGCCCATGCTCACGTAGGGTAGGCGCTGGTAGATCACCTTGAGGTGGCTGGTGACGGTGCTGTGCCTGATCCCCAGCGCCAGCCCGATCGCGGCGTTGTCCTCGCCTTGCGCCACGCGTGCCAGCACCAGCCACTGCGCGGGGGTTAGCAGCGGGCGCTTCCGCCTTGGCATCGTCTCAGCCCTCCTCTATCCACGATTCCCCGGTGTCGCTATCGTCGGGGCCATCGTCGGCGGTCGGGCGCTCCTGGGGGCGTACAGGATCCCCCAGGGCGGCGCGTGCCGCCGCGAAGGCCTCCCAGTCGGCGATCATCCCGCGCAGTTGCGGCGAGCGCTCGCCGTGCTCCCAGCGGGCATACTGGCGGGCCAGCGTCTCGGCGATGTGCGCGGCGCTGTACCGGCGGGCATACTCATCGATGAGATCGTCATCGAGAGCGCATTGTTCCTCGGCGAGCAGTTCCGCGAGAGCGGGCGGTAAGCAGCCCTGTGCTTGCCAGTAAGCGGCCACATCATCCGAAGCGCCCAGCTCATCGGCGGTCAGTTGCAAGACGTCACAGCCCGCACTCTGCGCCAGACGTCCGATCGTGCGCCCCCGGTTCTGCCCCGCCTCGTCGGCATCGAGGCACAGCACCACCCGCCACACGCCGCGCAGGTGCTCATGCCGCACCACTCCACCGGTCCCGCAGATCGCCACCGCCGTCCCGACCCCACCGGCCAGGAACGCCAGCACATCGACCGTCCCCTCGCAGAGGTAGAGGGTCCGGCGTTCCTCGCGCGCCCGGCGTAGGCCGAGCGGGTGGTAGTAGCCTTTAGCACCGGTGAGCGCTTCCCAGCGCCGCCGTGAATCGTCGGGGGTGATGATCCGCCCCATGGCGTTGATCGGCGTACCGTCGAACGTAGCGAGCGGGAAGACGACCCGCTGTCGCATCACCCAATCGACCGCGCCATGCTGGTCGAAGCCAACCCGCCCACGCCGCGCCACGTCGAGCGCGATCCCGCGCGAGGCGAGATAGGCGGCGGCCGGTGAGTCGGGGTACGCCGCTTCCACGGTCGGCCAGGTGCGCCGTAGCAGATCCTTCCGTGCGGGGTCCGGTGGTGTTTCCTTCGGTGGGGCAGGGATCGGCGGCGGCACACTGCCATAGGCCGCGACTCGTCGGCCATTCCCCGCCTTCCGTGGGCCGTCATCGAGATAGCCCCAGCACCCGCGCGTGAAGCAATGCCCGCGCCCGGTGCCGAGTTCCACGATGAAACCCTCGGGGTTATCGCCCCCATGGATGGGGCAGGCGCAGCGGATCGTATCGCCGCTGCGCTTGAAGCCGGGCATTGCTTCCAGTTCGGCCATCGTAAAACGCCCGTTCACATTCGAGTCTGAAAACTTGGCGCTCATCGGCGATACCCGTTTGCACCGTTCATCCCCACGGTGGAGGACGGTGCTTGCTCCTTGAAGTCGCCGATCGCGGGCTTGAAGACGAGCGGTACGGTGGTGTCGCTCGCCCCGCCCCGGTTCTTGGCGATATACAGCTTGACCGGCTTACCGCTCCCCATCGGCGGTCCATCCTGCTGATCGTCGCTCAGCAGCAGCACCACATCGGCCCCATATTCGATGTCGCCAGACTCTTTGAGCTGGGCCATCGTCGGGTCGGCTTTCGCGGTGCCGTAGCCGCCACGGTTCAGGCTCGCCAACGCGAGGACCGGCGAATCGAGGGCGCGGCTCAGGTCGCGCAGGTGGGCCGCGATCGCGCCCACGTTGGCGCGTAGCTCATCGAAGCCAGCGGTATGGGCCATCTTCTGCAAGTAGTCCACAACGACCAGTACGCGCGGCGCATCGTGCCGCCGCTTGATCTGGAGCGCCTGCGCCTTGATCGTTTCCACGGTCGTATCCGCCGAGGCCTCGACGTAGTAGAGCGCGGCGGCGGTGGCGGCGAACTCCTGCGCCGCCTTGGCGAGGGCTTCGGGCGAGGCCTTACCCCGGCGCGCATCCGTCTCCGGTTCCCCGGCCAGGCGGCACAAGTGTTTGAGCAGCAGGTTATCGCGGCTATTCTCGTAGGTGACGTAGAGCGCGGGCGTGCCGCTACCGGCGACGTGGGCGGCGATCAGGTTGGCGAGGGTCGTCTTCCCCATCCCCGGCTTTCCGGCCAGCACGACGAGCCCAGGCTCTAACCCGTTCAGCTTGTCGTCAAGGCTGGGGAAGCCGGTCGGCAAGCCCATGATGCTCGATCCGGTCGCGGCGAAATGCGCGGCCCTGCGGCGAGCTTCGGCGACGACACCGCCGAGCAGATCGGCGGCGGCGACTAGGCCGGCCGCGCCGGTTGAATGGACCTGGCGCGCGTAGGCGGTGCGCGTCTCGATGTGGGTCAGCACCTCGGCCAGGGTGATCGTCCCGCGCTCCAACCGATCGATGTACTGGCCGGTGTCCTTGTTCAGCGCTGCGAGCACGCGTCCAGCGGCAAGCGCCCGCACCCGATCGGCGGCCGCGATCGGATCATCGGCGGGGCGGTCATCGACCAGTTTGGGCGGGGTCTGCCCGGCTTGAGCAGCGAGCAGGAGGCTGGTGTATAAATCCCCACGCCCAGCGGTGAACATGTCGGGGCGCAGGCGCTCGGCCAGTTGCCAGGCCAGCGTAGGGTCGTGCTGCAACGCGGCGAGCAGGCCGCGCTCCGCGTCGGTGTCGAAGAGGCCGAGTTCACGCGGCATGTGATCCTCCTGTCGAGCGGGTGGGGGGGTTGTTCATCCTCTATAGAGTACAGCGTGCTCGGCGCGGCAAGCGGACGAGCAACGCAGTAGTACTAATAGAACTATTAGAGATTTGGTTTCCCAGTGCTGATGCGGCCTCCGGGCACATTTATAAACACGTGCTGGGGGGGTACCGCACACGTGCTGGGGGGGTACCGCACAGCTACTGGGGGGGGGCTGGCTTCTTTTTGCTTTGTGCAGCGGCATTGGCAGCTCGTTTGGTACGGGCGACGAGTCGCTTGCGCTGTTCTGGGATCTGGCGGTATTGCTCCATACCTCGTCACATGATCCGGTACACATGGTTGCCGCATGGTTGGCAACAGCTTTGGTCGCTTCATGCAGCGGCATTACTTGGCACCCTGGGGAGGAACGGTGTCAAGGCTCCTGGGGCGCGGGCGGCTACGAGCCGGACCCGTACAGTCCCGGTTCCCGGCGATGGATAGCCGCCGCGTAGCGGAGGAGGATCGCCACCACCGCGGCCCAGCACAGGAGTTCGAGCGCGATGATGGGGCCACCCCACCAGTGGCCGTAGGGGGCCTGCGCGTAGCCCCAGGGGAAGCCGCCCGACCAGAAGGTATAGACCTGGAAGAGGAAGACGCTGCTCGTGGCGTAGAGGGCCAGCGTCGCGCGGAAACCGAGCGCCACGACCCAGGGCATGAGCCAGGCGAGGTACTGGACCCCGAACGATGGGCTGAGGGCGAGGAAGAGGCAGGCCACGAGGCCGCATTGCACGAAGAGGGTCGGGCGGCGCGCCCGCGACCGGTTCATCCAGGCGGTGGCCGCAACGATGCCGACCAGGATGACGATCTTGCCGCCTGCGGCGTAGGGCCCGCGCGCGAATTCGTCCAAGTCCGCCTCGGGGTAGGTGTAGGCGGCATGGAGATACAGGAGCCGCGTGATACCCCACTGCCCCGAGAAACTGTCGTACCCGAACACATGGCGGGCGATCAGCCCGGGCACCTGGAGCAGGTAGGGGAGCGCCCCGACCGTCCAGGCCGCCGTGGCCGCGGCGCAGAAGATGAGCCGCGCGCGCCACGTCGCGAGGGTGCAGAGGAGGACCGGCAGGAAGATCACCGGGACGATCTTGATGCTGAGCGCGAGGGCGAACGCGAGGCCGGCGAGGGCGGGGGGGGGCGCGGCGCTCGAGCAGATAGACGGTGAGCACCACGCAGCAGATCATCGCCGGGTCCGTGTTGCCGTGGAAGCCCGAGATCATGATGAGCGGCGGGGCGCCGGCGAGGAGGAGGAGCGCCGCCCGCCGCCCCGGTTGGCCCGCCGCGGGGTGCAGGAGCTTCCAGACCAAGGCGACCGTCACGGGGTCGGCGAGGATCGCCGGCAGGCGCACCCAGAAAGGGAAGGGCAGCCCGGTCTGCCGCTCGAGGGCACGCCACACCCCAAGCACATGGACCATGAACGGCGGGTGGTTGAAGAGCGCGTCGCGTTGGTACAGCCCCGCGCCGCCGTACCGTTGCGCCAGGTCGGCGAAGTGTGCCCAGGTCGTGACGTCGTTGGTGCCGACCGTGGTGGAAGCGAGCAGGAGTTTGAGCACCAGGCTCAGGAGCGCCACCGCGCTGAGCGCCACCATCCAGCCACAATCGGCGGATCGGTGGGGACGGATGTGGCCCGCAGGGGCCGAACGAGCCATGCCGAGAGCCTCCTTCAGACGTGTCTAGCGCCCCGCCAGCGCCCGGGCTAGGTGGGCCACGCTGGCCGCGACGAGGGCGTCGAAGATCCAGTGGTTGGTCCCGGTCGCCAGGAGCCGCACCAGGACCGGGCCGACCAGGATCGCCCCGCGGCCGAGGTCCGCGTAGAAGAGGGTGGTCGCCGGGTAGGGGGCGTCGGGGTACGCCGTCGCCGCGCCGCGCGGGTCGTCCCGGAGCGCCGCCGCCGCCGCCGCGTAGGCCCGGCGCGCCCCCTCAGCGGTGTCGAAGGCCGCGTACGAGACGCGCAGGTAGCCGGGGTCGAAGGCGACCGTGACCGCGACCGGGCCGGCGGGATCGATCGTGCGGATGCTGTAGCCCGCGGTCAGCCCGGCGGGCGTGTCCGGGGCCCAGTCCGCGGCGAGGAGGGCCGCGACGAGCTGTGGCGCGTCCTTCCCGGCGACCGCCGGACCGGCCGCGGGATCGAGCACGACTGCGGCCGCGCGGGGGTAATCGCAGGCGGCGAGGAGCGCCCCGAACGGGAGGAGGGCGAGGGCGCGGCACAGGCTCCGGCGATCCATCATCCCCCTCCGTTCCGGCGACGCGCGGCCACGTCCTCACGCGTCGTATGATCTCCGACGCGGGTTCGCGCTATCAATGACAACCAACACCAATGGCAACGTCGTGGGGTGTGCGTGACGGTACACCTAGTCCGCGCTTAACCTAACAAATGCACCCCCTCCGACGACATCGAGGGTGAAGAGCGCGGGTTGCGTGCCCGCGCCGCGCACATGGCGGCGCGGCGCATAGCCTGGCAGTTTCAGCACCCGGAGCCACTCCCCTTCGCCCAGGACCCAGAGGGGCAGTTGCGGCGAGCGATGTGGCGTGTCGAAGAGCTGCGGCTCTCTCACCGTCTTGAGCTGCCGTTTGTCGGGCTGGTAGGTGACGCGATACCGGGCGAGCGGCTCGTCGGCGAACTCCACCGTCAGATGCTCCCCGTAGAGCCAGACGGCGGCCTGATTGCCGCTCAGCCCGCGCTCACCGTAAAGGCGCCAGTGCCGGAACCGCACATACCCCGCGCGATCCACGGCGCGACCGAACCGGGTGGCGTAGAAGACGCGCTGCAATGCCTCGGGGGGGCAGGCGCGGCCGTGGACCCAGGCGAGCACCGCCGCCGGGCTGCGCGCCGCCTCATCGCGCTGACGATGCGCCCAATGCTCCTGATAATTGTAGCTGACGACCCAGTGGTCGTGGACCGCGAGGAGGTCCGCCCAGGTCATCGCCCGGCTGAAATCCCAGTCGGCCATCCGACGCTGCACATTGAAGGCGGTCTCGATGTAGTTCTGCCAGGGCTGCCGATGGGCGATCTGCTCCTTGCGGATCCCCAGGGCGTCGTAGATCCGCAGCGCCTGCTTGGCCTTGAAGACACCGCCGCCGTCGCTGACCAAAGCTTCGGGGCTGCCGTGCTGACGAATGGCGGCGTAGAGGACCAGCAAGTAGGCCGTCAGATCCTGCGTGCGCGACAACCCGCTCGCCAGGATCGCCCGCGAATAGTTGTCGAGGACGGAGATCACGTAGATATTGCCGCCGCCGAGCCGGTGCATGTCGAGATAGCGCAGGTCGACCGACCAGATCTGGTGCCGCCGCTGCGCCGCGAATGGCATCGGCTTGGGTGCTCTTGGCGCGGCGAGCGCTCGGGGCAGCCCGTAGAGCTTGCGGTTGAGGGCGAGGATCCGCCCGCAGGTGCGCGGGCTCAGCGCGATGCCTAGTTGCCGCAAGGCGGCGTGCAGGCGCCATTCCCCCAGGGCGGGGTTCGCCTGCAACTCCTTCGCCGTCGCGAGTGCCCGCAGCGTCACCCGTCGGGGACCGCCCGTGCGGGCGTGGGATTTCGTCGGGAGGCCCGCCACGCCCTCCTCGACCCACCGCTGCAACGTCCGGTAGACGGTCGTGCGGCCGATGCCCAGATACCCCGCGATGCTTGTGGCGTTCCAGCCTTCTATATGCAAGCGGATGACGGCGAGGCGCGCCTCGATGGGATCGGTGAAGTCGTGGTAGGGCGGGAACCGCCGCGTGGGGGCGGCGGCGGGCGGGGCTTCGGCCAGGATCCGCTTGACCGTGTGCGGACTGGGGCGCTGGCCGAAGCGCGCCCAGCAAATCGTGGTGATCTCGTGCGTGTTGAGGGCGGGGCACTCGCCCTTCAGGTCAATGATCGCCTGGCGGATGGGCGCGGGCAGCCGCAGATGCCGCTCCCGTTGCAGCGGTGGCCTGAGGCTGGCCATGCCCAGCCGGTCGAACGCGTCGGCCTGGCGATAGAGGGTGCGCTGGGAGACGCCGACGGCCCGCGCCCGGACACTCGCCGACTGGCCGAAGAGGACGACCGGGCGGAGGAGTTCGTAGGCGCGCTGCTCCGGGGTCTTCGTGAGGAGTTGCAGCTGCTGCCAGTCATCCGTCGGGGCGATCTGCGAGCGTTTCATCGCCACACCGTCCTCGTCCTTGGGGCGGTGGTCACCCCGCTGTCACCGACTGCCCAGGCCGACCACAAGTGTCCCCATTTGCCTCAGCGACAGGATAGATGCTTGCCAGGCCAGGTGCAAACATGTGTATCGCATCATATGGCGAGGTATGTCCCCCGTCACCTTGCCTGCCCTGGCGCTCGTGGATCGAACCCCATGCAAGATGCATGACCCCTCAATCATGCGGGGGGGTCGTGCAAGTTGCGGGCAAAGTTACTAGATCTGGATGCCCGCAACTTGCA
>JAABUK010007654.1_pt1 | contig 15494 bp, 15 predicted proteins | sample 5559141 | NCBI WGS metagenome assembly JAABUK01 (sample SAMN10711869, study PRJNA513367) | rock metagenome | isolation source: Antarctica rocks | place: Antarctica: Victoria Land, Pudding Butte nord | collected 2016-01-03
TATTTATAGAAGAGCTCGCACTCTTTCTCTTCTGTATTCTTAATGTCTTGTTATAGCTATCTTTAAAGAGCAATACATACATATCAGTCTCGAGTCTCTTTGATTGAATGATCTAGGCACGATCTCAACACGTTTTTTCGAAGCTGCTATCGATTTGACTGTTCATTGCTCGTCACGTAGCTGATAATTGACTTGTTGTTTGTTATTCACATCTTGAAGAAAGATCTTGAGCTTATCAAGCGAGCTAAACTCTATGAGGCAAACTGACAACACGTTCTGAAGATGATTGTTGATTTTATTCTGAATGTCGTTCATCAGAGTGATATCGTCGTAGTTCAGAAAGCTGAATATTCTAGTGAATTCTGAATAAAAAGAGCTGAAGAACTTGTTGAGCTGCTTCAGAGCGACGTATTTGCAACGACACTTTCAAATCAGGTTCTGATCTTCGTAAATTTCTTTCAGATGTTTCAGTAGCTCTGATAGTGATTGATAGAGTGAGAAAGCGTCAACACGACGCTTTGCATAGGTTTGCTGATCAGCATCGCCTTCTAGTCTGAAAATCACATAGGCAATACGAATCTTTTCAGTAGAGTAATGATTCGCGTTGACATCGAGCTTGTCAGCTATTTTGATGTTTCATGTCTCTCAGATAGAGTCATCTGTTTCAATGAAGATGAGTGAATTCGAAAGCTTGATGAACTTGTGATGATCGTTCCCGTTATCAGATAGAGTAGAAGATTCTCGTTGAAAGCGAGCTTCTTTCTGATTGACTCGTTGCTCAGCTGACTGAGTATCTTGACGAAACATAGATCAATCAGCTTGACGTTGTTTCGCTCTGAAGTTCAATCACTCGCCTTGTAGCTGATTGATCTTTTTCTCTAGCTCATCGTTTTTATCAAAAGCGACTTCTAGTTGTTTCGCTCTCTTTTTGTGATCATCTTGTACAAGAAGTCAGTGTTCATTGAGTTGTAGAGTCAAGTCTCGCTGACTTCAAAGCTCGTTCAACATATTGATGACTTCGTCGAGTTGATTGCTGACTCAATGAAACAGTTGTTCTTCGATGTTTATGTTTCATGAGATGTCAGCTTTCTCAGCTTCGACTGAAGCATTGATGAGTAGAAGTGAAACTCTTCTATTGACAGTGCTTCTAAGCAGACGAGTTGTTCGAGACTCAACTGACTTGACGTCGCGTGTCATGATGAGAGAAGGTAGAAGTTGTTGAGGTAAGAGTAGATGTTTTTTGATGAGTGAAAATTCAAAGAATCTCTTGTGAATTTTAGGTAATAATTGAGTGCTTTATTCGAAGAATTTCTTGCGAATAAAATGATGAAAATGAATGTAGAATCGAAGAATCTCTTGCGGTCTAAAATGATGGTGATGCAAATTTGAAGAATTTCTTGCAAATTTTCCTTACTGAATAGATTGTTTTGTATTATCTATTCGTCGATAGCAGAGTAGTAGATGATGAGCATTTATCTAATGTTAGAAATCAGCATAAAGCGAGTCATATGAGTGTCATTTAACTAGAAGATAAATGCTAAGAAAGAAAGATAGCTACAGAAAAGAAGCTGACTACATATGTGTGTTTCTCAGCCGACGCTAGACTCAATAGAGACTAGTCAAGGTGATGAAGCGAGAATAGATCTGACAAGGCTAGAAGACTGAGTCTGACAAGGCTAGAATCGTGACAATTATGATGCATCATCTTTGCTCTGCTCTTCATTGATGATATTCTATACAACGATGTCTTGATTCAATTCTTGATTCAAAGATGAAAGATGTTTTCTTTGCATTCGTGATGCTCATAATTGTAACGTACGTAGAGCTGTGTTCTCTTACTCAATGATTGTCATTCATTGAGCAGAGAAATATGTGATGAAAGAGAGATGCACATGATGAGAAGGTAAAGTGTGATTGTACTGAGTAATTCTTTTCTTCTCTTGATTTGACTTATGTCACGTAAACGTTGAATGAATTGTTAGTATAAATGTGCAATCATAATCATTCGATGTTTGACTCTGATTGATGAAAGAGAATGCATTCTGATCGTTCTCTTGAGCTCTCAATTTTTCATGTGAATAGATGAATGACTTGATGTCAAGTAAAGAAAATGAGCTCAAGCTCTCTCAGTATATCAGCATGATCAACGAGTCACTACTTCTTCGAGCACTGTAGTCACGTCTTTCAATACTTGAAATGACTATTCTATCTGATATCTTTTCATCAATTACTTGATGACACTGTCAATGTGATGAAGATGTTTCAATATCAACGCAGTCAACGAGTTGCAAATTCTTTGATCACTTATAGTCACAACTCGCAGACTCTTTATCTGAATTGTCTTTTTCACTAGTAGTATCTTCTCATTTCTTACTGACATCAACATGTCATTAATCTTCTTCGTAGATTGATTGTGACTGTTAGAAGAAGTGTTGTCACATGAGTGAAAACTCTGCATGATGACTTTTCTGATTACGTAACGTTCTAACATCATTCAAACTGCGTTGAATTGAGATCTCTTGACTCTTTTAACTTCTATTCAAACACAGAATAAAATCAAAAGATTTGTAGTCAACATCATGTACAGATGAATCTCGTTGTCAGTCTAATGACAAAGCAAACTAACATAATAAATAAAAATTATTAATTATCTTGAACAATGTTCAAAATAAATTCTCTTGTATAAACATGCTTTGAAGACTAATCTTGAATATTCAATACTTTTTCTCATTCTCATTCTCAAGACTTAACATCAGTAATTTGAGTAACTGTTTAACAGCTAACTGAATTACATGTGCTAAACATGATAAATGTGAAATAGCTGAGAATGTTTGCAAAGTCTTGTCTAATGCAGTCATCATGACATCATTATTGCTGATGTTGTCTGTAATTACAGTCATAATTCAATCTTGAATATCAAGTTCTTGCAATATTCATTCAGTAATACTGCTTAAATTGCTTTCAATATGCTTGTTTTCAATTTATTCAAAGCTCAACAAGACTTTTTGATACTTTTAGAACTCAATGTAGTAAAATTTTATGATGACTAGAAAAAATAATCTATTAGAACTATTTTATTCATTTAGACTAATAAAGATTTTAGAATTCATTGATAAATTCTTGAGTATGTTGACTTGAACAACAGTCACTCGATTCTTGAAAAAGATCATAAGTTTGATTCTATGTAACAGAATAATGCTTGATCATGTCATTTCAAATGCTCATCGAAATTGAACATTGTCAATAGTGACATGAAAGATATTCAAAGCAACAAAAGTTTTTTGAAGTTGTAATGCAAAGACTTCTGAAGTATATTCTTGATGAAAAATGCAATGCTGTGATTTGTTAATCTTTTGCAATCTTTTTTGCAATCTGCAGCTAAGAAGTAACTTATTGAAGCTTTAACTTTAACAAAGTTACAAATGTCTTGAACTTTCGTGATCTTAGTTACTAAGTTTGTGCATCTATCATAATCTTTGCTATTCAAATGATGTTTCATGATGCTGTTATCAATGCTTCTATTGTTAAAATACTTATAAACATGCAAACACAAACGACAAATGAGTTTGAATCTTTCGCTTTCAATTAAAGCTGTCTGATAAAAGTTATTTCATATTTCATCTGTTCATGTTTATAAGATTCACTTTGAATGATGATAGTCTGATACTTTTCGTTCTACTTGCATTGCATATTGAGTTTGCTTTCATCAATTCAGAAATATATGTTGATATTCTTGCTCATGATCATATAGCATATATTGTTCATCATGTAATGACTGCAGTTTGATGAGCACGACAGAAGTAATATTAGAAGAAGAAAATCGAGCACTATCATGCTCGCTGTTATCAAGATTCTTTGAAAATATATTTATAAAATTGAATAAACTGTTTATACTTGCTTGCAATCTTGATGTTCTGTTTCAAGAACATGACATGATAAGTAAGTTAAATGAAAAAGAGACTGCAAAAAGAGTTGCAAAAAAAATTGCTAAGAAAGTTGCAAAAAGAATTAAAAACAAGTTTGATTTTTCAAGCATTATTAAGCTTAAAGTTTGAAAATCAATGCAAATCGTGCATCACTGTTGACTTGTGACTGATTGATTCTTATCTTTTAAATTAACTGTTAATTATTCTAAAAACTAGCATATTTTAATAGATTTCAAACATCATGATTAACTAAGAAGTTTATTACAAATACAAGAAAATAATTATACAGAAATGAACTGAAGTACGAAATAATCATTGCACAAAATTATGCAAAAAGAATGTTTAATTCTTCTGTTTACTTCTGCTATTTAATTATTACATGAAAGTATGATGTGATGCTGCATGCAATAAATAATTTTATCTATCAGCTTGTGACTGCGAAACTAGCTAAATCATTGATTTAGAAATGCTTGATTTCTAAGATATGAACATTAAGAGAATCAAAAAGATTACTTGACTTCTTAATTTTGAATATTACTTTTCAGATTTCACGTGTCAATTTGTGTAAAATATTTGATGTTCATTCATACTTGTTGTAGTCAAAATTTGTTGATCAATTCTCAGTTTGATCTGATAGCATAATTCACTTGCATGACTTGTTTTTAATCATTTTTCTTCTCGATCATACTACACGTCATAGAATTTTCTCAGACGTGATGAATGATTCTTGAAAGCGCTTTGATGTCAATTTGCAATCTCAAGAGATATGATAATTTCTGAAGAAAACTCGATGATACTGATCACTCTCTGCTTTTCTATATATCACAATGTTAGTATAAATATTGAAATACAAGTCGCGAAATTGATTGCAAAATTGATTGCAAAATTGATTGCAAAATTAATTGCAACATCAAGAGCAAAATCAAAAGCAAAATCAAAAGCAAAATTCAAATAGTAAAAGAAATAATAATCATGTTGTAAACAAGATTATAAAAAGAATTGTTAAAAACTTACACAATAAGATGATATACTACGTCTTTTCAGAAATTCTGAAACTGTTGAAGAATCTTCACTGTTAATGCTTCTTTGATGACATTCAAGTCATTCATCATCTTTTTATTCATCATTGTCATGATGTCAAGTCATCAATCTAGTCATCATCATCTTAATTTAGTCTCAGCAATTCTGTTTTGATCATCTCAGTCATGTGCGCGAACTTCTGCAATCTTAAGTCAATAAAACTACTGTCTAGCCTTAATTCTGCTCGATTCATGTATATAAAAGTTGAGTTCTTGTTCTTTTCTTTCGCTCTTTGTCTTTCGTCTTGTACATTATCTGATGTATTGTTCTGTATCTAGTTCAAGTAATATAATAATCAATTCTTTATATTGATAGAATCTTTAGTTCAGTCTAGTTTCTGACATTACAAAAGATCTACACTCTTTGCAACGTTTTCATACGTTGAAATCTCGTTTAGTTACTCTTTCGCTCAAATGAAGTCACTTCACAATCTCTCGATTGACGATGAGCGTGCTGTTGAACAGTTCGCTCAAAGTGTGGTCGAAAATTCAGTCGAGACTTTTCGCGTAATGCATGAGCTTCAAAACCAAGTTCAACAACATGATGTTATCATTTCGTTTTCATTCATTGTTCTCAATTCTTCAATCTATATAGAATTGAATTCTCAGTCTCTTGTGATGATAGCTCAGATTGTCGCACAAATCTTGAACAATCAATCTTCTCTTGTCATTCACTCTTCTGCGAACTCTGTCGCTGTCTTCATCGCTTCTAAATTCAAGAAGCTTTTTGACATATCTGAGTATGAGAAAAACAAAGATCAATTGAATGCATGAAAGCAAAGTCTGATACAACGCATGAACATGAACGATGATCATTATTTCTTTCATCGAGTCAAGATCATCTATGTTGAGTCATGACTCATCATAGATAAGAAGATTCACAATCTAATGAGTCAATATTGAGTCAATGATCTCTGTATCATTTTCATCTTTGCAGATTGACAACATAAGTTACATCATTGCTGCAACAATTCTTTCAAGACAGAAGATGCTCATCTATATCTTCGCAAAACTCTGAAGCAAGACACGAATAACTTTGCTGACTACTACAATCTCTTCTATCAAAAGAAAGAATGTTCTTTGATGAAAGATTTCTCATTGATTGACTGTTTAAAGCGCAATGTCAATTATTTCACTTAAGTCATCATCTTCTTTTGATGAAATCTTGATAAAATTCGATCGTTCATCTTTCATCAATGAGTTTAAGCATTCTTTGACATCGACAAAGAGCTTCAGCAGCTTAAGCATCATCAATCTCGCTTCGTCTTTATCATCATTTCGTTCATCAAAGTCAAGAACATCTCTGCGTTGACTAGTAACTCTTAAGATTCAAAGATCATCATTTCTGTGACTGTTGTTTCAACAGTATCTTCGTCTCTCTCTTTCTCATCTCTCGATGAGTCAATGAATCTAAGCTTTGTCATTGTCATCATTCAAGATAAGACTCTGATCATTTCTGAGATCAAGAAAATCTGCAACAAGTAAAAGCTGTGCTACTACTGCAAGTTGCAACATTTGAACAAAATCACTAAAGAATACTCAAATAAGAAGTTCTTCACTCTGCATATCATGAACATCTACAACAATGATGTCATCAATATAGATGAAGAAGTCTCACTGTTTGCAAGAAAAGTTTAGTTTCTGAGCTAAGTCGCGCTCAGAGATCTGTATACATATCATCTTGTCTACTAGTCTCAATCTTTTCACTCTCACTTCAATCATATAGAAAGTTTTCTGCTAAATCTGTCTTGAAACTTTTTGAATTCAATTCGACATTCAAAGATAGTCACATGATAATATTCTGTATTCTACGTCAAGCTTAATCTAGAGTTTTCGTTCTCACTCTGATTGATAGTGAAGTCTTCGCTTATGTCTTTATGAATAAATTCTTCACGCAACAACATTATCTTCTCTTGCATCAATTAACTCACTCTTGCAGACTTCAAGAATTTGATGATCAAGTCGTTTTAATCAATGACATTACTCATGTCGTTGAAATCACAATGATTCTCAATGAACACATTGAAAGACTATTCTTCTATGTTATTGAATTAAGTCAATATCTCATCATCATGAGTCTATCATGACTTTGTCATCACGTCATTGATGTCAATTTTGAACACAATATTCTCATCTTGTTTTTCTTCTTCTGTCTTAATCATTGTTGTTCATTTCTCGTCAAGATCTATGATCTTAATCAACAAGAAGAAAATTTCTCGTTCAAAGTTAACAAAGTAGCTTTCTCTCAGTCTCGCTCTCAATTTGCTCACAAGAAGCAACTCAGTTCATGAATCACTCACAAGAAGCAATTCAGTCTACAGATTACTCACAAGAAGCAATTCAGTCTACAGATCATTCACAAGAAGCAATTCAGTCTACAGATCACTCACAAAAAGTAATTCAGCACTCAATTCACTTGCAAGAAGCAATCTAATTTCTCATTCATTTGAAAGAAGTAACTCAGTTTCTCGTCTGCTCACAAGAAGCAATATAACTCTTCGTTCACTCACGAAAAGTCAACTAATACTCAGCTCGTTCACAAGAAACAAATCTCGTTCAGTCTTGTCTCTCGTCTGAAACAAGAAGCTTCTAGTTGTATTCTTCAAGTCATTCAAAAAGAATACTCATTAAAAATCAAGTGTCAAAATTCTTTTTTCTCTAGAACTTCTGTTGTTTCTCAAGCAGATCAATTTAATCAATCTTTTATACAACTTGACATAGTCGAGTTGAAAGCTTGAAGCTTTGATCATGCTGCTTGTGTTAAAAACATTGAAGTGTTTAGCGTCACTTTAAAGAAAATCAATGTCTTCTTGAATCTTGAGTCAATCTCGTCTTCTAGTTTAGACTCTGACGAGTCAAAATCGCGTCGCGCGACTTTGACTGTTCATTCAAAGAACAGTTCAACTCTTGCTCAGTTCTTGTCTCATTCTCAAGACAGTACATATAATAAGAATCATCGTCTGAATCTTCATCAAATGAAAAAGAAATTTCATTTGACTGCATTCACGACACAAGAAGATCTTGAAGTCTATTGACAAAGTAAGAACGTCGATTCAGTCACAATTTTATCGTTCAGATATTTTGAGTTTCTAGATGTCTTCTTCAAGAAGAACGTCAATATCTTGTCTTCGCATCAAACTCATGATCATGTCATACATCTTAAAGAAGATGCTCAACTCTCAGTCTTCGCTTTGTATGACATGAGTCGTGATGAAATTCTAGAACTTCATCGTTATCTGAATGAGAATTTGAGCAAAGATTTCATTCAAGTCAGTCGCTTTCAGACAATCATCTCTGTTCTCTTCATCAAGAAACTCGAAGAAGAACTTTGCTTCTGCGTGAACTATTGAGATCTGAACGCTATCACAGTCAAGAATTGATATTCTCTGCTTCTGATCTCAGAAACGCTGAATCATCTAAGTCAAGCTAAAATCTTTACCAAGCTGAATATCATTTCTGCGTTCAATCGACTTCAAATCAAAGAAGAAGATGAAGCTCTCATCATCTTTTGCACTCGATTTAAATTATTCAAGTATCTAGTCATGCTCTTCGATTTATGTAATAAGTCTGTCTTGTTTCAGAAGTATATCAACAATACTCTTTGCAAACATTTAAATAAGTTTTGTACAGCTTATCTGAATGACATCTTGATCTATTTCAACAATGAACTCAAGCACAAGATTCATGTCAAGCTCATTCTGCAAAAGCTGCGAGAAGCAGATCTTCAGACAAATATAATCAAATGCAAGTTTCACGTCACTCAAGTTTCGTATCTAGAATTGATAATCATCATTAAAGAGATCAAGATGAATTCTTCTAAGATAAACATCATTGTCAACTGACTCATCTTGATCAACGTTAAAGACGTTCAAAGTTTTCTAAATTTCGCGAACTTCTATAGAAGATTCATCTATGACTATAGTAGAATAGCTACCTCGCTCACTCGTCTCATCAGAAAAGATGTATTCTTTGTCTGATCTCAGAAATGTCAGATTGCATTCAACATTCTTAAGAAAGTCTTCACTTTCAAGATTATTCTTCATCATTATAATTCAGATCACAAGATTGTGATAGAAATCAATGCTTTGAACTATGTGTTCAAAGACATTCTCTTTCAGTACGATGAAAACGAGATTCTTCATTCAGTCGCTTACTTTTCGAAGAAGCATAACTCAGTCGAGTGTAACTACGAGATCTACGATAAAGAACTCATGATCATTGTTTGCGCTTTCGAGAAATGATGATCAGAGCTTAAAGACTCTATTTACTCTGTCGAGATAATCACGAATCACAAAAATCTTGAGTATTTCATGTCAACTAAGCAGTTGAGTCGTCATCAAGCTCGTTGAAGTGAGTTTCTGTCTAGATTCAACTATCACATCGCTTATTGTCTCAACAAGATTGATGATAAGTTGAATGCTTTGACACGTCGCTCAGAAAATCTTTCTAAAGAGAAGAATACATTCAATTCTCAACATCAATATCAACATCAGACAATTCTGAAAACTCATGTTTTAGATTTCAATATTATTAAGAATCTCGTCTTTGATGTCTTTGACATCAAAGTCATGAAGCTTCAGTCATAAATCATCACTCTAGATTCAGTTCAGTTACATCTGTTCTCAGTTATCTCAGCATTCTTGCAAATTCTAGTTCTCATGAATTTAGAAATCGAAGAATTCAACGTTGAAGATGTCAAGTCTCAGCTAGATCAAGACACTTTGAATCTTGATGAAGATTCTGCTGACATTCTCACTCAAACATTGTGAAAGCAAGTCGAAATCAATGACAAATTCGCAGCTCAGATAATCGAAGCGCTTTGCAATGAAGCACGACATCACAACAAGATTTCTTTAGTTGAGTGTGAAAAACACGAGAATCATCTGTACTTTCAAGAAAGAAAGTACGTGCTCAACTCAGATAAACTACGTCTTTGTATCATTCAGCTTGCTCATGATAGTGTCATCAATGATCACTCAGAAAAAGCAAAAAGTTATGAACTGATCAGTCGAGTCTACTGATGATCAAACATTTATAAGTATGTTCAACGCTTTGTACAAAACTGTCACGTGTGCACACGTTTCAAGCTCTCTAGACAATGAACTCAAGAATGATTGTGTTTTCTTTCAATCTTCGAACGTTGTTGACGTGATGTCTTCATGAACTATGTAGATTCTTTATCGCTCAGTATCTTCATGAATATCACATATAAATATGTTCTAGTCTTCATTGATCATCTTATCAAAATGAAACATCTAGTTCTCATCACTTTTATAAAAGTTGAAGAAGCTATCAACTGCTTCTATGCTCATGTTTGAAAACATCATGATTTACTCAAGTTCTTCATGTCTGATTGAGACACACAATTCATCTTCAATGTCTGAAAGCATATGTGTAAAATGCTGAAGATAAACACTAAGTTATCAACGACATATCACTCTGAAATCGATGATCAAATCGAGAGAGTCAATGCTGTCATGAAGCATTATCTTCGAGTCTTTGTTAACTACATGCAGAATGACTGAGCTAAGTGACTTTCTGAAGTCGAATTCATCGTCAATAACACATCATCATCAATCACTTTAACATCATTCTTCTTGATCAATTCGAGTCAGAATTCACGTCTAGACTTCAAACTTTTTGAGTCTTTGCTTGAGAATCTTACGTTTCAAGCTTGAAACAAGTTAATCAATGTTGAAGAGTTCATCAAGAAGATGAAGAAACTAACTGAGCATCTACGTGATGAGATGCTTATAGTTCAGATCATTTACGAATTTCATGTCAATCTCTTTCGTCGTTCTTGTTTTAAATACTTCGTCGAAGATGAAGTTTGACTGAATGCTCACAATCTCAGCATTGCTCGTCTCGCTGTCAAGTTAGATGATCGTAACGTTGATTTCTTCAAGATCAAGCGTGTCTTCGAGAACAACTCTCTAGTCATCGAGTTAAATCTTTCAATATTCATGAAGATTCACTCAGTCTTTCATGTCACTCTTTTGAGTCATATCGCAAGTGATTTTCTTTCGAGTCAACGTCAGAAATCTTAAGAACTCATTGTCATCAAGAATGACGAAAGATTCTGATATGTAAACAGCATACTAAACTTCAAGCATGATAGACACTATAATTCATCTCTGCTCAAGTATTACGTCGATTGAGAAAATCACTTTTCTACTTGAAAGTCTTTCAATCTTCTGAATAATTGTGAGCAAGCGCTCAATGAATATCATCTCGTCAACTCTGTCGTCGAAGAATCACATGTACTGTCGTATGTGATGTCTTAATGTCAATGTCAAGAACTCTAAGTTCAATCTTCATCATCTTGACTCAGCTTAAATCTGACTCAGATCTTGTCTAAATTTGTCTCATACATCTCGTTTAAATCTGATTCAGATGTGACTCAGATTTATTTCAGTCTCATCTGTGCATCATCACGTTAAAATGCGTCTTGTTTCACTTCATTCTTCAGACATCTTGCTCAGATTTGACTCAGATGTGACTCAGATTTATTCTAGTTTCGTCTGTGCTTCATCACATTAAAATGCATTCACATCAATTCTCATCTTGTTTCAGTCTTTGTCTTTGATTCTTTCTCATCTCATCTTGTTTCTTCTCATCATCTTGCAGAAGCTCAGTCTTGAAGAGAAGAGCTACTGTCATGATGTCAAGTCATCAACCTAGTCATCATCATCTTAATCTAGTTTCAGCAATTCTGTTTTGATTATCTCAGTCATGTGTGCAAACTTCTGCAATCTTAAGTCAATAAAACTATTGTTTAGCCTTGATTCTGCTCGATTCATGTATATAAAAGTCGAGTTCTCGTTCTTTTCTTTCACTTTTTGTCTTTCGTCTTGTACATTATCTGATGTATTGTTCTGTATCTAGTTCAAGTAATATAATAATCAATTCTTTATATTGATAAAATCTTTAGTTCAGTTTAGTCTTTGACAATCATCATCTTGAGCTTTTCTTTCAGAAGCAAGTCATTCATCTGATATCATTCTTTCATCTGAACATCATTGATGTCAGAGAGCTTCTCTCATTGAGAATTCTTCACATTCATATTGAAATGAGTGCTTAGTACTGAAGAATCTTGATTGAGACTTGCGACATTGAGATGCGCTCTTACATGATTCATCGTATTTTCTTTTGCAATTCTATGAATTTATTAATATTTGATTGCAAAAAGAATTGCAAAAAATATCATTAATTTCATTTGCTATTTACATGTGCAATCAACAAGAACTCATGATCATCATTTGATGCTTGTAGATAAACATTCGATTTTTTGAATTGCTTGATTCAGTAGAAATGAATGTTTCTATCTCTGTTCTTGACATCTTTTATTTCTTTTTCATCACTCATCATTCTTTTGACTCAACTTTTAGTCTTTTTCAAATGAGAATTATTAAAATAATTATTGTTTATCTTGCGTTTGTTAGTTGACATCATTGCAATGATGATATAAAGTAGTAGTGAAAGTGTAAATGTAATATTTTAGTAATCTAAATGATGATTGTGAGTTAAAATAGTGAAGTTCAATTGCAATAATGAAGTATGAACTTTAAACTTTGATATCTTGATTTAAGATTTTAAGATTTAAATCATCAACATTAATTCAATCATGTAATCATTAACTTTTTTTCTTTTTTGTAACAATCATCTTCAAACAACAACATACTGCAATCATGATTGCAACAGCTCAGTAAGTTATGTATCAGCTTCACAAGTTTATAAAAGATTGCAAAACTGATTGCAATATAGAAATAATGAGCTTAATGTCAATAACAAAATGTTACTCAGCATCTTTGATTCTGCAACTGACGAGATTTTGAACTCGATTTTGAATTCAAATGAATTCTTCAACTTGCATGAATTTATGTACATGTTTCATTTCTTATTACTCTTGAATTGATTGCAAAACTGATTGCAAAGTAGAAATAATATCACAGTGAATTTTAAATTCAAGCTTACAAGATTAAATCTTGATCACAAGTCAAACAATAAATCGCGATTGTCAAGCAGTTTAAAATCATCATTGTTAAGCGCATCATCATCATTCTCATCATCATCATTCTCATCATCATCATTCTCATCATCATCATTCTCATCATCATCATTCTCATCATCATCATTCTCATCATCACTCAGTAAAAAACCTCATAACAAGCAATTTGTCGAAAAGATGCTTCGAAAACAGTCAATAGTGAAGTCGAGAACTGATGACAGAAAGATGAAGCTCATCAAAGTAAGTTTGAAACTTACTAGATTGTAAAAAGAATTGCAAAAGTAATTTCAAAGACGCTGATCATATGTTAGAATGTTTGACTCATTGAATCAGCTTGTGTTATCAATGTCATCATAAAAAGTGATTTTATCAAGCTCAAGAAAATGCGAAAATATTGCAAAGAAACTGTGACACTTCGTGAAATTCATTGATATCAAAGAACAATTGACTTACTTATTTCAAAGCTGTCGTTTCAGCATGTAATTCATGAAGTGTGTCATGTGTTAAGCTCATGTCTAGAATCTAATCACACTGCAGCGAGATAGTGTGTAACTGAATAGAATGTTTGATCAATAGAGATAGTTCTAACTAGAAAACTAAGAATACAGAAGAAAGAAGATGATTTCAAGCTGTATCTATAGTAAAGCGAACAAAGAGACGAAGTAGTTGATTTGTCAGAACTCAAATAAATGAAATGTTTCAGCATATTTCAATTCAAAACATCGTTGTTTCTTGTTCACATATTGAAATCTCTAGAATCTATTGACTAGATTCTATTTCATTTCGACATGCTTTGTAACATTACTCTCTTCTCTTTAAAAGTCATGTCTTTATGACTTGTAATGTAGTTCATAGCACTGACGTAGAGCTTGACGCTCGTCTTTCTATCAATCTTTCTATTAATCTTTCAGACCATCGAAATGCCTATTGTAGCAGGCTCACTATGAGAGAGAAAGAACGATCATTGTAGCAGACTCATTATTTGACGTAGAAACATGAGATAGATTGATTCATTGATAGATAGAACGATGTGAGTAGGTAAATCATTGCATTGATAGCGTTTTTGTAGCAGACTCACTAGAAGAAAATCGACTAGCTCATTGAAGAGATCGATTCTGATCATGTCATTGAAGCAGACTCACTAGTTGACACAGAAACATGAGGTAGGTCGATTCACTGATAGATAGAGCGATGTGAGTAGATAGATCATCGCATTGACAGTGTCTTTGTAGCAGACTCACTAGAAGAAAATCGACTAGCTCATCGAAGAGATCGACTATTGACTTGTCTTTGTAACAGACTCACTAAATTGACCTGAATTTAAATTGAGTCGAATCAAATTTGATGACACAGATTATTTTGACTCAACTGATTCACAAGTTTTTTGAGGGAAAGAGAGAGAGTTTGTGATTCTCTAGCAATCAATGATCATATGTTTTCGTTGATTCTATTGATCGAGTGAATCGATGCTACTGAATGAGCGGTAGATTCTCTAGCAATTCAACAGTCTTGTCGTTGATTCTATTGATTCTCTGATGTTGTTCTGTCTTTCAAAGTTGTTGATCATCAGATAAACAAATTTCTTTAGACTTGTTTCGTTGTTCATCAAGTGTCTTGAATGAATATTGATACTTGTATTGTAGAGTTAACGAATTCTTAGTTTAATGTTGAAATCGTGTCTAGAATCTAATCACACTGCAACAAGATAGTGCGTAGCTGAATAGAATGTTTGATCAATAAAGATAGCTTTAACTAGAATATTAAGAATACAGAAAAAATCAAAGAGAGTTTCGAGCTGTATCTATAGTAGAACAAAATAAAGAAAACGAAGCAGGTTTGCTTGAGTATCAAAAGCGCTAGAATAGAGTATCGAGACTGAGGTTTAACATGAGTCAAAACCTCTAGAGCTTATTGACTAGAAAACTCTATTCAATTTCAACACACTCGTAACATTTAATGTTGAGATCATGTCTAGAATTTAATCACACTGCAGCGAGATAGTGCGTAGCTGAATAAAATGTTTGATCAATAGAGATAGCTTTAACTAGAATATTAAGAATACAGAAGAAATCAAAAAGATTTTCGAGCTGTATTTATAATAGAGCAAAACAAAGAGAGCGAAGCAGATTTGCTCAAGTATCAAAAGCGCTAGAATAGAGTATCGAGACTGAGGTTTAACATGAGTCAAAATCTCTAGAGCTTATTGACTAGAAAATTCTATTCAATTTCGACACACTTGTAACATTATCTTCTTCTCTTTAAAAGTCATGTCTTTATGACTTGTAGTGTAGTTCATAGCACTGACGTAGAGTCTTGATGCCTGCCTTTCTATCAATCTTTCTATTGATTCAAATCAACTCGTCAAATGTCTATTGTAGCAGACTCACTATGTGAAATAGAATGATCATTGAAGCAGACTCACTAGTCGACTTGCTCATTGAAGAGATCAACTATCGACTTGCTCTTGAAGCAGACTCACTA
>JAABUK010007655.1_pt1 | contig 15492 bp, 17 predicted proteins | sample 5559141 | NCBI WGS metagenome assembly JAABUK01 (sample SAMN10711869, study PRJNA513367) | rock metagenome | isolation source: Antarctica rocks | place: Antarctica: Victoria Land, Pudding Butte nord | collected 2016-01-03
CACAAAAGCATGGCAACAGCGCGGACGGTGGCGGGCGCGTGGGTGACACGACCGCTGTCACAATGCCGCGCAGTCGCAGGGAGGTGTTCGAAAATTCAACAATGAGATTTGCCATGCATTTGCACTTGGGCTGAAGCGCGCCCAACCTGCGGCGCCGCTCCCGATGCCAGATACACAGCGTGTAGGTTCTCCATCTTGGTGAGATCGCCATTCTTTGATGCCACCTGCACGTGCCGTCAATTGACGTTACTGCATGCACGAGACACGCGTTTGTTTTCGCAAGGCACAGCATGCATGTGGCGCATGGTGCAAGCCCATGTGCAGCGTGTGGCAACTCAAAATCTTGCCTTGAAACGCTTGCGGAATCCGGACAGCAGCTGCGAGGACGGCTGTGCTGCTGCGCTGCTGAAGCCCAGGATAGCTTGCATGCTGCCATGCCGCGGGGCCGCCGCGGCGCCGCGCCGGCGGCATGCGCCATCTGCCGGCGGAGGCCTGGCTTCCGATACTGACTTGCCGGCGAGCGAAGCGTCACCAAGTACAGTTGATGTCTTCGGGAGAGTCGCTGTGATGGCGCTGTGGCCGTGCAGGCCGCGATGCAAGGTGGGACCTTGGCACGTGCAAGGGGATGGGCAGCTGCACAAGGAGGCCAGACTCTGATAGAAGGCGGCCAGCTTGCGCCTCATCGAGAGGCCTGACGCCAATGTCTGGTGCTGGGTAATTATTGCTACGCGCGAGCAGTGAGCTTGCAGGCGCAAAACGCCAAATGGGTAACCTTCTTCGGTTTGCATGGACGGTGTCGAAAGGGCCAAAGCTTGCGTTTCTTATCAATTCAAAGGTTCGTCCTTCCCAATGAACGGATCGAGTTCGGTTGTCGTTTGCAGCTCTGGCCTGCAGTCCAGTGCTTCATGAATCAGAGGCCAGCGGCGCAAACAGCGCCATGTCTTGCCATAGCTAACAAAATGGTTGCGGCTGCGGCAGCACACCCAGCATGCCGACGCCTGACATGCGCCTGCCGCTCACTACAGCGGCAGCCGCCTTGCAGCGCCATTGCCAGATCCGCTGGGGCCTGGAACGCCTGCCGGCCCGCTCGGCGCCCCGCCCACAGCTGTGCCATTGCCGTCTGCTGGTGCGACACCAGCTGGCGCCGCGCCAACTGCTGGCTCCACCAGCACGATCTTTCCTGCCGTAGGGGACGGTATCGGCACAACCGGCGCGCCCGCCTTCAGCGGCATGCTCCGTGGCGGCTTTTGCGCCAGCTCCACGGGCAGCGGCAGGTCCTTCATCTTCACCGGCTTCCGCACCCTCCGGCCGCCGACGCGGACCTCTGTTGCGTCCGGTGGCGGCGCCCCTGCCGCCGCTGCCACCGCCGCCGCCGCTGCCGGTGATGCTGCTTGCAGACCAAGCGACGCAGCTGACGGCTGCCGCCCTGCTGCCGGTCGCCTCGCACCAACGCCCGCTCCTGGTGCCGCCTGCTGCGCGGCCGCCTGCTGCGCCGCTGTCCTGGACTGCTGCGCCGCTACCGCAGCGCCGGCCGGCTGCGCGGCCGCCACGCTCTCTGCCGCTGCCGCCTGGGCCGCCGCCGCCTGAGCGGGTGACCGACGCGGCGGCGGCGCCCGCGGCTGCTGCGGCGGCGAGGCCGGAGAGGTGAACGCGGCACGCAGCAGCCGCGCGCTGATACGGGAGCTGAGCTTCGTGCCCAGCTCCACTGGCAGCCTGCATTGCAAGATGTTGATTACGTCGCGCCATGGCATGATCCTGAATTTTGATCCTGAATTTTGCAGCAGATTTGGCAGCAAGCGCGCTGTCAATTCGATGTCACTGCTGTCGTGTATCCCCTGCTGCCAACCAGATCTCCCATGCAGGCAAAATCAGCCTGGAGTCCAAGCGGTAAGGCTCTGACCCAGGCCCCGAATGCGCCTCGAAAAGCCGAGTTCACACACATTCGGACTTGAAGCGACGGTGATGGGGACAGCAACGCCGTCTTCTCCTGATGCGGTAAACAGCTTATACATACAAGGCTTGTTCAAACAAATCGTTTGCACAGTCAATACTCACCACAACGCAGCGGTGCGGGCGTCCGGCGAGAGCGTGGCCGCCTCCGCCAGCAGCCAGCGCAGGAAGTCGGAGCCCTGCTGCAGCCGCCCCGCCTGCGCGTCCGACAGCCGCCCGCCGCCGCGCTCCGCGGAAACCTGCTGCAGCAGTGTCGCCAGCCGCGTGATGCCCTCCACCTGCGGCATTTGTGCTTGAATTCAGCAAAACGCGATTATGGAGGGTGTCTTGCGCCCGCCGCCGCGCTTCACGGTGACCTGCTGCAGCAGCACCGCCAGCCGGATGATGCCCTCCACCTGCGCAAAGACGGATGTGTTTAAACGACAAAACTAGAGAGCATGTGGGTTTCAGCTCCGGAAATCCGCTGGAGCAGCTCCGTGATGGCCTCGACCGCGGCGATTGCACATCCGAGGCGTTCGGGGCAACCATGTGAGCCTATGATGTTTGGGTGTTTGACTTCTCATTCGGGCCTCCAAATCGAGCAAATCCCCAAGCGGATTGGAAAGCCCGAGAGCAGGAGAGTCCCACTTTGAATATTAAGGGCTCAGCCCTAGGTTTGCCGCATATTACGGGCTGTCAAAGTTAGGGGGGTCAATCTGGCTTTAGTCAAAGTAGCGGGGCAGATATGTGAGTTGGGCTCTGCTGCCTGCAAACGAGCAAGGCATCTTGCGCTGCAACTCTCTCGAGCTTTATACATGTATTTATAGCCATCATGGCTGCTGCAATTGTCAGCAGTGCCGTCTTGAACGCTCCTGGCTCTGCAAATTGGCTCTGCAAATTGGCTCTGCAAAATGTTCGAGTTGCACTGAGTGGGTGCTCGAGATTAAACAAGCTGCAGAGGTCGCGCGGCGCATCCGCACCTACGTAGAATCTTTCTTACACATGCCTTCGCTTATCTGAGAGCGCTGGATAGCGCTGCAGTAGCTGCGGTCGCAATTGCACCAGCATCTCCGGAGCCCATCCCGGACCCCCTGTCCGACAGTGCCAGCGTGTGCTCCCGCGCCGCGGCCAGCACCTCCAGGAGCTCTTATGTTCATTCATTTACTTTCATACTAGGGCATCAGACCGCAGGCGGGCGCTCACAGCACGTCTGTGCGCCCCGCGAGGGGTGTCGCGCATAGACACGAGAATGCAGCGCCACGGGATTCTGGGTTTGGGCCCGGCAAAGGGCAGGCTGCTCGGCGCTGCGGGCGCCGCGCTCCTCAGAGGCTGCTCAAATAGGGTTAAAGCAAAGCCCTGCCAAGTTTCAGACCATGGCACGGCCTATGCAGCCCGCAGTGGGGAAACCCACATAATTGCCCCGAACGCCTCGTAGGGGTTTTGAAGTATGCCGCGCTGTGAGGACCCCGCACTTGCTTCGAGTCTGAGGTGGGACTGCACCGCCAGAATTACCTATTGAGTGGTGGGCTTAGCCCATGATTTCGTAGTTCAGGGGTCGGTCTCACCTGGTACTCGTCTTCCTCCTCAGCCAACGTGGGCAGCGCCGCCAGCGCATCCAGCAGCCCGGCTGTAGGGTCCGGCGGCGCCTCTGCCGGCCCCGGTTGCCCCGGCCGCCCGCTGAAGGCCTGTGTTGCAGATGAGGGCTTACAGCTGTCACCTTCGGTGCTATTGATGGTTCCATGACAAGACCTACAGCGTCGCTGGAGAGCGTGTGCGCAAGCATGTGATCAGCCAGCACCTTGTCCGCAAACGCTAGAGGCGGCAGCAGAAAACGTTTCACATGTACATGCAGGCATGCATGCATCTGCGACTACGTCTGCATCTGCATTCAAGCCAGCACTCCGTTTTCAAGCCCGCCACAAGCGCGGCGCCGAGGCTGGAGCGCAGGCAGTGACAGGCATCAACTGCATCTGCAAGCCTGTGCTCCTGCCTTTCATTCCGGATCTCACCCCTAGCGCGGCGCTAGAGTGCAGGCTGGCTTTGATGCGTCAACATAGAGGTAGGTTGCTTCTTTTGAGTTTACGGAGCTCAACCCGAGGCGCGGTGCTGAGGCTGGAGCGCAGGCGGGCGACGGCGGTGTCGGCCGCCACATCTGCTTTTGCTCGCTTTGTATTCTCGCGCATTTTATATTTATTCACACAGAGACATATGTAGGACATATGGAGCTGTTTCCAGGAATTCTCACCCCGAGCGCAGCGCCGAGGCTGGAGCGCAGGCGGGCGACGGCGGTGTCGGCGGCCAGCCGCGAGGCACTGTCAATGCCCTTAGCCAGCTCCTCCAGCAGGATGCTGCGCACATACGCCACGTTCGGCGACAGCAGCATCTGCGCACGGCCCAATACGGATATGTTATCGGTACCACCTGTCATGGTGGCAGTCTGTTCATATTCTACCAGCTCTCCTGCAGGATGTTCCTGCTGCAGGATGCAACGCACATGGGCGACGCTCAGCGACAGCAGCAGCTGCGCAGTGGACACGATGCTGCTGGCTCGCTGGGTCTCAGGCGACAGCTTGGTGACTTGGTCAGCATCTGACTGCTGCGACAATCCGGGTCACGAAAGCGCGTTTTCCCACAGCAGCTGTAACGTCGTCGCCTAACGCCCCGGCACGAGTAAGCATGTGGTCGTTGCGAGCGCAGTCGTCAGGCCTGTCGTCAGGCAGCCCACCTCCAGCGGGGAGCCGGGCTGGGTGCTGCCGTCGGCCGTGGTGGTGGACAGCACGGAACGGCCGGGGGCGCGCGCCGCCTGCCGCAGCAGCGACTCCAGGCGCGAGAACTGGAAGCGGCTGTCCTTGTACAGCAGCTGCGTCAGCGTGTCCTGACAAAAACCAGACAATCTCGTCTGAGTTCGCCATGTGCATTGTCGATCAAAATCGTGGGTTAAAGAGGCGAAGCTTCCCGCCGGAAGCTGTAGGGGGACAATGCCAAGGGTTCAAAGTCACGATTGCATCACACTTGACACAGGTCTGCAGATGAGTCAGCGCACCCGCAGCTCTGGCGAGCGATCTGTCAGCAGTCGCCTCGCAATCCAGGGGTAAGTCGCGCCCAGCACCTACACCACCACAGTGTCAGCCGTTCTGAGGTTCAGGTCAGCTGCTGAGCCCAACATATATCGGGACTGCTTCTGTGCCTGGCCGACACCGCTCATGCCAGACTGTGCACTTGCAGAGAATGTTTCACTGGCTGCGTTTCCAAACGGCCAAGCTCAGGACTCGTCAACCACAGCGCATGGTTTCCCAGGAGACACACCTTGTAGTCCGGGTCGCTGGCGAGTGCGATGCCCTCCAGCACGCTGAGGCTGCGCACCTGCGTCAGATGAAGCGCTGGTCACTGTTGAGATTTCGGCACGTGCTGCTGTGCGTCCAAGTTTGGCAGGGCTCGGTCGCGGGTGGCTAGCAAGCGACTGTCACTGGGTGCGCTCAGGTGGCAGCGAAGGTTTTTTCAAAAACCTGGAGCAAAATAAAACCCTACCAGCAGCGTGTAGTAGGCCGGGATGCGGAAGCTGTACTGGTACATGGCGGAGCCCAGGTTGCCACTGAGCTCGCTGAAGCTGATGTTGGACACGCCCTCGCTCATCGCCGCCTGCGCAGGTGTCGAGCGTCCGTTGTCAACATCGAAGCCTTGCTTCTGACGCAAGGCCCATTGGCCGGGCAGCAGCGCATCTGCACACCCGCGCAGCCCTCCTGCAGTATTGACTGGCTGCAGGCGCTGGTGGACAAAGCAGTGGAGGCCGGTTGGACGCAGCACGCAGTGAAAATTGAGGATTATGGCATCTTCAGATGATCATCCACTGATGAGCCTGGAAGACGCCTGTCAGCGCGGGCACAATGGCGGCGCGGTCAGAGCCGGGCGGCAGCAGCCCCTTTCAAGGATTCAAACACTGCCGAGCACATGAAAGAGATTTGAGCACCTGGAAGACGCCTGTCAGCGCGGGCACGATGGCGGCGCGGTCCGAGCCAGGCGGCAGCAGCCCCAGCGTTATGAAGTCGTCCGCAAGCGCTGCATACTCCCGGTTCACCAGGTGCAGCGTCGCCTGCACCAGGCCTCTACGCAGAAGAATGGAAGGCATCAAGGGAGTAGGAGTGTCAAGAGGATGGCAGATCGTTATCGTGGGTGTCCAGATTCGGAGCTCCATCCTTAGCACAAGGCCCACGCGAGTTTTGATGCCCCAATATTAGGGATTTTAGTTAAGAGTCCATCAACAGTTGCCACAAAGTGCCACAACTTGTGAAACTCTCTGGCGGCCACATGCGGAGTGCAGCGCACCTGCGAATGGACGGCTCGATCTCCCCCATCATGCCGAAGTCCTGCGTCGCCAATGTGAATCATGAGTGAGTCACGAGCGATTGTTCAACACCAATTTAATTCGTTGGTGGATGCCGTGCCAGGTCCAAACCTGTGCGGATGTCCAAACAGCATTTGGCGCAGAAACCGAATGAGTGGTGTCAGAAATCCCAGGGCGGGAACGCACGATGTAGGCGAGGTCGCCGTCCACGGTGCGCAGCAGGTTGCCCGGGTGCGGGTCGCTGTGGTAGTACCCCTCCTCCAGCATCTGGGCCCCGAGAACAGATGGTGACTGAAAGGCCTCGACAGCGAGGGTGAGTCATGAAAACGAAAGACAGGTGGCAACTGACGATTTGATGTGATGACACTGCTATTGGCGGGTGCCTGGCTGACGGCGCAGATGCATTGTGCGAGCTCCAGATTGCTTCCAGTGCAGATGCAAACTCCCAGTGTGGTGCGCACCTGCTCTAGTGAACACCTGACGCCGACCTCGACGAGGGCCAAGTCGTCTTCGCCGCCGGCCGTGCCGAAACCGCCGCCTGCCAGCAGCAAGCATCGTTGCTGCGCGATGTCCTGCTCCTGACTGAGGCAGTATGCGGTGGCAAGTTCGGACCAAGAAAGCATGCTCGACTTGCTTGTGATGGGGCCTGGCTGCTGTGCGCAAGCACACACGGAAAGAGCACAGGGCAGTCCACAAGTTTCAGAATGGTTCATATGTCTGTGAATTTCCTCTGGAGACTTGCCGTCCGAGCCAGAGCGCAGGCGGCGGCCGTTGACCCACTCCATGACCAGGCACCGCTGCGTGGACAGCTCCTCGTACATGTCCGGCACAAACACCCGATCCAGCCGCCCATACAGCGCCTGCGCACAGTGTATACGCAGGGTAAGCGGTGATTCGTCCTGAGCGAGGCACCAGGAGCCGCGTCCTGCTGCCGTGGTGTCCAAAAGCCGCTGGACTTCCATGCTATATGACGTTGATAAGGCAGTAATCACCAGCACCGAGCTGTACTTGCCCTTGGGGACACACAGGCCAGAATGCAGATGGGGTTCATGCCTTGAAGCGGGTGCCGTTGGCGGCCTTCGCCTCAAGAACGGGCGCAGGAAGTTGGAGGAGAGATCCCCTCAACCCAAGGGATTAACAGACAGAAACGTGCTTGCCTTGAAGCGGGTGCCGTTGGCGGCCTCCCGGCGGTAGTCCAGTTCCCGGAAGAGGCTGCCCGCCCACTCATCCAGCAGCGCCGGCAGGTCGCTGCAGTAGCAATGGGACCGAACGTAAGTACTCAGCCTTGTCCGTGGATAACAAGACCACACAAATTTGTTGGATTGCATATGGCAAAGCGCGGAAGAGGCTGCCCGCCCACTCATCCAGCAGCGCCGGCGGGTCGCTACGACGAGAAGCACAAGGTGTTGATGCAATGCGCAAATGACAGGCTATGGGCAAGTTGCTGCCGATTGACAGACAATGTCGTGTGTCGGTAGCAGCATACTCGGTGATGGTGCGGTACCGTCAAGGAAGCCAGCGCCAGTCCCACTGCAGCAGGAACATGGCTGACGCAAGCACGTGATGTTTGCAGCAGCAGCACCTGTTCAGCTTGCGCCAGGAGCGCAGCAGGGACAGGCCGTAGCGCAGGATGTACACGTCCAGGGCGATCTGCTCCCGCACGCCTGGCCGCTGCACCTTCACCGCCACCTGCTTGCCGTTCGACCTCAGCCGCCCCTTGTACACCTGTGCGCGGGAACCAAAGACCAATGCAAACGCAGCACGCGGGTTTTGCATGTACCAAGGTTGTTCAGAGGGCAGATGCGGCCTACCAGCGGGCCTCACCAGCCATTGGCTTGCAGAGCAGACACTGCTGCAGCAGCGATGTGCTGTGGAGCCTACAGATCCTGCCATGCTCCCCAGGGATGAACTGTCAAGTGACCAGCCAAGAACCCTTTGATGAACCCACCTGCCCCAGGGACGCGGCCGCCACGGTGGTGGCCCCGAGCTCCGAGAAGATGCCCGCGGGCGGCTGCCCCAGCTCCAGCTGGATGACGGCGAAGGCGTCGTCGTTGGGGAACGGCGGGATCTGGTCCTGCAGCTTCTCCAGCTCCGCCAGATAGAGCGGCGGCACCACGTCTGGCCTCGACGACACCGCCTGCAGCATTGGACCATCAATAGTGACGAGCATGTTTACGGAGTGGTCCTGCAGCTTCTCCACCTCCGCCAGGTAGAGCGGTGGCACCACGTCCGGCCGCGAGGACGACACCGCCTGTGGCAATGAATTCCAGACCCTCACGGTGTTGCTCAAATCGCTTGTGATGGCGCATTTTATAGGCCCGCCAGGTACAGTTGCGGCACCGCATCTGGCCGCGAGGACACCGCCTGCATCGTCAAGCAATTCAATAGAAACACAGTCTGAGAGACTAGTGCGGCGCTATCGGTTTGACTACTTGATTCGATGGAAGCTGTTGGCGGCTTCCATCCAGCTGCACCCGCTCTGGCAAACTATGCCACAAATGCAGCAGTATCACACCCCATGCGTTCCAGCTGCGCATGCGCTGACGGCATGTGCCCCACTTCGCATCTCAAAAAGCCCGGCCGTACGTATGTATGTGTATGTGTCTTACCTGTCCGATCTTCACAAAGGCGGGTCCAAGCCGCGTAAGGATGTGGCGCAGCTGCGCCGCCTGCACCAGCTGCCTCGCCCGCTCCGTCGCCTGCTGGCTGCCCTGCAGCTTGCCGCGCAGGTACCAGGCGCCAAAGGCGCTGGCGATCTGGACGCCCCGCTGCACCACCGCGACCGGCCGCCGCTTCCAGTAGTCCTGGTTGATGGCCGGGTCATAGTCTAGGCTGATGGCGTTGGCTTCCTGCACACGAGGCAATGCGTGCATGGGGCATTTTGGGATCACGCTGTGCACGAGGCGAAGTGCGAGAAGCCAGGCAATCAATGGACTACTGCAACAATCAAATGCGGTACTGCCGCCAGTAGGTGGAAGCCACTCCTCCCCGGGTGTCTAGGCCAGTTGCAGCTAGGATTGCCGGTCAAGAACCGGTGGGCATATCACGCAATGCTTTCACCTCGAACTCCTGCAGGACCTTCCGCGATGTGGCCGATGGCACAATGCGGGTCCGCAAGTTCCCCGCAGTCTGCAGTCGAGGAGCGGGTCGCGACAGCAGCAGAACTGACGGGCCATGGCCGCAGACCGGCAGAAACGGTGTCTGAAGGACACGCATGTGCGCGCATCCTTCCCCACGCAGCGATCGAGGGGCACGAAGCCAAGTGGAGAACGGGCGATGTGCCGTCGAAGGCCACAACGGGCGACCGGTGCCACAGGTCTGCATGAGGGCTTTGATGAACATCAGGAGCCCATGGCCAAGGCTCGGACGATCAGATGCGCCCTGCACTTCAGCAGCTCATCGGTGCGTGTCGGAAATACAATGGTGTCGGACACCGCGTTCGAATGCCGCGCAGACCCCACAGATCCTGACAGTGCACTGTTCAGCACAACCTTGACGTGAAATATAATCTTTCTGCTGCCGATCACGGCCTGCAGCATAACTCGGCAGCCACGTCCAGCGTGCAAGACCTGTTTTCCCTACGCCGATCACCCCCTTGCTCATGCTGCTGAATCCGATTTTGCGGCATCGAGCTGCAGACTCCGATTTGCAGCGTTGTTTTGCAGCGCGTTGCACGTCCGGATCTTGGTTCGGGGGCTGCCTGCGAGGGCGTGCTAATCCCTGTTCAATTCTCGGCATCTGGGGATCATCTTCCAGAAGGGACATTTCACGCGCCTGACACCCTGACTATTGCCTCGTGAAAGGTGATTGCGCGTCATCTGATTATCTGTTCATGCACGGGGCGGCTGCACAGTGCTTTGCTTGTTGGTCCCACTGCTCTGCTTTTATGCACCTTGTGGTCGATGCAGGTCACAAGGGTGCTTGGCAGGAGGCAGTCATGTATCCAAATCAGCAGGGGGGCAGCGCCCCATGGATGGGCGGGCCTCCCCAGCAGGGCCAGCAGCAGGCGGCCCCGGCGCTGCAGCCCGGCGGGCAGCAATGGGGCGGCCAGGCTCCCGGCGGGTTTGAGTTTCCACAGCAGCAGCAGGGGCAGCCGCAGCCGCAGCAGCAATCAGGGCAGCAGCAGCAGGGCTGGCCGGGCGCCCAGCAGCAGGCGGGTGCGGCCCCGCAGTGGGACGGGCAGACGCAGCAGTGGAGCCAGCAGCCGCAGCAGCAGCAGCCGCAGCAGCAGCACGGGCAGCAGCAGCACGGGCAGCAGCAGCAGCCGGCACAGAACTCAACTCAGGCCGCGTACGCGGCATGGCAGGCGCAGCAGGCTGCATACTCCACCGCCGCGCAGCCGCAGGCGTCGCCGCAGCAGGCCAGCCCCAGCCCGTACGGCGCAAGCGGCACGCCGCCGCAGGGCTTCTTCGGGTACCAGCAGCCGCAGCAGGGCGTGCAGCAGCAGGGGCAGCCACAGGGGCAGGCACCGCAGCAGCAGGGCCCGCAGCAGCAGGGCCCCCAGCAGCAGGGACCGCAGCAGCCGGGCCAGCAGGGCGGGTACCAGCCGGGCCTGCCCGTGCCGGCCAGTCCGTACCCGCACGCGCAGACGAGCCCGGCGCCGCACCAGGCGCAGCCCGGTCAGGGCGGCTGGCAGGCGCAGCCGCAGGGGGCGCAGCCGCAGCCGACGTCGCAGCCAATGCAGCCGCCCGCCGCGGCGCCGTGGGGCCAGCAGCCCGCCGCGCAGCCGCAGAGCAAGGTGCTCTCAGGCAGACTGCAGTCATCTTTGCATCTAAAGCTGCCAGAGTTGAAATGCTCAATGTGTTTTGCTGGCGTGCAGAGCTGGGTGGGCAAGGTGACACAGATCATCCCGCCCAACTACGGCATCGTGGATGGCAGCGCTTTTTACGTCACGCAGTGCGTCAAGGGCTCCAAGCAGCCGGCGGTGCGTTGCCACTTCCAATGGATCGGATGTCTCTACATGCCTGCACATACAGAGGCAGTGCACACTGCCGTAGTGGCAGCAGCAGGACGACCCTTCGTTGAAAATCTATGTGGATTGCACATCCTCGGAATGTTCTGCCGGATGCGATGCTGCAGATGGGAGACCAGGTGCGCTGCAGCGCCATCCCCAACACAGATGGGGGCCAGTACGCCTGGCGCTGTACAGAAGTCGAGGTGAGGTTGGGGATTTTTTGCAAGCAATGCTCGATGCAACTGGTGCACTACCAGCATGCCCCAGAAGTGCTTTGCTGCAGGCCGCCTGCGCCGCACGCTTGCATGTTCTAGAGTGTTCTGGCGCTTATCCTGACGTGGAGCCTCTGCCGGCGCAGGTTGTGGGTGCACCCGGTGCACTGCAGCAGCAGATGCAGATGCAGCAGCAGCAGCAGCAATACCCGCCAGCTCGGCCAGGACAGGTAAACATGCGTTGGGTGTGATCCAAGTGAAGGATCACTCGCTCTGCCACATAGCAGCAGGTCATAAACTACAAGCACTCCCCTTGTCATCAATCACCATTGAACTTGTCGCCTTTCCCATGTGTGTTGTTTTGCATCAACTTGCAGATGGTGCCCACTGGCGCACGGGTGGCGACGGCCCCCACCCGGCCCGGCGGCCTCGGCGCTGCGACGCCAGCAGCGTCCGCCGCCGGCGGCACCCCCACCGCGGCGGCCACAGCCGGCAAGCCGGCGGCCTTCAACGCCGCGGCGCCGCCGACCACCATCTACAGTGCCGAGGTGGCGCTGGCCGCCGCCGCGCAGGCGGTCGAGGCGGCCAACCGTGCAAAGCTCGGGGTGGGTGACGCTGGGACGCCTTGTCTGTGATTACAAGACTCATATGGAAAGATTGCTTGTCGCATATACAATGCGGTTTTTCTTCACGATAGCCTGTGGTCGTGTCCATTCCATGTCATGCGCCCTTGCCTTAACCGCCCACTCCTTGGCAATGCAGTAACCAGCGGCGACGGCAGCGGCTACAATGCGACACTAGTCATACAAGCTAGTATCTGACTCTTGCAGTACTTTGCCTTGCAGACTGCGGAGGTGGCGGCGGCGGCAGACGTGCGCCCAAGCTACAATCTGACGCTGGGCAGCTGTGCAACCTACTTTCTGACTTCTGATCTTACTTCTGCGCTGCAGATCGTGCAGGTGGCGGCGGCAGCGGGCCCGCGCCCGGCTTACAATGTGACCTCCTCAGTTGCGTAACCTACAATCTGACTCCTGCTCCCACTTCTGCGCTGCAGACTGCAACAAGCTAGTATCTGACTTCTGCCATTCCTTGCGGTGCAGACTGTGGAGGTTACGGCGGCGGCAGGCGTGCGCCCAGGTTACAATGTGACGCTACCGCAGCTTTCAGAGGAGGAGCAGCGGCGCTCCATGGCGGCCGTCGCGCAGCGCTTTGGCGGCGACATGGCCAACTCCGTCGGCGCGCGGCTGCTGGGCAAGATGGGCTTCGGCGCTGCCGAGGGCTCCAAGGGCGGCCTCGGCCGCAACGAGCACGTGCGCATTTAGGGCACTCCCGAGTTGATTTCCTCCTTGACAATTTGTTTCAGTGTTCCTTACGAGATCTTAGTCTCGCTTGCTGCTGTGATGCAGGGACATGCCGACGCTGCCGGCAAAGTTCTCGTCAGGATGCGCTTTGGTCAACAGATCCGGGCAGGCTGTGTCCTGGAAGATTTCATGCGTGGCAGGCTGCCGGAAATCACTGCCGCACCAATGGCCTTGGCTACCTCATTCGACATCCGGATGCACCTGCTGCAGGGCATGGTCGCGCCGCTGGAGGCGAAGGGCACGGCGGGCAATTCGGGGCTGGGCTTTAGCGGGCAGGAGCGTGCCCCGCCGCCGCCGCGCCGCCCGTCGCCGCCGCGCCGCCGTCCCGGCTCCGAGCGCCGCGGCTCCCGGTGAGCGCTCCGACACCTTGCTCGTCCAGAAGCTGCAGCTGGTCCAGTCCGTGGCATGCAAACCCTTATTTGAAGCGCTATTGCACTGCTACGGCAATGCTGTTGCAAAACTGACTACACACTTCTAAGGATGCACTTCCGATCAGTGGTGGTGTCTGATCAATTGATGGTACCTGACCGCCTGACTGGAAAGACACCCTGCCTGCTGTGGCAGGGGCCGGTCGGTGTCACGGTCCCGTTCTCGCTCGCCCTCGCGCGGCCGCCGCTCGTCCCCAGCGCGGCGCTACGCGTGCACCGCCCCCAAGTTCCCCACGACGGAGGCCGTCCGCGGCATACCCTCCCTCAGCAAGCGCTACAAGGACCTGTACATTCCCTCCGACTTCAGCAGGTGTGCCAGGGTCGAAGACTCTTTGCACTAGATTGCAGCAAGTTGCTTGGAAGCATGGTCGATGCAGAAGGAGTTGCATTTCCTGGGCGGAGCATGCACCCAGGTGCAGTGAATGGTCCCGGCCACACCGCTGCGCCGGCGATGATGGCTGTGATGCTTTGCTGCAGTTCGACCTTGAACGCTTGCTCTCTGAGTCGAATCTGAAAGGCGCTCAAACCCCTGCCTGCCCCGCAGGCTGGAGTGCCATTGGGCGCACGGCGACCTGTTCGACACCTACCCGCTCACCAAGTCGCACAGCTTCACGGTCGTCAAGGACGTCGAGGCGTCAGACCCCGCGCCCGTTGACGCGCCGGCCAGTGGCCTTAGCGAGGCGGAACAGGCCAGCGGCCGCCACTGGAGCGCCAAGGTGGTGCTCGTTTCCGGCGTGGACCCCTCCCGGGCACTCAATGCGGAGGCCAAGGCCTTCCAGGTGAGGGTCGCAGGATTTGGTGTATAAGGTTTTCCTGCACTGTTTCATCTGACGTCGTCACTGACGGTGTCCCCAACGGCATCTAGCCTGCTGTCACACGTGGTATCGCCCAGCAGACCCGAACCTACAGTACACACATGCCGCATGCCTGCAATACTGCTACTGATGTGCATTCATGCACGCCGTGCTTCCCTGGCGGCAGCTGCGTTTGCGTCATCTGACCCCGACCCCGCCGCCTCCGCAGCTCAATGCCAAACTGCCTTCGTGGTAGGCAGAAACAGGTTTAAAAGAGGCCTACCCCTAACACGCTGTGTGCTGCCGCAGCACCCGGCCAAGAAGATGCGCTTCCTGGTGGGCAAGCGCGGCAGCGGCTCCAAGGCAGAGCTGGCCGCCATCGGCGGCGCATGGGAGCCTTGCGATGGCGGCCACCCGGAAGCGGACCCCGCAGCGCTCGTCGCCACCGCGCAGCGCACCTTCCGCGACGCGACCGGCGTGGACCTGTCCGCCTGCACCCAGTGGTGCGTTGCTGGCTCACGCTCGTTGGCTTCCAGTTCAGGGCTTTTGAGTCAGCGTGGCCCCAGGCTGATGATGGAGTATGTTCCACCTTTCCGCTGCCGCACCCGAGATGCCGCCAGACCATGTGCACTCAGCATGTTTACGAGCCAGGCGGAATTGGTGATTGGAGAGTGCATGCTTCAGGTTAAAAGGAGCCTGGCCTGCTCAGCCCGTCATGCACAGTCTGCAGCATTGAAGTACATCTTGCCCGCTGCAGGCACAAGTTTGCGGAGTACAGCTACATGCGGGCGGCGAAGAAGGACACCCCGGAGCACTCGGAGCACACGGTGGTCTTCCTCGTGGATGCCTGGGCGCTGACTCAGCATGACGCCACCGCCGCGGAGGCGATCGCCAAGGCGAAGGACGCGCCGGCGGCGGAGCTCGCCGCCCGCAAGGAAGCCGTCGAGGCCGACGAGGCGGAGGCCGCCGTGGAAAAGGTGCTTACTACGACATACTCCTTCTGATTCCCTGAAACAGAAATATCTGGAATGAAGGACGCGCCGGCGGCGGAGCTCGCCGCTCGCAAGGAGGCAGTCGAGGCTGACGGCATGCGGAGGCCGCCGCGGAGAAGGTGCCCTTTCACAACTGCCTTCTGTTATCGACAGTCAATGTGGTTTGGCTGAGTTGTACCCAACCAACAGACGCTTCAAACGTCCCGCCGCTGAGGCTCTGTTTCGACCTGACCCGACATAGTAAAGGTGACGGCGCTGGAGGAAGCAAGGAGGTGACAACACACAGGAGGTGACAAAGCCTACACAAGCATCCACCAGGTGTTTCGTGCTCATTGGTTCGGGTTTCATTGCCTGCAGGCGCTGGAGGAGGCCAAGGAGGTGCATGCGAAGGCGGAGGCGGAGGAGCCCGTTGAGGCGCCCCCCGACATCTCTGATGTGCCGGAGGACGCCGCCTCCATGACCGTGGCGCAGCTGCAGGTG
>JAABUK010007656.1_pt1 | contig 15491 bp, 14 predicted proteins | sample 5559141 | NCBI WGS metagenome assembly JAABUK01 (sample SAMN10711869, study PRJNA513367) | rock metagenome | isolation source: Antarctica rocks | place: Antarctica: Victoria Land, Pudding Butte nord | collected 2016-01-03
GAAACGCTGTACGATATGCTTCAAGAGGACCACCTCATCGAGCTACCCAGTCGGTCAAGCAGCATATCGGCAGAGCGCGTGTCTTCGGATGAGAATTACGGCAACAGCAAAACCACTCTCATCATACATAGACAGAGCGAAGCGTTGTCTTGGTTTGGGTGTGAGTATTCCAACAGGCCGAGACCAGCGTATGTCAGATCGGAGATCGCGCTTCCTGGAAGGCCGGGGTGATAACTGGAACCTTAGGTCGCCCTGGCAAAAACCTCGTTGGCACGAGCTAATCTTCAGCCAGACTCGAGGCCTTATACATTGGTGGTATTTCATGTCCTGGCTGTGTTATAGATCTAGGGGGATAAGGGGTCTGAGAGGTACACTATCTTTTGAGACAATCGAAGCTATGAATAGTAAGGCGCTAAGGGCGCGGCCAGCGCTATACCTACTTTAAGATGCTTTTCGACCTAAGTCCAGGTAGCAAATACACACTCTTTCGGAGATCTAGACCTTATTAGCTTATTTCCTCATTTTTCGCATCAAGCTGTATAAATTTCTGGACTCAATCCCACTAAAACGACACCAATTGTATTGTAAAGGAGTAGTGAAATCACCGCTTCCTGACATGATTCTCAAGAAACAAGCAGCTTCCGGAGTTGTCAAGAGCTGTACACGAGTTCCTGTGTTGCGAACGCAGGTTGCCAGCATAGGGAATTATTTCCTACACGCTGTGCTTCCAGCAGAAGACCTTCGCGTTGACACTCAAATGGACATATGCTTGGATTGAGACAAAAGGGTCTGGTCAATTCCTCCCTTTCTCGCTTGACCATCCATGGCGTTAATATACATGAAGGATACATGGCCCCCTACGTGTGGGTTAATGACCCGTCTATGATTGCACCGGTCACTGATCGTCAATGACATGCAAATACTTCTTTTCCTCCCTCTTCTCTCGCTCCGTTGCTGGCGGGAGATCGTAGAACGCCGAGCTTCTATACCCTTGCTGCAAAGAAAACGCTTCATCAATTCTGCACTTCAATCCATGGATGTATGGACATACCAAATAGTGGAATGTATAATTCTTCAATTCAGCTGGCTCCATCCCTAAATCCTTGAAAGTCTTCGCCTTCGGGTCGATCTGCTGATCTATGAACTCTCTTTCAATCTCGTCTGCAGAAGTGGTCTTCCACCATATTAGCTGGTTGAGGTACTTAGCGAGGGGCTTTAGGATAGGCTTGGGTATATTGATATGCCGTCTGTGTCTGTAGGTCTCCTTGTCCACAAGCTGTCCGATTTCAGCCATGGAATAATTTGTAGGTCCATAAAGCTCGAAAGTCTCCGAGGCTGTGGAGTCGTCCTCAAGCATGAGGGATAGTGCGCTTCCGAAGTCGATAGCCTGGAAAAGAAAATCACTTCATGCGTTAAAACACGGGCATGGAAAAAGCGCCTACATGAATTGGCGAGAACCTCTGTTGCAAATGGTTAGCTGTGACCATGTTGGTACCTCTTGCCAGGGTGTGCAACAAGCGATCCTCGAAACCAAACACAGGAGCTGGTCGGACAATGGTGGTTTCTGGGAAGATCTCTCGTACTACTTCTTCCCCACGGGCCTTGGTGCGGAAGAACTCTGAAGGAGAGTCCCTGTTCGCGTTGTACGATGAAACGTGGATGAAACGGTCGACATCGTACTTAGCCACAGCTTCCGCAATGCGCTCCGCCCCCTCGACGTGCACATCCTCAAGATCGAAATTCCTGCAGTAATTTAACAAGGGCATTCCTGAAACTGAGAGCAAATGTACTTGGTCGGATAGTCTCTTCCAACAAGATTGTAGACTACGTCCGAATGCCGAACGCTTTCTTCCAAGGAAGCAGTATTTCGGAGATCATATTCCTGACCAGTAAGTCAGCTACTGATACCGAGCAGAAAATTTCGAAGGCTGACCATGAACACCACCTTCCCCAAATCGCCCGTAGGCTTTAAATGCCGCTTTGCCATCTCTTCCCGAAAGGGCACAACGACGGTGCATCCCCGCGAAGCTTCATTTCGTTAGCCATTGATGTGGTACGTCCTTTCACTCTGGCTCTTGTACCCAGCCTGTGGACGATGTATCGGCCCAGAAAGCCTGTAGCCCCAAATACTGTTGCGGTGTGTCCTGGGTTCGATCAAAACGATGTCCATCGCAGCAGCAGTTGCGACATACCTCCAAGTGCTGATCTAGAAAATAGCCGTTAGCGACGCAGTCCCTCTCAAGTATAGGTGCTCGCACTTACCGGCCACCTTGTATTCTTATGATAGGTTTCCCCGTTCTCGATATAGCAACATCCTGTAATCCTCTTCGGAGTACTAGAGATCCATTGCGCGCTATCGACACCTTGCCGGCAGCTCGTAAACCATTGGGAAGCGGAAATGTCCAGCACTTCTGCATGGCTCCGTGCTGGACCATTTGTTCGGCGGTCGACTGTGAGAAGTGAGCCTTCAACAGCTGGCCGACGAGGTCCGTCGCGGACAATTTTAGCGCGCTTCTCGAGGATTAGAATAGCCGCGCGGCATGGTTCCTCAAAGCCTATAGGCCTGGGTGCTATCCATCCCTTCTCATTAAAGGGCCATTCCCAATCACAAGACTTTGGTCCAGCCGCTCTCAAACCACCCAATCAACCGTCTACATTATAGCTCCTAAGTATGGCTATGGATCCCGAAGTTATCTCTAGCTTCCTCTCCGAGCAACGAGAAGCTGCGCCGGAAGATCTACAGACGAGCTTCTTGCAAATAGAGGATTTTTGGGATCGCAAGCTGTGGCATCAGCTCACGGACGTCCTTGTCGAATTTTTCCATACCTCCGCCAGCTCTTCTCAGCGTTTGCCACTATTCAGACAATTCATTCTGAGCTTCGCTGAAAAGATCAATCAGCTGAAGTTCGTTTCACTGGGGCTGTTGGCTGCTTCGCAGTGTCAAAGTTGGCACTCATGACATGAATGTTGAAGCTGCACTTGCTAATATCGCTGTAGATGACAAGGAACGTCTAAGCTTCCTGACAGACTTGACCAAAAAGGTCAACAAACCAGCTTCTCAAGATGCCTATGTCTACGCTTTAGTTGCAGCAGCAGAGATGAAATTACGGTTAGAGGATCTTAGCGGCGCTCGAAAAGACCTTGACACCGCAGAGTCGATACTTGATACTTTCGATTCTGTCGAGACCGAAGTCCACGCTTCTTTCTACCGCATCAATGCTAGCTATTACCAAGCCAACGCCGACTTTGGCGCTTACTACAAAAACGCCCTTCTCTACCTCGCCTGCATCGACCTGTCTAGCCTCACTACTGCAGATGCTCAATCACGGGCATACGATCTCAGTATCGCAGCTCTAGTCTCCGATTCCATTTACAATTTTGGCGAATTACTACTCCACCCCATCCTCGAAACACTCTCATCGACTCCCCACGCCTGGTTGCGCGATCTGCTCTACGCGTTCAATCGTGGTGATCTTGGCGCATATCACGTTCTCGAAGCCAATCTATCAAAAGCCCCACAACTCGAACAACACAGAGAATTCCTCTATCAAAAGATCTCCCTTTCCGCCCTCACGGAAGCGGTATTCCGCCGCCCACCACACGACCGCGCGATGACTTTCCAGACGATCAGTAAAGAGACGAATGTGCAACCCACGGATATCGAGATCTTGATCATGAAAGCACTGAGCTTGGGGTTGCTCAAGGGCAGTATTGATCAAGTGGCTGAGATCGCGAGGATCAACTGGGTACAACCCAAAGTTTTGGACCCAGGTCAGATTGATGGCATGAGGGTCAGGCTGAGGGAGTGGGATAGTAGCGTCAACCAGCTAGGTAATTGGATCGAAGGGGTGGGCAAGGATGTCTGGGCCGCGTAAAGGTATAAAGGAGTAAGACCGTGATCGTGGGTCCCGTGTATCAAGCATAGATGGAGACCGTTAGCGTGATCAAAGATCTTTAGACTCTCCTGATTAAGTTCTGCAAAGGAGCGCGATGACCAGCTGTCGAGGTACTCATAACGTCATAGCTCGAAATGGTTGCAGTCAGAGCGTGAACCCATGACTATTTCCTCGATAGGTTTTGCAGTGTATATTAGGGATAATGCGGCGAAGGCCGGAAGATTACCGATAGGAGGCTTTGAAGGTATGCGCAACGGTGTTTGTATGTATTATACTTCCCAGGCCATGGCACCAAAGTCGAATTCCTACAATAAGTTACAGCACAGGACTAACAAGTACACCTCCAGCCAGCCAAGCCGGCCACCAAACACACCATACGACGACCTGTGTCCACAACCCGTTGACCTTCCACCCAAAAGCTGCTTCCGCCAGCATTGTGCCAATATCAGCGCCCCAAACATAACATACCGTCCAAAGTACGACAGGTGGTGACAAGAGTTGCAGCGCAAGATTCGATGCAAGGCTCCTGGTTCTAGTGGGAAAGCCGCCCTTCGCTTCTGTCGAACCGGAGCATGCGTTCCCAATGAATGATAGCGGTGTTGATAGGAGACCGACAAATAGGGAAAGAGAGAAGTTCAGGGTCGCCAACGTTGCGAGGAACATGCCTAAGAGTAGTAAGGAGAACGATTGCAGAAGTAAGTAGTTTTGGAGAGTGAGAGGCGATTGGCGGTTGATGAGAGAAGCCAAGAGGACTGGCAAGGAAGCCGACACGAGAGTAAACAGGAGAAAATACGATGGAAGTTCCTATACCTGTCAGCCGTCTACCGGTGGCCTTCAGAGAGTAGTGTCATCACTCACGTTCCAAGAAGCATTGTTGAAGATGTAGAGCGGCACGACTCCGAGAAAGTGAAGGGATACAACAATGGCAACAGGGACGAACAGTTGCCTCTCTAGAACCGTCAGATTCTCTTTGGGAGTGATAGCTGTCATTCCGTCTCTTTCGATCACGTCCATGTTCGCCTTCTCGTCTTTCTCGGGCATAGTAGTCGCGACCCTGGGCGCCCGCTGTCGGCCACTGCGAGTCCAAGATGCTATTGCCATAATAGTGAAGTTGACAGCAACGAGCATAGCGCTTGGCAGATACGTCCCAATGCTGACAAAACGGTCTGTCTGCATAAGTAGATAGAAAAAGAAACTCTGATGGAAATGCTCGAGAAGATTGTTAAGGCTTCGGAATATGCTTTCAATGCACCTACCCATTGCCATGTCGTCTTGCTCACCTTCGCCCACAGCCTGCAAAGTGATCGCGTCAATGTGGTACGGAATAAAGCTGCTGTGGGGACCTGAAGAGTGACCCAAGCCTTGGCTAACCATGCCGCGTAGCATTGTTTGCAAACGTTCTCGGTAGCTGTCGTTGTGCTTCCACATGCGTTGAAGGGACGCCCCAATACCTAATTGGCCGCTGGCAATAGAGACGGCGGTATTGAATAGATCAAGATTTGGCAATTGACCATTGATACCGTCGTAGACAACGTGTAAAGACTCGAAGCGATGGTCTAGCGCATTGTCGACAATCACCACACCTTGCAGAGCTCCACTTTTGATCGGTAACGGGGCTACGGACAAAGGAATGTGCTCGTCCTGATATGCATCGACCCAAGCTTGGGGACCAGCTCTGCTGTCGGCAGTTATCAAGATAATGATATCTTTCGACCAAAGTGACCATCTTTTGAAATATCTTGCCAACGCTAGGACCAACGCTACTCCGCTTTGGTTCAGCTTCCCATCCATGTTGATCCAAGCGGCGACCAGCACAATGGCTTCCGTGGCATCCCCCCTTGGAGCGTGAATTACGGCGTATACATTCTCTCCACTGTAGGTTTTGCCTGCGGCTTGATATTCATACTTTTGCCTCGCAGATCTCAATCCTGCGGACTTCAATATTTCGGCCAGCTTCAAGGAAATTCTAAGGGATAGCTATGATCAGAGACGAAGTGCCCATACCAAAGGCACACGGGAGACCTACTCTCCCTGCTCTCTACCTGCCAACTCTTGTATCTCATGTCTGTAAGCGTTGAAGATATTTTGTTCGCTGCCTCCAAAATAGGTGTGCACCTGGCCTGGCAACAACGCATTCTCCGAAATGTAGGTGTGTCTCGAATATTCATTAAGTGGTAGTAGGCATAGCCAAACCACTCCGACTACTATGCATAAAGCTGAGAGGTACGGGGGCACCTTGAGCACACGCGGATCTCGTCGTAGAGCCAACAAGGTCGGCACTTCTAGGGTAGTTAGCAAGTGGCAATCCGTGGGAACTATTGTCTCTTTGGCGCAAACACTCACAGATCAGTGCCATGCAGAAGCATCAATGCAGCTCCGCACAAACGAGCTCAGGAAGTACCTCAGACGTTGCCAATCCGGGCGAGTCGGCTGTTAAGCCCCTTCGGGTTAGCAGTGTTGACTACGCAGTTTAAGGGGTGTTGGCTCTAAGTAAAATTTCCGACCCAGAGCGACAGTCTAAGTACAGTAGTGCTAGACGCTATAATTAAATCTCTGGAATGTGAGTTGAATAAAGAGGCAGACTACTTCGTTCATGAGGGTATTTCAAGGACTTGCTCCTTCCCATGCGGATCTTCTCTGATGTTGTTCTCTATCTTCCATATCCCATCGACTTTAAGAGCACGCAGAGCATGGCGGGCTCCGTTGCTTTTGTTGACGTCTACGTGCTCCACGAGGGGCACTACCTTGAAACATCAAGCGGAAAAGAGTGTAATATTGAATGAAGGTTTGGAAACAAACGATGTAATAATGCGGCTATTTGACGTCCAACCTAGTCTCCCCAACGAATCAAATCGGCAATGGCCCACTATATAGGGTCAACCAAGTCTGATTTCATGTGAATGCCATGCAATGCCTCCACATTGATATCAACATGCTAATTCGCACAAGTTTTGAAATCAATAATAGGTTTATATTAGAACAATGATACAAGACCCACAAAATGTAGCTCATGGCCCCAACCTTTCCCCCGGTCCCATATATGTCATAGGTGTAGATCCCTCGCCTGCGCCAGGCATCGAAGGAGCATTTGTGGTTGGAAGAACACCATATCTGCCATATGTCTTCTGGTCTATTGAGACGTAATGTGGTAGCCGGCCCAGAAGGTTCAACTTGCCCTCGATCCACCGGAGGACCTTCTCAGGAGGAGCGAGGATTTTGAGGTAGCCGAGGCCATCTACAGCAGGATCGATGGTCAGTGAAAGCTTACGAATGCGATGGCTGCGTATCAAAGTCGCAAGATGGGGCCTGAAAAGAAGATAGGTCAAAACCTACAAACATAGCCAGTCCCGAGACTACACAGATGACCGAGGAAGGAGGTATTTGGAATGAGTGCGGTGACGAAGATGAGTGCAAGGAGTGGAGTGGTCCACGTTGGTATACGGCTTGTGCCGATGCTACACTTGGGTGAGCAACTTGAGATTAGCAGAGGACAGATCAAGAAGGCTTACGCGAAGTATGGATTCGCTTTGAATGCTTTTATTGCTTCTGAACCAAGTAGGACGAACACCCACACGCTATAGAGCTTGTCAACCGCAACATCCAGACCTTGGCAGATTGAGGTTTAAGCCACCTTGCGCCCATGATTGCAGTATTTCCTCTTAGAATTCCACGCTCAATCAACAGGTATGCAGCTGCAGGAAGTGTGGACAGCGCTTGAATAGAAATGTACATTAGCTGAGTACTTCTATTGCTAGGGTATGCTCGAACGTACGCCCAACAAACATAGCGGCCGTTAGCAGTGTGCCATGATCTGCTTCAAATCGCTCCAACAAAGGGGCAAGTGCTAGCGTATTCAGGATCGCATGGATGAAGCCGAGATGGATGAGAGGATATGTATTGAGTCGGTACACTGCAAGCAACCAGCCATCAGCAGGCTTCCTCGAGGGTCGTAAGTCCGTATTCGAGGCCACCTCCCAAGACATACTTGTTCCCAGATTGATCTCCTGCGGTATCAAGGCACCCCACTGAAACACGTTCCATGCGGATTGTAGTTCCAGTATCCAAAAAACAACGATGAGGAGTATCACAATGCGTGTGAAAAGTGGCAGGCGGAGAACGTAGCTGCGTATCCTGGCCGGTTGAAACGAAGGAAGGGTAGGTGCCATGTCGCGTGCCGTGGGAAGATCTCAAGTCGTGTGTTATCTCTTGAGACCGGAGCGATGCGATTGGTAAAGGTCTTGATTCATTTGCATCATGCTGATGCGTTTGCTGTCATGCTGGGGCTTGTCCTCTTTTTCCCACCAAGACCCTGAGCTGTCGAGCTTGGGCCGTTGAAAAACAACGCTGAAGTTTGTGCTCGCAACCCTACCCGTAAATAGGCGCGGTTTAAGGTGCCCCTCCCCCCCGCCAAGGGCTTGTAACATTGCATCGCGTATCTCGGAAATCATTGCGACACCGCTTGGTTAGCACGTTAGGTTATCAATAAGTGAATGAGCAATCATGAGTCAAGACGACGATGAGAAGCTGTAAGAAACGTCTTCTAAAATGCTGAGTTGTCAGTGCGTAGACCACTGATTCTGGGTTAGCGAATTGCCCAGTGATACTCTTGCAGTGTTGCATGAGTTCTTCTCCGACAGAGAATCTCAAGAGAGATGGACCGAGGATCTGAGAGCGGAAGTCGATCTCCATACATCTCGGTCTCAATTGTCGATGGACATGTTCTCGGAAGATTGGAACGCAAGCCAATTCTGGGTATTCTACTCGTCCCGACGAACAACCTCATATACCTTGTTCTCATAATTTCAGTACAGTGATGAGACAGCTACGATACTAGCAAAACAGCTTCTTGAAGACGCTACTGCCTCTATGAAGATTTGTATTGTATCCGCTCCGAGTGTTTTTGTGCAACTTAAGAATCTCCTCGTCGGTCTTCCAATCAAGAAAGGATGCGTACGATTCAATGCGTTGACTGGATCTAGGCTTCAAGGGGGAATGAAAGACCCGAAATCAGTCTACTTGAGTTCGACAATCGATTTGATATTTTCAAGGAATTTGTTCATTACGATTTCAAACGTCCTCTCACCCTCCCAGGTCGGTGGAACTCGCACTTCTGGAACTCAACAGCTGAGATGGAACTAGACACTATGAAAGGGGAGTATGATCGGATCCTCTGCGATCCCCCCTTTTTGAGCCCCGATTGTCAAACTAAAGGTTGGCGACCTTGGCGATGCTCACAGCGACATCCCTAGCTAATATATGGACGAAAGCTGCTATGACAGTTCGATGGCTTTCTAAGAGTACATCTACCAGATCGGAGCAGGTGGGTACACGCACCATCGTCTGCACAGGTGAGAGGATGGAAAGCCTGATCCTGAAGCTATATCCTGGAATACAAACAACGACATTCGAGCCCAGGCATGCCCAGAACAGGCTGAGCAATGACTTCAAATGCTACGCTAATTTCGAATGCCACAATTGGTTATGGCGATGAGTCATGAATGGCGAGATTGTGACGCAGTGAGCGCCCGTGTGACAGGTTCAGTGAATCCGCTGACTTAGGAGCTTAGTGCCCATTCGTGGAATTCCATCAGAAGTGTGCTAGATACTGCAGCCCAAGTGATGAGGCTTCCAACGAGCCGACTTCCAAGGTACGGAGTTAAGCAGGGAGCCAATAAGCCGGTCTCAGCCGATGGAACTTTGGTCATGAGGCCTTCACCGCAGAAAAGTTGACCGTAATGATTACTGGATTTCCCTCAGACTTTCGCCAACGGTCGCGAGCGCCCTCTCGGGCCATGGTATCGGTGGCATTAATGAATAGCTGTGTAGAGCCGAGAAAACTGTTTTTGATTTGTAAATTTGGATTACATATTTTGCGCACACCAGACATGCACCTGAGCAACGTTGCTCGGCACTCACTACTTTACGGAGCACTGACTGCACGCTACACTGGTAGCCGCCTGACAGAATTCCCGCTACTTTAGGGGAAGAGGGGAGGAAGGGTGCATTGTCCATGTTTGCAGATCATCGATATTTGATCAAAGTCCCATGTGAAATGGACCTCTCGGGATGGCGAAAGCTCCGTTCAAGGGACAGCCAAAGAGCTAGAAGGGCTGCTTCGGCACGCGAGAAATCCGCCCGACCCGACATGGAGATTCACCGACTCAGCAACTGCATTCCTCCATACACTTTGATGCCATTGGCAATTCCGATTTTTTCCATGTGCTTCCGCACTCGCCTTACCTTCTTGAAGTTGTTTCCTTTGAGTCACTGACTAGATATGAAGCTTCCGACTATCACCGCCGGAATGCTGCTGACATATCGCTGTCAGCAGCTGCCGAGGGTGCCTCTCACATATAGTATACGTGAGCTCCCACTACCAGCTTCGGCTTTGCTCACTCGCCTGCACCTCAAGTCTTCCGACGGCCTTGTTCATAGCCTTCATCCTATGATTAACCTCATCTCGACTCACTACTTGCTCGACCTTCAAGAGCACCTTCTGCAAACGGGGAAGATACCTCTGCACTCGTCTCTGAGGTCAAGGATCCAGTAGCAAAGTCTTTGGAAGGAAAACCCCCATGCTAAATATGAGGGGCTTGACTTACATTGCGCTACTTATTTTACTTGATGTGATACCTCGGGCGCTGACCCATGGCCATGACGGCCATAGAGGGACGGCAACAGATATGGGATCCTTGAAAGTGTCGCATCTAAGCTCAAGCCTAAATTCTACAGGCGGGTCATCGCAGAGTTACTTCGCATATCCGAAACATGGGGGCTTCATGCTGGCACACAGTGGGCTCATGATCGTTGCGTGGGTTTTCATCCTCCCTATAGGTGAGTGTGTCTTACGAGACATGGCGATTTGCGTTGCTGATCATATGACAATTTCCAGGGCTAATGCTGAGCATCGCTCAATTCCGGCTTGCTCTCCTTGTCCAATTCTTATTCTTAGGGGTGCACAGCGTTGCGTTGTTGCCAGGGGCCCGCTACAGAAGCAAGACTCCAAATCTATACAAGAACAATGCCCACAATAAGGTTGGCTGGATCGTGACTGGGATGATTCTGGCACAATGCGTCCTCCGGGTTGTGAAACTCGTCGCCAGTGTTGGAAGGTCGGAAGCAAGATCAGAGGAGCAGGAAGCGTTCTTGCAATTCGCGAGCGAAGACTTGGCTCAACAGGAACAGATACACGCGTACAGGTACTCTAACGACAGCGGTCACTTTACCGCTTCTGTATCATCTCGAAGCCAATCTATTTCTTCGATGCCGGACCCGCATGGGGAAGAACAGCAGCGGAAGCTACATGAATACGAGAATACTCCCCCAGTTGCTGTGGCAGACTATACCGAGAAGCTGTGCTTGCCAGGCAACGCGAAAGTCCAACGACTTGCTTCGCGTATATCCGCCAAGTTGTGCAGGCGAACAATTAAGATTTTAGACGTTATAGACAGTACCGTTGACTGCACAAGCCTACTACTTGGCTTCGTTGCCATCATAAGTGGCGCTGTGGTATATGGGGGTGTCTTCCGTGGCAATAGTGTATTCAACGGTCTGGCACATAGTGTGAAGGGCGGTATCTTCTTCTGGTATGGCCTACTTACTCTCGGACGTTGGATGGGATGCTTTGCCGATATGGGTTGGGCGTGGAATCTCAAGCCTCCTGTCGGGATGGTCAGTCATCGTTTAGCCCGCATGCCGTCAGCCGAGTTTGTCGAATCGTTCGTCATTTTTTTGTACGGAGCATCCAATGTCTGGCTCGAGCATCTTGCTGCATGGGGTTCTGCCTGGAGTGCCCAGGACTATGAGCATGTGTCAATCTCCATTTTGTTCTTCGGTGGCGGTCTTTGCGGGATGCTCGTAGAATCGGAAAAGGTCCGTGACTTCCTCAACACCACGGTTGTGGCTTCTCCTGCTGCGCATGGATCCCAGCGTACTGGGGAATTACTCACAGCCCCAAAGTCCTACGCGTTCTCATTGAATCCTCTCCCAGGACTTATCATTCTCCTGTTGGGCGTGATGATGAGCTCCCACCACCAATCATCGATGGTCTCCACAGCGGTACACAAGCAATGGGGCATACTCTTTGTTGGCTTCGGTCTTGCGAGAGCAGTCACCTATATCATGATTTACATTTCTCCACCAACGTCTTACTTACCCTCTCGGCCTCCTTCGGAGCTTATCAGCTCATTCTGCCTTATTTCTGGGGGTCTCATCTTCATAGCTAGTAACAAGGACACCGTGGCCGCCATGGAGCAGTACAACATTCACGCCATGTTCCCATTTACGGTTACAATGGGCTTTACCGCTTTTTTGATGGCGTGGGAAATCATTGCCCTCGCGGTGAAGGGATGGGCACTGAGACAGACGCAAAGACCGAACACTGGGTTGAGCGCGGCTTGATCTATTTGAAGCGACTACAAAGATTTAGATTCCTCTGCTGAGCGATTTAGCCTAACTAGCTTATGCATTTCTCTCGTTCAGAAACGAGTGTGGATGTTGGCGTCGAGCACTGGACATGATCAGTACCACTCCGAATCTGTCGACAACGTCTGAGTTATTCTTGTTCATTTTATAAACACTAGAGATGAAATCAATTAAATACCCTAAGCCTGAGCTTCGTGACATTGCAAGATTAGTAGTGCGCTTTATAGTCGCTCCAAATCCTTGATAGTTCCTCCGATTTTATCGCTGATCAACTTCATCTTAAAAAACCGGTACTTCTCTACGGAGCTACGGTGAAGTGGCCTACCAATGCTACACCGCGCTCTCATCAAAACGCACCATATGACCTCGCGGAAGAAAATTACAGCCATTAACAAAGCGGCCAAGAAGTACGACTGTGCTGTGTATCTCAAGACCGGGGCGCGGCCCCCAGGATGTATGATTGCAGAATCGGAAGGAGAAGAGGGAGTGAGGGCTTGGGTTGCCAGTGTCAAGGTCAGAGATGCGCTCTCATCTATGTTGACGAAGTTTCTATGCTGGGCTCTAGCCCCACTTGGTTGCCTGGTGTACTCGATTGAAGGGTAGAGGATCTAAGGTTACTGAACCCCAGCCCTCGAGGGGTCGATGTCAGACATGCACAAGCCAATTCTACTGGATACTTGTCTCAAGGCTATGCCAATTCTATCCTGAGCATTGCTAAGATAACTCTGTATCTGCATCTTGCTAATGTAATACTATACAGCTGTTAAGGTACAAAGATTACAAGCTTCTACGTGCAGAAATTGTTGACCGAGGCCGACTTCACGTTGAGCCTGGCAGTGTGAAGGAATTTGACTCCATGAAGGCGTTGGTACAAGGATTGGCTGAGTGCGACATCTTAGATGTAAGTCATGTTTTTAGATGCACCGACTCCTAAAAGTGATCATGCGTCATGGGACAAGTTTCAAAGGGGTTTGCTTTCAGGGACGTGTCTGATGGCTCGGATTCTTGTCATGCTAGAGAGACGCTGACTTGCCAATCATGTAGTGGTGGAAAGTGAACATGGGATTCACGGAGCCGGAGGACTAGGAACCAGATTTATGGTCAAATGAATAGCCTGAAACGAGCGGCGTCGGGGTTTTGGGAAGCACGTTCCATCGATGTAGGATGAGAGAACGCAGCTGATCATCTACATATCTGGCACGGCAGCATTCCGTCCTTATTCGTGAATCTCCGTAGGATACGTCTCAAGATTTCCGCGTTGCATCAGAACTCGAGGCGGCCGTGCCTCTTGTGCACTGTGGAGAGGGCCTTTGAGATGGAGGCGGCGGAGGTGACGTCGAGCTTCATTGGCTCGATGGAGAGGTTTCGCAGGGTAGCGATTGCGGCTTCTCGCCTGTGGAGACAGCCCATAAAAGCAAGGGACGACGGGTTGTCTATAGAAGGGTTCACCTAGTAACCGTCCAGCCTTATAGGGTTGGTACCCTAAAATTTAGGGCCAAAATCTGTAAATCCAATCCATGACGTGGATTTCATGTTATAAATTGATAATTAGACTATTTCTGAGGTATCTACGTTATAATTTACGACCTCGTCTTTAACGCATGGCTCTTCCTGATTGGCTGACTGCTCCGGTCACGTGACCTCCTTCCTGCTGGATTTGCCCACGTCGCCCCTGTTCCAACTCCGCCGTGGTTACCCTGATTGGTAGCCTAATAATGAGCTTTTTAGGTCGCTTTGCTGCTGTACGGACCCTCTTACTTGGTGTTGCTTGTATCGCGATAGGACGGGCTACTGTTCTACTTGGTATAGCTGTCGCGGAGGTGGCTATAGGCGATGCGATAGGAGTATCTATCGCCATCTTAATTAGGGTAGGTAATTATCTCTTTCTTAGAGTGGGACGTAGTTTTAATGCGAGGATATCAGGACCGAATCTTATAAGGGAGGTAACAGCGGTTTTCTATTCCTTAGTAGCCTAATTAGCCTATCGTTCCTAAATAACGGCTTAGTTTATAAACCTAGTAGCCCCGTAGTTACCCTTTAAGTAAGTAGACTTCTATTATTTACGTTAGTTAAGTTCTATAAGTTTAGAGTTAATAATACCCTAGATTATAGACTCCGCTATTACTTAGATAGCCGTTTTACCTACTTTCTAAAGTACTTAATTAAGATCGGGTTATTAAGTATAGCATGCGCCCTTAATTATATACTATAGAATCTATTATATTTATAGAGTATTAGCTAGCGTTAAGGCGACGTAGAAGTTACTATTAGGCCTAGTAAAGGTAATTATAGCTTTAGGAGGTATAGTAAAACGGATCTTAATATTATACTACTATAAGGCCTAAGTCGTAGAAAATAACTAGAGGACTAATTCTAGATTAAATAATAAAAGTCTTAATGTAGCCTATACTTTCTTTATATTTATTAGTGTTATCGCCTCGTATCAGGCTAATTAATAGATTTTTAGAAAGTCGACTTTATCGATATAGTAGTTACCTCCTAGGCGTATAATTCGCTAGATGTAAAACTTATAAGCAGTCGCTAAGGGCGAGAAAATACCGATATCTAATAGCTAGAGTAGATATATTATATATAGCGGTAGGTATAAAAGAATAATCTTATAGTCTACGTAGTACTAAATTACTATAATTATAATATAAGAAGCGTAGCTATTAATTAATAGCATTCTATACTCGTCTTTCTAATAGGATTTTATCTCTTAACCGAAACCTTTCTAAAGCTATTCATAATTAATAGAATTATTAATCTAGCTATTCTTATTAATAGTAATTTCGCCTGATTTTAGAGCTTCCTTCCAAGCTTTTTAAATTAATTTACCTTTAAAAATAATCTATAGGGGTAAATATCTTCTATCTATTAATATATATTTAATAAGCGAGACTTATTTATAATTCTTATATTATATTATATAAGCTTTCTTTTTATTATACTTAGAGACTATAACTTTATATTTAGTAATAACCCCTTATATAAAGCCCTTTTTATCTATATTATAGATATCTCTTTTATCTACTTCATATATTATTTTAATTTATAGATAGACGTTAAATTAGCCTAATAGGATTTTAGGATTTTAAGCTATAGCTCGTTCCTTATCTAATAGCGGGATATAGGCTATCTTTACCTCTAGGTACTAGGTTATAAATTTTT
>JAABUK010007657.1_pt1 | contig 15490 bp, 15 predicted proteins | sample 5559141 | NCBI WGS metagenome assembly JAABUK01 (sample SAMN10711869, study PRJNA513367) | rock metagenome | isolation source: Antarctica rocks | place: Antarctica: Victoria Land, Pudding Butte nord | collected 2016-01-03
TGCAGAATAAACAGTCAAACTATTGTTGATGTGAGTCTTCAGAACTCATGAACTATCAAGATCAATAGTGTTTGATCATGATTCACAATTCATATCAATTGTCTGAAAGTCTCTATGTCTGAGACTCAACATCAAGATGAAACTATTCACAGATTATCATTTGCAAATCAATGATCAAACAGAAAGAGCGAATCAGAATGTAAAATGATATCTACGAAGCTATTACTCATATATGCAAGATGATTGATTTGTCTGATTATTTATGACTGAATTCATTAATAACAATGCTATTTCGTTGTTAATTGAACAGTCAGCATTCTTTCTGAATAAAAGCTTTCACTCTTGTATGAGCTTCAATTCAAATTCAACTAAATATGAGATCACTCAAGCTAGAATTAAAGCAAGCAAAGCGAAGAATATATTCAAACACATGAAATGATCACTAGCATTGATCAAGCAAGCATTAGCAAGAGTCAGAGTCACAATGAAGAAACAGATTGACAAGCATCGAAAGAAAATGATTTACAAGATAAATAACATGATGTTTCTGAATTCTAGAAACATTATAATCTCAAGATCATCAAAGAAGCTGAACGATAAAATGCTAGAATTCTTCAAGATTCTGATTGAGATTGAACATGCATATCAACTGAAACTGTCATCAACAATGAAGATTCATTCGAAGTTTGCATTGAATTTGCTGCAACTGAATTCAAAGAACTTTCTGAAAGAACAATGAAATAAGTCATCTGATTCTATAGTGATTGAAGATGAAGATGAATGAGAAGTGAAGAACATATTGAATTTCAGACACTATAAACAAGATAAATGACTATAAAATCATGTCAATTGAAAAGAGTATGATATCGATCTACATTGATACAATGTTGATGAAAGTGAATTCAAAGAATGCGTGAAGATTGTAAATGACTTTCATGAATGTTATTTGAACAAGTCAAGATAGAAATTGACTCAAGAAAGATCAACTAAACTGCAGCAATGAGAACATTGTTAAATGAAGAGAAGAAATAATGTTGCAAGCATGTCTTGTTACTTTAAGTTAATTTAACATAAATCATGTTAAACTATCATAAACTAGTATAAAGCTGATGTTAACACGCTAGTGATCTAGCGCGTCTTCGTAAGTATAAGACTCTTGACATGTTTCATCTTCTTTCTTCTTTAGCTTTGAACTTCTAGTTAGAATACACTCATATGATTCACTCTATGCAAACTCATAATAATGAGAATCAGCTTAAAGAGATCTTGAATATTTTTGAACAAGCTGAACTGCATGTTAAAGAACTGAATGATGTTGTTATAAAAGTCTGAGAAATGCTGATCGATGAAAAAATATGAAAAGTCAAGTTCAAGACAAAGAATGATATCATCAAGATAATTGACATCTCATTTTTGAAGAACTTTCGCGCTTGCGCTCAATCAAGTTGCAATAGAAAGAAGCATTATATTGTCATCATTAAGATGAAATGAAGAATAAACATTCAAGATTGATGATTTGAAACTCTGAGCAAGAATTATCTTGACAATGTTGCATCTGTTGTAAAAGACTGAATTTTTGAGTTAACAAGCAATCTGATTCAAAAAATCATCATGAATCATCTGCAAAAAACTTAATTAGATCAAAGCTCAACTCAATCAATTATCACAAAGAATTGAAAAGACATGCAATTACTTGATGAGAATGAGATCAAAGTATTACTTTCTCAAGCGTTGATTTTGAATCATGAGCTTGTCAGATTCAAGAATTCAAGCATTCAGCTATTCAAAAGATGAACATTTGCAGTTAAAGAAATCAATCTTGACATTAAGTCAGATAAAATAGATGATGATGATGTTTTCATGAACTTGAAAAATGAAAATACAAGCATATTCAATTTCAAGAAAGATGAAAGCAATATGAGCTTAACAAAGTTTGAACATATTGATGAAGTCAACAGCGCAGATGATGAAGACAAGATTAGCATCATTATTTGTTGCAAGAAGAAACATTTAAGCTGCATTTGCAGAAACATTGAATCTAGTCTGTTAAAAAGATTAAGATGTAAGAATGCAAAAATGTCTGATATAAAGACAAAGATTGAATGTATCAAAGTGTTATGACACATTATAGCATGCAAGTCAAATGAAAAATTTCTCAAACATATCTGTCATCAATATCTTCATGCTCTTGTTGATCATTTTGATCTTCAGATAAAGAAATTAAATTCAGCTGAGCTGAGAAAATGTCTTGAAATGTGCTGAAACAATCAAAATGATTTAATTGCATTCAAGATGACTTCTGAGCATATCTTTTGATTTCAACTGAGTGCTCAATCACAGATAGAAGATGATCTGCATGATGTTTATGCAAAGTGAGTGATCAGACAGAGCATTGTCTTTAAATCAAGCACAATACAAGTTGAAGTCATTGTCAATGAGATCAACGAGTTGAAAGCATAAGCGAAGTGAAAAATGAATGAAAATCTATTGATTCAGAATATGTTTATTTAACTGTAAGTTGAAATTGATAGTAAGAAAGAACATAAAATGAGCATCAATGATATGATTCTGAAGAAATTTGATATGTATCTTTATCATCAACGTGAATGAAACAATCAATCAAACAAAGAATGACTGAGAACAATGTTTTATTTCTTGAGTCAACAAATCATGTAATAGAATATCAAATACTGAACGCTTTATGCATGTCTTCGATCAAACAGAAACATTCAACTGATTTCATATTCTTATTACATCAAGTTTGTAACTTCTGATGATTCAACGTTCTTTTGTCACATAGACATGAGCATTTCTAAGTATCTCATCAACAATCATGAGAAAAACATTATTCAGAGATCGTTATTCTTAAATGATGAGAGTCTCAAGAAATGCATTGAGATAGTCTCTGATTTTCATAAGCATATAGAGAGATGATGAGTGAAAGTGAAGACATGCGAAATGACAATCAATGATCATATTCACAATCTGAAGAAAATCTGATTGAAAGAAGATATTGTCAAGTATGATGATTTCATTCTCATTCTTTGTCAGCGAGATAAAATTCATGTTATGAGATCAAAGATTCTTCATGAGTTAACTCATAACAATGATAACATTAAATGTAAAATCATTCTTTCTTGATTTGTTGCAATGAGTCAGAATGATCAAACATTGAATAATGAGAAATTCGACAAGTGAAAGAATATCGCGCATGCTCATGCTATTCAGAAAGTCATCAATCTCACACTCTCTGATCTGATCAATAAATTCAAGCTCATTCTTTACAGATTTTCAACGTTGACACAGCTATATTTAGACAGCTCAATCAATCAGATGTTGATTTGTAGAATCATCTGAAATGATTTTATTATACAAGCTCAGACAAATGTGATGTTGAAAGTGAATCATGAACGAGCTGATTGTACTATTAACAGACATTAATTTGAAGTGCTGCAAGCGTTTAAAAGAGTTTACAATATGATGAAGATGATTGAAAGATTATTTTATGAAGCAGATAGTTTTTTCAATAAATAAATAGAAATAAGTCAAAGCTTTTCATCTTTCAGATAAATTCTCTTTCTGATTGATTGAATGAACAATAAAGTCGCGTCACGCTGTTTTAACTCGTTCAAATTCTTTGATTGTTTCTCTCTGTTTGATAGAATGAACGATAAAGTTGCATCATGTTGTTTTAACTAGTTCAAATTCTTTGATCTTTACTATAAACATAAATCATACATTGACATTGAGAAAAAAGAAGAGAAGTGATGTCAATTTCTGTTGACAATGACTATTATTAATGCATTTGAAAATTGACTCATCATTATGTTGAAAGAAATAATCATAGAAAAACGAAATTTTAAAAGCAAGATCTTGAATTCAATGAACTCATGATAGATTCACATATGTTAAATCTTGATAGAAGTTCAACATAACAAGATTGAGAATCACTTTGATTAAAATAAGTCTTTAACTTTTGTGAATAGTGATAGCAAAGATCAGAATCAGAGAAAATTGCTCATGAGAACATGTATTGTCATTATTATTTCACGTAGCTGTTCTGAGAAAAATAGAAACAACATTTCAATCATTAATGAGCATGCTGATAAAATCAACATAATCATTCATCTTCATCAAAACAACTGCAGAAAGAGTTGTAAAAGAATCATCTGTGTCGTTGTTTCAAATAACATCAACAACAATGTTCATCAAGTCATTGATTAAGTTCTTCTCAATAAACATATTAAACATTAGCATGACTTGAGCGTCTCTGCTAAAAAGCAATGTGCAAGAGAGCTTGTCAGCGTCATTGAATGAGATCTTCTTAGCTTTTTTGTCAGCATTTTTGATGCATATCTTAATAATCGACTGATTTAATCACTCAAGACAATTGAAATTATACTCGTTAATCTCATGTCTGATGATGTAAAGATGTAATGCTTCATTAAAATTAATTCAGCTTCTCAGAATCATTTTTTTCTTTACATGAGTTAAAAGAAAGTTTCAATTCTCAGAACTCAGCTTGTTGTCTTGCAACTCATTCAAGATCTCACGAAACTGTTGAGATTCAGCGTTCTCATCTTGTTGTCTCATGATCTGAGACAGAACAACAATCTGATCAAAAGCGAGATATGTCTGCAGATTAATCAGAGCTTTCATGAAGAGAAACATGACATGAGAATTATACAATGCTTGATCGCTGATCGAAGAAAGTTGATCAAAGTCGTCGCAAAAAAGAATGAAAAGATTCTCAAAGAAAACATTTAATTGAGCATGAATCTGACAAGAATGTTGATCAATGTAATGAAGAGTCTTTAGATCAATCATGAACTTCTCATTGATGATAAGAAAACAACAACGACGAAAGCAATTCTGCAAGTGAGTAAAACTTTTCAACTTCAGAGACTTAAAGATACTCTGAATGAGAAGATTCAACAATTGATGAAGAGTAAAGCTCTTGATGTTAAAGACAGCTATGTTGATGAGAGCTGCTCACAGTATTGAATTGCTCACATTAATCTGTGCAGCATAATACATCAAATAACTGAAGATTAGATTGATGCAAATCAACTTTTTGATTTCAACAATCTTGTTCAGATGCAGAAGAAGTTGAGCATCAAAGTGATAGCAATAATGATCAATGACTTGATCAACAACGTTTTGCTGCTCAACATTCAAAAGAGAAAAACTATCAATCTTCTCAAGAGTAGCTGAGACGAAAGCATTCTTGCGAATTACGCAAGCAATGATCGAGTGATCTTGAATGATGATCAGAGTCACGTCACATGTAGATTGCAATCAATCATGATTCTTGTTCATGAATCTTTTGCTCAGATTGATAAATATCTGTATGAAACTGTCATCATGATTTGATCTGCGTCGACTCAGTAGTTTTTCGTGACGAAGATTCTGATTCTGCTCAATCTCATCATGCTTTAAGAACTCGATTTCAGAGTTCATCTTGATTGTTTCAAGCATGACTTTCAATGAATCGCGCAAGTGATCGTGATTGATCGCGCAAGCAACATAAGCAGACATTCAATTTTCATCATTATCATTTAATAAATCATCAAGAATGACACTTTGAAAGCAGTGATGAAGCATGAGCTTAACTCTGCAGAAATTCAAATAATCGGCATGAGATGATTGATCTGAGTAACGAGAAAATAAGTTAATCATCTTGAGATAATCACATCAAGAACGAAAGTTTCGAGTTTTGTTTATTTACATGTACTTTTAATGTCATAATGTCAGATCATCAACTCAATTTAAAACATAAATTGTTGATGTCTTAGATAATTTCAATTCATTGAATCTGTTTTGCAGTTCAATGAATCAAGTCATCAATTTAATCATTGTTATCTTAATTTAGTTTCAGCAATTTTGTTTTAATCATCTCAGTCATGTGCATGAATCTTTGCAATTTTAAGTCATAAAACTACTGTTTAGTCTTAATTCTGCTCAATTCATGTATATAAAAGTTGAGTTTTCATTCTTTTCTTTCACTCTTTGTCTTTCGTCTTGTACATTATCTGATGTATTGTTCAGTATTTAGTTCAAGTAATATAATAATCAATTCTCTATATTGATAGAATCTTTAGTTCAGTCTAGTTTCTGACATTATGAAAGATCTACACTTTCTGCAACGTTTTCATACATTGAAATCTCATCTAGTTATTCTTTCGCTCAAATGAAGTTATCTTACAATCTCTTGATCAACGATGAGTGTGCTGTCAAACAGTTCACTCAAAGTGTAATCGAAAATTCACTTGAGATCTTTCGCGCAATGCAAAGCTTCAAAATCAAGTTCAATAACATGATGTTATCATTTCATCTTCATTCATTATTCTCAGTTCTTCAGTTTATATAAAGTTGAATTCTCAGTTTCTTGCAATGATATCTCAAATCATTACATAAATCTTGAACAATCAATCTCTTCTTGTCATTCACTTCTCTGCAAATTCTGTCGCTGTTTCAACTCTCATTAAATTCAAAAAGCTTCTCAATATATTTAAATATAAGAGAAACAAAGATTGATTGAATGTCTGAGAGCAAAGTCTGATACAGCGCATGAATGTAAACGATAATTGCTATCTCTTTCATCGAGTCAAGATCATTTATGTCGAGTCACGACTCATTATAAATAAGAAGACTCACAATCTAATGAATCAATATTGAGTCAATGATCTCTGTATCATTTTCATCTTTGCAGATTGACAACATAAGTTGTATTATTACTGCAACAATTCTTTTGAGACAGAAGATGTTCATTTATATCTTCATAAAACTCTGAAGCAAAACATGAATAACTTTGTTGACTATTACAATCTTTTCTATCAAAAGAAAGAATGTTCTTTGATGAAAGATTTCTCGTTGATTGACTGTCTGAAGCGCAATGTCAATTATTTTACTTAAATCATCATTTTTTTCTGATGAAATCTTGATGAAATTCAATCATTCATCTTTCATCAATGAATTCAAACATTCTCTGACATTGATGAAAAGCTTCAGCAGCTTAAGCATCATCAATCTCGCTTCATCTTTGTCATTGTCTCATTCATCAAAGTCAAGAGCATCTCTGCATTGATTAGTAATTCTTTGAATTCAAAAGTCATCATCTCTGTGACTGTTGTTTCAACAGTATCTTTGTTTCTCTCTCTTTTGTTTCTCGATGAGTTAATGAATTTAAACTTTGTTATTATCATCATTCAAGATAAAACTCTGATCATTTTTAAGATCAAGAAAATCTGCAACAAGTAAAAGCTGTGCTACTACTGCAAATTGCAACATTTAAGCAAAATCATTAAAGAATACTCAAATAAGAAGCTCTTCATTCTGCATATCATGAACGTTTATGACAATGATGTTGTCAATATAAATGAAGAAGTCTTGTTATTTGCAAGAAAAGTTTAATTTCTGAGCTAAGTTGCGCTCAAAGATTTATATATATATCATCTTGTTTATTAGTTTCAATCTTTTCACTCTCACTTCAATCATATAGAAAGTTTTCTGCTAAATTTATCTTGAAACTCTTTGAATTCAATTTAACATTCAAAGATAATCACATGATAGTATTTTGTATTTTACGTCAAGCTCAATCTAGAGTTCTCACTCTCGCTCTGATTGATAGTGAAGTCTTTGCTTATGTCTTTATGAATAAATTCTTTACGTAACAACATCATCTTCTCTTGCATCAATTAATTCACTCTCGCAGACTTTGAGAATTTAATGATCAAGTTGCTTTAATTAATGACATTACTCATGTCATTGAAATCACAATGATTCTTAATAAACACATTAAAAGACTATTCTTCTATGTTACTGAATTAAATTAATATTTCATCATCATGAGTTTATCATGACTTCGTCATCACGTCATTGATGTTAATTTTGAGCACAATATTCTTATCTTGTCTTTCTTCTTCTGTCTTAATCATTGTTGCTCATTCTTCATCAAGATCTATGATTTTAATCAACAAGAAGAAAATTTCTCATTCAAAGTTAACAAAGTAACTTTCTTTCAGTCTTGTTCTCAATTCACTCAAAAGAAGCAACTCAGTTTTCAGTTCACTCACAAGAAGCAACTTAGTTCATGAATCATTCATAAGAAGCAATTCAGTCTACAGATTACTCACAAGAAGCAATTCAGCACTCAGTTTGCTTGCAAGAAGCAATCTAGTTCTTCATTCACTTGAAAGAAGCAATTCAGTTTTCAGTTCACTTGCAAGAAGCAATTTAGTTCTCAATTCACTCAAAAGAAGCAACTCAATTTTCAGTTCACTCACAAGAAGCAATTCAGTTTTCAATTTGCTTGCAAGAAGCAACTCAGTTTCTCATCTGCTCACAAGAAGCAATATAATTTTCCGTTTACTCACAAGAAGTTAACTATTATTCAGCTCATTCACAAGAAACAAATTTCGTTCAGTCTTGTCTTTCGTCTGAAACAAGAAGCTTCTAGTTGTATTCTTCAAGTCATTCAAAAAGAATACTCATTAAAAATCAAGTGTCAAAATTCTTTCTTCTTTAGAACTTCTGTTGTTTCTTAAGCAGATCAATTTAATTGATCTTTTATACAACTTGATATAATTGAGTTGAGAGTTTGAAGCTTTGATCATGCTGCTCATGTCAAAGACATTGAAGTGTTTAGCGTTACTTTAAAGAAAATCAATGTCTTCTTGAATCTTGAATCAATCTCGTCTTCTAGTCTAGATTCTGACGAGTCAAAATCGCGTCATGCAACTTTGACTGTTCATTCAAAGAATAGTTCAACTCTTGCTCAGTTCTCATCTCATTCTCAAGACAGTATGTATGATAAGAATCATCATCTGAATCTTCATCAAATGAAAAAGAAATTTCATTTGACTGCATTCACGACACAAGAAGATCTTGAAGTTTATCAACAAAGTAAGAACGTTGATTCAGTCACAATTTTATTGTTCAAATATTTCAAGTTTCTAAACGTTTTCTTCAAGAAGAACATTGATATCTTGTCTTTGCATTAAGCTCATGATCATGTCATACATCTTAAAGAAGATGCTCAATTTTCAGTTTTTGCTTTGTACAACATGAGTCGTGATGAAATTCTAGAACTTCATCGTTATCTGAATGAAAATCTGAGCAAAGATTTCATTCAAGTTAATCACTCTCAGATGATCATCTCTGTTCTCTTCATCAAGAAATTCGAAGAAGAACTTTGCTTCTGCATGAACTATCAAGATCTGAACATTATCACAGTCAAGAATCAATATTCTTTGCTTCTGATCTCAGAAACGTTGAATCATCTAAATTGAGCTAAAATCTTTATCAAGCTGAATATCATTTCTGCATTCAATCAACTTTAAATCAAAGAAGAAGATGAAGCTTTCATCATTTTTTGCACTTGATTTAAATTATTCAAGTATCTAGTCATGACTCATGCTCTTCAATTTATGTAATGAGTCTGTCTCATTTCAGAAGCATATTAACAATACTCTTCATGAACATTTAAATAAGTTTTGTACAACTTATCTGAATAACATCTTGATTTATTTTGACAATAAACTCAAGCATGAGATTTATGTCAAGCTCATTCTGCAAAAGCTGCAAGAAGCAAATCTTCAGATGAATATAATCAAATGCAAGTTTCACGTCACTTAAGTCTTGTATCTAGAATTGATAATCATCATCAAAAAGATCAAGATGAATTCTTCTAAAATAAACATCATTGTCAACTGATTCATCTTGATCAACATTAAAGACGTTCAAAGTTTTCTAAATTTCGTGAACTTTTATAGAAGATTCATCTATGACTATAGTAGAATAGCTATCTCGCTCACTCGTTTCATCAGAAAAGATGTACTCTTTGTCTGATCTCAGAAATGTCAGATTGCATTCAACATTCTTAAGAAAGTCTTCACTTTCAAAATTATTTTTCATCATTATAATTCAGATCACAAGATTGTGATAGAAATTGATGCTTTGAACTATGTGTTCAAAAACATTCTCTCTCAATATGATGAAAATGAGATTCTTCATTCAGTCACTTACTTTTCAAAGAAGCATAATTCAGTTGAGTGTAACTACGAGATCTACGATAAAGAACTCATGATCATTGTTTGCGCTTTCAAGAAATGATGATCAAAGCTTGAAAACTTTATTTATTCTGTTGAGATGATCATGAATCACAAAAATCTTAAATATTTCATGTCAAATAAGCAATTGAGTCATCATCAAGCTCATTGAAGTGAGTTTCTGTCTAGATTCAACTATCACATCGCTTATCATTTCAACAAGATCGATGATAAGTTGAATGCTTTGACATGTTACTCAAAAGATCTTTTTAAAAAGAGAAATACATTTAATTCTTGATATCAATATTAACATCAGACAATTCTGAAAACTTATGTTTTAAATCTCAATATTGTTAAAAATCTTGCTCTCAACATCTTCAACATTAAAGTCATGAAGCTTCAGTCACAAATCATCATTCTAAATTCAGTTCAGTTACATTTATTTTCAATTATTTCAGCATTCTTGCCAATTTTAGTTCTTATGAATCTAGAAATCGAAGAATTCGATGTTGAAAACATTAAGTCTCAGCTAGATCAAGACATTCTGAATCTTGATAAAGATTTTGCTGACATTCTCACTCAGACATTGTGAAAGCAAGTTGAAATCAATGACAAATTTGCAGCTCAGATAATTGAAGTGCTTTGCAATGAAGCAAGACATCACAACAAGATTTCTCTAGTCAAGTATGAAGAACATGAGAATCATCTGTACTTTCAAGAAAGAAAGTACATGCTCAACTCAGATAAACTATGTCTTTGTATTATTCAGCTCACTCATGATAATGTTGTCAATGATCACTCAGAAAGAGCAAAAAGCTATGAACTGATCAGTCAAATCTACTGATGATTAAACATTTATAAGTATGTTCAACGCTTTGTATGAAACTGTCATGTGTGCACACGTTTCAAGCTCTTTAGACAACGAACTCAAGAATGATTGTGTTCTTTTTCAGTTCTCGAACGTTGTTGTTATGATTCTATTCTTCGTCTAGTCTTCGTCTGATTTCATTCTAATCAAGTCTAGCGAGAACCTGATCTAGAGATGATATCATTGAGACTCTGCATCATATGTGTAAGACGTCAACTCAATCGAGCCTAGCACAGAGCTGAGAAACACACATATAAGAATCGAGTTCTTTTTTGTAGATACTTTTCTTTCTTAGCATTTATCTATTAGTTAAATGACACTCATATGACTCGCTCTATGCTGATTTCTAACAGTAGATAAATGCTAATCAACTACTCTGCTATCAACGTGTAAACGATACGAAATAACCTACTTCGTTCATTCAGAAAATTCGCAAGAGATTCTTTGAATTACTTTCATCAAAACATATCTTCAAATTTACTCAAATTTATCAAATCAATCACTCAATCTTCTCACAATCTATCTATCTTTATCTTCAATCTCTCACAATGACACGTGACTCTGAATCAGTCGAGTCACGAACAGCTCGTCTGCTTAAAAGCACTGCTAATAGACGAGTTTCTCTTATTTCTTTCGATGCTTCAGCGAAATCTCAGAATGTCGCTATCTCATGAAACATCAACATGAGTCAACAACTTCGTCAATGAGCTATCAATCAGTCAGACGAGATCATCAAGATGCTGATTGAGCTAAGAGATCAACGAGACATGACTTTAAAACTCAATGAGCAATGAATCGATGTTCAAGTTGATCACATCAAGAGACTTAATGAGCTAAAGATCAATTAAATGACAATAGACACTCAAGAAGAGACTATCATCAAACTACAAGAGAAAGTCTTGAGTTTAAAAAAGAAACAACGTTCAGCGAATCAGTCTCGATCTCGTTAATCTACTGAATCTCGAGTTTCTATGAAATCTCTACCTCGTCAATCTATTGAGAATCATACTCGACGTGAGTCGTTCACTCTATTTAATAATGATCATCACAAGTCTTTCAAGTTTTCAAACTCATCTGTATTCATCGATGAAGATGAATCAACATGAGATAGCTGAAGAGTCAAGATGAACGACAAGCTTCAGGCAAATGTCGATCACTTCAATAATGAGAATATCTGTATTGTTTATGTGATATTTAGACTAGAAGATGATGCTGCTGAACATATCTTCGCTTGATGTCATCATGATGCTTTGCATTCTTACATCTTGATCTACAAGCTATTTGAGCATCTGAAAGAAATATACGATGAACTGAATAGAAATCAAAAGTGTCGTTGTAAGTACAACGCTCTGAGATAAACAGACAAGTTCTTCAACGTCTTCTACTTCAACTTTATGAAGCTATTCAGCTATCTAGACTACGATGATTGCATTCTGATGAACGATCTTCAGAATAAGATCAACAATCGCTTGCAGAATGCTTTGTCAGTATGTCTTGAAGACTTCACTTCACTTCATTGTCTTAAGATCTTTCTTCAAGATGTGAATAATAAACAGCGAGTCAACTATCAGCTACACAGTCAGCTTCGCACTGTCACTGTCAAAGTCACTGTTGTACCTGATAAACGTGCTGCTACTTCATTGTCAGTGACGACTTTGATAATCAATTATGTTAAGTTTATTTTCTCTTCTATCTCTGAGTCAGCAAGATCATCTATCATCTGCTATACTTGCAAGACTTCAAGTTATTTGTTCAAGAATTGCTCTCAAAACAAGATCAACACTTCTGCATCTTATGCATTCACTCTTCGTCTACATGAAATCATCATTTCGAAGAATAAGAAGAATGAGAAAATGTCTTCTTTCGAAGATAGCGAGGCAAAAAACTAGAGACTTTCATCAAAGACGCAGTGAAAGAGATGTTAATTTCTTCAACAACAAGCATGTCAGATGACTCTTTTACTTCTGAATCTTTGACTACTGAATGTGTACTTTCTAGCAATGAAATTAGTTACTCATTGAAGTCATTGATAAACATCGAAGCTGCTGACTATTCGTTCATTGATGAAGTGATTGCGCAGATTGTTTGTGATTAGTTGCAAATCGAGTTTCTGACTTTGATCAAAGCGAAGTCAATTCGAGAATTCGACAATCACTATGCTAAGAAACTCATTACTCATGTCATTTATTTGAACCTGACTGTTCAAGATCATACAATTGACACAGCTTCTATGTTGATCACTCGATTAGATCAACATCAAATGATTCTTGAAAAAACCTGAATGAACAAAATCAACCTAGTAATTGATATGTGAATCGATTTTCTTCGATTTTCGAATTTCACTCTCAATTCAAAATCAATTGTTCTACTCACAAGCAACAAGACAACTACAAAGCAGAAGAGTTTGACTTTTACTCATATACTGAAGAGATCTTTCACTATCTTTCAATTCAGTCTGAAATCACTCTCTTTCAGTCAGTTTAATGAGAAGTCAGTTAAACTAATTGAACAGTTAAAATCGTGTGACGCGGCTTTAACTAGCGTCAAAATCTCTAAATCAACGTCAGATTCAACGAACATAGCAATGATAAAGACAGCAACATATAGAATGTTAGTCAAACGATCAGACGTCAAGATCTTTGCTGTTACCGTCTTGAAAATCGATTGACTCATAACTACAGTTGAAAACAAGTCTGAAGAAGTGAATCTGCATGAGCTTTTCCACGCTGAAGTTCTCAAGCAAGTCAAGATCAAGCTCTTCTCTGAATATCACGACTATCTAAACATCTTCGATCGAGCAATGATTGATCAGCTATCATTGCATCGTTTCTACGATCACAAAATTGAGTTGATCAATGAAGAAACACTTTCGCGAAGCAGACTATATCAGATGTTTGATCACAAGCTTCAGAAGATAAAGAAGTATCTGATCAAACATCTGAACAAAGAATTCATTTTCTTCAGCTTCGCATCATACGTCTCGCTCATCTTGTTCGCTGAAAAGAAAGACGAAAGCCTGCGTTTCTGCGTTGATTACAGAAAGCTTAATGCTTTGATCAAACGAGATTGTTACTCTTTGTCATTGATAGACGAGACTCTCGCTCGTATACAAGAAAGCAAGTATCTGACTTGATTGAACATCATTGTCACGTTCAACAAGCTATGCATGCATTCAAATAGCGAAGATTTGACTATCTTTATTATTTTCTTCAACTCATACAAATATCATGTAATGCTCTTTGAATTAATCAATGAATCGACGTTCTATCAACATTATATGAACGACGTATTGTTCAAATATCTACATCAGTTTTGTCAGATCTATCTAGATGACATTATCATCTACAGCAAAACCTTGAAGAAACACAAGTAACATGTATGATTGATCTTAAATAGACTACGAGAAGCTGATCTACAGATAAACATCGATAAATGCGAGTTTCATGTTCAGAAAACCATCTTTTTAGAACTTTTGATGTCAATCGAGAGACTTAAGATGAATTCACGAAAGATGTAAGCAGTCGTTGATTGATTTACACTCAACAACCTCATTCAGATGCAGTTCTTCATTGACTTCTGCAATTTCTATCGACGCTTCATCAAGAACTTTTCGAAGATTGTTCGTTCAATGATTCAACTTACTCAAAAGAAGATCATATTTGAATGAAACGAAGTCTGCTAAACTGCATTCAATCACATGAAGAGACGTATGACTGAGACTTCTATACTTCGTCACTTTGATCAGACTTGCGATTTCATTCTTGAAATCAACTCATTCAACTACGTCAATGATGAAGTTCTGTCTCAATATGATGATGAAGATGTTCTACATTCAATTGTCTTCTATAGCAAGAACATGTCTTCTGCTGAATGCAACTACGAGATATACAATAAGAAACTGCTGATCATAATTCAAGCTTTTGAACATTGATGACTTGAACTGAAGCTGATCAACATTTCTATCAAAATGTTCATCGATCATCAAGCGCTCACTTCATTGATGAAAGACAAGAAGCTGAGTCGATAACAGATGCGCTGAGTTCAGAAGCTAGCTGACTTCAACTTCAAGATAATGTATCGATCTGACAAACAAAACATTAAGATCGATGCATTAACTTGTTGAGCTGACTTCGTGCCTAGAGATCTCGACGATGAACGCGTTTGATATCAAAGAACTATTATTTTGACATTGAATTGAATGAAGATCGCTGATCTAAAAAAGAATAATGATCAATCAATTTATAAACAAGTTCTTGATGTGAATGAAATCGACGAGAATTGTACGCTACTTCGCGAAGCAATAGCAAGAGACGAAGCACAATATGAAGATATCAAATTGAAGAATTGTTGAACTCAGAATGAAATCTTGTTTCATGATAGTCAGCTATGAGTCTCGTTCAACGAACTTCTACAAATGAATCTGATTCGTGAGATACACGATCAATTGTCGATTGATCATTCTGAAATTCTTAGAACAGTGAAGATCATAAAGCGAAATTACTATTGATCTTCTATGCGAAAAACGATGAATCGATATATTTGAAACTGCTACGTATGTCAACGTTCAAAGACA
>JAABUK010007658.1_pt1 | contig 15488 bp, 14 predicted proteins | sample 5559141 | NCBI WGS metagenome assembly JAABUK01 (sample SAMN10711869, study PRJNA513367) | rock metagenome | isolation source: Antarctica rocks | place: Antarctica: Victoria Land, Pudding Butte nord | collected 2016-01-03
CATAAGGATGGAAGCTTGGCTGATTTGTTGAGTGAGAAGAAGGTGCTAGTTGAGGAGGAGCCGACGCAACGCGAATGAACGAGAGAAGAGGAGCTATTAAGAGGAGTATAGAGTGCATGGGACGATGAGAATATGTATAAATACTGGGCCAGCAACTGCTATGTGATGTCGAGGAGCACCCCTGGATTGGAGCAATCGCACCACTGCTCTGTGATTGATTCTTTGTCAGTTTGGGCGGCTTCTCATTTGCTCCTGATGTTCCCCAGCCAAGGCTCAATATTGTGGCATATCTGAATCTTTTGATTATTTGCCCATGACGTTTTCCCCCCTTGTCTTCACCAATTAGGCTTCCGCTGAGGTTCATCTTGCATTGCTTTTACTTCTTGGACGGCCACAGAGCAACTCTTATCCCCTAAAAGCCAGACACTAGCTTCATCCATTGACCGAAAAAAACCGTTAAACCTAAGCTCAACTTCGTGGTTCTATTTCCTCATGCCGATGTGGTTGATGCATGTCGCATCGACGTAGATCCACTTGCCCCTTACAGGCGACTTGACCGATGCATCACAGACATCCCTCCGTATCTGGAAACAGTGGCCGTTACTCGTAATCGTACGGCTTGTGATGATGTGAAAAGGCTTCTACCTCCCACTGCGACAACGTCCAGACTGAGGTCTTCCAAAATTGAAATACGACGGGGCTCTAAGCAGGGAGACCACTGTCGAAGAACATTTGAGACACCCCAAGCAAACGCAGAAGGCGATTGGTGAAAAGCGATGGCTGCCATGCAAAAAGCAGATATAATGGGCAGTCTAAGCCATCTGGGCAGAGATCTGCTCATCGCGAGACGAAGTATGAAACGTAGCACGGAGGATATCTTCACCTGTCCTTTGTTTTCTTGAAAGGATCTTGACCATCAAGATTGTTCAGGAGGTGAATGACGTTGCCGTCTTCAGTCTGCAGGCTCCAGTCTAAAGTCTCAAACTGTGATGTCTGTCAGTATGAAGTCTTGCATTCTCATGTACTGTCACCGACATATCCGTCTCTCCTCTTCCTCACACTGACAAAGCTAACCTTCCCTTTCCCTTTAGTCCCCTTGACCCAGAAGCTAATATCAATCTTGCCATGCAATTGATTCAGCTCCCCTGATATCCACGGTACTTTGCTTGCGAAGTAGATTTCATCGCCTAATATCTGTCTTGATGCCTTGTTTGTTCTCAGTGCGTAAAGGATACTGTTGACGGTTGATGAGCTTGATTTTTGGTAGTTGAATATAGCGAGTGAGGAGGCTGTAATGAGTGCAATAAATACTGGGAGGGTTTTGAGCCAAGTATAAGAGTTTTTCAAGGACGGTAGTTCGCGATCAGGTCGTCGAGATAGCAGTGGTCCGGACGTCTCGGTTGGGGCAGGTACATATGGTGATCGCGGTTGTGCTGTTGCGGACTGAGATGACTGCTGAAGGGCGAAGGAGAACTGATATGGTCTGCGGAGGTAGGGACGCCAGGCAGGCGAGAAATACGCCGCCGTACTCCGCGAAGCTATTCGTCGGCGGATCATGTTGCTTCACGTTTGTATGGTCGGATCTGAGAGCCTTGTAGACAGTTATCAGAGGTTGAAGCTCGGAATTGAACGATGATGCTTCAAAACTGAGGTGGTGCGTGGCCGTAAGCAAGGATTGTGTGTGGAAATCAATCTTTCCGGCACGACTACGATATGTGAGGCAGAAATGTTGCCGAATCTTCATCGGAGGTCAAGTCCAAATGCATTTTCTCTCCCTCGATAATGGCATCTACCGACGCTCGGCTGAGACAAACATTCAAGTATCCCGATGACTCAGAAAGCTCAGAGGTCTCACGGGATGAGCTTGACGAGGAAGGTAAGCAGTTTTGTTGAGTTACGAAGCTCTTCTACTTGGGAGCGTGCAACGTTGAACTCTATGAACAACTTTCTCTGCTACCATCTTGCTGTTCTCTGTCCATTTTTGTATGGCCATGTATGACTTCCTCCCCCCTTTCTATCGTCACAAGTTGGGAGGGAGCAAAGTGCCATGGAACCTCCCCTTTCCTCTCGGAATTCCGCAGCGCTATACTCCCACTGTTTCGCTGCATGCTCAAGAACAAAGCACGCGTCACTCTTCCTGTCTCTCCTAGCTAGATTCCTGTGCGCTCACAATTACCCCTACTGACCCTCTCCCCTTCAGAACAAGAACACTTAGTCACCACCCTCCACCACCAAAACACCCAACAAAACGCCCTCTACACTTTTATATTCACCCTCCTCCCCCTGTCCCTCACCCTTCCTTTCATATCCAAATTCCCAACCAGCCCACTCCTCGGTATTCTCGGAATAACCTCGCTCTTCATCTCCACCGGCCGAATACGCCTTTCCTCTCCATCGTCGTCACCACCAACAACCCGTCCTGGACCATCCCGCCAGCCAATTGCCGCAGAAATCTCGAGATGGCTCCAATTGACAGGCTTTGAGCTTCGTCTTCTTGATGCAGTGCCAGAACATGGTCCGTTGAGCATGGCGTTGCCGTGGCTGAATGGTACGATTTGTGCGGTGCTGGGTTTGACGGCGATGGTGCTGTATCGAAGAGAGCGCAGTGCTGCCAGTACAGGGGGAGAGGTGGACGGAATGTGGATCTTCTGCCTACTGCCGGGCATCGCCTTGGGAATGGTCGAAGTAGCGATGCGAAGTATGCGGGACGTAGAGAAGGGTGTCGGGGAATTGGAGAGATTGAGGTATCGGTACAAAGGAGCCTGAATAGGCATGGGAGGGGATTGAAAATGCAGACTTATGGGGTGTCGAATCTACCTTCTCTATTGCATCTTTTCTAGCGATCGCCTTCCTCCATACGTCCTACCCTCCTCCTCTCTTCCACCCTCCTCAAGCTCTCCTTCACACCCCAACCATCTCGCAACAACTCACCAACATCCTCCAAATCCAGCCCCATCGTCTCCGGATATATCCCCCAAACCGCCACCCACCCCACCGCACAGACGCCTGCATACGTCCCAAACGTCCCAAATGGCGTCAGCATGTCCATCATCGGCAGAAATGTCAGCCCAACACCAAAGTTACAGAGCCAATTCGTGGCGGTGGAGAGCGAGGAGCCAAGGCTACGGACAGACAAGGGAAAGAGCTCGGATTGTTGCCAAGGGACTGGACCGAGGCCGGTGGCGTATGGTATCACGTAGAGGAGGAGGGAGGTGAGTATTGCAGCCGCTGGGAAACGGGAAGATGTTAAGGAGCTGGGTTGTGTGCCTTGCTGGTCCGTTGGTGGTGACAGGTTGACGAATGTGAATGCAAATGCGCAGAGGAGGAGAGCGATGACCATGCCAGGAATGGTGTAGAGGAGGATCCTGCGCCGGCCGATGCGGTCGATAAGGTAGAAGGCTGCGACAGTGGCGGCGAAATTGGTGACGGCGATGCTAAGGGATGTGAGGGTTGGTGAGGAAAATTGAAGAAGTGAAAAAATTGTCGCAGAGAAGTACATGAGAGAATTGAAGCCGCAGAGTTGTTGGAGACCTTGAAGAAGGCAGGCAATAGTCAATGCTCGGGCATGAGGTGGATGGAAAAGGAGAGATGAAAGCGTAGGAGGGAGGATGGACGAGGCTTTCGGATTCGCTAGTGCTGCGCGTTCTTCTTTGAGGATTTCTGATTTTATGGCGTGTAGCGTATCTTCCACGACCTGCTGTGTTGAATGCTTCTTGCGGTAGTAGACTTTTTGAAGGACCTGCCTGGCACGTTCTTCGTGACCAGCTTTGGTCAACCATCGGGGCGTCTCCGGCATGAAAGTCAGTATTGCGAACTGAAACAGTGCCGGGAGAGCCCCAAGCCCCACCATCCACCGCCATCCTGCTGGAACAGTCGAAAAGCCGAATCCAACCACGTACGCAACGACTTGCCCGCCCGTGATGAACAGGAGAGAAACAGTCACGAGTCTCCCCCTGATGTGACCTGGTGCGAGCTCTGAAATGTATAGTGGCACGATTAAACTTGCTCCTCCAATGGCAAGACCCACGACGCTCCTCCCTAGTATCATTTCCCATAAGGTGCCACTTAGAGCCTGCCATAAAGCCCCAGCAGCAAAAAGGACATCGGCTATGAGTATGACGATCTTGCGACCCCATTTATCTGCCAGCACGCCTGCCAAAGGACTTGCTATGAGAGCGAACAATGACGTGCAAGATGTAATCAAGGACTTGTCGAGGGTATTTAAGGGCCGAGCGGAGAGGTCGGATTTGATGGAAACTAGGGTTCCACTGATCACTCCAGTATCGTAGCCGAACAGAAGACCACTGACACAAGCGGAGAAGGTAAGACTCCATAGAAAGGCGGAGCCGGATGACTGCGAATGTGGTCTCCTCGAAGATTTCGTGCCATCATCGTCGTCAGGAGCAAGAGCAGCATCCTGCGACATCAAAGGGGCCTCGGGCCCAACGTTCTCGTCCTCGATGTGTGCGGTCGACCTCATCTCGGTTTCCTCCTTTGGCGTTTCCTGCTTCGGAGGCGATGATATGCCATCTTCCAGCATTCCGAGTCCTCAAATCATGGTGTAGAAGGTCGCGTGACCAGTATCACTCGCGGTGGTTGCGCAGCCAGCGAGTGCCAAGGTGAGGGAAGTCTTGGCTAACCGGATTATCTTGGCGGACCACCGATCCCCTTTGTGCAGATTCAGAAACCGTCTTTCGTTGCATCGTTGTCGTCACCTCGAAACAATGACTTCGTGGATGAAGTCTGGTTCGACTCATCTGGGCTGGATTCATAACATGTGGCCGACATTGCCAACGGAAAGGGAAAAGGCCTCCTCCTGTGGACCTCGGCAACTCGCTCAGCTGAGCCGATATCGTCATGCACGGCTGGAAGTACCGCTCCATTTCCCCAATGGTGTCTGAAATGGTTCTCCGACCCTCTGCCATAAAGACTCTCCGTCCGTCGCCCACGGAGAGTTGAATCGACAAGGAAATGCCCTCCAATCCGGATTGGGTCAAGAAGTTGAAGCCCTCTGGGCCGCAAGGATCAGATCTTCTACAAGAGGAGCGCATCAAATCCAACCTCGACGTGGACAAGCTTGCGGAATTCCTTTTTACGAGAGAAGTCCTTGCGAGACAGGACAAGATCTTGAACATCCTCCAAGCTGATCAGGTATTCGACAAGTCACAAAACTACTTCAATGGACGAAGTGGCAGGATACAAGCAGCTTTCGCCCGAGCAAAACGGCTGCGACAACTGTCGGTTAAGCATGGCTGGACAGGGGAAGAATATGTTATGGCCAATGATCTGATCAGCGAACCTACCCCCTATGGGCTTCATGCTTCTATGTTTCTGCTCACTTTGAAAGAGCAGGGTACTCCGGAGCAGCACAAATTATTCCTCGAGAAGGCTGAGAGATACGAATATATCGGTTGCTACGCTCAAACAGAACTGGGACATGGCTCTAACGTTAGGGGTCTCGCACAGTTAGGAGGCAATTTCAAGACCGAGATGCGGAAGGCCCAGATACTGGAGAGAACCAAGTACTGAACTATACCATGGTTCAGATCAGGCTTCTGCCTCTTCTCGCAGCCACCTTCGCACTGCACTTCACAGGAAAGGGAATGATGGCTCTGTATCAGGAGAATCAAAAGCACATGGCTGGCGACGCAGGCAAAGCGTCCGACACAAATCGCGGAGCGGGCCCAGAAGAACTTAACCCTGGTACCGACCTCCTCGCAGATCTTCACGCCACATCCTGCGGTTTGAAAGCCCTTGCCAGCACCACTGCTGCCGAGGGACTTGAGATTTGCCGAAGAGCGTGCGGCGGCCACGGCTATAGCAGCTTTTCTGGCATCGGCAGCTGGTACGCCGATTACTTACCTACCACCACCTGGGAAGGCGACAACTACATGCTCACACAACAAGTAGCTCGCTACCTCCTCAAAGCCGCGCGCTCCGTCCTTCAGGGCTCCACCGCCGACAATGACACCACCCGTATCCTCCGCCATTTCCTTCATCGCCGAGACATGGGCGCCGCCTTCGACGTGCTGAACTCCGACACCGACCTGGTCGGTGCCTTCGCATGGCGAACCGCCTTCCTCACATTCGAAGCCCTCAAGCACCGCGACGAGGAGAAGAAATCCTGGAACTCGCTCCTGGTCGACTTCTGGCGCCTTAGCACCGCACACTCGCAATACCTGGTCGTCAAGAACTTCCACTCCACCCTCAACGACCCTAAGACTGCCCAGTCCCTCGACCAGGAAACCATCAGCCTCCTTCACAAACTCTTCCGCCTGTACGCCCTCAACACCCTGGAGCATGAAGCCTCGGAATTCTTCTCTAGCGCCGCCACCACCGTCCGCCAGATCCAGCTCGCGCGCACGAAGACCGTGATGAAGCTGCTCGAGGAGATAAGACCACATGCCGTACGGTTGGTGGATGCGTGGCGGTTCCCGGATTGGCAGCTCGACAGCAGTCTGGGCAGGTATGACGGGAAGGTCTACGAGGACATGTTTTACAGGGCGAGTGAGCTGAATCCGTTGAACAAGCTGACCTTTGATCCGTATCCGGATAGTGCGGTGCTCATCAAGAAGGATGAGAGGGAGAGTGACAGAGACAGGGTTGGCAGGGAGAGTAAGTTGTGAAGATGCAAGTTGATTCTCTCCGATCGCAATTGGTGCAAGCCACGAAATGTGTCCGTATCTGGTAAATGGAAAACGGAAAGATACTTGACAAGACTGTCAATTTTTGTTGATAGCCTTGGCCGTATCTTTCTTTTCAATACTGCCAGAAGCCATACTCGTCCAGCTCTCAAAGGCCTTCTCCTCTTGTGCACCATTGCGATTGCTCCATTGGATATGCCACTTCCGAGCAGCATCAACGGCAGTGTTTCCGTACGAAACGCAAGTGATACACTACTAGTCGTAGTATGTAACGCAACGTTTTGCAACAATTCAGTACTACTGCAGCACCGTTGGGTTATCAGTGCTGCAACAGTACTGTATACAGCACAACCTCCCTAGGGGCCAGCACTGTGGTACGTACTAGTACCACGGACAGGAATACTAGTACGTATGGACAGCGCTCAGTCTCCTCCCGGCAATATCAGGATTAGAATACCTCTTGGCTAGTTCCGAGCAAGTAGATCCCGAATGGTGACAATTTCCTGCGCTACACCCAACATGACGAACAGCTGACGGCCTGACCGATTCAACAAGCGATGGTGCCATTCCGCCGCCGTCGTCACTATCTCCACAACCTACACGTCCCATCACCGCCAGCGGACACAATCCACGGCTCAACCGGATGCCAATCAATATCCAACACGCCCAGCTCACCTACCACTTTATGACCCTTCAACACCTTCAACGGCACAATCCTAGCATTACTCATCATATCGCCCACCACCTCTCCATGAAAAACCTGCACCGTCCCATCATCGCTCGCGTCCGCGAACAGCGGATACCGCCCACTTGGGTGGAACTTGACTGCACGGATAGCCTTCTGGTGGTAACGTAGAGTCTTGTAGGGGCGGGGTGAGAGGTCGAGATCATGCCACAGCAGGCGCCTATCATAGGATCCAGCGATCAGGTTGTCGCTTCCGGAGATGGCGGAGCTGGTGGGGTGGATGTCGAAGCTGGAAATCCAGCGGGCGCCCGGCTGGAGGATTTTGAGGAGGGTTTGGCGGGAGAGGTCGTAAGCGCGGATGCTGCGTTGGTTGGCGACAAAGAGGATGGGTTTAGAGGGGTGGAAGTGGGCTGTTTGGGGTGGGCCGCCGCCTTTTAGACGACGGCGGAAGGGGAATTGGGTTAGGTGCTTGGAAAGGGTGTGGATGGCTATTGCGGTGGAGGAAGGGGTGCCCGGGGCTGGGCAGACGGTGACGAGGTAGTCGCCGCGGCGGTGGAAGGAGAGGGATTTTGCGCTGTGGCCGAGGGCGATGAGGGCGTGGATGCCATCGTCGGAGAGGTCGGTTGGTGGACGCGTCCAGGTGATGGGTGACTTGGAAGTCGAAGTGAAGGCGGAGTAACCCCAGCCAGCATCCAGGACCTCAAGACTTGCTGCTTCGAGATCTGGATCACAAATGGGCGGAACGCAGAGGTAGATGTTGTCTCCGGCAGCGACAGCTAGGATCAGTGCTTCTTTGCCTGGACGCCATCTAACGACATTGACAGCATCGTCGCTACTTAGAGAGACTGACCAAGTTTGACGACCAGTGTCGAGCTCCCAGACACGGACCAACCCATCGTCACCACCACTAGCGAGCCAAAGACCAGATGGATCGACTGATAATGACCTGACACGACCTTTATGGCCCCGATAAATGATGCCACATGTGGTAGGAAATGGTCTCAACTCTTCAGGGCTGGGCAATTTGGGCAGCAATGACTCTGGGTCAATGTTTAGTTTACTTCGCCGTACACGAGGTGCAAGGTATAAGTCAAGACAACGTTCGAACCTTTCCTTAACAAAGTTGTCGTAGCCAGGTACTTTTCGGAGCGAAACATGATCTGTAGGCAGGTATTCTTTCTCTCGATCCTCCGAGTCTGCATCCTCCCACGTCTTCTTTTCATCCTTGTCAGGAAGGTACTCCGGTGGGGGGTGATAGCTCTCATCAAATTCAGGCGCCGGCAGCTTGGGAGCTGGAACATGCATGATATGATCTGGACGCACCTCCTCATTGGCCCAGATATCGTAATTCTGGATGTCGGCCTCATCCTCTTTGTCTTCCTGCGGTGGTCTGTATGGCAGTATTCGGCCTTCCCGAATAGCCCGGACAATTTTCATAACCCGCTTAGCCTCGTGCTTTGAAGGCACAAATCTTCTCTTCGGCTCAGGAGCAGCGCTCAAGGGCATGATTTCAGTCTTTCTGGTGAAATACTCCACAGTCGGTTGGTAGGGATCGTACCCTTCTTCCGGTATCTCGTTCATTTGGACCCTTCTAAGCAACTGCAGCTCTTCCTGACTCAACTCCAATGGCTTTCCCGTCGATGGATCTGTGAGCCCCGTCCAGCCCTTTGGAATTTCCATGCTGTCTAGCAAAGCATCAAGAGCAGCACCCTTTGCCGGCCGCATGATCTTCTTCCCATTGATGCTGTAGCCAATATGGGGGAAATGGTCGTAGAAGGAGAGCGGTATATCTCCAATTGTGTTTTCCTCGGGTCCTAATTCGTCAAGCTCGGAATTGTCGTCTGGGTCGATTTCGTCATAAATGTAGCGGTCGTTGCCATGTGCATCCTTCTCGACCCTGTAGTTTCGCCTCTCGTCTTCCTCTTCATCAGCGGGATCTTCGCCATTGAGTGCGTTGAGTTCATTTTGCTTGACTTTTATGTCCCCTCGTTGACTGTTTTGTGCCTTTCTTCCTATTACACCGTTGGACAAGACATCATCTGAGGCATTTTTCTCGCTGCTATCATCATTTTGGGTGTCGTCTGACTCCTTGCTGGACGCATCTGTGTCTACAAAATCAGAGGTACTGCCCAAGTCGTCTCCCAAGTCTGATTCGTCGCTGCTGGCAAGTGTGCCGTCGAGCTGTGCAAAGTCAAATTCATCTCCGGACACAATGGCTGCATCTGTGTCGACTTCTCGAGTCACAGCTTTGCGCTTTTGGTGGACCTCTTGCGAAGCCATCATGGATGGCATACGCTGAGGTCGCATTTTGATTTTCCTCGCAGAGATAAATTTGAGGAAGGACGGAAGTCTCCGCGCTGCCAAGAGTTTATGTCTCCGAGCTTACCTCAGCTTTCCATTTGGTCAAGGCAAGCCAACTTCCTGTTTGACGGTTCACCTCATTTCTTCTGCTGTATCTACCAGTCCGACACTGTCTGACAACCCCAAGGTCCTTCGCCGTCGTGAAAGCGCGCACATAGTTGGACGTTGGGACTGTATGCTTACAAACGAACACCCATCCAAGTCGCTCCGAGCGGTCACCCAACCAAGGACCGAACACCTCGCAATGACTGACATCGACAATCCCAGGCGCCATGCTGCCTGTGACGAATGTCGTGAGTTTATTGAGTCCCACTGGCGATCGCTGAAAGTGTTAATGCTTGATGAAAGGAAAGCGGAAGCTCAAATGTCCTGGACAATCCACGGGATGTACCCGATGTATCAAACAGAGCTTGACATGCCATTACTCCGTCCAGAAACAGATGGGTCGTCCACGAAAGAGACCAAAACTCTCCGATGAGTCTGACGAAGGCCGAATGCTGGATCGGGAATCGCTCGAGGCGCCTATGTCGCCTGAAAATGGTCCAAGTGAAGCTGGCTGGAGTGGACTTCAGATGGCCACCCAACACTTATGTCCACAAACAATCCCCAACTTGACTAGCACATATGCGCCTCGACCGTCAGCACCTCAATTGACTGAAGACCCGCTTCACAAACATCTAGGCTCATTCAGTAACAGTAACAACGATGTGGACTCCGATGCTACTCCTCTATCGAACTCACCGAAAACTCCATCGCTTTCCAACATTGCCGAAAACTTTCCTTACACTCTCGACTGGATTGACTACTCCAATACGCCCAATCTTCCCTTTACTGACACGATCCCCGAATATGGAAAGATCCCCCCGTCAAGCAATCTGCCTCTCGCCTCACCCACTTCGCCTCCGACCAATCGTCATTCTCCCACCAACTCCTCAAGTCCACCCTCAACAAATCCCTTCACTGTCACCCCATCCTGCACATGCCTCCCGGACCTCTACCTCACCCTCTCAAACCTCTCCACCCTCCCCTCCCTCCCCGTCAACCCCAACACTGTCGAAATCCTCCAAACCGCCACCCGCACCGCCCACAGCGTCCTCTACTGCCCCACCTGCCCCCCAAAATTTCAATCCGGGATGCAAAACGTCATGCTCCTCGCCACTCTCCTCGCCGTCATCGGCGACGGCTGGTCCCGCATACTCCGCGCCCCAGCCAAAGACCTAGCGCGCGGCTTCGACGTCGACCCCACCACCTCTCTCTGCAGTGACTCCGACCTAGCTGACTCCTGGACAGACGCCAAAGAAATGCAGTGGAAACTCTTCGCGCGCTACCTAACCCGTCAATACGTCTTTGGCGACGCCCCACCCCCTGGCATCCACCTCCCGGGAATCTGCCCCTTTCTCTTTTCCACCTCTCCTGCACCCCCCTCCATACCGCCCATAATCATTCTCCAAAACCTCTGCGACGCAATGGAACGCCGCCAGAAGACCTGGCATGGCCTCATCGAAGCGACGGGCGAGTTTCCCCACGCCTGCGGCAACACCATGGAGATGGCGAGGCTGGGAGGAGGGGACTGCACCGTAAAGCAGAGGCAGGAGAAGTTGACAGGGATGGAGAGGGAGGGGAAGGAGCATCTTTGTCTTAAGATTGTGCAGTTGCTTAGGGCGGTGTTGAAGGGCGTGGATAGGAGACCCGAGAGAGGGGAGAGGAGTTGGGAGCAGGCGAGGGTGGATGAGATATTGGGGCGGTGACGGGAGGGGAGTGTTGGAGGACGATCTGATTTTGATTTCACGGCACTCGAAATGGTTCGGGGAGGAATCATGGTGGTGATGTGTTTGGAGATGTTTGGTCCGCGTTGCCGTGTAGGGCTTACTTACGCTTATATTATTGAGAAAAATGACGTGGCGCATCGTTTTTTGACATTGGATGCACAGCCAAACGATCGCATTGTTCGGGGTCAAGTGTGGTCATAATGAATGCAAGGATCATTCCGTCTTTGATGTCCTATCAAGTTTCGGTCAAGCAACGAGTCTGGTTTAACGCCAGTTTTTGAGGGGGAATCTGCATAGCAACCAAGCTCAGAACTTGACAACGCTCATTTCATCCGTTGAAGTAGCCAGCCATCCCACTCGTTGATCACCTGGTCCTGTGTGTAGTCCATATGCCATCCCAGTCTTCATGGAACACAGTCATGACCACCAAACGCCAAGTCACCAATGCGATACGATCCCATCCAACCAGTTCCTTTTTTTGGTCGCTGTTTAAGCCCTTTTTCTACACTGAATGAAAGGAGAGCAATCTTCTTTCTACCAAACGACCAATTAGTTGGTACGCTGGTGCACAGCCTCCTTCGGAATTACTCCTTGACCAACAAAAATGTCGATCAACCCCTGCAATGGCTCCATGTCCTTCCGGCTCAGCAAATCATAATACATAGCGACGGTGACGAAATGTACGAAGCAGCTGTTCAGCTCCAAGTGCCGATTGATGTGCCAAAATGGGTTCTCCCAATGACCGTGGTAGAGGTGCGCATAGCAGCGGAACATTTGCTTGATGATGCTTCGTACGTCGGAGTGGAAGTTTGGGGGAAAGCCGGAGGATTTGCCAATCCAGTCGTTGTATTGGCCGGAGAGCTGGGAAAGCGGAGCAGAGAGAGAGGTCGGCGGAGCAGCGATAGCAGCACCAGTGGAGTAGTTGGCAGGGGAAGAGGTGTCACCCGAGGCAAAGGCAGTGGACGAGACCGATGTGGGAGGGTCGGTTGGGAAGGTGGCCGGATCGTGAATCTTGCCGACAATCCACTTTTGGACACGGATGATGTATGATGGAGCCGAAATTTTGGCAGGGCGACCATTTTCGAGCCAGGTGTATGTAAGTCTAGATCTCGTCAGAGCGCATGAGAGCATGAGCGTATGCATATGATAAGACATACCGGCCAGCTGACATAGTCGGGCAACTGAGCTCATTGCAAACCGCATTGCCAGTGTTGGTGTCAACTTCTTGAATGACTTGGATCATGCCAGTGAGAAGTCGGTTCATCTCCACCACTATCTCGGTCAGCTTTGCACAAGTGGGTCTCTGAACTGCTGTCCCCTACATTGGTGTGCCAGCCACTCTCCCAGTTCCACATTCTTGGGTTGCGCAGCCAAGGTCAAAAAGTTTCCCTTCACAGAGCATTTGGCGTACTTCTCATTGAAGAACCTCTTGCCATCGCCATCGCTGTAATTGCTGTCCATGCTCATAGATGATGACACTGACGGCGAATTCGTCAAAGGTGGCAAAGGAGGGATGTTCGTGTTTGACGTAGAAGCACCGTTTGCTGCTGCTGCCTTGAGGTTGGTATTGCTCTTAGTATTTGCACGGCCAAAGCCCTGGCGTCTAGGAGGATGAATTACGGTCAGTGTTGCGCACGTTTGTGGGTGATCAACAAGATCTGAAGCGGACTCTTTCAAGCAATGACAATGAACAGAAACAAGCAGTAGCTGGCCGAGACTCGCAGAACACCAGACCTCCCACATTGAACGGGGGTAACGAGGGGAAAGATGGCTGAATCGGGGGACATACACACTCTGGAAGAACGTCGCCATGATCGGACGCTCTGAACGGTATACGCGCCAATCTCTCCACAACGCTCTTCTGAAGGCTTCAAAATATGAGTGATGGAGGCTGGGATGTCTCAATAGACCATCTGCATGCACAGATGGGAGTTTGGTGAATTTGAAGCATGAAGAGATTCGAAGTCCGTGAGAAAGGGAAAGACCACGCTAGTTAACCTCTTCGCACCCTCCCGCCCGCAGCAGGGTCTAACAAATGTATCTTTCTATCCCAGTTCACTTGTCTACGGTATCGCAGGCTGGGAAATACTCAGGCACTGGTTCTCAAAGGACAAAAACCCTGCTATCCACAAGAATTCATGCAACTCCTCGTTTCTAACCCTCCCCAATCCTTCCAGTGCGTTCGCCTTCTCCAGGCTCTCTCCCGCAGCTTTCTCCGAGGTCTTCTCCGAGACCTGCCCCTTTCTTGAAGAATGGCTTCCGACATAAGTCAGAGCTCAGAAGCTCTTTCCAGGGAGCAAAGCTTAGCGACCAATGGTGCGAAACATGACCTGAACGGAGACACTCATTCGCGGTCCCATGAACCATCTGATCGAGATGTGCTGGGAAATATTACAAGCGAAGATGGAGATGGAGACTTATTCGGCGACGATGGGGAGGAGGACGCACATATCAAACCGTACGCAATTGAGCCGTTTTTTGGAGAACAATCTAATGGTGGGAAGTGGTGACCGAAAACTCGACGATGCCGAGCTGGACTCCGGAGACGATGAGGGCCGCCGAGACCGAGTCGCGGAAACTATTGAAGACGAAGACGACAACGGCGAGGCGGTGGAAGATCAAGTGGTCCAAATCTACCCAACTGACATTGGGCGTATGGCCGAGCCCGAACCCGGTGATGGCGATGTGAGTCAAGAACGGGAGCCCTCCATGTCTGATCGCTGATCTCGGCAGCTATATGTCATGAATCTCCCACCGTTTCTGGGCCTGAAGCCAGAGAATTACGACCCCAAAACATACGAGATACCCACCACCAATCATGGATGGGACCAACCTCCCGGAGACAAACTCTCCCCTTTCTCCGTGGCGTCAACCACAGCTTTCTGGCGACACGATCCTCAAGATCCATCAATACTACAGTCTAACACACGCATCGTACGTTGGGCAGATGGTTCACTGACGTTACAGATCGCTTCGCAACCACGAGAGCATTACCGAATATCTACGACCGCACTACGACAAGACTACGGAAACGCGAAGAACAAGAAGATTGGCGATTTACACGACTATAATCCTGACAAGGACTCGCAACACTACCTATCCACACCACACGCCAAAGCCGAAGTTCTCCGCCTCATACATCCTTTCACTGCAGCCATGAAAATTCTTCCCTCTGGCGAGCAAACCGACGAAGCCGTGCTCGCCCTGCAAAAATCGCTCGCTGCAGCAGAAGCCGTTCATGATCCTTTCGCCGCTATTCGAAATGTGAAGGAAGACCCCGAACTGGCCAAGAAGCGCGCGGAGCTGGCTGAGAAAGATAAGCTCCGCGCAGAGCGAAAGCGAGAAGCTCAAATCGAGCGGGAAACCGGCCGCAAGGAAAAAGTCCTTGGTCGCCGTGGTCTGGGCAGAGGAGGAGTAGGATTGACTGTCGGTGGTTTAGAGGACGAAGATGGAATGCCCACTGCGAAAGCTCGCAAACCAGCCAGGAGGATCAATAGACGCGGCGACATCTACAGCGATGACGAAGATGACGGTTATCCCAGAGGCCGGACGAGAGAAGACGAATATGATCAGGACGATGGATTTCTGGCTGCTAGTGACGAAGAGCCCGAGATCTTCGACGATGAGGATGATGATGCCGGAGGAGACGATGATCCCGATGTGGATGATTTGGAGATCGAGGGCGTGGAAACCGTCGTGCAATCGAAGTCGAAGAGTGATAGGCAGGAAACGCCGAAGAGGTCAAAGGAAGAGATTGAGGAGGATGCGGCGGTGACAGGGAGTCCGCATACGAGGAAGAAGCGGAGGGTCATTGATGATGACGACGAAGAGTAAGGTCAGTGTAAGGGTTGACATCCGTGTTGCATACTAGCAAGCGCTTGGATTCTACAGTCAATACAACTACGACAACCCAGAAACCTCTCGCCGCCGTCTGTCTGAAAACTTCTTAGCCGACCCTTCTGGCCAGCATGACCCGTCATGCTGCTCGAGAAGCTCCTCAAACCGCCTTGACCATTCTCCACCCGCCCA
>JAABUK010007660.1_pt1 | contig 15486 bp, 7 predicted proteins | sample 5559141 | NCBI WGS metagenome assembly JAABUK01 (sample SAMN10711869, study PRJNA513367) | rock metagenome | isolation source: Antarctica rocks | place: Antarctica: Victoria Land, Pudding Butte nord | collected 2016-01-03
TAGTCTAAACGAGCGTTACGATGCGACGACTTGATTTGAAAAAGGCGCAGGCCGCGCGATCAAACACCATCCGCGACATAAACAGGCAGATCGTGCTTAACTATGTGCGCGAAAGAGAACCCATCTCGCGCGCCGAAATCAGCCGCAAGACTGCGCTGCAACGCTCCACCATTTCGACCATCATTGACGGCCTACGCGATGACGGCATGATCGAGGAAGTCGGCGCGGGAGAATCCACCGGCGGGCGTCCTCCGACTCTGCTACGATTGCGCGCTGCCGGTGCCGTCGCCATCGGTATCGACATCGCTTTGTCGCGCACCGTGGTTGCGACGTGCGATCTGGCGGGACGCGTGCTTGAACAAGAAGAGTTTTTAACAAATGCCTCGGCTGAAAAAACGCTTGCGCACGCGACTGCTCGGGCGAGTGCGCTCATCAAGAAACACAAAGGCTCGATTGAGGGAATCGGCGTCAGTCTTCCCGGTCTGGTGGATTCGGCGGCAGGCACAGCGATTTATATTCCGTATTTCAAATGGAGAGAGTTGCCGGTCAAGCGAGATTTGACGGCGGCTACCGGTTTGCCCGTGATCGTTGACAATGATGCCAACGCAGCGGCGCTTGCCGAACTGTGGTTCGGGCGTCCTGAAATAAGCGACGCGCGCGACTTCATCATGCTTCTAGTCACGGCGGGCATCGGAACTGGGATCGTGTTTGACGGGCAGGTTTACAAAGGCATGTGCGGCGCGGCAGGCGAATACGGCCACATGATCGTCGGGTCGAAAGCGCCCATCGCGTGCTCGTGCGGCAATTATGATTGCTGGGAAGCCTTTGCTTCCGAACGCGCCGCCCTCGCGCGCTACTCGAAGGAATCCGGTCAAGCGAACAATGGCAACCTGAGTTTTGCGCAACTCGTCGAACGCGCGCTCGGCGGCGAGCGTGCGGCGCAAGATGCTCTCACTCAAACGGCATATTATCTCGGCGTCGGAATCGCCAACCTGATCGTCGGCTCCAGCCCGGAAGCCGTGATCGTCAGCGGCGCGATTGTGCAGGCGTGGCCGCTCATCGCCGATGCGCTTCATGAAGGAATTGAGAGAAGCGCGCGGCGCGGACTGCCACCTTCGCGCGTCGTCGCTTCGACACTCGGAGACCAACCGACTCTGATGGGCGCATTGAGCCTTGTCCTCGCCAGCAAATTCGCTTCGGCGCTTGCCAGCTAGCGTTTCCCTGCTAGTGCAAGAAAAACTTATTGACAATGAAGTGGCATCTGTATTATTTATAACTTAGTTCAGTTCGGAAACAAACTATCGAAGCGGGTTTACCGCGAAGCTGTTTGCGCAAGCGATGGCGTTTCCTTCTTCGTTGCACGCACAGCACGTCACAAAAATTAACGCATCCGGCTTTACCGTCTCGTTCTTCGATTCGATTCTTTATGAAGAGTTGTCTCTCAAATCGGGGGGCGCTAAAGATTAGGCCGCCCCAAAACTGCACGCCCCAGCGCTCGAAGGCTCTGCGACGCCCAGCCACGTTTCCCTAAGGAGGAGTTTCAGCAATGCGCTACACCACATCTCTTTGTCTTCGCACAATCCTGTGCGGCCTGCTCATCGGCTTTTTCGCCGCGTCCGCGAACGCGCAATTTAGAGCCAGCGTCCAAGGCTCGATTACAGACCCGACAGCCGCCGTCATTCCCGGCGCGACCGTCACACTGACTAGCAATGAAACCAACAAAACTCAACAAATCAAGACGAATGATGAAGGCTTCTACCGTTTCACAGGGCTTGCGCCGGGAAGCTACACGGTCAGTGCCGAGCAGAGTGGCTTCAAGAAACAAGTCTTGGAGAATATTGTCGTTAGTGCAGAAGAGACTCAGGGCGTTAACTTGATGCTCGAAACGGGCGCGGTGGCGGAAACAGTGACCGTGACTGCCGATAATTCTTCCCTGCTACAAACTGAAAACGGTAATGTCACGCGCGCGATTTCCACCGAAGAGATTCGCCAGCTTCCGCAAGTCGGGCGCGACCCTTATGAACTTCTCCGGCTCACGCCCGGCGTTTTCGGCGACGGTGCGCGCGGAGGAAGCGGAGGAGCCGTTAATCTTCCGAACACGACGGGGCCGGGCGGCTCAAACAATTCCGTTTTCCAGACTGAGAATCAAGTCCAGATTTCCGCTAACGGGCAGCGACTGTCGAGCAACAACTATCAGATTGATGGCGTGAGCGTGAACAGTTTCAACTGGGGCGGGGCGGCGCTTGTCACGCCAAATCAGGAATCCGTGAAAGAGATACGCGTACTTTCATCGACCTATTCCGCCGAAGACGGACGCAATTCAGGCGCGCAAGTGAGAGTCGTTTCACAAAATGGCACGAACGAATTTCACGGCTCGGCTCTCCTCAAATACAACTCGCCAAAGCTAAACTCATTTAACAAGTATGGTGGGCCGAACAACGCCGCGCGCGTGCGCGTTAACAATTATATTCGGCAATTCGGTGGCAGTCTTGGTGGGCCGCTTTATTTACCGCGTTTCGGCGAGGGCGGCAGGCCGACTTACAGCGGCAAGGACAAATCGTTCTTCTTTCTTTCTTACGAGGGTCTGCGCAACAACTCGAATAATAACGGACTAGCTTATGTCGAAACAGCGCAGTATCGCCAACTCGTGCAACAACTTCGTCCGGGCGGCGTGACCGCGCGAATCTTAGCCGCGCCCGGAGCTGCGCCGCGCATTATCAACGTGTTGACGCCGAGTTGCGCGATATTCAATAACGATCCAAGTCGCTGCCGCGTCGTTGCTGGCGGACTCGACCTTGGTTCGCTGACGCCGGGCGGCGCCAGTCAAATTGGTCAATACGTCAGTCTTAACAATCAGCCGACGGGCGGCGGATTTGACGGCATTCCAGATATTCAACAAGTGCAGTTCGCCCTGCCCGGTCAAACTCGCGGCAATCAGTACAACGCGCGCTTTGATTTCACGCCAACCTCAAAAGACAACTTTACGGTGAGCACCTACATCACGCGGCAGAACAGCGTCGGCAGCGATGCTTCGGCACAGGGTCGCCCGTTCGCCGATCTTCCCTTTAATCCGCTTAATTCTTCGGGGACGATTCTTTACAGCCGTGTCATTTCGCCGACTACCCTGAATGAAGCGCGCTTTAATGCGACCCGCTTCTCAATTGATCAGGCGAAGGATGTCGCCTCCACGAATACGAATCTTGGTATTCCGCGCGTGGAGGTCGAAGGCTTACCGATTGGTGACCGCATCAGGTTCGGCGCAGGGCAGGGCGAAGGAACGCCCGGCGTCTTTAAGCAGAACATTTTCGAGGTTAGCGACACGTTAAGCAAAACGTTCGGCAATCACGCGACGAAATACGGCGTAGTCGTTCGTAAAGAGCAGGACAATAGCAACTTGTCCGGCGGTTCGCGCCCGCTTTACTCGTTCAGTGGTCTCTTTAATCTCGCCAACGATGCACCGATCTTCGAGGCGATCAACGCTGATCCGCGTAATGGCTTGCAAGCCGACTTCCAACGCTATTTCCGCACCGACTACTATGCGGGCTTCGCGCAAGATGATTGGAAAGTGCGTCCCAATCTGACCATCAACTTCGGCCTGCGCTACGAATACTTTTCACCGCTGCGCGAAAAAGAAAATCGTTTAAGCAATCTCTTTCTCGGCTCGCAAGGCTTGATTAATGCGCAACTTCGCGCAGTAGATCGTTTCTCCAAGCCTGATCGGAACAACTTCGGGCCGCGCGTAGGCTTCGCTTACAGTCCGAAAATTAAGACGTTTGGTAATTTCTTAAATGGTGACCGCACCGTAATTCGCGGCGGATTCGGCGTTGCGTATAACCGCATCCCCGTCGCGCCGTTGAACAACGAGCGCGGCAATCCACCATTCGCCACCCGTTTCGGCATTTGCTGCGGCACCTCAACGCAAGATTTCGCCACGCCCTTCGCTGGCGGCAGAATTCTTTACGCGCTCGGCGCGAACAACTCGTTCTTGAGTTACCCGCGCAACCCTGCATTAGGAACGGGCATCAATCCGGTGAATGGCTTGCCGAATGTAACGGATGGCAGCGTCGAAATCTACGGCTCACCGCAGAACCTTCCGAACCCATATGTCTATACTTACTCGCTTGAGTTGCAGCGCGAATTACCGGCTAAGTTGACGGCCATCATTGGTTATCAGGGCAGCGCGGGACACAAACTGATTCGCATCGTCAATCAGAGATTTCTCTACCCTGTTGACCCAAACACGAATCCCATCTCTGCCGCCTATTTCTCAACGCCGGACGTGAACTCAAACTTCAATGCCCTTAACGCCAGTCTCTCGCGTCGTTTCTCGAAAGGAGTGCAACTGCAAGCGAACTATCGCTTCAGCAAGAGTATTGACCAACTCTCCTATGAAGGCCCCGGCGCGGTGACGAATCAAACCTATCCGCAAAACAACCGCACTGAGCGCGGCCCTTCGGATTTCGATGTGAGGCACTACGCCACCGTATCGGGTCTTTATGAATTGCCGTTCTTCCAAAAACGCAACGATTTCATCGGCAAAGCGCTTGGCGGCTTCGAGATCACAGGTATCTTAACCTATCGCACAGGCTTTCCGTTCACACCTGTTGTCGGCGGCTGCACCAGCACGCCCGGCGGCATCGGACTCTGCCCCGTCCGCCCGCAAGGATATACGGGACCGTCTAATCTTGACACCTCGAACGAAACGTTCATCAGAGGCATCTTTCCCAATGGCGGCGCGCAGTTTTTCCCTGTCTTAAAGGATCAGAGTGGTAACATTGCGGCTCCCGGCATTGGCCGCAACTCGTTCAGAGGTCCCAAATATTTCAACGTTGACATGAGCTTAGTGAAGACCACTCGCTTGCCGGGCATACTGGGTCTTGGCGAAGGAGCAAACCTCGAATTTCGAGCAAACTTCTTCAATGTTTTCAACAAACTAAACCTTGCGCCGTTCGCTTTCGGTAGTAACGCCACGACGATTGGCTCCTTCGATGCTGGCGCGAACAACGGTGCGGGCGTACTAAACAACAATCCTGATTTCGGCAAAGCGACATCCGGTCTTTCTGGCCGCGTCGTTGAACTTCAAGGCCGGTTCAGGTTCTAGTTCTTTTCATCTCCTCTTTTGTGCGAATGGAATGAGACAAATTGTCTCATTCCATTCGCACGTCTTTATTGCATCTTCCAGCAATCCATCCGGCTCTGAACATGCCCGCTCGAGTTCTTCGATGAGATTATTTCTGATTATCGCGCGGGTGCGCATCAGAGATTGGATTGTCAGGATTTTCAATATCATCATCGTCGCGGCGGTGAGATTTGCGTTCTTCTTCGAGCCGTTTGAAGATAACTAGCTCGCGTTCGGCTTCCGTAAGGCGTTTGAGGCGTGAGAGCGCGATAAATTGTTGGTAATGAACTCCAGCATTGTCTGGCTTGATCGCCGCGCCGCGTGTGAGAACGGAAACCGCTTCGTCGTATCGCTGCGTTTTCACGAGCAGGCGACCTAGATCATAGTAAGCATAAAAATGTTTGGCGCTCAACACTATCGCGCGTCGCAAGAATTTCTCCGCTTCGGCGAAGTTGCCGCGCTCGCCCACAATGAAACCAAGTTGGGCAAGCGTGTCCACATTGTCGGGTTGAAGCTGAAGCGATTTTCGTAGAGCGACTTCGGCAACATCGTATGCGCCTCTGCCGCGCGCGGCGACGCCGAGAAAATAATTTGCTTCGGGCTTTTCAGGAAAAGTCTGTGCGGCGCGCTGAAGCAGGTCAAAGGCTTTGTCAGGTTGTTTAAGTAGTATCAGAGTGCCTCCGAGCCGAACGTAATAAACCAATTTCGTGGAATCCTGCGCCAGAGCTTTACTGTAGAATTCCGCTGCGCCCTCATAGCGTCGCTGCTTTCTCAGTTCTTCGCCGATCATAAAGTTTGCGTCGGCGAAATCCGGGCGGCGCGTGAGCGTTCTTTGCCAGAGATCAAACGCCGCTTCGCTGTTACCACGCGCGGCGGCGACCAATCCTAAATAATAGAGCGGCTCTGCTGCGTCGGGCGCTAATGAGGACGCGGCTGTGAACGCGCTCACAGCTTCATCGAAACGATTGAGAGAATAAAACGCTACTCCCAAATTATACAGAATCGTAAAGGTTGCCGGACGCAGTGCATTAGCGCGTTCAAGCAGCGGAACGGCTCGCTTGTAATCGCCGCGCATCGCATAAAGTAGTCCAAGATTGGTCGTCGCCTGCGGATGTTCTGGAACACTTCGCAAGATGGTCTCGAAGGATTGAATCGCTTGATCGTAGCGCTTTGTGCGCGCCAACAACACTCCCAGATTGGCGAGCGTCGAAATGCTTTTTGGATTCAACTGAAGCGCTTCGCGATACGCGCGTTCCGCTTCCTGTGTCTGCCCGCGTTGATCCAGAATCACGCCGAGCAAATTTTGCGCGTCAGCGCTGCGCGGCGCAAGCGTCACCGCACGACGAACGAGCGGTTCGGCGGCGTCGAGTTTCCCCGCTTGAAGAAACTGCGCAGCATTCTCCAGCAACGCAGCCGCTTCCTCTTGCGGCGACGTTGAAGTAGCGCGCTCAGCTCGCGTCTTGGAATTAGCGCGTGTTTGTTGCGCCGCTGCGTGAGCGGTCATGACGAGCGTAAACAATGCGACTAAAGCAAGCCGTGCGGCGTTTTGATAAAGGAGCCACAAAGAAATCCTTTTTCGACACCGGCGCTTGATCCGCGGTAGTTGCAATCCAAGCATTTTATCTCCTAATCTCTGGCGCTATGAAATTTTAATTATACATTTAATGGAAACCATGTATAAAAGGACAAAAACCGACGAGCTTAATTTAGCTGAAGCTGAAAGCTGCCCTTCGACGTCTCTGAAAGTTGAGCATTTCACGTTGCACTTAAAAGATCATTTGGATTTAGGGAAAGTGCGGAGATTGGTCACCGCGCGTCAACTTTCCTCATCCCTGCGTCGCGTGCGCGCCTTCTGCCTATTGATTCTGTTACTAGCGACACAGGCGAGACCCACCGTTGCCGCGCCGCGCCAGCGCGATTATTCCGCTCCGGCATATAGATTGTCGCTGCAGGATGAAGCATTACTCGAAGACATTTCCAGACGCTCGTTCCGCTTCTTTTGGGAAAATGCGGATGCCTACACAGGGCTTGTGCGAGATCGCGCGCGCACAGACGGCTCAACACTTGATGAGAACCATCGCAATGTAGCCAGTATTGCTTCAACCGGCTTCGGCCTTACAGCGTTGTGCATTGCCGCCGAGCACCGCTGGGTTGAGCCAAGTGAAGCGCGCGAGCGCGTGCGCCGCACGCTCCGTTTCTTCGCCGAAGAACTGCCGCACAAGAAGGGTTGGTACTACCATTTCCTCAACATGCAAACCGGCGCGAGAGTGTGGGGCAGCGAACTCTCTTCGATTGATACAACGCTCCTCTTAGGAGGCGTGCTAACCGCGCGGCAATATTTTCGCGCTGATAAGGAAATCTACCGCCTTGCGACGAAAATTTATGAGCGCGTTGATTTCCCTTGGATGCTCAACGGTCATTCAACGCGGCTTTCGATGGGTTGGTATCCAGAAACCGGGTTTATTAAATCTAGATGGGACACTTATAGTGAGCATACAATGCTTTATCTATTGGCGATTGGATCTCCGACGCATCCGCTGATGCCGCGTGCGTGGTACGATTGGTATCGTGACTGGAACACTTACAAAGGATACAGATTCCTCGGTCACGCGCCGCTCTTCACACACCAGTACTCTCAAGCATGGGTTGACTTTCGCAATCGGCGTGAAGATAAACCTCCCTACGTTGACTACTTCGAGAATTCGATTATCGCAACGCGCGCACACCGCGAATTCTGCATTGATCTCGCGCCTGAATTTCCCAGTTACTCCGAAAATATCTGGGGCATCACGGCTTCCGATAGCGCGCGGCGGGACAGCGAGACGGGTTACGTCGCATGGGGCGGGCCGCCGCGCCATCCGGCCATTGATGGCACAGTTGTTCCATGTGCCGCCGGTGGTTCATTGATGTTTACGCCAGACATTTCCATGCCCGCGCTGCGCACCATGTATGAAAAGTTCGGTGACCGTATTTATGGTCGCTATGGTTTCACAGATGCCTTCAATCCGAATACGGGATGGGTCAACCGAGATGTGATCGGCATTGACGTCGGTATCACGCTACTCAGTGCAGAGAATTTACGGACGGGCAATGTGTGGTACTACTTTATGCGCAACCAAGAAATACCCCACGCTATGCAGCTTATCGGATTAAACAAAGTCAGCCCACCTACACGACGCAGGGCCGCGCGCAGCAAGAGAGTGCGCTCAGTATTGTCAGTGCGACCGCGCCATTACAACGCGCATGTGAATTTCAATAATTTCAAATGACATTAGTGTAGCGTGCGCCGGAAGAGTATTTTGACGAACATCTTAAAAGCGCGCAAGTCTAACGCGCCGAGCGCTGCTATCGCGTATCAGTATACAGTTGAATCCATAACAAGGAGACTCGTATGAAATCTGTAAAGCTAAAGCTAAAGAGTGTGTTACTGATTTTCAGTCTCATCGTTTTGCTGATGTCTGTCGACGCAACATCGCAGCAGCCAGACACCGAGAAACGGATCAACGCGCTGCTTTCTCAGATGACGCTCGAAGAGAAACTCGGGCAGCTTCAGATATTGGATGGCGAGGCGAATGGCAATTACCGTCCCGAACATCTCGACCTCGTTCGCAAGGGATTGCTCGGCTCGACGTTGAACGTGCGCGGCGCGCGGCGTGTGAATGAATTGCAGCGCGTTGCGATGAATGAATCGCGTTTGAAGATTCCGATGCTGTTTGGCTTCGATGTGATTCATGGTTATCGCACGATTTTTCCTGTGCCGCTCGGTGAAGCGAGCAGTTGGGATGCGGCGGCGGTTGAGCGCGGGGCGAGTGTCGCGGCGGCTGAATCGGCGGCAGCGGGCGTGCGCTGGACGTTTGCGCCGATGGTTGACATCGCGCGTGATCCTCGTTGGGGACGCATCGTCGAAGGCTCCGGCGAAGACCCGTACTTTGGCGCAACGATGGCGCGTGCTCGCGTGCGTGGTTTTCAGGGAGATGATTACAGCCAGCCGGATAAAGTTGTAGCGTGTGCCAAGCACTGGGTCGCGTATGGCGGGGCGGAAGGCGGGCGCGATTACAATACGACGGAAGTTTCCGAAAACACTCTGCGCGAGATTTATTTTCCGCCGTTCAAGGCGGCTGTGGATGCGGGCGTCGGAACTTTTATGAGCGCGTTCAATGATCTCGACGGCGTGCCTGCCTCGGCTAATCCGTTTACTCTCTCGGATGTGTTGCGCGGCGAATGGAAGTTCGACGGCTTTGTGGTCAGCGATTATGAATCCGTGAAGGAACTTATCAAGCACGGCATCGCCGACACGGAAGCGCAAGCGGCGCGCGCGGCGCTCACGGCAGGCGTCGATATGGAAATGGTCAGCCGCACTTACAATCAAAACGCCGCGCAGCTTCTCAAAGAAGGCAAGCTCTCGCAAAGAGAAATTGACGAAGCGGTACGCCGCATTCTGCGCATCAAATTTCGTCTGGGACTTTTCGAGAAACCTTATGCGGATGAAGCGCGGGAGAATCGTGTTATCGCCAGCGCGGAAAACATGCGTGCCGCGCGCGAAGTCGCCGGACGCTCGCTGGTGTTATTGAAGAACGAGCGCGAAGCCTTGCCGCTCGCCAAGTCTGTTCGCTCCATCGCCGTCATCGGCCCGCTTGCGGATGATAACAAAGCCTTGCTCGGTTCGTGGGCGGGCGACGGGCGCGTGGAAGATACCGTCACGCTGCTCGCCGGTATCAAAGCGAAGGTTTCGCCGCAAACAAAAGTTTTATACGCGAAGGGCGTGGCGATTGAAGGGCGTGGCGTCACAGGCAATTATGATGCGACGCCGGACGGCAACAACGCAGGTGGAACTAACGTCGTGCAATCTCCAGAAACCGCCAGAAGCGCGACGAGCGCGGTGGCAGGCAACGGCATCGAGGAAGCAGTACGTGTGGCGCGCGAAGCGGACGTGACCGTCATCGCCATCGGCGAAACGGCGGAAATGAGCGGCGAAGCTTCAACGCGCGCCTCGCTCGATCTGCCCGGACGCCAGCTCGATTTAGTGAAGGCGATCAAGGCGACGGGCAAGCCTATCATCATCGTATTGATGAACGGGCGGCCACTGACGATCAACTGGCTCGCGGAGAATGCCAACGCGATTCTTGAAACATGGTTCGCGGGCACGCAGGGCGGCAACGCGATTGCCGACGCGCTCTTTGGCGACATTAATCCGGGCGGCAAACTCCCCGTCACTTTCCCGCGCGCCGTCGGCCAGATTCCTATTTACTACAACCATAAAAACACGGGACGCCCGCCCGTCGATCCGAAAAATAAATACTCATCGAAGTATTTAGACATGCCCGTGACGCCGCTTTACCCGTTCGGCTACGGCTTGAGTTATACGCAATTTCAATTGTCGAATCTGCAATTGAGCCAGCCGCGCATTCGTGCGGATGGAAGATTGACGTTGAGCGTCGAAGTGTTGAATACGGGCGCGCGCGCGGGCGATGAAGTCGTGCAGCTTTACATACATCAGACGGCAGCGAGCGTGACGCGGCCTGTCAAACAATTAGAAGGATTCGAGCGCGTCGCTTTGCGCCCCGGCGAGCGGCGGCGCGTCTTGTTCACGCTTGGAGCAAAGCAACTCGGCTTTTACAATCGCCGTTTGCGCTTTGTCGTCGAGCCGGGCACGTTTCAAGTTTTCGTCGGCACAAATTCCGCCGACGAGCGCGGCCTCGAATCGCGTTTTGAAGTCTTTGAAAAATAGCGATGACCCGCACGCGCTTTCGCAAACTGCTTCGCACGCCTCGCGCGTCCCGGCGCTTGATTCTCGTTCCATTATTAATCTCCCTGCTTCTTAGCGGCAACGGCACAGCGCGGATCGCACCACATGCGACTGAGACGCGCACGCCCCTTTCAGCGCAAGCGCGACTCTCTGCGGCAGACGACGCCTTCGTTGAAGATTTATCGGAGCACACGTTTCGTTATTTTTCGGAGCAGGCCGATCCGCAGACGGGACTCGTTCGTGACCGAGCGCGCACAGACAATTCCGCGATGGACGAAAATCATCGCGACGTGGCGAGCATCGCCGCGACAGGATTCGGTTTGACGGCGCTGTGCATCGCAACGGAACGCAACTGGATTGACGCGGACGAAGCGCGGAATCGCGTGCGTCGAACATTGCGCTTCTTTGCCTTTCGCGCGTCGCAGCAACGCGGCTGGTTTTATCATTGGATGGATGCGCGGACGGGCGCACGCCGCTGGAACAGCGAAGTCTCAAGCATTGACACGGCGCTGCTTCTCGGCGGCATACTGACGGCACGCGGGCGCTTTTCACGCGACAGGGAAATCGTGCGGCTCGCCACGCTCATTTACGAGCGCATTGATTTTCAATGGATGTTAAATAAACATCCGTTGCTTCTGGCGCACGGCTGGAGACCGGAGACGGGCTTTCTCAAACCGCGTTGGGACACTTACAGCGAAGACACGATTCTTTATCTGCTCGCCATTGGGTCACCGAGTCATCCTATTTCGCCGCGCTCGTGGCGTGCCTTAAAGCGCACCGCTTACAGCTACGGCGGCTATACTTATGTGACAGCCCCCGGCGTGCCGCTCTTTATGCACCAGTACGCGCACGCGTGGGTTGATTATCGCAATCGCCGCGAGACAACCGGAAAAGTTCAAACGGATTATTTTATTAATTCCATCCACGCGACACGCGCGCACAGAATTTTTTGTATTGATCTGGCAAGCGAATTTCCCGGTTACGGTGCGAACGTATGGGGCATCACCGCTTCGGACAGTATTAACGGTTACGTCGCATGGGGCGGGCCGCCGCGTGATCCGGCCATTGACGGCACGGTTGTTCCCTGCGCCGCCGGAGGTTCATTGATGTTTACGCCTGACATCGCAGTGCCTGCTTTGCGCGAGATGCGCGAAAGATTCGGAGCGCGCGTTTATGGGCGATATGGATTCGTCGATGCGTTTAATCCGACCAGCGGTTGGACGGACACGGATGTAATCGGCATTGACGCAGGCATCACGCTGCTCAGCGCCGAGAATGCGCGAACCGGCAATGTCTGGCGCTGGTTTATGCGGAACAGGGAAATCAACAAAGCGATGCGGCTTGTAGGGCTTAGGCGAAACACTTCATCGTAAGAATTATTCGTCCACAAACTAAATTTAAGGAGCCACGTTTATGCGAAAATTCAAGATTCTAACCGCCATCCTGCTCGCGTGCTTGACGCTAGTTGCCGGATGCGTCAGAGCGCCGGAAGAAGGAAACGGCACAGGCAGCAACAGCGCGGCGAACAGCGGCGGCAACCGACGTGCAAAAAGTGCAAACGGCGCGATCAAGATAGGGTTTTCGATGGACACGCTCAAGGAAGAGCGTTGGCAGCGCGACAAGGAATATGTGACGGCGCGTGCGAAGGAACTCGGCGCGGAACTCAAGATCGAAGTCGCCAACGGCGATGACCGTTTGCAAACCGATCAAGCCGAGAATCTTTTGACGCAGGGCATAGATGTGTTGATTATCGCCCCGCACAACGGCGAAGTGGCGGCTTCGATTGTTGATGCGGCGAAGCGCCAGAATGTTCCCGTCATCAGCTATGACCGTCTGGTGCGCAACAGCGATGTTGATCTATACGTCTCGCATCAAGTGGTGAAGATCGGCGAGATGCAGGCGAAGTATTGTCTGGATCGCGCGCCGAAGGGCAACTATGTGATCGTCGGCGGTTCGGCGACGGACAACAACGCGCTGCTGCTGCATCAAGGACAAATGAACATTTTGAAGCCTGCTGTTGATCGCGGCGACATCAAACTCGTCGCAGACCAGTATGCGAAAGAATGGAAAGCGAGCGAGGCGCTCAATATCGTCGAGAATGCTTTGACGCAAACAAGCAACAAAATCGTCGCAGTCGTTGCGTCGAATGACGGCACGGCAGGCGGCGCGGTGCAGGCGCTCGAAGAACAAAAGTTGACGGGCAAAGTATTTGTTTCAGGACAGGATGCGGAACTTCCCGCTTGCCAGCGCATCGTCGAAGGCAAGCAGTCGATGACCGTTTACAAGCCGATCAAGCCGCTGGCGGACATCGCTGTGGAGGCCGCCGTCAAACTTGCGCGGGGTGAAAAGGTTGAATCGAAGGACACGATCAATAACGGCAAAAAGGATGTGCCTTCGATACTGCTTGAGCCTATCGCTGTAGATAAAAGCAGTATGGTGGATACGGTCATCAAAGACGGCTACCACAAGCTCGAAGATGTGTATGCGAACGTGCCGAAAGACCAATGGCCGAAGCAGCAGGCGCAAAAGGGCGAAGTCGAAAAGCCGAACACGTTGAGCCATGCTGTGTACGCCGCATTCAGTAGTCACTTTTCTCTTTAACAAACAGGAACAAGCAGGCTTCATAAATCCAATTTTTGCAAGGCCGTGTCCAAATTTTCGTATTTACGAAAATACGTTGAAAGATAAAAGCGCGTAAATGCTAAAAGTTTTAATCAAACGGCGTTGTTGGAATGTGATTTGCCTGCGCGGTTAATCAATCTACAAAGTTTTGTTGTCGCCGCAAGTTCGTAGTGCGACACCTACCCCGCATTATTCGTTCAAACCTAAAGGAGCTTCGTATGAAGAGAAACAGCTTGATGCCGATCTTTTTGTGTAGCTTGTTATTGCTTAACTTGGCCGGAACAGTTTTAGGGCAGGGGACAACCTCGCGTGTTACCGGCACGGTTCTCGATCAATCCGGCGCGGCTGTGCCGAAGGCCACCGTGACGCTCACGAATGAAGGCACGCAAACATCGCTGACGACTGAGACTACGGACGCAGGGGTTTATTCTTTTGAATCGATCCAAGTCGGTCAGTACACGATTACTGCGGAAAAGTCCGGCTTTAAGCGATTCGTTTCAACGGGTAATACTGTCAACATCAATCAACCTGCGACCATCAATGTGACGTTTGAAGTCGGCGGGCTTGATGAAAGCGTGCGGGTTGTAGGCACTGCCGAACTCGTGCAGACGAGCAGTTCGGGCAATTTCGGAAACACTGTCGAGCAACGCACGCTCGTGCAACTTCCGATTGTCGGCAGTCGCGGGCGCAACCCGCTTAATTTTATTCTCTTTCAACCGGGCGTAACTCCCGATGCGAACACCGGCGGCGGCGTTCATGTTCACGGCGCACGCGACCGCGCTTTCAATTTCACGCTCGACGGCATTGACATCAACGAAACGAGCGCGGGTGGCTCGAACTTCACGCCGATTCGCACGAATCCTGATTCGCTGACGGAGTTTCAAGTCGTGACGAGCAATTTCACAGCCGAACTAGGGCGCAGCAGCGGCGCGCAAGTCACGCTCGTGACGCGCTCCGGCACGAACGATTTTCATGGAACGGCCTTCGAGTTTTACCAGACGCCGCGCTTTCACGCGAACGAGTACGAAAACACGATCAACACGATTCTCGTCAACGGCGTCCGGCAAGCCGCGCCGAAGCCGCAGTTCGTGCAGCATATCTTTGGCGGCTCACTCGGCGGGCCGCTTCATCTGCCGCGCTTCGGGGAAGGCGGCAAGGCTTATATTTCCGGGCGCAACAAAACGTTTTTCTTCGTCAATTTGCAAGAGTTGCGCACGAGCCAGAGCTTTCTGCGCAACCGCACCGTTTATACACAACAAGCCCGCGCCGGACAGTTTCGCTATGTCATCGGCGGCGTCAACGGAAATGCTTCATCGAGCACTCCGTCCGTTGATTTGAACGGCAATCCGCTGCCGGGTCGCAATATCGGAACCTTCAACATCGTTGGCAATCCGAACATTCCGCTCGGACTCGATCCGACGACTCAAGGTTTGATCGGGCTAACGCCTTTGCCGAACAATTTTAGACTCGGCGACGGCCTGAACACTGCCGGATTTACTTTTGTCGCGCCGCAAAGCGAACGGCAATACGACTTCACCACGAAGATCGACCATAATTTCAATGAGCGTAATGCGGTGTACGTGCGCTATTCGCGCGGCTCGCAAAACACTCTGGGCGATAACGGTAACGGCGGCTTGCAGGCTTTTCCGAATACGCCGAACGTCGTTGACACGTTTCGCACGCCGCGAAACTTAGCGGTCAATTACCGCGCGACGTTAGCGCCGACGCTTGTCAACGAGTTCGTCATAGGCTTCAACCGCTTCGCCTTTAGCTTCAATAATCCAGACCCGAACGCGGCGACGAACTCGCCCGTTCTGTTGAATCTCGTCACCGATCCGCTCAATGCTTCTCCGACTGTCAACAACGCGCGCAAGATTACGACCTTTCAAATCGTTGACAACATCAGTTATCTGCGCGGCGCAAACACTTTCAAGTTCGGCACGAATTTGCGATTTCAAAAGCACATTGATGACCGCAGTTCGGTGGCGGGCGTCAACAC
>JAABUK010007662.1_pt1 | contig 15482 bp, 13 predicted proteins | sample 5559141 | NCBI WGS metagenome assembly JAABUK01 (sample SAMN10711869, study PRJNA513367) | rock metagenome | isolation source: Antarctica rocks | place: Antarctica: Victoria Land, Pudding Butte nord | collected 2016-01-03
TCACTGGGATTCTTCATCAACAATCGGTCCAGATCAGTTTCGGCCACTCCGTATCAAGGCAGACACAGCCGCAGCAGCCGCTTAGCGTGCTTTAAATTCCGTTTCGTGTCTTCTCCTCTAAATGGGCCAAGCGCCGGTTCTGGTTAGACGAGCCGATTTTTAAACTCTTTTTTTCGGTACTTGATTTCCGGTCAGTATCGTTGCTTCTCGAAGAACACCGGTTCGAGTTCATCGCAGCATGTCGAAGACCGGTAGTTCAAAAACTCCAAAAGATTTCAGAACAGCTCGGCTAATGACGTTCGCCGGGCGGCAGTCCGTGCATGGGATTGGCCCCGCGTTCGCCGCTGCATGCCGAGGCCCTTTTTATCGTTTGTGATAACGTCCTTTGCCAGACTTCACTTCAGATTTGGTATGGCATGCCCCATTGCAGCCATAATTAAATCGATAAAGAGGAATGGCTGACCCCTCTCTCATTACCGCCTTGGTTTCAGGCGCAGTCGGAAGCATACTAACGCTCGGAGGCGTGATGCTTAACAACCGCTCCAACACCGCCCGATTGAGGTTGCAGCTCGATCATGATGCCGCGCAACGCAAGACACAAATTTTGCGCGACCGTGGCGAAGAACTGTATGTGCTCGTAGAGCAATGGTTGAACGGGTTGACCGGCTACTATCTGGGAAGAAGTTCCGTAATGTTAGGCAAGCTGGACTACAACCAATGCCTCAATGCCGAAATGGCCGACATGAAAGACTACCCCGTCAACTTTACTCGGATTGAACTTCTGATTGCTGTCTACTTCCCTTCCGCGCGGCTCGCCTATCAGCAAATCTCAAAAGACCGCGACACGCTCAATAAAATTGCTACAGAGCACAAACGATCTTACGCAGCTGGAGATATCGACGGGACACGATTCTTCAAGCCTTTCCAACAAGCTATGTTGTCCATTAACGAGACAGACCCCATTCTGAAACAGTCTTTGCTGGAGAGCATTCGCGCTCTGTAGGTACTGAAAAACAGCCCTAGCAAAGCTGCCTGCCAGGCTTTGGGTCTGCCAAACAATCCTTGACCACACGTATTTTTTGTAGTAACAATAATTCAGTATGGCCATCACGTTTGACCCCGCGAAAAACGAAAGGAACATTGCCGAGCGCGGCCTATCGTTTGAGCGGGTAGCGGACATGAAATGGGATACAGCGCTGCTGGCGGAAGATACCCGCCGCGAATATGGCGAAACCCGAATCCGCGTGTTTGCGCTTCTTGAAGGACGCTTGCACATTGCTGTGGTTTCGCCGCGTGGCGACGACGACCTTCGTGTCATCAGTTTCAGGAAGGCAAACCGTAAGGAGGAAAAATTGTATGAAAGCGAAAACTTTTAACCCCGAGCGCATTGATGAAGACAACCCCGAACTGACTCGCGAGGAATTGCAAAGGGCCAGGCCCGCCGCGGAGGTGCTGCCGGGGCTTATCGGAGTAAAGGCTGCTGAAGAACTTTTACGAGAAAGAGGACGACCGCCCAAAGACGATAAGAAAGTGTCCACGACCGTTAGACTTGACGCGGATGTGCTGGAAGCATACCGGCATGAAGGGAAGGGTTGGCAAACACACATCAATGAGGTGTTGCGGGACAACATGCCCAAGCGTCAGAAATGAAGCAAAATGATCACCGGCCACAGCACTTCTTGAATTTTTTTGCCGCTTTTACATGAGCAGGGTAGATTTCGATCACGACCGTGTCTTACGGGCTTCGGGATGACCGGAGTTTTGACCAGTACCACTTTCGCCTCTTTCATAAAAAGGCGGGGTGATTTTCCAGGAAACCACTTACTAAGAAGGAAAGTGTCGGCGGTTCCCCAGCGTGGGCCAGACCGGATTGACAAAATTAAATTCCACGTTTTTGCTAATGCTTTTTGAGGCGTGGATCGCCTTTCTTTACTTTAGACAGCTTAACATCTGCGAACTTGGATGACTTCCCATCCGCAATATTGTTGATTGAGCCATTACCACGTATCCGAAGCCTGGCGGTAGCTAAATGTGGTCTGGATTGAATCGAACGGCGAGATCGTAAACACGAACGGGATAGAGTCACCAGAAGGTGTGTTTGCACGGCAGGTGACCCCGGATGTTAATGCCCCACCGGCAGTTGAGTCCAGCCAAAGGCAGGCGTACTGGTGAATCTTTGGGTCCTAACTCACAAGGATTGTTGCCTCGTAAGCTGGCTCACCCTGACTGTTCTTCTCGCGTGAAATTTCGTGAAGCTCCAAATACTCGTGACGGAGAATCCAATGTCCCTGAACATCATGCGTTGTTTGTTTTCCTGCAATCTTGCCCCGAAGGACCCAGTTTCCTGCTAGATGATCTAACAAGCTCGATGGGTCACTGGGTTGTGATTGCCCCAGAGCTAACCCGCTGCAAGAGTTCAAGCAGAGATAGATGGTTAGTATTTTCGGCATGCACTTATTTATATGACATACAGACGTGGCCGCAATGTGCACAAGTAATGCGTCTGCCGGTGTCGCGTTGCGGAGATTTGACCGATTTGTCAACAGAAGGCAAAACCATGATTACGGCGTAGTGTAGTTCTGGTTGCCCCAGGCCTCTGATTTACGTAACCGACTTTCAGCGGTTTGGCGTAACTGTGTCGTCCGCAATCATCCATTTCAGTTGCGCCATTACGGCAAGCCTCATTGAATGCGAATCATTGTCGGTTTCCCGAATAAACACCCTGCGCTCCCAATAATGAGAATGTCCATCGGACCACAATTAGGGTCCTCCATGGCCGGTAATGAAGCCAAGCTCGTGAATACCTGCGGTGTCTTGAATAATCGCGAGGTTTGGGTCAATTCACCGGGACGGATAAGTACACTAAGTGGCCTATCCCCATGCATCCGGTAGACTGAACATGGATCCGAAAGCGCTCGTGCTGCACAGCATGATTGCCCAAGGTAGCCAAGCGCTGCTTATGGCATCGGACTACCTACCGGGTTGGGCAATTTAATTCAATGCAACAGGTTTTCCGTGTTTATCGATTGCAGTTCAAACACGAGCTTGAGAAGTTGTTCACGGCGCTCTCGCAGGATGGCCGTGCCGCCAAGCGAAATGGCCTTTGGACAGTTTGGCATGTACGACGATTCGTTTGGTATTTCGTGGATCCTCCACTGTGCGAAGGCCGGTTAAAGGAGGGCACCTGGCCCAGTGGGTTTTCTACTTTGAGCCGAGCAGAATCTGGTCGGTTTCAATCAAATTGAGGGATCTCACCATATTTTGTGGCCGGTCTTGTATTTCTTGAAATGAGAAGTTTCTAGGTGCGCTTTAGGTTGTCAGATTAGCGTACCTTTCCAAAAGCCTGATTCTTTCCGGATGATCTTTAACAGATACGACATACAAAGTAAGCACACCCGGTTCGACTTCTTCTTTAAGGGCAGCTTTGTAGTTTTCTAGTTGAGAGGGATCAATTTCAAGTTCAGCCAAACGGATAAGGTTGCTTTGTATCGAATCAGCCGCTACGCGCTCATCTCTGGAGTCAGAATTTAGCCTCCAGTTCGCGGCCGTGCTTCTAAGATGGTCACCTCGCGCCCGGCCGCCGCTAATGCACGGGCTGCTAACAGGCCGAAAACACCCGCCGCGATAATCAAAACATCCGCCATTCCTAAGTAATGGCACAGCGGCCAGAGAATTGCACGACCTTTTGCTGAGAGGGGAATGCAATGAAACGGACCAGTCTTTTGCTTGTTTTGGCTCTTTCGGCATTTGGACAGAGCGTATCCGGAACTGCCGGTCAGTCGGCACCTGGCAATAAGTCCGATGATCAGGCGGATAAAACCGCCACGCCGAAGGGTCGTCGCAACCGCAATACTAATCGGCGTGACCGGTCAGACGCCACTACGGTGCCGCCAGTTTCGGGTGAGCGTACTACTCCGCTGGATCCCTCAATGCCAACCGATCCTAAGACGCCGACGAATCCGACGGCACCGCGAACTCCGATCAAGCCGACCGACCCCACCCGTCCAGAGGACCCAACCAAACCGACTGTCCCGCCACCTGTGTAACACACCATATCTGAGACACACTCAGAATTGTGGCAACAAACAAACGGGGTGCCCGGGTAATTCGAGTTTCGGCCCGTGACCGGATTGCACGCTTTTTCAGGCGAAAAGCGGGAATTTCCGCGCTATATTCAGAGGTGTAATTCGAAAAACAGCAGTTTCACTATGCCGAATCGCATCCATGCTGGGAGCGATATAGCCGTTGATATTTCGTGCCCCGCTGTCCTGGCTGACGATGCCATCGAGCGTTACAACCACGTGGCCTGTTGGCCGCCGTTGATCGTAGGAACGTTGCGTTGACTCGGCGCACCTGCGCGGTGCGTAGGCCAACTATAGCTCTTGCCGGAGATCGAGTATGCGCCTTGCGTCGTGGACTATGCCCGGCGTGTCCTTGAGGAGAGACAATTTTTGCTCTTCGGTGTGATCACACACCGCGTCAGCCTGGAAGAAGCTCTCCATTATTACAAGACTTTCCGGGAAAAGGAAGATGGTTGTATGAATGTCGTTCTGAAGGCATAATGCAAGAGAGTTAGCCATGGACGCGGCTCGCGGCGACAAACGCCGACGTACCGTTGCCGAACCACTCCACCCTCTCGGCATCGATTTCGAGAGCCACTCCAAGAGTTCCGGGACCAGGACCACGCATCTTTAAGCTAAAAGAACCGCGGCTCGCAATATGCCAGCGGCGCTTACACCGATCTGCTCAAGGAAAACGACATCGTCATTAGCATGTCGCGCAAAGGGATTCGTGGGACAACGCGGCCTGCGAATCCTTTATGAAAACGATCAAAGACAACCTTGGAAACACAGTGGATGAAGAATGCCTCGACGGCTCAGATACTGCTCTAAGTTTAAGCTGTTCAACCTACAGCCGATCTTCCAAGCTGTTGGTTGCGAGTTCGATCCTCGTCTCCCGCTCCATATTCTCAATAACTTAAAGGCCTCGACGCCGGCCGAATGCTAAATCAAATAAGCGCAGCAGCGACCCACTAGCGCGGTTCGTGCCTACGATGTCACCGTCTGTGTTGCTGTATTCCACTTGAGCCGACGTCCTTGCTTCAATGACATGTTTGCCATCTGCACTACCAGTGCTGCCTGGAAGGCAACTCTCATGGGTGCTGTGGGGGTCTTCCTTGTGCGAACACACTCCAGGAAATTTTGAACGTGCAGATCCGTGGCATACCCAAAGCCCTTCTCCGATTTTTTCGTGATCGACAGGTTCTCTTCCGCGCCCTTCAGGAAAACTTTACAATCTTCTCGCCCGATGTCCATCCGCGCCTGATCGCCATCCAGCTGATTCAGTTGATCATTGCGTGACTTATACTGCATCGCAGCATAGTTGATGGAAAACACCGTATTGAAGTCTTCCGGGTATTCGGCAATCGCAACGACAGACTCGGGGGTATCTGCACCAGCCTTGTGGGGTTTGCCCGCCGACGCGTTCACTGCTGAAGGATACCCGGCGCTCATCAGTAAGTGAATGCCGTCGAATACGTGGGCACCCTGGTCGGTGATAATCCCGCCGGCATAGTCAGAGTACAGCCTCCAGTTTCGGAACCGGTCTGCATCGAAGGGCCGGTGAGCGGCGGGGCCTTGCCATTGCTCCCAATCCAGTTTGCCGTCTAGTTTGGTGGCGGGAGCGCTGCCCAAATAGTTGTTGAGCCACCAGGAACGCACCATCCGAACGCTTCCCAGCTTGCCGGATTTCACAATGTCGCGGCCTTCCAAGTACAGGTCATAGCTGCGACGCTGCATGCCTACTTGTATGATGTTCTTCGACCGCTTCTCCGCATCCACCAGCCGTGCTCCCTCTTCCGGTGTTCGGCAGAGCGGCTCTCCACATACACGTCTTTCCCAGCCGCAAGCGCATCCAGCACCATCGTGGCGTGCCAGTGCTCGGGTGTGGCGATCAGAACCGCTTGAATATCCTTGTCGTCCAGCAGTTGCTTGTAATTACGATAGAGCTTCGGATGAGTTCCCAAAACCTGCGAAGCTACGGACGCTCCGCGCTCCAGATTCGGCTCATAAACATCACAAAGGGCACCAACGCGCAGCGCCGGATCTTTCTGAAACACTTCCATCACGAACGTCCCGCGGCTGCCGGGTCCGATCACACCTAGATTCACTTGGTTCGAAGGCTGGGTTTGTGCGGCCAACATACTTCCCCCAGCCATGATGAAAACGCGCCGATTCATAGAGAAGCCTCTTTCAGATACGTGCGCAACTGCCGGACGTCACTCTTCATCGCGGTAAAAACCTCCTCTTGCGGCACCGTGAGTTTGGTTTTGCCAGTGTCTGCACCACCAAGAGGGTATTCGAAATGTAACTGAAGCGGGCCTTGAAATCCGCTCTGCTTCACCATGGTAAAGAACCGGGGAAAATCGACCATACCGGTGCCCAGCGGTACAAACCCGGATTTCCACTTTCCCGCCGGGCTTTTTTGCCACAGGAAGTCTTTCACCGCGATCCCACGCAAGTGCGGCTGGCTAATATAGAAGCTATCGATCCAGCCTCCGTATCCCCCTTCGATGGTTGCGTGCCCAATATCGTAATTGATCGCAACGGCATGGGGATCAAAGTCTTTGAGAATGATATGCATGTCCCAGATGCCGGCCCCAACAACGCCCACACCTGAATGTGTATGGTACATCGCTGTTGCCCCATACTTTTTGTTCAACGCCGCCAATTGAGCCACCCGGGGCTTAAAGGCTTCCAACTGCGGGGCTATCGGCTTTGCATAGTCATACTTGAAGCCGCCCCAGCGGTAATACCGTATACCAAGCTCGTGCATAGTGTACAAAATATCTTCGGCATAGGGAGTGTTCACGTCGATGATGTCTGTGGTGATCATCGGCAGTTCCAAGTGGTGGGCCTGGCAAATAGCCGCAAGTTTCGGCAAATCCTCCGCCACTCGACTCGGCTCAACATGGCCACCCTTCCGTACCGCGAGATCTAAACCGTCGTAACCAAGTTCGCCCGCGCTCGCAGCCAGCGCTTCACCTTCCAGAAACCGAAGATGCTTAGAGAAAATGGAAATCTTAAGTTCTGGACGGGAGGCCGCAAGCAAAGATGTCCCGGCCAGTCCGGCAGTTGCGGTAAGTAAAGCTCGCCGTGACATTTCTTTTAGCATATTTATAGACGGATTTTAACGCGCCCGGCATCATGGCTGGGCCCGTGGTACAAATTCAATCAGCCAGCCATCTCTGCATTCCCGACACGAAGGAGTGACACAAACGAATTTCATGATCACGAGAAGAAATCTTCTGGGAGGCTGCGTTGCGCTCCCCCTGACATTTCGGATTGGACGCGCTGCATCGCCTACCGAAATTCGTATAGAGCACATCAGCTACTCCTACCAGGATTACATCTACCGTGTACCCATCAAATTCGGTGGCTCTGTTCTGGACAGGGCAACGATCATTAATGTGAATGCCACGGTTCGGACCTTGGATGGGAAGGTCACTAAGGGGTTCGGGTCTATGCCCATGGGCAATGTCTGGTCATTCCCGTCCCATACTCTGAAATACGATCAGACGCTAGCCATTATGAAGCAGCTGGCGGATCGGATCTCGAAGATTACCGCAGGGTATCAGGAAGCTGGCCATCCTATCGACATCAACTGTGATTTGGAGCCGTTATACCTGAAAGCCGCAGCGGACTTGCAAAAAGAACTGAAAATGCAAGAACCGATCCCGAAGCTCTTCACCATCGTAACGGCCAGCGCTTTTGATGCTGCTGTGCATGACGCTTACGGGAAGGCGCATGGTTTGAACTCGTATCGAACTTACGGCCCGGAATTCATGAAGTACGATCTGTCCCACTATCTGGGGCCGGCATACAAGGGCGAGTATCTAAGTCAGTACGTTTTGAAAGACCCCAAACCGCGGATGCCGATGTATCACCTGGTGGGAGCCGTTGACCCGATCACTTCAGCCGATATTACGAAGCGCGTGAACGACGGCTTGCCGGAGACGCTCCCGGAGTGGATCAACTACAACGGTTTGACTCACTTCAAAATCAAGCTGAACGGTAATGAAGTGAACTGGGATATCAATCGCGTCTTGACCGTGAACGCGGTCACCATGGAGACGCAGAAGAAGCGAAAGGTCGAGGATTGGGTTTACTCCCTCGACTTCAACGAGAAGTGTCCGAATGTAGATTATCTGGTTGACTTCCTTCGGCAATTAAAAGAGAAGTCGGCTGACGGGTATAGGCGTATTCAATACGTTGAGCAACCGACCTCGCGAGACTTGAAGGCACACCGCGATCAGGACATGCATCGAGCATCCGAACTGAAACCGGTTGTAATCGATGAAGCCCTTACCGATATCGAAGCGCTTCTGCTCTCGCGCGAAATGGGCTACACCGGTGCGGCCTTAAAGGCGTGCAAACAGCAGAGCCAGGCGATGTTAATGGCTGCGGTGGGGCAGAAGAACAAGATGTTCCTGTGCGTTCAGGATTTGACCTGCCCGGGTGCTTCGCTGATTCATTCCGCATCCCTGTCCGCTCGTGTCCCGGGGGTGGCCGCGGTAGAAGCAAACGCACGTCAGTACATGCCTGCAGCGAATCAGGAATGGGAAAAACGCTTCCCTAGTATTTTCCACATCACCAAAGGAACCATGGATACCAGTGAACTGACAGGACCAGGATTGGGAGCTGTGCCTGTTTGAGCGTTATGCTACTCAAAAGCGGAGCTTGGCCGAAAACTGGATGATTCGTGCCGCGTTCAGGGTGGAACTGATTTGCGCTCCTGACGGACTGTTGATCGACGTAGAGGGAATCGAAAACGTCGGGTGGTTCAGAAGGTTGAACATCTCCGCACGAATCTGAAAATTCCTCGATTCCCTGATCCTGAAGTTTTTTGTGATCGTGAAATCCACCTGCTTCAGGCCAACGGTTCGAAGCACATTCCGGCCCTCGTTTCCGTAGCGGAGTTGCGCGGGCGGCACGATGAAAGCGTCCGGCGTATTCGGGGAGAGTGCCACGCATCCGGGATTGGTGGAAATGTAGAAGTAGCAGGTCGGCTTACCGACAATCACGGGTTTACCAACGACGTCCGGGCGCTGACCGGAGATTCCCGTGTTCGCGATATCACCGGAAAGAGTTGGCGTAAAAGCCTGGCCGGAACGCAGTGTCACAATGCCTGCCACCTCCCACCCTCCGTAGAGCGGACCGTGGCCGAAGGGAAGCTCGTAATCGAAACTGCCGGTGAAAGCATGAGGTAAATCGTAATCGCAAACGCCGCGGTTGAAGCGTTGTCGGGTGATGGTAGTGCCGCCCTGCGAACTTCCGGAATCCAGACACTTTGAATAAGCGTAAGAGAGTAGAGTGGTCAACCCGTGTTTGTACCGCTGTTCGAACTTGGTTTGGAAAGCGTTATAGTTGGCGTTTTCATCGAAGGTGGTGTAAGTAATATTGCCCCACTGTTGATAAGGCCTGCGTGTCTGGATCGCCCCAGGGCCGGGCAAGGGGTCGTTGAGCGTCAGGTTCTGGTTCAGGTGAGATGTTTTGGTGCCAACATAGGCAACGTCGATAGAACTCGAGGCCGTTAGCTGTCTTTGTACGGCGAAGTTCCACTCCTGCACACTGGTGGAACGGAATCGGCGGGAAGCGCCCTGGATGTCGGGCGTTGCGCAGGAGGTAAGGGTCAGCCCGAAAGAACAGGGCCGCCCGGGATTCGGATTCGCAGAGACCGCGGTTTGACCCAGGAAAAAGTCTGCCCAGGTGCGCGATGGCGCTGCAGGCAGCCGGTCATTAAATACAGTCTGGCTGGCAACAAAGGGCACGGTGGCAACTGTGTTATCGATCGTGTTGCTATCCGGGAAGTTATAGAAGATGCCGTAGCTGCTTCGGATCACAAAACGCTGGTTGCCGCCCGGCTGCCAGGCGAAGCCGATACGCGGGGCCCAGTTGTAAGCCATAGGATGGATGGAGTCCGGCAGCTTGAGGTCATTCGTGTACAGCAATCGGTCGCCGAAGAGCGATAGAAGAGTGGGCGTAAGCGGCTGCACGTTAGGATCGATACTACTGGGAATAATTACTTTTCCGGATTGAAGGTCAAACGCGCTTTTCTGGCCGCGAATGCCGTTATAGAAGGAGTTCAGTTCCAGACGGACTCCAAGATTCAGCGTTAGGTTCGGCGTAACACGATAGCTGTCCTGCGCATAGAAGCTTCCGAAATTCGCCCAATCTCCATTCAGTTGTTTAAAGTAATCGCGCGTTACCGAATCCGGGTAACCCAAAAGGAAGTCTCCGAAAGAGTTGCCCGTGTAGGTTCCCAGGAAGTTGAAGACACCCACTGAGCGCGAACCATTAAAGAAGCCGGCCGTCTGGTGCAGCAACTCGCCGCCGAACTTCAGGCTATGTTTGCCGCTGGAGTAACTGGTATCGCCCGCGTACTGCCAGTTACGAATCCGGTTCGATTTCGGCCGCTGGTCGGAAGGAGAGCCGGTGAATTGGGTATAGTTCGCCAGGGTAATCTGGGGAAAGCTATAGATGGAAGTGGTATCGTCAAATCCCTTGACACCGGCATCCTTGTTGAAGTTAGTCCCTTCTAATGTGGCGCCGAATACAAAGATGTCGCGGTAATACGATACGCGCGCCTGGGAAAGCCAGTGCGCGTTGTAAATATGGGTAAGTGAAACGGTAGCATTCTGAGCGCGGCTTCCCAAGGGGAAGGCCCCTAACGCGGGAAACGGATTGGGATCGGTCTCCTGGTTATCGTTGATAGAAAATCGTCCCATCAGCTGCGTGGAGGCACTAATTTGATGATCGATCTTGACATCTCCGCGATTTTGGTGAAGCAGCAGATTGTTGCTAAGCGCTGCGTAGCTGGTGGAGCCCAGAACTGTATTAGCCACAGGAAGATACTTCAAGAAGAACTGACCCTGAGGAGAAAGGCGACTTTGCGGAATGATGTTCCCGGGGAAAGGCTGCCGCGTCAGCGGGTCGATGAGCGTAACGGGTTTGGCTGCCCGAAGCAGTTCACTAAAATCACCGGAACGCAACGCATTGCTGGGTACGGCATTATTGAAATCAACGCCTTGCAGTAAACCTGTTCGCTCGAAGTCGAGAAAGAAAAACGTTTTGTCATGCCGGATGGGAGCACCCACTGTAAAACCGTACTGATTGCGGCGCAAAGGAGCAAGACGGGAATTGCTTCCCGAGGGCGGTATATAGAAGAAATTTCGCGCGTCTAGTGCGGAGTTGCGTAGAAACTCGAAGGCCGAACCGTGCCACTGATTGGTTCCGCTTTTGAGCGTCGCGTTCACCAGGTTAGGAGTGTGGCCGTATTCCGCCGTCATGTTCGCGCCTTCTACGCGAAATTCCTGCAGTGCATCCACGTTGGGCTGGATCTGCGTGCCGCCCGTCTGCATCTCGGTGATAAAGGCACCATCGAGCGACCAGCCCGTCTGGTTGGGGGCCTGCCCGTTAATGGTCACGTTTACCGCGGAAGATCGAATGGAAGCGCCGTTTGTGCGCGTTCCTTGCCCACCCGGCGTATAAGTAGCGCCAGGAGTGAGGCTGGTTAACTGCCAGAAGCTGCGGCCATTCAGCGGCATCCGTTCAACCGCCGTCGTGTCCACAACCTGGCCTATGGAGGAGGTTGCGGCTTCCAGGATGGGCGCGGTCGCGGCAACTGTAACTTCCTGACCCATGGCACCCACTTCGAGCACGGCGTTGATCAAGGCACGCTGCGCAACCTGTAATTCCAGATCTCGCACGATGTAGGCTTTGAAGCCCGGAGCGGTGACGGTAAGAGAATAGTGAGCCACCGGCAGATCCTGAAACCCGTATCCACCCGAGGAGTCCGTGGCCCCCGTGCGCGTTTGGTCTGTCCCGAGATTCTTCACTTCCACCTTAGCGGCGGCAACGGCTGACCCACTGGCATCCGTGACGTTGCCCAGGAGCGTAGCCGATGAGATTTGAGCGAAAGCAGACTTAGCGATGACAAGGCACACCAGACACAGAACGGCAAGATTTTTGGTCATGATTGTTTGAAACTCCGGAGCGAATGAGCAGATCCTATCACAAGCGCCCTGCATGTAAACTGTTCGAAGCAGCATGAAGAGCGTGAGCCCCGCATCTTTTTTCCGTCCTTTAAGAATCGTCAGCAAAACAGCGCTGGTTTGCGCTTTCCTGACCAGCCGGGTGGTGGCACAAGAGCCTCAAGAACCCGCGGGTCGCCCGGATGCGCAACAAGACTACTTGAAACTCTGCAGCGGATGCCACGGGGTTGATGCGCGGGGCAGCCAGCAAGGCCCGGGCCTGGCTGGAAACGCTTCCGTGCGCCGGCGCACTGTGGAGAGCGTGCGTACAGTTATCCACAATGGAATCCCTTCTGCGGGCATGCCTGCCTTCCATCTGCCTGCCGCGGCCCTTGACGACCTCGCTAAGTTTATAGCCTCGCTCAATGCCTTCGCAGCCGACACGGTAGTCCCTGGCGATGTGGTGGCTGGCCGGCAGTTCTTTCTCGGCAAGGGACAGTGCGCGCAGTGCCACATGGTGAATGGGGAAGGCGCGCCCGCTGGTCCCGACCTGTCGAGCGTTGCGCGCGAGCTGACGGTTGATGAGATCCGAGAGGCATTGATCCATCCGGATGCGCGAATCGCGCCCGGCTATGGAACGGTTCGCGTTCACTTAGCCGATGGCAAAACCCTGCGTGGATTTGCACGCAGCCAGACGGCCTTTGAAGTGGTTGTGCAGGACCTGAAAGGTGAGTTTGTTCCCCTCATGATGGACCGCGTTTCTTCGATTGCTCAGGAAAGCCAGTCGGGCATGCCAGTGGTTGCTGCGAAGCCTGAGGAACTACAGAATGTGATGGCTTATCTGGCCCGGCTGACAGGCGTGAAACCCGGCGCAACGATCTCTGCCGGCAAACCAATTGCCGGGGGAATCGACTTTGCCAGAATCGAGAATCCGAAGCTAGGCGAATGGTTGACCTACAACGGACAACTGGGCGGCAACCGATATAGCCAACTCAAGACCATCGACACTTCGAACGTTCACAAGCTGGGATTGAAGTGGAGCTTTTCAATCCCGTTATGGTCGCAGTTTCTTCCGGATACCCCGTATTACCGCGAGAACATGCGCTACTTCGGATTGGAAACAATGCCCATCGTTGCAGATGGCATCATGTATGTCACCGGTCCCAATCAGGCCTTTGCGCTGGATGCAAGGACCGGGCAGCAGATCTGGCACTACTCCCGCGCGCGAACGGCCGGGCTGGTGTCGGACGCATCGCTCGGGACCAATCGCGGGCTCGCCATCCTGAACGACAACGTGTTTATGGTGACGGACAATGCCCACCTTATCGCGCTGAATCGTATCACGGGTCGGCTTGTGTGGGAGGCAACAATGCCGGATGAACCGCAGAAATACGGCGGAACCATGGCCCCGCTCATAGTGAAAGATACGGTGATCGCCGGCGTGTCTGGAGGTGACTGGGGAATACGTGGATTTGTAGACGCGTATGATGCCGCCACAGGCAGAAGGCGTTGGCGCCACTGGACTGTTCCCACACAAGGCGAAGCCGGTTATGAGACATGGAAGGGAAGCTCGGTCAAGTATGGAGGTGGCGCCACATGGCTAACCGGTTCCTACGACAAAGAGACTGACACTCTGTACTGGGCTACGGGCAATCCATGGCCAGATTCGGATGACCGGGAGCGGGGCGGCGACAACCTGTTTACCGATTGCGTTCTGGCACTTGAGCCTACCACCGGGAAAATGAAGTGGTTCTATCAATTCACTCCACATGACGTGCACGATTGGGATTCAAATGAACCGAACGTGCTGGTAAATGCTCAGTTCCAAGGACAAAGCCGTAAACTGCTGCTTCATGCTGATCGCAATGGCTTCTTTTACATCTTCGATCGCATTGACGGAAAGCTACTGCTGGCGAAGCAGTTTACGCGCAAAATGACATGGGCGACTGGAATAGGTGCCGACGGCCGCCCGCAAACCGGTTCGGACAAGGAGGTAAGCTGCCCGGATCATGCAACGAATTGGAACGGAACTGCCTACAGCCCTGCAACCCACCTCTATTACGTAATGGTTCTTGAAAAATGCTCCTCGAAACTGTCGCCCGGCAGTTGGAAGAAAGACCGTCCAAGTGACCCAGGGACAAAGTACCTTCGAGCTCTCGACATTGAGACCGGAAAGATTGTTTGGGAAGTTGCTCAAACGGGACCTGTCGATGGTAAGAGGGTTGCCGGTATCTTAGGCACTGCGGGCGGCGTCCTTTTTTACGGCGATCCGGACGGTAACTTCGTTGCGGCTGATGAGCGGGATGGCAGAACGCTGTGGCGGGTCCCGCTGAATGCGACGATCAAAACCTCCGCGATGACTTACACAGTAGACGGAGAACAATACGTGACCATTGCAGTTGGCTCGAACATTATGAGCTTCGGACTAGTTCGCTAGATTCGGCTAATTTGCGGCTGTGCTTGCCAAGATTTCCGGCGTTATGCGTTTACAGGTGCCGTTACGAATCCGGCGGCACCCGCTCATTTCTTTGACTGCACACGATGTGGATGGTTTTCTAGGAACTTACGTTTTTGGCTCAGCCACGAATGAGCAGATTGAAGTGACTGGCGATCACACACAGGTGGTCTGGACGCGAAGGGGCGCGATGGGCCGGCCCCTTTTCTACCTCGGCGAAAACGCCTTCTATCCCGCTGGTGCTGAGGTATACCGCAATCCGTCCTCAGCGGCTCCAATGGCCGTGAGGATCTGGATTGCAGTGGACTGGATGAACTGAAGGGATTGAGAGAGCGTTACTTTATCGCCCTGCCACAACTGGATGTAATCGGCGGATGCGGTGCCGGTGTTGAGGCCGATCGCCTGACAGACTACGAAAGCAACGGCTTCGGCTTCCGTCTCGCGAATTGTCTGGGTGGTTTCTTTCCGCCGTGCATCTTTGTGCAAAAGTTCGTGCGCTTATGTTGGGCACTACATAAGCGCACTTATGTTGTGAATACCGTTATGTGGTGATGGGCGGCGAAACACCTGCAGGCGTGCAGTTCTAAGGTTTCAATCACCACATAATATGTCTACAGGCCCCGAAGAAAATCCATGACGGCGGGTTCTGTTCGCCAGCGTTTCGTTGTTGCTGTAAATGCTGGCTCGCAAGCAGCCAACGCTTTGGCTTTCATCTCCAGATCCACTTCGGCGTAGATATTGGTTGTGTCAATAGAGACGTGCCCAAGCCAACCGCGAATCGTGTTGATATCGACCCCGGCGCGAAGCAGGTGGGTCGCTGTCGTGTGGCGGATCGTGTGCGGGCTCACGCGCTTAGTGGTGATGGATGGGACCTGTTTCCCGGCCATTGAGGCGTGCCTCGCCACAAGCTCATAGATCCCGAAGCGTGTGATTGGTTCACTGTAACGATTAAGGAAGACCGGCTCCCCAGCGGCGCGACCTTGGATCAGTGGCATA
>JAABUK010007663.1_pt1 | contig 15481 bp, 22 predicted proteins | sample 5559141 | NCBI WGS metagenome assembly JAABUK01 (sample SAMN10711869, study PRJNA513367) | rock metagenome | isolation source: Antarctica rocks | place: Antarctica: Victoria Land, Pudding Butte nord | collected 2016-01-03
AATCAATACCTGTGACAAGCAGCAAACTAAAAGGGCATATAGGCTTACCTGTGACGCTTCTGGAGCAGACTCGGTTGCTGCAGTCTCCAGTGGTGCACCACTATCTGCTGCAGTAGCAGGTGCATCTACGCTAGCCTCTGCCATCACGCTGTCTGGCTGTGCACCGGCTGATGACTGAGCGACATCCTGTGCGACAGCGTCTTGTGAGCTTGCTTGTACAGGAGCGCCCGGTAGGATGTTGGCCTTCTCGGTGTGAAGGCACAACGTGCAAGCAAAAGTACAGAGCCTGATCAGCCTTGCTGCAACTAGCCAGAGCAATGACACACACCTCTGCAATAGGCGTGGCCTCCATGTCAGCTAAACAGACTGCAGCAGATCTTGCGGATTGCGGACAAAAGGTTGACGGGTGTTCAACTACAGTGCATGCACCTAAAGAGAGCTCTCAACAAGAATGGTGTGCAAAGTTGCAGAAGGCTGAGCGGCGACAAATACAAATCAAACCAACACACTTGATTGGAATGCGGCCTCAACTCGCTCAAAGGCACTTGAACTTGTTGTCGAACACACCCTTCATGAGTGATCACCCTGCTGATGCTTCAAGCCCGTTCTTCTTTTCCCTGGTTACAGCTCAAAATTCAAGCTCGAGCAGAATACAGACAGGTCGTTATCGAGCAAGTTGGAGAGTTCGCTATCTTATGAATGGCGAGCTTGCTACAGCTTCTCATGTGCACTCTGCGCGCGTGAGGCTTATTGTCCACGAGAGCTTGGTCTCAATACGACGTGCCACAGTCTGCTAGTTTCCGATCACCTGTCCGGCTTTACAAGCGGCCTGGGCAGTGACGGTGCACCTGCAACATGCGCAGAGCTCGAGATCGATTCGCTCTGCTTTTCAGGTGTACAAGTAAGACTGCATTGTTGTGAATTAGCACTATCAGGGCTTGTCTGTACAGTCACACCCCCCGATGACGTCCGGCAGTGAAGTGCCGCCGGCGAACACTCCGCTGAGCACTATAAATATGTCTAGCCCTTTGCCGCTGCAAGACTGGAATCAGGCGTTCATGCTGTCAACTCCGGTCAGACCGACTTCCAGACACACACCAAGCAAAACCAACTGGAAATTGGGCACCGCGCAGGTTCGTGTGAGGCTGCACCAATCTCAGTGAATGATCCGTGCAGATAAACAGCTAGACAGCAAGCCTTGCCACCTTTCTGCAGCGTACTCCCCAGGCAAGAACGCCTGCCCCACTGAGGACCCCAACTCTGTCTACTAGACGAGTGCAGCAAGGTATGCTAAAACTGCTCTGACCTGAGAGCCTGTACATCACATGCTGCTGTTGTTATGCCAAGCCGGCCAAGCAGTGTTTGCCAGAGCCATGTGGCAAATGCCTGTGATCATGTGTACCCTGCATGACAGCATCATGTGCTGCAGGAGCTTCTTTAGCTTCCACACCAGCCCAATGTGGCCAAAGAGTGATGCCCAGGTCAAAGACCAATGACTTGATTGCGCCATCTTTGGCAAACCTGCCAAATGCCCTTGATGCTGATTACTGGCTGAAGAAGGTCCAGATTCAGGAGCAGCTTGGCATGTATAAGGTGACTGAGGTCCTGCCAGAGTTGTCTTGCCCAGTGCAACCGTACTTCTCTCTGGTATGCATTCATTTTATGTGTTTGTCTTTTAACCCCAGGTGTGCAAAGCTGCAGGCAGCTGCGGATCTCTTTGAGCTTGCTGTGAAGCGAGATGTCAGACCAGCCACCACCATATCGAGGTCAGGCTGCAAGCTGAACAGCACAATAACATTGTGTACTATCTGCACAAAATCTGTTTGCCTTTGGCTGCAGGGCATACGGCGAGTTTTTGATTCGACACAATCTGCCAGGACCTACAGGCATGACATGACCTTTTGTATTTGCTGGCACCTGTCAACAACCCTCAGCCTAGTTATGCTTGAGCAATGCACATATCATTTGTTCGTTTCTGCAGGCACAAGCAATGCCACAGTGCCCCTGAGTGCCACTAGACGTACTCAAGGTAAGAAACATTATGCTATCGGCAGTGAACAAATGCAGAGGTACACAGAGCAAGACAAGTTGTAGAAGGATCTGTGAGCTGACATTGTCTTGACTGCTTGCAGTGCAGCCGAGGACACGTTTTGCAGACGAGGAGCAAGAAAACAGTGCTGGCCAGAATATCATCAGTCCCACAAAGTTCACGGCCACCAAGGTACTTCCAAGTCACCACAGCTGTAGTTGCTGCTCTATTGCTATAAGCACGCTGCTGTGTGACATATGTTCAGTGGCTGTTGCATCATCATTGACACATGTGCCACACCATTTTACTTCCAAGAAGGTTCTTCATCAGCAGCACTTACCAGTGCATTGGCTGCCTGCGCTATCTCACTGAACTGTGCAATGTAGGACGATTTGCAACTGTGCTTGCGCGAATTTGGTACTTGTCTGTGCAGCCCAAGAGGAAGGGTCCGCCAGCACGCCGCCAATCACATGTGCACTTTCAGACTCCAGAGGCAAATGTGGTGTCAGAAGCTGCTGATGCGTATCAGGATGAGCGCAACAACAGCAGCAAAACTGGATCTACCCCCTTTCAAGCCAAGTCCATGCGCAGAGTCTCATTTGCTGCTACAGATCAGGCCGTTGACACCAGATCAGCAGCTGCAGAGGAGCCATCTGACTCTACGCTGTCAGCCACTACTTGTGACCTGGCCAAACGCTGGCTGGTTCACAGCAATGAGGAGTTGCAAATTCCTGTTAACCAGCTTGCGTCAGAAAGCCACCAGGTTGCTGACGCTACCAGTGGCCAAGTGACTGCAGATGCAGCAGCTGATGCCTTTGGCTCAGAACCACAGCACACCGAGGAGGACGACGACAATGATGACAATAGCAGCATTGACACAGTTTCTGTTGCAGCAGGCAGCACTCCTTACCTCAACAGGTCTATGCTTTCAGCAGCTCTTCAAGCGGCTACCCCATCAGACTCACTACCAGGCACAGTGGAGGGTGGTGTGGACCATGCCCAGGGTACTGATCTGAGCAGCCTGATGGCAAGGCTGTTGTCTTCTGAGCCTGAAGCACAAGATGAAGCTGCTGGACACTCTGAAGATTATGACCAGGTCAGTGAAAATAGTCTTCTGACGGTACAAAATAGATTATGTTGGCAATGCAAATGCCTGTGGACTTCTCAGCTGCTCCATGTTTAGTCTGTTTCAAATTGCAGGTTGATAATGAAGACATGTTGATTGACAACAAAAGTGCAGAAGAACTTCTGCCATGCAGGTGAGTGTGGCGCCCTGCATTCATGTTTGATGATCGTGAATGACTGTACAAGCCAAAGTATCACCAAACGTGATGTTGTCGTTACAGCAGTTTACACAGTCATTCAAGCATAGTGACTGCACTAGAGTATCAGCCATGAAGCACTAGACCAGAGTTTTGCACTGGGACTCTGTACACCTGTTCTACATAGCTTTGATTGTCCTTCTTGACACTGTGTATTATGGGGTGTTGCAGGCCTGGCAGTCTGCTGTCAAGCACTTTGAGTCCAGAGACAGGTGCAATTCACCTGACCCCTGCTGTGATGCATGGGGCGACCACAGCATTACAAGGTGAGCCAGTGTCTTTTGCTCAAGGCTGCTTCGACCATCATCTTCTGATTGCAGAAAACCTTGTGTGACTTCTCTCTTCATTCATGCTGCGTCACGCCATGGTCAAAATGACTGCTCATTGGCTCCATCAGCATTATGTGCAAATGCTGCATGGGTATGCTACAAAGCTGCACATCATGTCATTGCTCCATTGACATGCAAGCAGAACAGTGTCTCACCAAGTAGCAACACCCTTGCATTGACCCCTAGGTCAGGTGCGCCGCATTTGCAAACTTGACACTGAACGCAAGCAATGCCTGTCTGCAATATTCAAGCAAGCATCACAACTCCAAAGCGATACACATGCTGTAGCAAAGGGCTCTGGTTTGATGACCAAGACACACTGCGAACAATGAGAACAAGTGCTGTTTGTAGGAGATGCTACTGATGCCACATGCTCACCTGGGGATAGTACAGGACTGTATGCCATTGACCCTGCAGCAGTGACCCCTCTCTGCCTTGATCTGGACAGCTTGCAGATCTCAGGCGCCTCTAGCAGACCCACTGCTTTCACTCCAGCTGACCCCATCAACAGAGATGATACGGCTGCCAGTTCTGAGGCCTTCATCCCTTTCAGCTTGCCTAGTGGGCTGAGCAGTGTTCAGGACACACCAGCTTTACAAGGGGCCAGGATGGGCTGGAACAGAAGTGTGCTTGACACAACAGGTACAAGATCAGCCATTTGCTCCTGTAACACCTCCTGAAGTAGGCAAACCCTGCAAAGAAGTCTGCCAGAATCTGATGTTGATCTTTGATTGCCTTCACACTTTGGAGGCTCTGACAGGACTCTGAAAACTGTCCCTCAGAATGTGGAGCTTGTTGCAAATGCAATATTGCATATTGCCTGCATGCTGTCTCGACAATTCAAGCATTATCATGCATCTTTTAGCATGGCATGCTGTGTCAGCATCATGTCATGTGACAGCAACAGCAACAGTCATAGACAGCTTGTACTTGGCCAGGCGATGCAATGAGTCCGGAGCTGCTAGGGTGGCACGAGAAACAAGGCTTGGACCAGACACCTGTCATGGAGACAACACCAGGCTCTATATCCCCCGAAGTTGAGCCAGAGCAGGCAGCACCTAGCTTTCAGTTTCTGAGGGCACCAGCCTCAGTTGTGAAGAGCAAGCATGCTGCTGAGTCTCCTGCCTTGGGCAAGGCTGTCAGGGTCAAGACTCCTGCTAAGTACGCTCTTTACAGCCTGACCACTTACTATCTCCTGAGCCTGGCCTGATATGCTGTAGTCTTGTTACTGATCGTACCAAGCACCGCTTTGCTGCACAAATGCAAAACAGTCCCTGAGGGAAAGCAATATGAGCTTTCCTGGCTGTTCCAGCTCCAACACGTCATGCCTTTTGTGCCAATAACATGCTTTCTTGCTCCACATGGGAACATGTTTTAGTGGGCTCAGAGACAAATTTGGTTGGCTTCGTAGGCTTCACAGCATAATGACTTGCTTTGCAGCAAAAACTGCAAGATGAATGTGGCGTCCGCTGTTGCTAAGCAGCACATGAGTGCATTTCTACAAGTTATAGTATCCTTACTCCTGTCCACTTTGCAGCCGACCAAGGGTGGGCAAAAGCGAGCTGAAGGGCCTAGTAGGCCACAGCCCTCCAAGGAAAGCCCAGGACATGGGCAGCATTGCTCTACTTAGTCCAGTCAGAGCTGATGGCCGCCTTATCAATCAACTGGGGGCTGCTAAGGTATCATCATCAGCCTTGCTTGCTGATCATTTCAACATACTCTCTGCATACCTGTGTTAAACTCATCCTCATGGTGCAGTTCTTTGCTATGATTTCCGTTCAGCATTTTGGTATTGTGAAACCAATGCTTGCGTCTGCGCACATGCAATGCTGTTGCACTTTGCAGGTGATCACTCCAGTGCGCCGCTCAGCCCGCAAGTCTCTGGCCACACCCCTCATTGCCTCCATGCTGCGGGAGACAGAGTTTGCATATGCCCCCAATGAGGCTCTCCCCCGACGCCGGCCTTCCATGTTTGAGTCACCAACGCTTGACACAGAGGATGTGACAGCATCTGTGCAAGCTGAGGATGACAATGCCAGCACGCCTACTTCCATCACAGGTTGCGCAGCCTTGATAGATGTGTTGTACCCTGTCTAGGAGCATGGTCACAGCAATGATCACCCTACAAAACCCACGATCTGACAACCTTTGATGATGTGTGCATGCATCTCAGAGCCTGCCGCAGTAACTGATGTTGGCAATCAATGTAGACAATGTTCACACCAGGGCAGCAAGTCAAGGAATGTTGCAAGCCAGATTTGCTGAAGTCCTTGTCTGGAGGCACCTGTTGCTGCCAAGCACAATCATATTGTTCAGCACTGTTACAAAACCCTGCACCACACTACATTGCAATCACTATTGCAGGGGTCAGCCTGGCGGGAGAGCTGTCCATTCCAGCAGAGTCTCCAGTCCTTCAGGCAGAAGCATCAGCAGCCACGTACAGCAGCAGCAGGCTTTCTAGCCACTCCTTATCTCCTGTGCCTCAAACTCCCCCTGATGCCTCCACCTTGCTGGAGGCAGCTCTGTCACCAAACATGGCAGTTGCCACCATGGCCTTCTATGGTGCTCTGCACCAGCTGCATGCTGAAAGCAGCCTCACTGCAGGTAGAGTGGCTATTTCGTCTGCACTAGTTACAGCAGCTCAAGCTTGTTTGTTGGTGCCAATGGTGTTCATGCTCGGCAGCATATAGCTGCTGTACAGTGACGCCGTAAATGTGTCATTGAAGTCATAGCTTGTGCCATGCGGTGCAGGTCATTCTGCCTGTCACAGGACGCCACAACAGAGTTGCCCTAGAACATTTTTGCGTTTCACATGTCGCTGCCTAGCAAGTGCTGCTATGTTGGACCAGGACCACTGAAAGTAACTGCTTCAGCATCCCTTGGCGTCAGCCTGCCAGGTGTGCATTTGCGTAGGCAATGGTGTTATGACATTGGCTTACTTTGATGCAGAGAATGAAGAGGGGGCGTCACAGGTTGGCACATACACAGAGACAGAGGTAACCAATGCCAACACAGCAGCAGGGCTGGTAACCCCTCCGCCAACAGCTCAGTCTAAGATGTCACCGCAAGGGCCGACAACTAGAAGCAAAAGCGCTAGGAAGGTGAGCTGTGGTCAGATCTTGGCTGCTTTCCCAGTTTGCAATGAAGATGCTGCTTACGCACCTGTGCGTTTTGTAATGTTTGCATTGGAAAGTGCATTAGCTGCTCTGGGGCAACCGCACCAAGATAGCGTGGCGTCACAGCAGGTCAATGTTATGTGTAGAAGCATGGTGCCAGGAGCACACACTGTTGCTCGCATGCTCAATGCATTGCAGTATTTACAAAGGGCCACAGTGTGCAGTCATTTCATGATCATTGGTGATGACAGGGACTGCCTCTTCCTGTTCCAGCAAGCACAGGACCGAGGCGCAGGCGAACAGTTGACAGTCCATCATTGAGCCCAACAGAAGTCAAGATCAGAGATGGTCTGAGGAGGTCAGCCCGGCTGCAGAGAGAGTCTAAGAACTCTGCTCCAGGATGGGTGTAACCAGCGCCACTGCAGGCACAATGTGTTAAACCAGCAGTGCTCAACAGCAGCAAGCACATAAGTAATATGATGGATGATGAAGCAGCATCCTAGCTTTGCAAGCTTCGACTGGCACATGATCACATGCACGTACACTATAGTGGCCTAGCTAGGTTCACACATTTGCAAGTGCCTGTGGCTTGCTGCCAAAGTTTGAGCTGACTGGAATGCTTACTACCTTGATGAGGAACTTGTGTAGCTTTAGAACAAGCCTGCCATGACACGAGAGATGACTTTATATCTTCTGCTGGTCTTCTAGGCCGCTTCCTGCACCTGCATGCCAGTCTGCGACGTTTTATCTCCTTGTCACCTGTTCATCTCCTTGTCTCCTGTTCATCTCCATTTCAACCAAGCAATGGTACCAGCAATTGTATCTCTTGGAGACAATCTCTCCAGGCAAAGTTTCACCGAAATCTGAGGTGTCTTTGCAAGACTGGTTGAACAGCGGTCAGCGTCACAAAGCGGTTGTGCCGGCAACCGGCAAAGTCAGCGGATCTGACAAAGCTCTTTTGTGAGTTGGCGTCCATGGTGTGTCCAATATGCATTGGAGCTGCTCTATCGCAAACAATGCCCGCAGTAGTGGCTGCAGTTAGCGGCGCGACAGCCGCTAAATTGGCGTACCAAAAGGCTGTAGTGATCAGGACCCCGCCAAAGGCCTCCGCGCACACCCGAAGACGGACTGGGCAGCCAGTCGTAAACAGAAGAAAGTAGCACTAAGCAGTGCCAGCAGTCTACTACCGTAGATACGCTTGATCTGCTGTGAAGTAAACCAGCCACCAGATAGAACGATGACCCTGCGTAACTGCCTGGCAGTGCGCAATCTGTATACTATATCACTGCATGATCAATGCATAGGACCACAGAGTCAGTGTCCCTTATGGCTGTGCAGTGAGCTAGTTTAAGCTGACGACGTTGCAGCACATTCAGCTTACCTTGCATGACTCTACATTATGTACCATAGTCTGTACCATGTGTTTGTCCCACCAACAATTATTGCTGTGATGTTTGAGACTGTTGGACAGCAATGCTGTATTTGCTATTGAAGTTTCTGGCATCTTTTTCATGGAGACGAGTTGAATGTTACATCAGTGCTACACGCTGCATCAGTTGACTTCTGAAATAAAGCAGTCAGGCAAAATTAAAATATTTAACTGTGCAGCGTCAAATGCATCACTTGGCACGCTTCACAGCTCACATTTTGTGTTTCATACAGCTGTTGCTTCCTGATCCCTTCCTGATCTCATGAGACTCCAACTGGGGCGTCCGTGTACGTATCACAGATGCATCAGTGCATGCAACTGACAGCTCAGGATGCATGCATTGACAATGCAACCATACTGTGTGTGCTGCAGAAAGCATTTGTGGGCGAGGTGCCTTCTGTGCTAAAGGGTAGACTGTCAGTGAGTTCTGCTTTACTCTGCTGATATAGGTATGACCACTGACACAACCCCAAATATCAGCACTGCATGCGCTGTGCTTGCGCTCGTGGCCAGCCGGCGGGACTGTCAGCCTCGCCCTAACAGTCAATGACAGTCGCCGTGATTGTTGTCTCAGCGACTTTTCAGTCAGCGACTGTACTGTTCATGACTGTAAATATAGCCTCCGAGATACATTTCAATGCATTGCCCAGCCTGACCATGCTTGACTGCATACTAGTATCTGATGCAATGCCCCTATGATCCAGGCATTTTGCCAAGCTCTGCAAATCAGTGCATCCGGAAAGTGCATCTGAGATCCAATCTATCAAGGAAAGGGCATACTCAGCATATTCAGAGGGCAGACTGAATTCTGAGCTTAGTCATAATGTTACAGGGATTCGCGGAAACTTATTGGGGACTATCCCACCCCGAGATGGGGACACAGGGCTAGCGAAATCCCGGCTGTAACAGCTCGCTCAGCTTTGGCGCAAAGGACTGATCCGCCTTACCACTAGCGCCTGCTTGGACAGACAGACTCACTGTTCCCTCTTAGGCAGAAACAAAAATGACAGAGGCTGCACAGTTGACAGACGAGCAAGTGGCAGAGTTCAAAGAGGCCTTTGCTTTGTTTGACAAGGATGGTGACGGTGAGTGTCTCAGCACGCCTAACAGGTCGTGGGCAAGCACATGAGCCATCTCTCTGCTGGGCAGTAGGTTTAACGACAGACTCGACTCATGTATCAACTTTTGATCCTGGTTCGAAGGCACCATCACAACCAAGGAGCTTGGCACAGTGATGAGGTCTTTGGGTCAAAATCCCACTGAAGCTGAGTTGCAAGACATGATCAATGAGGTGGATGCTGATGGTAATGGGACCATTGACTTCCCAGAGTTCCTCAACCTGATGGCCAGAAAGATGAAGGTGCAGTCTGTCAACTAGATCGTGTCCAGACTCCGTCAGCCAGCCTACCAGCCTACCACCTGCCGCTTTGTCATGCACAGAACGCAGTCAGGTGCTCCACAGTCACGTGTGGTCTTTCTCGCGGCCTGTTCACAATGGTCGTGCCCTGCAGGACTCCGACTCCGAGGAGGAGTTGCGCGAGGCTTTCAAGGTGTTTGACAAGGATGGTAACGGTTTCATCTCAGCAGCGGAGGTGAGAATTGGCCGTCTTGTATGGTTTACAAGAGGTGTCTGCACTCCAACAATAGAGCAAAAATGCTGTTCTGCACCTGAGCTGCTACCAGAAGGCCATAGTACTTGCCTGAGCTGGTGCACATGCTGATTGAAGCCTGTGATATGCAGTTGAGGCATGTCATGACCAACTTGGGTGAGAAGCTGACAGATGAGGAGGTAGATGAGATGATTCGAGAGGCAGATGTTGATGGTGATGGCCAGGTCAACTATGAGGAGTTTGTTAAAATGATGATGGCCAAGTAGACGCCTGCAACATTTTGTCTGCAGCAGCATCAACCTCTAGGAGCAGCCCATGTCTGGCTGCCAAGCTGTCTTGAATTGCAGACTTGAATTACAGACTTGAAATACAGACTGTCATTGCACAAAGGAGAATATGGCAATATAATGTTGTTCAGCTGCACACCTACTGCATGTTCCAGGTGTGCAGTAGCCTGCTGCAGCTGGTTGTCAGAAAGTGCCATGACACACATAGTCCAGCTAGCAAACTGTCTCATTTGTGCAGCTGTCTTGCTTCTGAAGTCAAGAGTGTTTCAACTACTTGTGTATGATTTACTCAGCAGTATGTAAAGAGGCACACCTCCTGTCTCTTATGTATGATTAGCTTGGCACAGCACATCTGTTCAGCTGATGATCAGCAGCAGGTTGATGTACATGTGTGTTTGCAAGAGTTGCACATCGCACAAACTGCAAACTACTGATTGGTTGACCGGTGGAGGATCTGCAGACGCAAAGTTGATGGGCGCATGTCATTTGTGTGTCAGCAAAATTCATCAAAGCAGCGGCTTGATACCAGCAACAAGGCAACAGGAGCATTTGTTGAGCTATAGTGATAGCATACATAGTCTGTCAGAAAGAACAAGCTTGAACTACATTGCTGCATATGAATTGCATCTATTCTATATGCCCAGAACCGAGGCATAGGCTGGGATCATTGTCTGCTCATGCTGACTGTACCAGTTGTGGAACTTTCTTGCTCGGGCAGCAACCAGGAATGACAAGTCCTGCCGCCTGCGCTTTTGTCTCAGGAAAGCATCACTGGTTTCTATCACATATGACACCTGCATTTGCCACATCTTGATTCAACCATCTCTGATATCATCATTGCACAGTATTGAACCATGAGCACCAGCAGGCTTATCACACTGCATCAAAGCAAGCTCCTCAGAAACATCCACAGCTCACAAGCGGGCGTGAGCACTGACCTTGGAGTTCTGGTTGTTCAGCTTGCACTCCAAGCCATTGACAAGCATGGTGTTGGACAAGGCCTCAGGCAGCAGCTCTTCAAGCTCTGCCAAGTGCTTTGTTGGCAAGGTGCGCAGCATAAAAGGCCTCCTTGGCTGCAACCACACAAATTAAGCGTCAGCGTGACTCTGCAAAAGACACTCCTGCAGCATGGTCAACATGCTTGCTGACCAGCTAGTCAAGGTCCCTATCCGACACGGCAGTTTTCAAGTGAGCACTTGTGAGTTGCACATAAATGGATCATTTGAAAGTAGTGACGGTTTAACAAGGACTATTGCTGTGCATCTGTGAGTAAAATTGCAATCGTGGACTAGTCACACATGCCTTGCAGAGGCACACATGCATACATGAGTGCAGGGCAGCCCTGCAGTAAAAAGGACGAGTGATGCGTGTCAAGCATGTCCAGTCTGAGAGGAAGCAACTGAGACAGTGCATGAGCATCACCTTGCCAGCACTATCCCTGTCTGTTGTCTCAAGAGTGGCTGGGACATCAGTCAGACTGCTCAGGTACTCTGCAAACTGTGTCTCAACTATGCCTGCAAACATAGCATGGAGTTGCTAGACGGCCAAGCACACAGCATGACAATTGGCATGCCTGATTAGGCTTGACCAAGCTGATCAGGTAGCACATGGACAAAATCAACACGCTGAACACGCAAAGGCGCGCTTGTGCCAATGAACACATCCACTGTGGTCACCAGTTTGTTGTAGGTGATACGTTTGTTGACTGGTACTCACTTGCAGGCACCTCGGTCTTGTCGGGGTCCAGCAGCTGCACATTGAGCTGGCCATCTGGCTGGCTCTGCAGCCTGAAGCAGTGGTCCTCATGCAGCACCACGTGCGTGTTGGCATGGTATACGGCGTCAGCGAAGGGCACAGAGCGGCTGCACTCGTACTTGTACATGTCGAACAGTTTGCATGCGAGGGGTTCCTGCATGAGACCCTGGAAGGCCTTCATCACCTTGGCTATCAGCTTGTCCAGTGTGAACAGTACGTAGCTGTTGGTGCCTGCACCCACCACCGCAATCAATCAGTTGATCAGTCAATCAGTTTATCAATCAACCATTTGATGAAACAAGTACAGCTGTTGATGCCTGCGTTCACAACCGCAGTCAATCAATCAATCGATCAGTCAACTGATCAATCAGTTCATCAATCAATCACTTTACTCCTAGGTTAGTTAATCAACCATTCGATGCAACAGGCACAGCTGTTGGTGCCTGCACTCATGCAACCATGACACAGTCAGCTTGTGCAGTGTCAGCATGGCCACTCACAGCAAGACAAGTGTTCAGCTGCAGGGAGTGCGTAACTGCAGGGATTGGGTAATGGCATGTGAGTGCATGGGAAGTATGCCTGCTAAACTGAGCAAGTCAGCTGAGCAGGATTGCCTCTGCTTATGCTTGGGAGATACTGTTGAAGCAGCAGTGCAACGCTGCCAGGAGAAGACTAGGCCTCAGCACCCCCTCTGCTGGCAAGTATGCATCGGCAAAAGCACCCAAAATCTCAACAGCACAGGTGCACACAAGTGTACAGGGCAGACGTGCCGACAAGTGTGCAGGCACCAAACATTGGAAGAATTTGCATGACAAGCAGGTATGGAGTGATCTGATGGCAGCATGTTGTGGCAGGCAGGGCAGGGATCAATGCACACCTAGCAGTTGCCTGCAGCTGTCTTCATACTGGCTGCTGTCCAGGCGGCCGTCCACCAGCTGCAGCGCCATCTGCATGAACTGGCTGTGTATCTGCTTGGCGGCCTCGTCATCCTGCACAGCCACCTCCCCACCGCCCGTCTCAATGTCATTGGGGCGAGCATAGGCTGGCTTGCAGCACTGCTGGCTGCACTTGTGTGCCTGGCGCAGCCTGTAGAGCACATGCCCAAGCTGACCTGGATCAGTTGGTCCCCACATGCCAGAGAGGGGCAGTTGCACTCGGGCACCACTCAAGCGCAAGGGACTTGGGATGCACCCAACATGCGTGACATGCATCAAAGGGCGGCTCGGGTGCATGACACCGTAAGCTGCAGATGCATCTGCACAGAAGCATACGTCACACAAGCATTGATACAGCTGGAGGAACAGCCAATGAGGCATGAAGCTGGTGATGGTCACTGTTGCAACACTGCTTTTGATGGCCTAAAAGGGTGTTCACTGAAATCCAGCAGGAAGTGGGAGGCTGAGTTCACCAAATAGACTATGCCAGGCAAATGCAGCAGCGCACCTCTCGTAGAGGCATTGATGGAGGCGGAAGAAGACATAGTAGCCGTCATGGCCGTAGAAGACTCGCCCTCGCTCTGCACCACTGCCTGAGGTCTCAGCCTCGCAATCTTGCCTGGCAGCCGCAGAGTGGGTGTACACACCAGTCACAGGCTTGAAGCGTGCGTACGCCTTGCTCACTGCACCTTCGCTGTCGCCTGTGTCCTCAGAGTTGGTCTCTGTTGCTTCTGTGACCATAGGCTGCAACAAAAGCAAGTTTGATGAGCTGAATGAAAGGCTGGACACAAGGAAGCCCTTCAAGTGATCTGTTCTGGAGCTGGTCTTGAACTGCAGGTAGTCCAGTCAGAATCAAACAAGAGGGCAGCCTGTTTTGGGCCCAAAGAGTGCAGAAGAGCTGGTGTTTGATACTGTGCAGACACTGTGTGGGCACTCGCCATCCGCTACACCTCTAAGGCAGGCATTCAAAACACTTCCAATCAGCTGTCAAAATGTGTAACAAAGCAGTCCAAGCATCTGTGCTGAAGTGTGTCTTGTCAGCACACATTGCAAAGGGCAATCTGGCTTTGACACTTTTCAGCTGACATTCAATCCACCAGGTGAAAGCCCTGCAACACCGGCCAATAAGCTATGCTCATTTGACCCAATGAGCTTTTGCGACGACCTGCACAGGAACTTATGGAAAGCACATGCGCAATCAGTGGCTGGATGCAGGAGGGACAGCCCCTGGTGCATGCAGCAGTTGGGGTGTGAACATGCGGCGCACCTGGTCTGACTTCTGAAGCATGTCGTTGTCATCATCACTGTCTATGCCATCAGTCTCCACGTCACCAGCCTCTGTCTGGCTGATGGACCCAGGATGCTGCACAGGCAAGGCGACTTCATTTATGGCAATGGACGTGAACAATGGCAGCACAACAAGTAACCACAGTGATTCTGCATCATGATGTTGCTGCTGCTGGTGTGATGAGAATGCTGCGGTAATCAAGTGCAGGGTGAGCAATACCACAGGCATGTTGCTGACATTGTTGACAGGCTGGCCATTACAACTACACAGGACAGAGTTTCTATGGAGTCTGTCACTAATTGCACATATCAAGGACCTGTGAACGAGACTAGGTAGCTGCTAGCCTCCTAACATGTGCGTGTTCAGCATCATGATACAATTGCCAGGATGAACAGCTTAAACAGCTGCAAGCTTGTAGCCGCACGCTTGTAGCTGCATGCTTGTACGCATGCAGCAGCGTGTAAATCTTGTGTCCAGCATCATACACAGAAGCTTGCACAGGCAGAGCCTGCATGCTCACCGTATTGCGGGCAGGGGGGGAAGTTTTGCCAGCAGGCTTCATGTTGGCAGTACGGGGGTCGTCAGGGTCAACAGGCACCCCAGACACAAACTCCCCATTGGCATCCACAGGCAGCTCCCCCTCGTCCATCATGTTGGGAGCCTCTCCGCTGTCTGCATGATCCAGCTTTGCCCACCCCTCTGGAGTGGTGGTGTTGTCAGTCTGCATTGCACCAAGTGTGTGAATTGACCATTCAATTTGTGATTGCTGAGTCTGCGTTGCACCAAGGGTGTGGATTGACCACTCGACCTGTGGTACGCTGGTGTTGCCAATCTGCATTAGCACCAACTGTGTGGATTGACCACTCAAGCTGTGGTGTTCTCAGTCTGCATTGCACCAAACGTGACAATTGAGCCTTCAGCCTGTGGTGAACTGAAAGCCCTCATTGCATCAGCAGCTCAAGGTGACAGGCCTACAGAAGCTGAGTCTCAATAGCAAGGCTGTTGTGGGCAATGCATTTCAAAAGGTGCAGTACAACATGGGCAAAATAGCAGCAAAGCTTTGTTGTGGCTTTGCAAAGCAAGGTGAGCAGCTCGCTTGGCAGTGTATGGCTACAAGACGAGCTGTCCACTAAGCATGGAACAGCTACAAGATGCCATGCTACCAGATGCACCTGACACAACGAGCCTAGTGGCCTTTGGATCAGCAGTTGCACACAAGATGCTGCTGAACATGTGTCTGATGTCCCTTGCTCATATTGGTCAATCGAAGTTGGTACAACCATGAGGGGGGGTACCTTGTTTCTCTCAGAATGGTCTTCAGCGGCTGGCACGACAGCCTTCTCCTGCTCAGGGGTGCGAGCTGGCAGGCCAAAGAGGTGCT
>JAABUK010007664.1_pt1 | contig 15481 bp, 10 predicted proteins | sample 5559141 | NCBI WGS metagenome assembly JAABUK01 (sample SAMN10711869, study PRJNA513367) | rock metagenome | isolation source: Antarctica rocks | place: Antarctica: Victoria Land, Pudding Butte nord | collected 2016-01-03
TCTTTATATAAGATCAGTTCGCTATCTTATTTTTAAAAGACTGAGTATTTTTCAAAATCTTTCTGAATTTCGCGAAATAAATGATTGTTTGAATATAATCTTATAATTCGGCTTTTCTAATCTTAATTAGAGATCTAAAAAGTCGAAGCGATCACAATATGATTATATATTATAATCTCGTTCTCGTTCTCTCGCAGAATCGATTATAGAGTAGATTTAATATTTCGGGCGTAATCTACTTAATAGCTCAAAGTATTGACTTTAATATTGTTATTTTCTTTTCGATAGAATATTTTAAAGTTGTATATTAATAATAATTTAGATCATTATATTTGACGTCTATTCAATATCTTAATAGTGATGAAGTATAATAGATTCTTATAATCTGTGTAAACTTTCACAGAATACTTAAATCTCTTTAAGTATATTCATTATTCGTTAAACGCGATAATTATAACTAAGAGTTCCTTATCATAAATCTTATAATTAAGTTCCGCTGAAATTATCTTTCTAAAATAAAAGATAATAAGTCTTAATCGTTCTTTATTATTGAGTTGACTTATATATATATCGATGATATAGTCTAATATATTTATCTTTAGCATAATCTGTCTCTTAGAATTAAATATTATAAGAATGAGAGCTATTATAAATTTTTGTTTCAGCTTCTGAAATAAAGACTCTGCTTCTATTTTTCAGATAAAGAATACTTTCTTCTTAATTATTTGTGTTAATGAGGCGGTTATTTTTAAGTAATCTGTGATAAATCTTCGATAGAAGTTGATAAATCTGAGAAATGATTATAATTTCTTCACCGATGTAAATTGCGACTATTTAAGTATAACTGTAATTTTAAATTTGTTCATCTGAATCTTCATAACTATTAAAATAAATCTAAGAAATTTAATACTTTATTTATAAAACTCACATTTCTTGATCTTCATTAGTAGATTTTTCATCTAAAGAATACAAAGCATCTTTTAAATATATTTAATATATTATTCTTTAATTTCAGAGTATATAAGAATGTTATTAAGATAAATAATATAGAATTGATTTAGATATTTTCTAAGAACATTATTTATTAGAGATTGAAAGAAAATCGAAGTGTTTATCAATTTAAAGAGTATAATTAGATACTCGTAATAATTATAACGAGTTCGAAATACTATTTTTCATTTCTCTCTCTTTTTTATTCTCATCAGATTATACGCTTTTCATAAATTGAGTGTTATAAATCACTTAGCTTCACGAATATAATTGTGTAATTTAGAGATGAGAGATAATGCGTAACGATTTTTTATTATTATATTATTTAGTTATCGATAGTTAATATATAAACGCATTTCTTTATTTAATTTTAAGATAAATAAGACTGAATATTTTATAGATAAAGTTGAGAATTAAATAAATCCTTTTTTTTAATTCTTATTAAGATATTCTTGTAAAATCTTAAGTTCTTTCTTAGAAAGAGAATAAATAAATCTATACGTAAGTTTCTTATCGAATTTTAACAAGATTTTGTGATCTTAGAATTGATATTTAGATAATGCAGATGCGCTTTTATTTTTAATAAACAAATATTTAAATTCGTTATATTTAAATGAATATTTCAGAGATTTCTCTATTATTTTTATTAAGCATTTATTATTAGATTTCATCTATACTGTCTTTATAAATGATATTGTAGTTGTGATTATCTTATAAATATAGTTAGAAAAGTTAATAGTTCACTGTTTTCAGTTAATTATTAAGTTGTAGACTTTCAGTCATAAAATGCTCAGAATTATGTTATATTTAATTTCCACAATATTCAATATTATTCTTTTGATATATTATTGTATAAATAGATTGAGCGAATGAGTCTCTATCTTAATTTATCTTTGATTTTATTCGATAGAGCTTTTATTTATTAGTATTAAGCGGTAGAATCTATTCTTTTTTTAAGTAAATAAATAAGAGCGAGTCACGTATATTGAGAAGATATAGTTTCCGGTAACTTCAGAGTTTATTATAATCTTGACTTTTTACTATTTAATATGTTTCTGTAAGATTATGTGTTATATATAGTTAATATTAATAGTAGTTAGTTTTTGAGATCTGAAAAGAGATTCTTTATCAGATCTCTAATATAAAGAGTCTTCCCGTTTTTTAACTCTTCGAATTAATAGTTTTTAAAATAAGTATGTTCTTCTTTTATAAAGTAATATTCTGAATTTATCGCACGGAAAGTATGTGTATAACTCGTGAGAGATGCGATATTCTTTATCGCAAATCACTCTTATTATCTCTAATTTCTTAAATTCTTAAATTTATATTATACTTATACTTTAAATCTCTTTGAGATAAGCAGAAATATCAATTTTATATAAATTAATTGCTTCTTAAAGATTATTACTTTAATAATAATAAATCTATCTCTGATTTTGATTTAAACAGTTTTCTGTGCGATATATTTATAATTGTAATTTCAACTTAATTCTTTAAAGTGTTTTCTCGAGTGCATATATCTTATATTGATATTGTGATTCTAACTTACAATTTATATTTATACACAGCGCTAATTCTTAGAATTTAGTGATCATTTCTATATAATTCTCGTTATACTTAAGATTGCTTAATACTCACTTCTGAAACATCTTGAAGATAACGCTCAATAATTGTTTTGCTTTCTTCTATCTGAATTTCTTAAGATATCACTTAAAATTGTTCTTATCTGATTTATAAATAACACATTAATTGTTATAATAAATAGTTTAAGATAAATAGATGTGAAGTAATTCTATGATTTTTTAATTACAAATTTATTTAGATGATTTAATAACTGTTTCTATTAATAATATCTTAATATTAGCGCAGCTAATATTTTATATATTGTTTAATTTGTTCATTCTTTATTTCGTCGATTCTTTCGAAATCACGTACAACTGTTATTTATTAAAATAATTATTAGCTCGATGTTCAGATTTCTTATAATAGAGATACAAGTTCTTTTTTATTCACTTCTCTCGCTGAATCGAAGAGAGTTTGCTCTGATTAAGTCTCTTTCTGAACTTTCTTTGATTTATGACATTCAAATTCATTTCTTGAAAATATCAAACTTATTTAAATTGATATTCTTCCTTACGATATTTTTTGAGAGTGAATATTTAAGATTATTCTTGCTCTTTTTTTATCTATCTCTTGTATAAACAATTATTTATCTTAATAAATATGTTAACTAGACTTTCTAGTTTATCTAATCTCTTGATTTAAGTCAACTCGTTCTTAATCAAATCTTTCAGTTCTAAGTAGTATTTTATTATAAGCGCTGCATCATTCTATTTAATTTATAATATAATCTGCTAAAACTTAGATATATACTCTATTATTAAGTCTATCTATCGGAGTTTCTAAATCTCTTATTCAGTTGTTCGTTCTTCGTTTACTTCTTCATACATTCGTCAGATACACTTCTTGAAATATGCGTAATTAAAGAAGATTCTTTTAATTTCGATCTTTTTATTCTTCACAAACTTCTTTAAATAATCTGTTAGATGAGATTTAAATCAATTAAAGACTTTATCTTTAAGATAAGTGACTATAAATATCATCTTAATTTTAATAATTCTCAGCTTCTGAGTATTAAATCGAATATATATATCAACTTAAATTAAGAAAGCTTTAAGCTTTTTTCTATCTTTATAAAATGTGTTAGAAGTATTAATCTTGAGAAAGATATAGTTTATATTAGTAATATCTCTCTAAGATTGTTCACGTTTAGAGTATAATATACTCGCGATAATAAGATCTATTATAATAGAGTGACTGATATTTAATAATAAATAATTAAAGTATTAGAAACTGTTAAGTCTAACTATAACAAGATTCAGATATCAGAAGATTATAAATAGAAATTACTATTCTTATATAAAGATATTAAAGACAGAGTGCAATTAATAATATAAGTTGATTACAAAAGAAGAGACTATAAACTTAAGAGATAAACATTCGTTTATATAATTATTAGTTATGATCTGTATTCTATGCTCTGAATACTCTTTTTGAGCACTCTCGAGCACTTGCTTCTAAGTGCTTTTATTAAACATTCTCGAGCACTTCTCTTAACATCTGATTTATAATTGTTCTTATCGATCACAATAATTAAGAACAGATCTACCGTAATTTTATAAGACATTTATGCGTAAGTGAGATCTCGTTTCTTAGCTCTCTGTCAAGTTTATCAGTTACTGATTTCTTATCATAACAATAGATTAAAAGTAATTAATTATAATTATAATCGAATAGTAATAATATAATAGTAATAATATAATATTAATTATTATAATTAATTTCTTTAAGAGAGTAATAAAATATAAAAGCTCTCTTCTCTTTTCTATACTTTTTATAAACTACTTATATTAATTGAAGAATTATAAAAGAATATAAGTACTTATCTTCAATATTATCAGAATTTATAAGCTAAATCAATATCGCTTTCTCTTAATAAGCACGTTCTATTATAAAATTAATATTAACTTAATTAATTATAATCGATTATTTTTATTTATAACTTATTCTAAGTTATTATATTTTTCAATATCAATTCTAATTATATTATCGCGAACTCTAATTATTATTAAAGTTTTCAAACTATTCATTATTAATATAAAGAAGTTATAAAGAATTGCGATTATTATCATTCTTTATCTTATTAATTAACTTTATTTATTAACTTCTTATTAGTAATAATTATTTAAAATCATAAATAAGTTATAAACAAAAATGAGTAAAGATAATCTTATTATTATTATTAACTTATTCTTTAAAGATTAATTAGAATATTTATTAATATAAGATATTATTTAATTATAAAAGAATATAAATAAGATTGATTTTTAAATGTTTATAATATAAGATTAAATTGTAGATATTAATAATCACTCTTATATTAATTCTTTCGTTTATAATCTATTATATACTCTCTCACTCGAAAATATAGAATAAGAAGACTTATCTTAATAGTTATAAGAATATATTTAAAAGAGAGTGTAATTTAATAGAAGAAATAAATTATATAAGAAACTTAAGCTTAACTAAATTAAAATTTTATTAGATATTAATAATCTCTTTATTATTCTCTCTTATTATTCTTACTTCTGAATCACTTAATAATATATCACTTATAATACATTATCGTAAAGTATCATAATCCGTTTATTCGCAATGATACTCGAATCTAGATGGGAGAGGATGTGATATCAAAGCTAGACGAGTTCCATTCTTAAGCTAACACGTAACACTGCTTAATATAAGGTCTTAATATAAGGCCTTGGCACAAGGATCTATACTTAAGGGTGCGTAGTTACTCGTAACCTAGCAATCAATTACCTTTCATTTTACACTCGTCACAGTGACTTCTACAACAGAACCTCACCCACACGATGCCGCTTTAGCGACCGTGCCTCGCGAGCAGGGTGATTCGAGGGTCAGTCGCAGCTTGCTCTTTCTACGGTCTAGTTCTTATATTGACGCTGCGTCTGACTTGAGCCCTTTTGATACCACTCAATCGGTTTTCATTTTGCTACAGAATCTCGCCTTTCATGAGGGACTTATTGATTCGGCCAAGAACCGGCCCCTTGCCCTCCCCACTGCCACAGTGCCACCCGAAAAGCCTCGTAAACCACTAAGCCCTGGAGAACGTCTGCTGAATCTTACACAGTAATTGCACGGTCACTGTGTTCTGCAACATGCTAGCAAGCAAGGCAGATCCCGGTGAAGATGCCTCCTGAGACATTGTTGGAGCATTGTCAGGTCGGGATCTCTGCTAGCCTCTATGCCCTTATATCACATAGCTTTCCTCGGACCTTCGACTTGCTGGCCTATCAACTCGACTTTGACTGTTAGGATAAATCATCTGATCCCGGCGGCCACGCATATCCAACGTCGGGCTGAGGCTGATCTTCTTCTCCAGTCGTCCCAATGCTTCGTGCCTCTTTCTTCTCTTCGCGTCCTCTCAATCGGCAGTGAGTACGCACCGTCGCTCGATTCACTTTGCAGTACACGCCACCATTCAACTTCTTTAATTCTGGTGCCTGAAAGTTGTCTAGGATGGGTAATTCTCCCTCGAAATTATCTGTTTCGGCTCCTAGCCTCTCTGTCCGCACAGTCAGTCTCTCAATTCCCACATATTAATTTGTATATATACTCATCTCTATCTCTCATACACCGCAATATTCCGAGCAAGGAAATACTATCTTCTTCAATTTGTGTCGCCAGAAACTGACTCTGTGCTCAAAGAAGCAAAAAGCTTAAGATCCCGCGCGTACTCCTCGTACCACCACACCAAAGCCAAAGAAAGTCGACAGCATGCTGGAGAGAACGGCGTGCGACGACCCGGGATCACGAGAAGCGGAAGTGGATTTCGGTATTGTGTGTGCTCTCTCTGAGTCCGGTGATGGTGCGGAAGAGCAAGATGGGAGATCCGTGTGGCATGCGAAAAGGGTGGTCGCAACGGTCAAGCGCCAGTCTGGAAAACGATCGTAGTGTTCCAATGCAATATTCGAATCGGAACGATATCGGCAGATATGTGTGGGCGGCAAATCACTCATTACATGAAGAGTGGCTGAAACGTTAACCTGTGGCCTTCGACTGCGCGTGAGAGGTCCACCTAGTCAGAAGTATTGACCAGAGTAGGCCCCAACCCTGTTAAGGATCTGGACATGGGCTTTCTCGCACCATGGACCTCATATTCAACATTCTTTTGACCCTGGTCACCTCTTCCATTGGGAAATCACTTGCTGCCTCCCATGAACGTTGTGGATTACAAGTGACTTCAAATTCCTCATTACCGTTATTGATCTGTAATTGCAAAGACCATCCCAAAGACATGTACTTTCTCGTTGAGTCTGGCCGTGACCGCCACCTGGAGAGCGAGAAGTATCTTTTCGGCGCATATCTCACGGCATGTGGTCTTTCGCGGCTTGAACGAGGAAGAGTCTGGCCTGCCCGACGACGCAGTGAGAGCATCTAGACGAGAATGGTGCCGTTTGCCACGGTTCCGGAGTTCTTGATTTGTTCGACTCGTGATACGAACCCGCCAGCCCCAGATTCCGCGCTGTTGATTCCTGGCCTAATGTTCGTTGCGCGATTGGTGTCAACTAAATTGCCAGACAAGTCGCGGTCCTTAATTAGTGCATCAGCATTAGGTACCCGCCCCTAGCTCTGGCGCTATTCGAGCGCTCAGGGCGGCATCGACCTCCTCTGGGAGGAGGGTGAGCTCGATGCTGAAGTTATTGATCCAAAAAGTATTCTCGAAAGTAACCTTCAGCAGCCATTTGGACAATTGATGCCCTCAACGCAATCCTGTTTACGGAGGTTCCCATTTCCAAGGACTACGTCAATGGTTTCGAAGTCAGTACTTGCTGGCATCGGAACCTGAGGCGGTTCATCGTTTTCGAGAAGACCACCTCCTGGCTGCAACATGCCTTACCTTCCGAACGTAAATGCATACCTGCACCAATCCTCCCTACTACTCCAGGCATACCCAGACACGACCCGTATCACGACTAAATACTCCCTCCCACGAAAGCGCAAATCAGAACCTGCAGCGGTAGCTTCTACGGAAAAACCAGATGCCTCTTCAGACGGGACAGAAAGCAGAAAGCCAGTCCGTGAGCAACAATCTCCTGCTGCGACCCTGACGTTTAAGACCTTTGAAACGATAGCCGGGATCTGCTTGAAATATCAAACGAACAAATCGGCAGAGGTGGGAAGATTGATGACGGGTCTCGGGAGACTAGCCAGTGGCCAGATCATCGAAGAGCCGAGTCTGCCAGCAGCTGGTGGTGAATACAAGGCACCTGAGGCTGAACAAATGATGGATATTGAAACTCCTACGCCGAAGGTGGAAAAAGTATCTGAAACAGCCAGCGGAGGTAAGGCAAGAAAGAAGAAAGGCAAGAAGTGAGCGATTTTAGCTGGGAAGGCAACGAAAACGAAATATGGGCATTGAGCGGTTCCAGATAAGGCAGCTATAGATCCCCTTCTGTTGTGATGATCATCAATATAGGAGGTTGGTCTCCCTGGCTGGCCGAGAGTGAACGAGACAGTTGCAAAACTTCGCTCGAGGCAGCGTCGAGTTAGTAATTATTCATGCAGTCTACGACAACATAATTTATGGACAGCAGGCACATCAAATTGCTAGGCCAATAGGCGAAGGTGTCACACCGGGGTCAAGTGGAAGAGGAGAACGTGTGAAAGATTCAGTTGCTATTCATGTCTCGATGTTGATATTGTTCATTGCACAGCAGAATTGTACCCAAAGACACGTCTGACTCAATAATGCATAAGAAAAGTTCGATGCTGCCTGCAGGACAGACGCCCTAGTTTGATGCAGCCATAGTGAGAATTGAAAAGTAGATAACCGTCCATGCAAAACTCCACCATATGCAGATAACACCTTGACAGCGCAAACAAGAATGTCCAATTTAGAAGTCCTCGTCGAATGTGAAATCTCCACCGTTTCCTGGCACTGCTTCACCATTCTGTTCACCAGACGACTCGGATTTCTGATTCTTCTTCGTGCTTGCCATGACGCCAGCCTTCTGATAGTCACCAACGCGCTTCTCGAAGAAGTTGGTCTTGCCAGCAAGAGAGATATTGTCCATGAAGTCAAAGGGGTTTGTGACATTGTAGTGTTTGTTGTTGCCGAGAGCGACCAGTAGACGATCAGCGACAAACTCGATGTACTGCTTCATCAAGGTCGAGTTCATGCCAAGTAAGGCGCATGGTAGAGCGTCGGTAAGGAACTCTTGTTCGATAACAACTGCTTGGGTGATGATGTCTTCGACTGCTTGCTTTGATGGCCGATGGTTCAAGTGAGAAAACAACAAGCAAGCAAAATCTGTATGTAGACCCTCGTCACGAGAGATCAGCTCGTTGGAGAAGGTAAGACCCGGCATCAGGCCGCGCTTCTTGAGCCAGAAGATGGATGCGAATGAGCCAGAGAAGAAGATGCCTTCAACAGCTGCGAAGGCAACCAGACGTTGAGCAAAAGTTGACTCCTTGTCCGCAATCCATCTAAGTGCCCAGTCGGCCTTCTTGCGAATACAAGGAATGGTGTCAACCGCATCAAAGAGGTATTGTCTTTGCTTAGGCTCTTTGATATATGTGTCAATCAACAAACTGTACATTTCAGAGTGAATGTTCTCCATCATGATTTGGAAGCCGTAGAAGCAACGAGCTTCGGGGATTTGCACCTCACCGGAGAAGCGCTCGACCAAGTTCTCGTTGACAATGCCATCACTAGCTGCAAAGAACGCAAGGACGTGGGAGACAAAGTAGCGTTCGTCGTCATTCATGCGCTCGCTCCAGTCGTGAAGGTCTTTGGACAGGTCGACTTCTTCCGCGGTCCAGAAAGACGCTTCGGCCTTCTTGTACATTTGCCAAACCTGAAAAAGTTAGTGGTGACCACTTAACGCGAGTCGCGTGGGAGTGGACGCGTACCTCATGATATTTGATTGGGAAAAGAACGAAGCGGTGTGGGTTCTCCTGGAGGAGAGGCTCATCAGTCTCCCGAGCCTTGATGCCAGGAGCCACCTTAGGTGTCTCAGTCGGCTTCACGAATTCCACAACGGACTTCTTTTTGTCTGATGTCTCCGTGGTTGAGGGAGTAAGTGGGGGGGCGGGAATGTTTTCCTTATCCATGGCAGAGAAGTCAATCTTCTTAGCAGGGGAGTCCTTCATTTTGAGGTTGGATAAACAGTTGGCCGCCTGCTCGGGACTGGGGTCAGCAATTGGCGGGGAACAAACTTCAGTGGGACACACCTTTTTAGACGGGGTAATTTGAGTTGACATTGTTGAAGAGGACGAAGTCGAAGTGGCAGTAGTGATAGAGACGAGATGGCAGGCAATGCGATATCGAATGACAGGTTGTGTGGGAAACGCGAGGATGGATGGAGACACAAAGAAAACTTAGTAGTGTATTGGGAAGTATGATGACTACTTTGTCCAGTCGCGCCTCTGCGCGCTCGCGTCGCCTGCGCTAGCCTATGTTGGATTAGCAATATTGAGGGGCTGGGAACCTCGATTTCCACCCCTCTTCCCAGAATGGAATATCGATCTCAAGATGCCCCATCGGAGTGCTCATTGCGGCAAAGAGTATGCCTGGGATAGTATCTAGGACCTTGGGCAACCCGTCAAATCACTACACGCGTTGAACGATTCTATCAATTGGCGGCATACTGTATTCCATACACGGGTGTGCAATCAATACTTTCCTGAGTATCCACACCAAGCACTACAGATTTGCGCCATGAAGTGCATTGCATCTGGTAATGGAAATTCCTCCCACGCCATGCCGTGAAATATGCCATGATCCGCAGATGCCTGTGTATATTTCTAGTTGATGGGGTCGGGCAGAACCTTGGATTCAAATACCCTCATTAATTTATTCGTTTGTTCAGCCAAGCTCAAAGTCAAGATCTATTTGCCTGGTCAGTAAGGAACATCTTCGCGACGACGTTACATAGGAAGGAGACCTACAGTGTGTGGCAGGATGCGTGCCAGATGAGCAAAGTATCCTTTATAGATAGCTAACAGCCCTTCTGTCTTGATCGTCTTATACAGACAATCGAAAACACCTTTGTATAGATTCCCGGTCTGATTATACATCCGAGACATGATCGTATCTGTTTTGCCGGAAGGTTAGCGATCAAAGCACGCAGAAAGACTGAGCCATCGTACCGGGCGGATGCATTACACAGCAGACCACAAAACCGCTAGCTGTACTGCTTGCAAGGTGAAGCGCCGGGCCCTCCTCCATACCCAGATGCTTCACCAGCCTTCGCTTCGCAAAGAAGTATGTAGGAAGTTGAACGGAGCTCCCAAACCCGGTCCTGACCATTGCTGCTCCAACTCCTCGGTAAAGACCTTTGATGCCTTCACCCCCATAGATCTTTCCCAAGCCGTCCAACGAGTTCTTGTATTTGTGCTGTGTTCCAACCGGCAAAAATGGTGAGAAGGACTGCAGTCGAGTCTTGACAAGAAAGAAGGGCGATCCTGCCATTGCTCCGAGAATGCCAGATGCTGCGCCCGAGAAAATGTTGACTCCCAAAGATTGCACGTTATCGTCCTTGAAGATAGCTTGCGTAACACCTTTCCGGAGAGGTTCGTAGAAGCCCAGGCGACACCCATTAAGGAGTATTTGGTAGACATAGGCGGAACCAATACCACGAAAAAGTCCTTTCGGTCCTTCGTTCTTTGCGATAACGCTGACACCGTGAAGAACGCCTTTGTATTTTCGAACAGCTACATCTTTAGCTTGAAGTTCCCCTTGTAATTGTAATCGGATCTTGACTGTTTCGAAAGGGTGAGTGACTGTCACTGCGCCGCAGGCGGCAATGCCACCAGCAACGAACGCGCTGGACGGAGAGAAGTCAGTAAAAGTCTTTGCGTTCCGTCAGATGGTCCTGTGCGCACCCAAGAGTTGTTGACATGCCCGTCAACTGCTGAACTCAGCCAGCTCGCATCAGTGTCTCAGTGTTACGCTCGGCATTGACACGGATTGTGGAATTGGAAGAAACGCAAAGGAGCAAGAGAAGATCAGGGGCGAATTTGAAAAGCTGAAAGAACAATGGAAATACAATATCTACAAGAATAACCAGACAAAAGGCCTTGTGCAAAAAAGGGTTGTACAAGAAAGGTAGGCCACCCGCCCGCAATTGGAGACGGTTTCTAAACTCCGCACTCTGCGTGCTGAGAAATCGAAATTAATAATCAGCGTCGCAACCGGCTTTCTGACACGTAACAACAACAATTGAGCCTGCAGAGTAACGCTGGGTTTAAAGGTGGATATGTATCAAGGGCCCCATCGTACACCATGACGACGCCCGGGGACGATCCGCAGACACCCTTGCCCGTGACCCAAAAGGTTCAAGATGTGATCAAGACGTATCGGCCCTCCAGAGTAAGTCATCGCAACTTGGCCGCTACACGCAGACTAACCCTTTTGGCAAGCAATTTACACATATCGTCAAAGGCCAGCCCGTCGAATCTCATGTCACCTCTCTGGACTTCGACGACCAAGGCGAGTACCTGGTTGCTGCCTCGGCCGATGAGACTATGCATATCTTCGACGTCAAGGAAGGAAAGAGAACGAAACTCGTTCCAAGCAAAAAATATGGTATACACCTAGCACGCTTCACACACCATTCACGGGAGGTCCTATATGCTTCCACCAAAGTCGACGACTCCCTCCGCCTTCTCGAGTTGCACAATGAGAGCTATGTCCGCTACTTTACAGCCCATACTTCACCAGTTACAAGCGTTACCCTCTCGCCAGGGAACGATGGGTTTCTATCCTGCGGAACAGACGACACAGTATGTTTGTGGGATTTGAAGTCTCGAAATCCAACCGGAAAGCTCAAACTCTCAACACCCTACCTTGCAGCCTACGATCCGTCTGCTAATGTCATGGCCATTGCTTCCCAATCTACTTCTTCGATACTGCTCTATGACGTCCGCAACTTTGATAAAGCGCCATTCTCCACATTCGAGATGGGGGAATGGGAAGATAGGTTCACTCCATCTACCAAAGGACGAGCATGGACCAGGCTAGAATTCTCGAACGACGGCAAAAGCATTTTACTGACTACGGACTATCATGGGCACTTTGTTGTGGATGCTTTTGAAGGAAAAGTTAGGGGTTTTCTGACGGGCAGATCGGGCTCGACAGGGAGAGCTGCACCAGTCTCGACTACTGGAAAGCCGTTGGGGCAAGGGGATGCCTGCTTCACCCAAGATGGAAGATATGTGATAGGAGGGACCGGCGACCATCCTGATATCTTGATTTGGGATACGCATCAGGCCGTTGAAGGTCATCGAGAATATCTTCAGCCCGTTTCTCGACTTCCTAGCAGAGGGATCAAAAGTGCGATTGTGGAATGCAATCCAAGATACAACATGTTCGCTTCGGCAGATACGAAAGTTTGCATGTGGTTGCCGAGTCAGGAAAGCAAAGATGGCGCGAAATGAGTTGATATTTGACATTTTGCGGCACTGCAGGCGTGGCCATGATCCGATGATACTCCTTTAGCAAATTGGCATTTCGAGAGAAGAATTCACCAGCTTCAATATGTTGCTGTTCTTAGAGGAGAAACCATCATGACATCCCTACATATTTTGTAGGTCTCTTGCATCTTCTCAGGGTGGATTACTAGGACGAATCATAAGGATGGTACTTGACAGCGTGCTTAGAATGAGGTGACCTCAAATGCTTCCTGACCAATGGGAGTAGGCCTCGGAGGCGATACGCACTCAAGATCTATTTCCAAGATCCTACATAGAGTATGTGTCAAAGCGTCGTAAGAGTTAATTGGGACACTGGCGCTCCAAATCAAAGTTTTGCGTGCCAACTGCTACTTACACTGCTTCAGCGCGGGGAGTCTATAGTAGTTTCCTCATCACCGGCAGTTTTGGAGGAGAGAGACAGGAGGCCTTTCAGCTGGGCAGGAGACGCGGATCGGCGCTACCTTTGGCTCGCAGAGTCGTCGTGCACGGGGCAGAGCACGAAAGAAGCGTAGATTGAAGGGGTTAGAGTCGTGCATGGGGAGAACGGCACGCTGGAGAGGGTTGGATCTTGAAAGCGCCGGACTATATGACCTAGGAGATGGGCGGTTTTTGACAAGGGGAGCTGGTGTTTGAGGAGATAGAAAGTGGGTTTGTACGAAGTGGGAGACATGGTGACTTCAGTATGATGGCGAAAAGAGGAATTTCTGATAGGTATGAAGAATGAGATGACTTTTACTGTAGGGATTGGGGATGGACTCACCGAAATTAGGTGTGAGGATTAATAGATTAGAGAGCCACTTCTTACTCTTGTCGCTCGCCATTGTGTTTCCCAGCCCTGCCAGCTTTGCTTTCCCAGCGTCGCCTGCCCGCATAGTATAACGTAATACCCAAATCAGCCAATTGGAGCAGTAAGAACCGAAGGCTGAAGGGATGGCATTGTTGATCTCAAACTGAAAAACTATGGCAACGCCTCGACGAGTCATTCCCGACGAGTGACGGCATTGTGACTTTCAAGCCACCATGACGATGCCTGGTCCGAGTCAAGGCTTAGGCGGACGCAGCACATCGTTTCAGACTGGCGCTTCACAGAGAAACATTATCAAGGTGTCCAGAAGGTGTCCCTCACAGTGTTCTGGGAGCAGTCGTTGCGTTGATATACTCTCGTGAGAGCCAGCACCGCTCAACAGGAGCTATCGAAGTCTTAGCATATTGGAAAACTAGATTCAGTAACTGACAGCAACGACTACGGATGATACTGGTGAAGGGATAAAACTCTAATATCCGTGGCCAGGGTACAAAATTCAAGGAACTATGGTCGTCAAGGTAAGCATACGGAAGCTTTGCCTCGTCAGCGGCCGAGATCTGCTACGAACGCCAGCCATCTCTCCATCTCAACCTCCATCTGCCGAGAGTCCCTTAGATTAAGCATCGGAACGGAAGATACTGTTGAGCTGCAATGGCAAAGAAGCTCAAATCCACACTTTATGATCCACTGGCGTCTTCTAAAACATCCTCCGAAACTCTTATAAAATGGTATCTCGAGGAGCACGCTCCGAACGATCCCTTCGACACGTCGAAAGCTGAGCTAGCGGCAGGGACAATTGCAGCTTATGGCCTCAGTATCTCCAGCCAGCTGGTAGAGAGTGGCGTTATTCCCCTGGACGGCGACTTGGAAATTGAAATTCTGGGATCACACCGCTCTCCTCTCGTCGACATCGATGGAACGCCATATGGCTGATCTGCAGAGGCTGCATTGGGAGGTGCTTGAAGATCTCCACGTATGGCCCAAGGACAGCGCCCTTTCAAGCATCAGTCTCCATAGGTCTATTTTTTGTTCTCATGAAAGTACATCCGCTGGCCTCCAGCCGATTCAAGATCACGGGGCAATGAGTTTCAACATTCTTCTTGTCGTATCTTGACTCGGTCATAAGGGGGATGTATCTCAAGACATCGACTATCAACTTGTTTCCAGATGCTTGGTTGCCATTGTTGATGGGCTGTCGAAAGATTCCCATAGCCTCAAAGTGTCGTTGAAGATATTACGTCCACCTACGTGGAGCCACCTTGAGCTCCACCTCCGAGAGCTCTCTATTGGTCATTATGACTTGGTACACTTTGATATGAAGGGAGAGGTACTCGACCCACTCGCAGAGCATGCAAGGTATGGCCATCCCATTCGGACTAAAGATGCTCGGAGTGCTCTAACGTCTTGACTTTTGGTGTGACTATAGAGCGGTCCTCAACTTCTGTAAGCCCTGGCTGAGCAACCCTCTCAAGATGAGGATTGATCTGATATCTGGCGAGGAAATCGGAAGGGTATTGGCTATGGCAGGTGTGCGATCCGTCATCCTCAACGCTTGTCAATCTGCAAACGCGAAAGAAGGGAATCCAGGGAGCAACATGGCAGAAGTTCTTCTTATCTCAGGGGTCA
>JAABUK010007665.1_pt1 | contig 15478 bp, 7 predicted proteins | sample 5559141 | NCBI WGS metagenome assembly JAABUK01 (sample SAMN10711869, study PRJNA513367) | rock metagenome | isolation source: Antarctica rocks | place: Antarctica: Victoria Land, Pudding Butte nord | collected 2016-01-03
GGTGCGGAAGCGCCGACCCAAGGCGTACCCGCTGATGCACGAGCCGCGGAAAATCTCCAAAGAACGTTTGGCGAACGCAAGTTAGGGAATGGCGTCAGTGCCATTCGACTATAGACAGGGTTTACAGCCGCTTGTCATTCCGAAGGTGGGTCGATGCCTTGATTCGGGCGGCTCGTAGTACATCAATCCGAGGTCGCACCCATCCGACAGGTTGGCGGACCTGCTGACCTCCCGTCCGGGGCCACTTGACGCGACTCCGGATGGTATCAGCATGTCCGCCTCCGTTCAGCCCCTCCGCGTTTCCGCCGGACGGACCCCATCCCTCCGGCCCCTCAGCGGGGGCCCGGCCTCCCGGACGGGGGGGCGGCGAGCATGTACGCGAGGAGGTCGAGGATCTGCTCTTTCGTGAGGACGTCCACGATCCCCTCCGGCATGTTCGACCGGTCCGACCGCCGACGGGACACGATGTTCGCCTTGGCCACCGTCACGACCTCGCCCGAGGTGGGCGGGCGGAGGACCACAACCCGGTCGTCCTCGCGGTCGACCCGGCCCGAGACCTCCGTCCCGTCGGCGGTCTCAATCCGGTGGTCGGCATACTCGTCGGCGATGACTTTCGACGGCAGGAGGATCGATTCGAGGAGGTCGCGCCTCGCGATCCGGCCGGCGAGGCCCGCGAGGTCGGGCCCGACGCTCCCCCCCTCGCCCTCGATCCGGTGGCACTGGAGGCAGCCGATCTCGCGGAACGCGACGCGACCCGCCTCGATCGAGCGCCCGGACGGCAACCCTTCCAGCGAGGGGAGCAGGTCGTTCATCTGCCAGGCCCGGACGAAGGCGCGATCGGGCTTGAGCCCGGCGATCCATTCGCCCATCAACCGGACGGCCCCCTCGTCGACGCGGTTCGAGACCAGCGGCGGCATCTGGCCTCGTCCCCGGCGCGAGAGGCGATGGAGCAGGACCGAACGGCCCGGCTCCCCGGGCGCGACCAGCATGGCGTTGCTGAGGCCGAACGTATCGTGCTGCGGCCGGGCCCCGATCAGGTTCATCTTCTCCCGGGACGTGGGGAGGGCCAGCTCCATCTTCGCGTTCCCGCCCCCGGCCTCGACGTGGCAGGAGGAGCAGTTGACGTGGAGATAGGCCCGGGCGCGAGGTTCGAGGCCCTGGGTCGCGTCCCCCGGGTCGACCAGCCTGTCGAGGCCTTGCGGGGCCTTCGACAGGGGGCCGGTGAAGAGGCCGATATGTTCGAGCGTCCGGAACTGGTCGTCTCGGGCCCCGCCGTAGTCGTGCTCCCGGTTCATTTGCAGCCCGGTCGCGCCGAGGGTGAAACCCACCGCGCGGCTGTGGCAAGCCATGCACTCCGCCCGGCCGGGGAAGCGCCATTTCGGATGGCCCTTGCCCCCGGCGCCGCCCGGCCCGTCGACCGTCGGCGCGGCGTCCTCCCCGCCCTTCTCCACCAGCCTGGCGTCGGCCTGATCGGCATCCCATCGGTAGGAATAGCCGGCCCACTCTCCCTGCTGGCGGAGGAGTATCCTCGTCTCGACGCGGGATCGAGACGCCGCCCGGCCGGGCTCGCGCTCGATCGAGAGCGTCTGGACGAGCGCCGAGCCGTCGGGGAAGGTCCAGCCGCGGACGGGGTCGAACCCCACCTTGGCCGCGCCGGGGACCGCCATGAATCGCTCGGCCAGGGCGCCGTCATTCCAGCCCGGCGCGACCACGGAGTAGGGGATGAGCCCGGGATCGACCTGGTTCTTCCCGGTCGAGGCGAAGAGCCCCGTCCGGCTGAGCAGGGTGGGGAACGGCCCGGCCTGCTGCTGGACCGGCGTGGGGACGAGGCGATACAGGCCGCCGCCGTGGTCGGCGATGAGGAGGTCGCCGCGGCGGCCGACCCGGAATGCCGAGATTTGCAGGGCCGTGTCGGCGATCTCGCGATGCCAGATGACCCGGCGGCCGTCGTGCTTCATCCCCCAGATCCGGCCGCTCGAATAGTCGCCGTAGACATAGGTCCCTTCGAGGTCGGGTAGGCTGTTGCCATGGTAGACCACCCCGCCGGTCAACGATCGGAACTCCGCATGGGAGTGCTCGATCGTGGGGGGGACGATGGGCGTCGGGCCCCGCTTCCGCCCCGGGTAGAACGGGTGGCTCCCCTCGGTGACGCTCCAGCCGTAATTCTCACCGGGGCGGACCAGGTGGGCGGTCTCCCAGAGGTCCTGGCCGTTGTTGCCGACCCAGAGCTGGCCGGTCTTCGGGTCCGAGCTCATCCGCCAGGGATTCCGGAGCCCATAAGCCCAGATTTCGGGGCGGGCGCCCGGCCGGTCGACGAACGGGTTGTCGGGCGGGACGCCATAGGGCCGGCCCCCATCGCGGCGATCGACGTCGATCCGGAGGACGCTGCCGAGCAGGTCGTCCAGGGTCTGCCCCGAATCCCAGCCGTCCGAGTCGCTCGTGCCGTCCCCGGTGGTGATGTAGAACTTGCCGTCGGCGCCGAACGCCATGTCCCCGCCGTCGTGCCCGCCCGACTTCCACTCGATCACCAGCTCCTCGGAGGCCGGGTCGATCTTCCCGGGCGGCTGCCGGCCCACGACGTACCGGGCGATCCGGTTCATCTTATCCTGGCCGTCCCTCGGGCCGTTGGAGAACACGTAGACGAGGCCATTGGCGGCGAAGTTGGGGTGGAAGCAGACGGAATAGATCAGGCGCCGGGGGAGCTCCAGGAGGACCTCGGATTCGGCGACCTCGGGGTCGTCCCGGATCCGGAGGACCCGCGAGACCTCGTCGCCCCCGCCCCCGCCCAGCACGACCCAGAGGCGATCGGTCCCCGGTTCCTCGGCCAGGTAGATGGGCGACTTCCACGCCAGCTTTGCGAACACCTTCTCGACGGTATACGGCAACGGCGGGTCCGGAGAGCCCACCAGCCGCGACGAATTCCAGGGTGTCCTGGCCTCGATGCCGAACGGCTTGTCGGCCCCGACCCCGGGGCTCGCCGACAGGACGACGAGGAGGCCCAGGCCGACCGCGATCCGCGGGCGAAACCGCGCGCGACGATCAATCGCGCGGCCGTAATTCGATCCGTACCACGCCATAGACGAGGAACTCCGGGAGGACGAAGCGGGCTCGACCGTCCGCGACTCTTGCTTCGATGGCCATCGGGTCCGACCGTTCCGGGGCGAGGAACTGGACCGATCGCACGGTCGTCCCCGGGGGCAGGGCGACGTCCGCCGCGATCCCCGAGACCGCGAGGGGCTGCTCATCCCGGATCCCCGACCCCGGACCCGGCCGCCCGTCCGCCCCGATCGGGGGCTCGACGCGGTTGTAATTCACGAAATGGAGGTCGATCTCCCCGGCGGATCCGGCCGGCCGGCTGGCGGAGACCCGCACGGTCTCGGGGGCGTCGAACCGGCTCCGTCGCCCGGGCAGGCCGGCGACCGCCGCGTCGGGGGGGTCGTCGACCGTGACCGCCCGGGCGTAGCCGGCCGACCTCTCGGGGGGGAACTGGTCGTCGGGCCAGACGTCGAACAGGACGTGGGCGTCCAGGAGCGCCTGGCCGAGCTTGCGGAACGTCTCCACCGCCGCGACGTCCCCCCGGTGCACCCGCCTGCGCGGGAACAGCAAGGCGACCTCGGCGTGGGGGAGGTTCCCGCGATAGATCGCGTCATGCCGTCCGAGGAACCGATAATAGCGCACGATCTCGGCGCGGGCGAGGGGGTCGGAGAATTGGGTGTAGAACCCCATCGGTGCGCCGCCGTTGGCCGCCAGCTCGGCGATGGCCGTTCGGATCCGGGTCCCCTCATATTTGCCGAGCGTGAAGGGCCTATCGCCGAACGCCCCCCGGATGTATCGGGCCTGGAGCGTGGCCTCGCCGAGGGCGTGTTTCTTCAGGTCCGAGCGATTGGCGGTGTCGCCGGTGCTGTACCAGAGATAGGATTCATCCCGGCCCCAGGAATCCGCGGGCAGCAGGCATCTCTCGTCGCCATCGATCTGCGAGAGATTGCCCAGGTGATTCCACTGGGCGACGATCAGGTCGGGCTTCAGTGATCGCCCGTACCGCACGAAGACCTCATCGAAGACCTCCTTGTTCGAGACCTGGGAGAACCGGAGCATCTCCAGCCGGAGGGGCGACGTCTCCCCGGCGGGGTGCCAGGACACGATCTCGCGGAATCGGTGCGAGTCGAGGTCGGCGATCCCGAATTTGGCGCGCAACTCCTCGGCGGTGAACCGCCCCCGGAGGTGGCGGCGGAAGCCGGCCTGGCAATGCTCGCACAGGCAGTTATGGCGATAGAAATAGTTGACGATGAACCCATCCAGGCCGCGACGGACTCCCTGGCGGACCCAGGCCTTGAGCACTTTCTGCCAGGCGGGATTGCGCAGGCACGCCCAGTATTCGTTCATCCCGCCGATCGCGTAGGAGCGGTTCTTGATGGGCGAGCCGTCGGCGTCCTTTTCGAGCAGGTCCCGGGAGTCGGCGACCGGCCTTGGCCCCAGCTTCTCCTCGTCCCAGAGGTCGCGGTAGAACTTGAAGAAACCGCGGGGCCCCTCCGGGCCGTCGGGGTCGCCCACGAGGAATTCGACGTTGAAGTGGCCGACGACCTTGACGCCCCGGGCGTGCAGCTTCCCGTTCAGGTCCTCGAACCAGGCCCCCAGCTCGTCCAGGCCCCGGACCGGGAAGTGAGCCGGATAGCCGTCGAACTGGGCCGTGTGCCCGAGGCTCCAGAAATGGGCCCCATAAAACCCGACCTGCGCGATGTCGGGTCGGGCCTCCTCGATGAACTTGAGGTAATCCGGCCCCCCATACTCGGTCCAGTGGGCCACGAGCCGCGTGAATTCGAGGCGGGGAGGGTCGGCCGCCTCCCCCCGGGCCACGGCCCCGAGGACGACGGCCCATGCGCCCAGGGCCGCGAGCGGGATCCGCCGGGCGGCCGGCGGGAGACGACGGGGGATCCTGCCGAAGGACATCGAAAGCTCCTGTCACCCGGAAGGGCTGCTCCTCCCACCCGGCCGGAAGCCGGCACCGCCAGATTAACGGGCGGGCCCGCCCGCCGCAAACCTGCCGCCCGCAAATTCGGCCGGTGAGGTCGGGCATTCTCCGCACCGGACCGCGTCCGGACGGGCCGGCACGGGGCGACCTGAGGCAAATCCGAGGAGATGGGTCCGTCCCACGCCCCGAGAACAGGTTGGTTCCGCGCCCCGAAATGCTCGCCCGTCCGGATCGGTTCCGATACATTGGCCGGGGTTGCCGGACGTGAATCGGGAGATCCGGGCCGGTGTGATCGACGGACCGAGACGGATGGGAGGGTCATCTTGACCACCGATCGCAGTGCTTTCCTGACCGCCGCGCTGGCCCTGGCCTCCCTGGGCGCGGACGCCCCCGCCCCCCGGGGTTATGTCTGCGGCCGGGCCCCGGCCCCGATCGCCGTCGACGGCAGGCTCGACGACGAGGCCTGGAAGGCGGCCCCGTGGACCGAAGATTTCGTGGACATCGAGGGCGACGCGCGACCCCGCCCCCGGTTCCGGACCCGGGCGAAGATGGCCTGGGACGACGAATTCTTCTACGTCGCCGCCGAGATGGAAGAGCCCCACGTCTGGGGCACCCTGACCCGGCACGACTCGGTCATCTTCCAGGACAACGACTTCGAGGCCTTCATCGACCCCGACGGCGACAACCACGAGTATTACGAGATCGAGGTCAACGCCCTGAATACCGGATGGGACCTCCTCCTGGAGAAGCCCTACCGCGACGGGGGCCCGGCGGTCAACGCCTGGGAGATCCCCGGCCTGAAGACCGCCACGCACGTCGACGGCCGGATCAACGACCCGGTAGGGGTCGACCGCTCCTGGACGGTCGAGATGGCGATCCCCTGGAAAGTGCTCGCCGAACGGGCCCACCGACCCACGCCCCCGGGCGACGGCGACCAGTGGCGGGTCAACTTCTCCCGGGTCCAGTGGCAGCACTTCGTCGACGGGTCCGCCTACAAGAAGGTCGCCGGCAGACGAGAGGACAACTGGGTCTGGTCCCCGCAGGGGGCCGTCGACATGCACCGCCCCGAGCGCTTCGGTTACGTCCAGTTCTCGACCGGCCCGCCCGGTCGGGCCTCCTTCCGTCCCGACCCTGCCGGGCCCACGCGCGACCGCCTGATCCGGATCTACCAGGCCCAGAGGACCTACCGCGAGAAGAACGGAACCTGGGCCGCGACCATGGAGGCCCTGGGCATTCCCGATGAGCCCGCACCCGCCGGCGAATCCCCGCCGATCATCCGCGCCACCAGGGACGGGTTCGAGGCCACGATCGCCCGGGAGCCCCGGGCCGACGGGACCCGGCAAACATGGTCGATCCGCCAGGATTCGCGCATCACCCGCCGGGACGAGTAGGCCTCGGCGGTCCCGTCGCCCAGCCCGGGCGACGCGGAGCAGGACGTCGCCGCGATCCATCCTCGGAGGAGTACCATCGAGTCCGCGTCATGGTTCACCGGGTCGGCCGCGGCCGGAAGCGTCACCCGGCCGGCGCCTTCCCGTCCATGATCCAGAGGGCGTGGGGTAGGGCCCGGACGAAGGGCGGATCCTGGCGGGAGGATTCGAGCGCCGCGGTGACCCGGCCGGGCCCGTCGATCTCGGGAGAATGGACCACGCGGGGCATGGTGCAGGCCTTCGGCGAGGAGACGTTCACCCGGACCTGGGGCGAGTCCGGCCCGAGCCGGGCGAGGTGATAGGTGTCGGGGCCGTCGGGGCCTCGGACCGTCAGATTGACGCCGAGGATCCGCGCGGAGGTGGCCCGGGCCAACCCCTCGGCGTGGATCGAGACCGCGACATCGCCCCCGGGCCCGCGGAAGGTCGCCTCCAGGTGGCCGGGGGCCGTCTCTCGCCGCGTGACCGGGATCCATCCGAGCTGGCCGGCGAGCCAGCCGGCGAGCCAGATGGCGAGCCGGGGGACCCTCGGCACGCCGGAGACCTCGACCCGGATCTCGACCGACGCGATCCGGGCCGTCAGGTCGCCGGGGTTGGGGCCGTCGAAGAACTGGGCGATCAGTTCTCGCCATCGGGTGATGCCGAACCAGGCGGTGTCGCGGCCGAAGGGGTTGATGGTCGGGTCGAGGCCGAGTCGGATCGAGGCGGGCTCGGGGCCGGGGTCGGGCAGGTCGAGGATCAGGCGGGAGCACTCCTCGGCGAGGTCGCGGAACAGGGCCTCGGTCGCCCGAGGATCGTCGGTCCACCAGAGGACGAAGGGGAGGTCCGCCTCCAGGAGCGGCCGGACGGCGCCCGGCAGGAGGTCGAGGGCGTCGGGACCGGCCCGGAGGACGATCCGCTCCGAACAGACCTGGGGCCGGCCGGCCGAGGCCAGATGGCAGAGCGCGGCGACTTCGGCCGAGACCTCGCGGCCGGGATCCGCGGTCCTCCTCAGCACGATCGCGCGGCAGGGGTGGCGTTTGATGACGGTATCGAGCGTCGCCTCCAGGCATCCGGGGCAATCCGGCCCGGCCTCGACGACGAGGTTGGCCAGGACGACCCGCGTGACGTGGGGATTCTCCAGTTCCGGGCCGCCCACGCGCTCGGCGGCCGGGCCCCAGAGGCGGATCAGTTCCGACTCGATCTCGCCGGGCCGGACCGGGATGCCCTGGCCGCTCAGGAAGGCGTCGGACGTCGCTTCGACCATCGAGAGGGGCTCCCGTGAACGATCAATCGACCGGAACTTACCCGCCCCGGTGGGCCTGGACCCGGCCATGATCCTCGTCCAGGTCGTCGATCACCCCGGCCGACCCGAAGTCGGCGCCCTTGTGAGCGAGCCTCCCGGGCGTTCCCGGAGGGTGATCGTACACCGAGCCGGCATCGGAATCTACATCGTGGGTGGGCCGCATCCCGGCCGGAAGACACGGCCTCACGCCCGGATGGTCGGACCACATCGGCCAGGGAGGACACCGCGGGCCTCGCTTCCCCGTGAATCTTCCCGAGGCTCCCTGATTGCCCGATGGGGCTCGGGTCCCCGGCCGGGCCGATGGGCCCGGCCGTCCCCGTCAGGGGTCGGGGAGGCCGGCGAAGTGGTGGTCTTACGGTCAAAAAGGGAGGCCTCCCATGATCATGCTGAGCCCCGCCCCTGCCGAGCACCTCACCAGCAGATACATCCCGGCCGCGAAGACGACGGGGGTGCAGTAGACCTTCCGGTTCATCGGGACGCCGCCGATGATCCCGAGGGCCTCGTGATAGAGCAGGACCGAGACGAATACGCCGAAGCCGGCGGACAGCAAGGCCACCTCGGTGGCGACGAAGGCGAGCAGCAGCGACATGGGCAGGATGCACACCAGGGGTGTGAGGGCGAACCCGAGGGCCGTGACGCCGAGGCGGACGACCTGGGGCCGCGCCTCGGAGGCGAGCACCGCCGCCGCGAGGGTCCCCAGCCCGCCGATCGTCCCCAGGGCAAGGGCCGCGGCGAGGAGGAGCCCCGGGCCCACGTCCCACAACCGTGTGAGCACCTGCCTCACCAACCCCGGCGGCACCTCGTCTGGACCGTCTCCGCCGGCAATCGCTCGCGTCATGGGGACGTCGCGGATCCTCAGGTCCATCCCTCCCGCCCTCCCCATCGGCCCGCCCGGCGCGACTCCACGCCCACCGATGACCATCCCGCCGAACGGAAGATCCATGCCGGCCGGCCCCGCCGCCCGAAAAGCTGGTCGCGTCGGCATGACCCGGGCGGTCGAGTAGAGGAACGGCACCCACATCAGGACGTAGAGGGCCGCGGTCGCGGCGATCATCGCGACGGAGTAGGCCAGCATGCCCGGCGAGAGGGCCCGTCGGAAGGCATCCCGAGGGTCGGTGAGGAGTTGGAGGAAGATCGGCTTGCTCCCGGGCGAGACGGCATCGGCGTCTCCCTTGGCGAATGGACCTCGACCCGAATCGGGGAGGCCTTCCAGTCCCTCGGGGTAATCCTCGACGGCGCACCCCGCCGCCCGGGACGGGAAATTGACATCCGAAGGCACGGTTCGATCCGCCGGATGGGGCTCTGGGGGCCGTCCGGCGATCCATTCGGAGAGGTTGTCCCAGACCTCGCCGGTCGCCGGGCCATGCGGTCCGGACGGGACGTTTCTCGGTTCCCGGTCTCTTTCAACCGTCGAGGGCGGTTGAGCCGAGGGGCCGGGTCCCGGATCGCGAAAAAGCCCTCGGACCCGCCCCGCGACGACGAACCCCGACATCGCCTCGTTGCGCACGAGCGTATCGCGCCCGACCCGGCCCGACTCGACCAGGGTGCGAAGACCGGCCGGGGAGAAGGGACCGGAATCCGCCCCCCCCGCGTCCCGAACGAACCATCGAGTCGAGGCCATGGCGGCGTCCCCTTTCCTCGGAGTGTGGTGGGCCGATGGGCGGAACCCGGTTGACGTCGAAATGTCGCCCGCCGGGCGTCTGAGCCTTCTCCCGGGCCGATCCGCCCTCTAAGATCGATCTCGACCCCAGCCAGTGGGGAAAATACGGACGGAACCATTTCCGGAGACGCGGTGTGCCCGCGCCACGCCGCCGACCCGAGTCGGGGACCGACATGTCGTGCGACCCGGCGGGCGATTCGCTCCGGTCCAGGCTGCTGCGAGGCGACGAGGACGCCTGGGCCGTGGTCTACGACGAGATCGTCCCCAAGGTCCGTGCGACGATCCGGGGCCGGTGCGGGCCCGGCAAGCCGTGGATGGGCGCGGAGGACGCCGTCGACTCGGCCTGCCGGACCACCTTCCGTCGCCTCAAGGAGGGGCTGCTCGCCGACGGCCTGAACGATTGGGATGACGTGCTCCGACTCCTGCTCGCGGTGGCCCACAACAAGATCGTCGACACCCTCCGCAGGGCCGAATCCGAGGCGAGGTGGCAGGTGACATCCCGGGCGGATCCCGTGCGGATCGGCGATCCGAGGGGCTCTCCGGTGCTGGTCGAGTTGATCGCGGTCGAAGCGGAACGCGAGTCGGCCGCGAGCTGGGCGAAGGTCGTCGCGGCCCTGGCGAATGAGACCGAGCGGCTGGTCTTCCAGGGGAAGCTCGACGGCCTGACCGAGCGCGAGATCGCCGAGGCGGTCGAGGCGCGGGACGGGGGCCGGATGACGCGGTTCATCGTCCGCGAAGACTGGAGGGCCATCCGCGCCCGACTCCGGCGGCTCTTCCCCGAATTGCTCGGCGGGCCCTCCGACTGACGGGCGAGGTGGCGCACGATTCTTCCCACCGGGACGGGCCGAGCACGATCAAGAAGGTGGAGCCGACGCACGTCGGATCGGTCATCATTCGGGGTCCCACCATGATCCGGCGCGACGATCTCCTCGGGAGCGAACCGCATCCGGACGAAGCCCTGGCCCAGGAGATCGCCAGGAAGTTCCAGGGCCGATGGCCCGCCCGGATCGAGGACCATCTCCCTCCCCCCGGGGGGGCGTACGCTCGGTCCGTCGTCCTGTTGTGCAACGTCGACCTGGAGCTGCGATGGAGGACGAGCCGCGAGGGGCGGGCGGACGACTACTTCCGCCGCTTTCCCGAGGTCTGGGACGCCCACGAAGGCGAGGCGCTGGGTCTGGTCGCCGCCGAGTTCGAGCTCCGCCGCGCGCACGTCGGGCTCGAGGAGTTCTGCCGGGATTATGGTGAACGCGGAGCCGGTCTGATCGAAAGATTGAGGGCGCGTTTTCCCCCGAATCGCGACTCGCCCCGCTATGGCGAACTCCGGCTCCACGCCCGGGGCGGACTGGGAGACGTTTTCATCGCCGTCGACGAGCAGCTCGGCCGCGAAGTCGCCCTGAAGAAGCTCCAGAGCCGCCACGGCCGCGACCGCACCCACCGCGACCAGTTCCTCTTCGAGGCCGAGACCACCGGCCGCCTGGAGCATCCCGGGATCATCCCCGTCTACGGCCTCGAACGCGGCGGCGACGGCGACCTGGGCTACGCCATGCGGTTCATCGGGCCCGAGGAAGGCGAGACCCTGCGGGCCGCGATCGACAGGTTGCACGACCCCGAGGGGCCGAGCGACCGACAGGCCAGGATGCGAGGGCTGCGCGAGCTGCTCGGCCGGTTCATCTTCGCCAGCAGGACGGTCGATTACGCCCACGGCCGCTACATCCACCGGGACATCAAGCCGGATAACATCCTGGTCGGCCGACACGGCGAGACCTGGGTGATCGACTGGGGGATCGCGCGGGCCGTCACGACCTCGGGGGGCCGGCCGCCCGACGGGGCGGATGAGCCGGGCGAACCCGCGCGGGGAGGGGCCTCGGTCTCGCCAGGGACGTGCGGCTACCGGAGCCCGGAACAGGCCGAGATGTGCCCGGACCTCGGCCCGGCGAGCGACGTCTACAGCCTCGGCGCCACCCTCTACTCGGTGCTCACCGGGCAGGACCGGGCCCGGGCGATCCGGGAGGGGCGGATCCCGGACGAGTTCAGCGACGACCACCGCGGCCTGGCGGCCTCGGGCGCACCGCGCGAGTTGAGGGCGATCTGCGCGAAGGCGATGGCCCTGGGGGCCGAGGCGCGTTACCCGAGTGCCGCCGCGCTGGCCGATGACCTGCAGGCCTTCCTCGACGGCGATCGCGTCGGCGCGTGGGACGAGCCCCTCTCCGCCCGCGCCCGGCGTGTCATCCGGAAGCACCAGACCGCCGCGGTCTCAACCCTGGCGGCGATGATCCTGGCCGTGGTGGTGGGGGGCTTCCTGGGCGTCCTCGCCTATCGACGAAAGGCGGCCGAGGCGGCAAACGAGCGTGCGGTCGCGGCGTCGCAGAGCGACCTGATCAACGCAATGGCAGACCTCTCGCGCGGCGACATCGTCGGGGTGATGCCCCCGGATGTCGACCCCCTGATCGTCGACAGGGCGTTGAGGGCGATCGAGAATGTCCGCAGCGTCGTGGGGCGGGAACGCCCGCCGGTCCGGGAGAACTGGGCGCTCACCGCGATGAAGGTCGCCAGGGAGACCGAGAGGCGCGGGACGGCGCGGGACGCCGGGCGGGCCTACCGCCTGGCTCGCGACATCTACTCGGACCTGGTCCGGGAGTTCCCGGACAGCTCCCAGGCCCGCAAGAACCTCGCGGTGTGCCACCAGAACCTGGCGAACCTGGAGGCACGGGCCGGCAAGACGGATGCCGCCCGGGGGAGCCTGCTCGCGGGGGTGTCGTTACTCGAGCCGATCATCAAGGATGACCGCTCCGACCGCGAAGCCAGGTTCAGCCTCGCCAAGGTCCGGCTGGCGCTGGCCAACCTCGAGCGGAACCGGCAGGACCTCGACGCGGCCGACCGCGAGGCCCGGTCCGGGCTCGAACTCATGGAGGGCCTGGTGCGTGACGTGCCCGACCGCCCGGAATACCGGCAGCATCTGGCCAAGGGTCTCAGTACGCTCGGCAACGTCCATGGAGCCGCCGGACGGTTGTCCGAAGCCCTGGAGATCCACGGTCGGGGGCTGGCCATCCGCCAGCGGCTCGTGCTCGGGACGGACGACCCGCGCCTCCCCGACTACCAGGCCGACCTCGCGCTCTCCTACTACAACGAAGGTCACCTCAAGGGCCAGATCCTCGACGCGGCCTCCCGGTCGTCGAGGGGAGGGGCTACGCCTCACGACCGTTACGAGGAGGTCGTCGACTCGCTCTCGAAGTGCGCGGACATCCGCGCCAACCTCTGCAAATTCAACGGGGGCGACGCGCGCCTCTTCGGCCAGCTCTGCCAGGCCCGAGGCGAGATCGGGAGCGTGCTGCTCCGCCACGGCCCCAGGGACGCCCGTGCCCTTGACCGGGCCTCGGCGGTGATCCAGGCGGCCATCGACGGCTACGACCAGCTCCGGTCCAGGTACCCGGAGACCTCCGAGTTCCGCGAGCCGTTTGCGGCCTGTTGCCAGAACCTCGGCATCATCCGATACTTGCGCAAACAGCCCGCCGACGCGTTCGCGTGGTTCGGGAGGGCCGAGAGTGCCTACCAGGGGCTGCTCCGGGACGACCCGAAGAATCCGAGGCTCCTTCAGATGCTGGGAAACCAGGCATTCAGCGTCGGAAACCTCCTCGTCGAACAGGATGGGTCGAAGGTGGAGGCTCGCCGGTACCTTGAGAAGGCGAAGGGTATTCAGGCGGGACTGGTCGACGGGTCCCCAGGGAATCTCCTCTATGGACGCCAGCTCAGGATGACGAATGACTTGCTGGAGCGGCTTCGCTGAATCAGCGTCGCCATACCGCCGGCGACGAGTCGCTTGACGCCCACCGTTGCGCGCGGCCTGAACGGCGGCCCAGAAGGCGACGCTCGGCGCCCGAACCGGGCGAGTGGGTCACCTGGATTGCCCGTGGCCATGACATGGTTCTCAGGCCCGGCGGAGGGGCCCGCGGGTGCAGGCCCCGGAGTCATCGAGGCGGTGTCGCCCCTCCCGCTGACGTCGCCGGCGGGCCGCCCGCTTCCCGAATCCTGGCGGATCACGATCGTGGAACCCATCCAGAATTGCCGAGCCCTACACCAGCTTTACGGCGGGGGCGTTCCGCGGTGGTCCCTGGCGATGTGGCGGCCCCGCCCATTTGGGGGCGGGTGAGTTCTTAAACCCGTTCGATGTGGGGGGTTTCGCGGGGGTGGCGGAGAAAGAGGCGCCGGGCGGATTCGAACCGCCGATGGAGGTTTTGCAGACCTCTGCCGAAGTGCGAAGCATAGCCAACGCCGACAATGGCTTGGGTCGCAACACCGGGCCCGATCCCGGGGGCCAGCCCTGCTCCGGCCCTTCCGAGACCGAATGTAGCCCGCCCAGGGAGCCGGAGCAAGACCCGGAGCTCGGCGAGGTGGCGGCGGCGTGGCGGAGTCTCCCCGGGCCGATCCGGGCGGCGGTCCTGCTCCTGGTGCGTTCGGCCGCCCTCCCCCCCGGGGCTGGCCGCTAGTCGCCCGCTGGCGGCGCCGCCGGGTGGGTATTGGGGCATTGCACGCCGCGAGGGCGGGGAAATGCCCGGGGCGGGTCCGCCAATCCGTCGGCCCGGTCGTGATAAAGGAGTTGGGCCTCCTCCCCCCTGGGGAACCTCACGGTAACGGATACACCCGCGAGCCGGGGGAACGCGACCGCGAGTCGGTGGTTGGCGAGTATTGTCGTGGCGCACCATGCGGTGCAGTTGCTACATCGACGCACACACCTCACCGACCGACTTGCGAGAGTGACGATGGCCGACCCGAAGAGCTTGAAGCCCCGTCGAAATCACAGCCTGGGGATGAAGCTCGATGCCCTGGGCGGCGGCGAGTTCGGCCGGGACGAGGTGCTCCGGCTGGTCCTGGCCTTCCAGGCGTTGTTCGCCTGGCGCAAGTCGCCCTACATCGTCCGCCGGCCCGGCGAGGGCCGTTGGAGTCGGGCGAAGATCCCCGTTTATCGGGGCGGATTACGGGTGATCGGCCCCGACGGCACGCCGGCCTCGAAGGACAAGTGTCTGGCGCCCCGGTCCCGGGACGACGGGGGACATTGGGGCGAGGCCCTGGATCAGGACGTGCTCCACCACTTGGCCTGCCCGCACCTGGAGACGCTGTCGAAGCTCTGGGTCGGCTGTTTCAGCTTCGGCCACGCCCGGCACATGACGGTCGACGTGGACAACCGGACGGGCGACCCCCAGGATCCCGACTTCGTGGGTCGGTGCGAGCGGCTCGCCCAGGCGCTCGACGACCTTGGGATCCGCCCCGAGGACCGGCTGGTCGAGCCGACGCCCGGGGGCGGCCTCCACGTGACGGTGGTTTTCGAGGAGACGTACCCGGTCGAGGCCCTGACGCAGATGTTCGCTTGGCTGGGGTTGATCGAGAAAGGCGGCCAGTTCGAGCTCTATCCCAGCCCGAAGCATGGCTGTCGGCTGCCGTTCGGTTTCGACCCGAACCGTCGGGCTCGATCTGGCCGGTTCTGTCGCTGGATGAAGGCCCTCCTGGACGGTCGCATCCGGCGCCACTCGTTCGAGGAGTTGTATCGTCGGGCCGAGTCCCTGGCGGGGGACCATCGGGTCGAGGCCGAGCGACAGGTCCGCATCCGGGCGGAGGCGGCCCGGCGCGAGGCGGAGGGTGGTCGAGATCCCTGGCCCGCCGAGTTCAATGACTCGCGTGCTTGCGCGATGGGGTTCCGGCTCGATAAGATCGATCGCAAGCGGTTCACGGCCCGGGACGCCGACGAGCTGGAGCGGGTGGGCGTCGCCGAGCCGGGCACCCGGAGGCGCGTCTGCGCCGTCTTGGCCTGGCACTGGGTGTTTGCCCGGGGGATGGGGGGCGGGGCGGTGTTGGGGCGGCTGCGGGCGCTGGTGGCGAGGCCCGATTGCTGGTCCGGGGACGTCCGTTCGAATCCCGCCAAGGTGGACCTGGACCTGCAGGACTTGGTCGCCAGGCTGGTCCGGAAGCGGGGTGCCCGGCGGCCGAAGACGTATCGTCACGAGGAGTTGGTGACCCTCTGCGGTAAACGACCGCCCAACCCGTCTGTTCAGGGCGCAGCAGGACGCAGTCCAGCGTTCCACTGCGTGGAACTGGCACTCTTTACGGTGATTGAAATCCGGTTGTCGGGATTGAGGGGTCTGTCGATC